>Ga0116155_10000413_pt1 | contig 37554 bp, 39 predicted proteins | sample AD_UKC032_MetaG_FD_89890 | JGI IMG/M metagenome (GOLD analysis project Ga0116155, IMG submission 89890) | Active sludge microbial communities of municipal wastewater-treating anaerobic digesters from USA - AD_UKC032_MetaG | ecosystem: Engineered > Bioreactor > Anaerobic > Digestate | place: USA...
CGTCACATCTCGCGGGGGGACCTGGTCCGCCACCCCCTGCGTGGCGGCCTGCGACCGGCTCTGCGCGGCGCCGGCCGCGCAGACCAGGTCGGTCCCCACCTCGGAGGGGTTGTCGGTCCTGATCCGCACGCCGCTCTTGACGCCGGGCCCGACGATGGAGGCCTTTACGCCGAAGGCGGTCTCGGCGGCCGCGGCGAGCTTCTGGGTCAGGGCGGGCACCACGCTCGAGATCCAGGCCTCGCCCACGAGGCCGCCTTCCGCCGCGAAGACGCCCGGGGCCGAGCCCGAGGCCTCGGCCGCGGCGAGGCAGAGGAGGTGGGCGTACTCGTCGGGGCTCCGGTCGTGGTAGGCGCCGAAGGCCCGCAGGGCCTTCCAGCCCCCCGCGTCGCGGAAGCCCACCCGCACCGCCCGATTCCGGGCGTCTATCGCGAGGAGCATCTCACTCGCCTTCCTCGTCGGCGAGGCGCGAGCGCCCCCGCGCGCCTGCGACGCCCTTCCAGGCCGAGACCACGGCCGCGGTGAGGACCGCGGCGGCGGCCGCCTCGACGGGGCCGTTCGCGACGAAGACACCGGCCGCCGCGGCCGGGGGAAGGGCGCCGAGGAGGCAGAGGGCGCCGAGCACGAGGAAGGAGTGGGCCAGGGAGCCGACAGCCCCCGCGACCGCCGCCGCGGCCGCGGCGGCCTTGCCCCTGAAGGCGCGGAAGGCGAGCCAGGCGACCAGGGGGAAGGCCAGCCTCGGCAGGACCGAGACCAGGGGGTTCACGAAGAAGGGATCGACCGGCCCGTTGGGCGCCACCGACGCCCGCACGAGGGCGGCGACCCCGAAGATGCCCCCCGTCACCGCGCCGACCCAGGGCCCGCCCAGGACGGCGCCGACGATGGCGGGCACGTGCATGGTCGTGAGCGAGGCGCCCGCGAACCAGGGGATCATCCCCAGCGGCGTGAGGATGAGGACGATCGAGACGGCGCCGAGGGCGCCGGCCATCACCACCTTGCCGACGGAAGTAGGAACGCTCATCGTAGACCTCCCGCGCGCCGGGCGCGCATCATCAAATCCTAAGCAGGGATCCCGCGGCGAAGGCCGCGGCGCAGGAAAGGAGGAGGGCGGCCCTGACGGCCGCCTCCCCGCGCGGGCGGGGGTAGCGCGCATACCGCGTGCGCCCCTCGCCGGTGTAGCAGCGGGCCTCCATGGCCTCGGCCAGGGCCTCGGCCCGCTCGAGGGCCCGTATCGTCACGGGGGCGAAGAGGGGGAGGTAGGCCCGCGCCTTCGCGATCGGCCCTCCCCTCCCCGTCCCGAAATCGCCCCCGCGCGAGGCCTGGGCCTTGACGACGGCCTCGAGCTCGCCGGCGACGAGGGGCACGAAGCGGAAGGCCGTGGTCGCGGCTAGGGCGAGGCGGTGGGCCGGGAAGCCGAGCCTGGCCGCCGGGGCAAGGACGTCCTCGAGGCCGTGGGCCATCTCGACCTCGGTGGAGACGGAGGTGAAGAGCCCGATCGCCGCGACGAGGGCGAAGCAGCGCCCCATCGCGACGAGGACCAGCCTGAGCTCGAAGGCGGTCAGGGCGACGGGGCCGAGGGAAAGCAGGCGGGGGCTCCCGTCCCCGGGCCAGCCGAAGAGGAACTGCAGGATGGCCGTGAGGGCGAAGAAGGGCAGGGCGGGGACGAGGCCCCGGAGGAGGAAGCCCGGCCTGAGGCCCGCGGCCTTCCCGAGGGCGAGGGCGAGGGCCAGGGCGAGGGCCAGGCCGGCCGGGCCGGCGGCGAGGGCGGGGGCGGCCAGGCAGGCGAGGCCCAGGTACTTCGTCGCGGGCCGCTGCCGGTGGACGGGGGAGTCGCCGGCGAGGTACTGCCCGATGGAGAGGTTGCGGGAGAACTCCAGGCTCCTCATGCCCTCCCTCCCCCGGCCCGGAGGGCCGCCGCGACCTCGGCCGCGTTCAGGGGCCTGGCCTCGAGGACCCTGCCGCCCAGGGCCAGGGCCAGCTCGCAGGCGTAGGGCCTGGCCAGGCCCCAGGCCTCGTCGTAGGCCTCGTAGAAGAGCTCGCGGGGCGGGGCGCAGGCGGCGACGCGGCCGGCCGCCAGCACGGCGACGAGGTCGGCCGAGGCGGCCTCCTCCATAGAGTGGGTAGCGAAGGCCAGGGTCCTGCCCGAGCTCCGCTGGGTCTCGACGAGAGCGAGGACTGCCTCGCGCGCCGCGGGGTCGAGGGAGGAGGTCGGCTCGTCGAGGAGGAGGGCCTCGGGCTCGAGGGCGAGGACCCCGGCCAGGGCGAGCCTCCGGGCCTCGCCTCCCGAGAGGGAGCGGGACGGGCGGTCGCGGAATTCCTCGTAGGGGAGCCCCACCGAGTCCATCGCCGCCCGGACCCGCGCGGCGAGCTCCTTGCCCGCGAGGCCGAGGTTGCGCGGGCCGTAGGCCACGTCGTCGCCGGCGTAGAACTCGAAGAGGGCCGACTCGGGCCTTTGGATGGAGAGCGGGGCCCGGGTCCTGAGGGCGCGCAGGTCGGCCTCCCGCGAGAGGGTGTCGACGCCCAGGGAGAGGACGCGCCCTGCCGAGGGGAAGGCCAGGGCGTCGAGGAGCTGGAGGAGGCTGGACTTCCCGGAGCCGGTCCGGCCGACCAGGGCGACCGAGGCGCCCCTGGGCAGGGAGAGGGTGGCCCCGTCGAGGGCCGGGCGCCCGTCCGCGCCGCCGGCGAGGTAGGAGAAGGAGGCCTCCTCGACGCGGAAGGCCGGCTCCGGGCCGAGGCGCCTCGGGGCCGCGCCGGCCGCCGGAGCGGCGGAGGATGACGCGTTGCGCGACTTCATCGACCGGCGGATCCTCCCGGCGAGGCTCGCGGCCCCCTCGCCCGGCTCGGGCTCGAGGCCGCAGGCCCGGGCTATGGCCGCCGAGGGGGGCAGGGAGAGCCCGAGGCCGGGCGCGGCGCGGAGGAGCTCCGCGGGGCTCCCGTCGAAGGCCAGGCGGCCGCGGTCCAGCGCGAGGACCCGGTCGGCCCGCGCCGCCTCCTCCAGGTCGTGGGTCACGTGGAGGAGGCCGACGCCCCGCGCGGAGAGCCCGTCCATCGCCGCGAGGATCGAGGCGCGGCCGGCTGGATCGAGCATGGCGGTGGCCTCGTCGAAGCCGATGAAGCGCCCCTCCATCGCGAGGGCCCCCGCTATGGCGAGGCGCTGCTGCTGGCCGGGGGAGAGGAAGCGCGGGGACCTGCGCCGCTCGGCCTCGAGGCCCACGGCGGCGAGGGCCGCGTCGACCCGGCGGCCGATCTCGGCGCGGGGCAGGCCGAGGTTCTCCGGCCCGAAGGCCACGTCCTCCTCCGCGACGGTCGACACGATCTGGTCCGCCGGGGACTGGAACACCAGGCCGAGGACCGAGCGCAGGGCCCGCGCGTTGGCCGCCGCCGAGGCGTCGAGGCCGGCGACGCGGACCGATCCGGAGGAGGGCCGGCGCAGGCCGGCCATGAGCCGCAGGAGGCTGCTCTTCCCCGAGCCGTTGGGGCCGACGAGGGCCACGTACTCGCCCTCGCCGATCGCTAGGGAGACCCGGTCCAGGGCGGGACGGTCCTGGCCCTCGTAGGAGAAGGAGGCCGATTCGAGCTCTATCAGGGGCATGCATGGTCCCGGCGAGCGGGAGCGAAGGATGGGATGCGCATCGTCACCTCGCGTCTCGGCGGCATCGAGGCCGTCCAAGCGCTACGCCGAATGTAGTGAGGGCGGCGGGGGATGTCAAGCCGAGGGCTCAGGCGGCGGCCCCGCGAGCCGCGCCGGCGCGCGCGGAAGCCCCGTCCGAGGGGCGGAAGCTTGCGCCTCCCGGTCCTCCCGCATATAATCCTGTCTCCCACGGGAGGAGCGAGCGTGAAGAAGTGCGCGGTCATCGTCGGCTACCGCGAGAGCGAGCTGAGCGCCTATCGGGAGCAGCTGCGCAGCCTCTTCCTCGACGCCCTCGAGCTCCGCTCCCTCCTCGTCGGCGCCCCGGAGCCCGGCGCGGCCTCCGTCCTGGAGGGGGCCGACCTCGCCCTCTTCCCCTCCTACGAGGCCTTCGAGCGGTGCTGCCCGGGAGGCCCGCGGCCCCGCCACATCCTCTTCGCCGAGCGCACCCTCTCGCGCGAGGGCTTCGCCCGCCTGGCCGCCCTCGAGGGCCGGGGCGAGCTCCTCCTCTTCGACGAGACCCGGGCCATGGCGGAGCGGATGGTGGAGGCCCTCAGGCGCATGGGCTACGCGGGCCCGAGCCTCGCCCCCGCGGCGAGGGGCGACGATGCCGCGGGAAGGACGGCCCTCCTGCTCGGCGCGGGCTTCCCGGCGCCGCGGGGCGCCTCGCGCCTCGTCGACCTCGGCGAGGCCTTCCTCGACGTGAGCAGCGTCATCGACATCGGGATCCGCCTCGACCTCGACCCATTCTTCCATCGGCAGAGCATCCAGAACAGCTACCGCGAGCTCGAGACCGCGAACCGGGGGCTGGCCGACATACTCGGCAAGATGAACCGCTGCGAGGGCAGCCTCGACATCATCCTGCGGGCCGTCGACGCCGGGGTCCTGAGCGTCGACGCCGAGGGACTCGTCAGCTCCTGCAACGACCAGGCGGCCCTGCTCCTCGGCAAGCGGCCCGCCGACATACTCGGCGTCCCCGCCTCGGAGGCCTTCCCGCGCATCCCCTTCCGCGCCGCCCTCGAGACCAAGACGCCCATCGTCGACCGCCTCGAGACGATCGGCGGACGCGAGATCGGCTACTCCATCGGCCCGATCCTCCACTCGGGCATCCTCTACGGGGCCGTGGCCGTCCTCTCGGGCAAGGGCGAGCGGGGCGCGCAGCACCGGCTCGACGCGCGGGAGCTCTCGAAGGGCCACCGGGCCCGCTACGCCTTCGAGGATCTCGTGGCGGAGAGCGAGGCCATGCGCCGCTGCCGGGACATAGCCAAGAGGACGGCGGCCTCGGCCTCCTCGGTCCTCGTCTGCGGCGAGAGCGGGACGGGCAAGGAGGTCGTCGCCCAGGCCATCCACAACGCCTCGGGCCGGCGCGCCCGGAACTTCGTCGCGGTCAACTGCGGGGCCCTGCCCGAGAGCCTCCTGGAGAGCGAGCTCTTCGGCTACGAGGAGGGGGCCTTCACGGGGGCGCGCAAGGGTGGCAAGCCCGGGCTCTTCGAGCTGGCCCACCACGGCACCCTCTTCCTCGACGAGATGGGCGGCATGCCCCCGAGCATCCAGACCCGCCTCCTCCGCGTCCTCGAGGAGCGCGAGGTCATGCGCCTGGGCAGCGACCGGGTGATCGGGGTGGACATCCGCGTCATCGCCGCCTCGAACCGGGACCTGCGGAGCATGATCGCCGAGGGCACCTTCCGCGAGGATCTCTACTACCGGCTCAACGTCCTGCCCATCTACATCCCCCCCCTGCGCGAGCGCCCCGAGGACCTGTTCCCCCTCATCGAGCGCTTCCAGAAGCAGTTCGGGATCTCCTTCGAGCTCGAGCCCGAGGCCCGGGCCCTCCTCCTCGCCCACGACTGGCCCGGCAACGCGCGGGAGCTGCGCAATTACGTCGAGTACATCGCCAGCCTCGGCATAGCCCGGGTCGGGGCCGGGGACCTGCCGCGGATCGAGGGGCCGAGCCCGCGGCCCCGGCCCCTCCCCTCCCCCGAAGCCCGGGCCTTCGCCTCGGGCGGCGCAGGAGGCGAGGAGGAGAAGGCCAAGACCCGCTTCATCCTCGAGGAGCTCGAGGCGGCCTTCGAGCGGCAGCTCAGGCTCGGGAGGCGGAGCCTCTACCAGGCCGCGAAGGAACGCCATCTGTACTTGAGCGAGCAGGAAATCCGCTCCGCCTTGAAACGCCTCGAGGAGGAGGGCCTCGTCGCCATCAAGCCCGGGAAGGGCGGTACCCGCATCACGCGGCTTGGCCAGGAAGCCCTCGCCGAAAGCCGACGCTCGCGCTGAGCCAGAAGGCCCCTGAAGCGCTCTCGCCATCGCACGAAATGATCAGCTATTTCTTTATATAGATACTAAAAACCAGATTCCATGGTATAGGTTTCTCAACCAATAATCCCATTGTGCACTATAATCATCCCATATATCCCAATACGCCCTCGCATCGCATCGCGCTGCCTAGAAAAGTGCTGCAGAAAGCGGCAAGGGCTGGCTGGCATGATTTCTGCAATAGAAGATCGGTCCTAGGAGGAGGTAGTATGCCCTTCGAGAATTTGATGGGAGACGAGGCCATTGCCCTCGGAGCCCTGCACGCCGGCCTGTCGGCCGCCTTCGCCTATCCGGGAACGCCCTCGACCGAGATCATGGAGTACTACCTCGACCATGCCGAGGGAGGGGGGAGCGGGCCCGTCGTCGCCCAATGGTGCTCGAACGAGAAGACCGCCTACGAGGCCGCCCTCGGCGCCTCCTTCGCGGGGCGCCGGAGCTCGGTCTCGATGAAGCACGTCGGCCTCAACGTGGCCGCCGACCCCTTCGTCAACTCCGCCCTGCTGAAGATCAAGGGCGGCCTCCTCGTCGTCGTGGCCGACGACCCGGGCATGCACTCCTCCCAGGACGAGCAGGACTCCCGGGTCTTCGCCGACTTCGCCCGCATCCCCTGCCTCGAGCCGGCGGACCAGCAGGAGGCCTACGACATGGCCCGCGAGGCCTTCGAGCTCTCGGAGCGCATCATGGCGCCGGTCCTCCTCCGCGTCACGACCCGCCTGGCCCACAGCCGGGCGGCCGTCGAGACCCGGGCGCCCCGCGCCCAGAACCCGGTAGCCAAGGTCGAGGACCGCTGGGGCTGGACCCTGATGCCCCAGGCCGCGCGGGAGCGGTGGAAGCGCGCCCTCGTCGGCTACGAGGCGGTGCGCTCCGAGATCGAGGCGGCCGCCCGCGTCGAGCCGGGGGACTGCGACCTCGGCGTGGTCACGACGGGCCTCGGCCTCGAGTACTACCGGGAGAACGAGGCCGAGCTCGGCCGCAGGCCCTGGCGGCTCCACGTCGGCCGCTACCCCATGCCCTACGCCGCGTTGCGCGAACTGGCATCGAAGGTCAGCCGCGTCCTCGTCATCGAGGAGGGCTATCCCTTCGTCGAGCGGGAGCTCCGGGGCGTCCTGCCTTCCGCCGTGGCCATCGAGGGCAAGGAGACGGGCCAGATCCCCCTGGACGGGGAGCTCTCGCCCGACAACGTCCGCCCCGCCCTGGGCCTCCCCCCGCGCCCGGGCCTCTCGCGGGCGGCGGGCGCGCCGGAGCTGCCCAGGCGCCCCCCCCAGCTCTGCCCCGGCTGCCCCCACGCGGACAGCTACGCCTTCCTGAAGGAGGCCCTCGCGGGCTACCCGAGCCGCGTGGTCACCGGCGACATCGGCTGCTACACCCTCGGGGCCCTGCCCCCCTTCGAGGCCATCGAGACCTGCGTCGACATGGGCGCCTCGATCGGCATGGCCCGAGGCGCGGCCGAGGCCGGCCTCGTCCCCGCGGTCGCCGTCATCGGCGACTCGACCTTCTACCACTCGGGCCTCCCGAACCTCGTCGACGCGGTATCGCACAACTCGAACCTGACGGTCCTCATCCTCGACAACTCGACGACCGGCATGACGGGGGCCCAGCCGACCATCCTGCCCTCGGAGCGGCTGAAGGCCGTCGCCCTCGCCGTCGGCGTCGGGCCCGAGCACGTCCACCTCCTCTCCGCCCACAAGGGCGACCACGGGCGGAACGTCGAGATCATGAGGCGGGAGCTCGCCTACGAGGGGCCCTCGGTCCTCATCTCGGAGCGCGGCTGCCTCGAGGCCATCAAGAAAGCGAGGAAGGCATGAAGTACGACATCGTGCTCTGCGGCGTGGGAGGCCAAGGGGGCATCTCCGTCTCGGTGCTCATCGCCCGGGCGGCCATGGACGCGGGGCTCGCGGCGAAGCAGTCCGAGGTCCACGGCATGGCCCAGCGCGGGGGCGAGGTCCTCGCCCACCTCCGCCTCGCCGACGGACCCATCGCGAGCCCCACGATCCCCCGGGGGAGCGCGAGCCTCCTTCTGGCCTTCGAGCCCCTCGAGGCCCTCCGCTACCTGGGCTGGCTCTCTCCGAGCGCGCGCATCGTCTCCGCCTCGAGCCCGGTGCGCAACATCCCGAGCTACCCGGAGATCGAGGGCGTCCTCGCCGAGCTCCGCTCCGTCCCGGGCAGCCTCGCCCTCGACGCCGAGGCCCTGGCCAGGGAGGCGGGCAACCCGAAGGCCGCCAACATGGTCCTCCTGGGCGCCGCCGCCGCCTACCTCCCCTTCCCGCCCGAGCTCCTCGCGCGGGCTATCGAGCTCGGCTTCGCCCGCAAGGGCGAGGCCGTCGTCGCCGCCAACCTGAGGGCCTTCGAGCATGGACGCGCAGCGAATAGCTAGCATAGCCGCGGCGGCCGCCGCCCAGGGCCGGGAGGCCCTCACCGAGCTCGAGGGGCTCGAGCTCCTCGAGGCCATGGGCATCGCCACGCCCCGCCGCGTCCTCGTCTCCGGCTCGGAGGAGGCGGCCCGCAAGGCCGGCGCCGCGGGCGGCGGGCCCTTCTTCCCCGGCGCGCGCGCCGTCGTCAAGGTCATCAGCCCCGACATCCTCCACAAGACCGAGGTCGGGGGCGTCGCCATCGTCCCCAACGAGCTCCCCGCCGTGCTCGAGGCGATCCGCCGCATGGAGGCGCGCTTCGCCTCGCCGGTCCACGGCGCGATCCCGCGGGTCGAGGGCTACACCGTCAACGAATACGTCGCCTACGAGCCCCGGATCGGCCACGAGATCATCGTGGGCTACCGCTTCGCCCGGGACTTCGGGCCCCTGGTCTCCTTCGGCCCCGGCGGCATCTTCGCCGAGTACCTCGCCGCCTCCTTCAAGGAGGGCGCGGCCAGCCTCTTCCTCTCCCCCGCCACCGCCGACCGCGCCCTCGTCGAGGGCCTCCTGTCGCGCAACGTCGTGCGGACCCTCGTCTCCGGGGGCCTGCGCGGCACCGAGCCGGCCATCGCCGGCGCAGCCCTCGTCGACCTGGTCATGGCCTTCCTCGGGGCCGCCGAGGCCCTCGCCGCGGCGGGCGTCTCCGAGTTCGAGGTCAACCCCTTCGCGGTCGTCCCGGCCGCGGGGGGCGGCGCGGCGCGGCTCGTGGCCCTCGACGTGCTGGCGAAGCTCGAGGAGCTCGCCCGGGGCGAGCTCGCCCTCTCCCCCGAGGGGCGCGTGGTCAACGCCAGGCAGGCCGCCCGGCCCGTGGGGAAGATCGACCGCCTCCTCGCCCCGAGGAGCGCGGCCGTGGCCGGGGTCTCCGAGAAGGGGATGAACAACGGCCGGGTCATCCTGCGCAACCTCCTCGAGAACGGCTTCGACCCCGGGCGCCTCTACGTCGTCAAGCCCGGCTCGGCCGAGACCGAAGGCTGCCCCTGCTACCCCGACTTCGCCTCCCTCCCCGAGAAGGTCGACCTGGCCGTCCTCGCCATCCCCGCCGCGGGGGCGGCCGAGGCGATAGCCGCGATAGCCGAAACCGGGATGGCCGAGTCCGTCATCGTCACCACGGGCGGCCTCGAGGAGAAGTCCGGAACCGAGGGCATCGTCGCGCGGATGCGCTCGGCCCTCGAGGCCTCGCGCTCATCCCCCGGCCGCGGGCCCCTCATCAACGGCGGGAACTGCCTCGGGGTGCGCTCCGTGCCCGGCCGCTACAACACCCTCTTCATACCCGAGTACAAGCTCCCCATGCCCTCGGGCCGCGTCGCGCCCGTCGCCATCGTGTCCCAGTCGGGGGCCTTCGCGGTGAGCCGGGTATCGAAGCACCGGGACATCAACCCGAAGTACCTCGTCACCTGCGGCAACCAGATCGACCTCACGGTGGGCGACTACCTCGAGCGCCTGGCCGAGGACCCCGAGATCGAGGTCTTCGCCGCCTACGTCGAGGGCTTCAAGCCCCTCGACGGCGAGAAGGCCCTCCGCGCGGCCAGGCGCATCGTCGAGTCGGGCCGCTCCTTCATCCTCTACCGCGCGGGCCGCACGGCGGCCGGGGCCCAGGCGAGCGCGAGCCACACGGCGAGCATCGCGGGCGACTACCCCGTCACGAAGGCCCTCTTCTCCCAGGCGGGGGCCCTGGTGGTGGACAGCCTCGAGGACTTCGACGAGGCCCTCAACGCCTTCACCCTCCTCCTGGGCAAGGAGGCGCGGGGCCGGAGGCTCGGCGCGGTCTCGAACGCCGGCTTCGAGTGCGTCGCCATCGCCGACAACCTCGGCTCCCTCGAGCTCGCGAAATTCTCCGCGGCGACGGAGGCCAGGCTCGAGGGCATCTTCGCCAAGGCGCGCATCGGCGAGATCGTCGACGTCCACAATCCCCTCGACCTCACGCCGAGCTCGCCCGACGCGGCCTACGACGAGAGCTTCCGCGCCGTCCTCGCCGACCCCGGGGTGGACTGCGGCATCGTGGGCATCGTGCCCCTAACCCCGGCCATGAACACCCTCGCCGCGGGCCCCGAGTCGCGGGGCGAGGACCTCCTCCGGGAGGGCTCCCTCGCCGTCTCCTACGGCCGCCTCATGGCCGAGAGCGACAAGCCCTGGGTCGCCGCCGTGGACGCGGGCGCCCTCTACGATCCCCTGGCCCGCGAGCTCGCCGCGCGGGGCGTGCCCGTCTTCAGGACCGCGGACCGGGCCCTCAGGATGCTCGACGCCTGGGTCTCGGCCCGGGCGCGAGGCTGAGGGAGGGGGAGGGCCCATGCCTATCTCGCGCCAGGTAGCCGAGAGCCTCGGACGGGCCTCGTGGATACGCCGCATGTCCGACGAGGCCCGCGCGCTCAGGGCCGAGCGCGGCGCGGGCGAGGTCTTCGACTTCAGCCTCGGCAACCCCGACCTCGAGCCCCCCCAGGCCTTCGGCGAGGCGCTGTCGCGCGTCGCGGCCGATCCCGCGCGCGGGACCCACGGCTACATGCCCAACCTCGGCTACCCCGAGGTCCGCGAGGCCGTGGCCCGCCGCGCCTCCCGCGACCAGGGCCTCGAGATCCCCGCTGGCCTGGTCGCCATGTCGGCGGGCGCGGCGGGCGGCCTCAACGTCGTCCTCAAGACCATCCTCGACCCCGGCGACGAGGTCCTCGCCTTCCGGCCCTACTTCGCCGAGTACCTCTTCTACGTCCAGAACTTCGGCGGCGCCTTCGTGCCCGTCGACAGCTCCCCCGGCTTCCGGCCCGATCCGGAGGCCCTCAGGGCCGCCCTCTCGCCGCGCACGGCCTGCCTCATCCTCAACTCGCCCAACAACCCCACGGGCCGGGTCTACGGCCGCGAGAGCCTCGCGGCCGTAGCCGAGGTGCTCGAGGAGCAGGGGAGGAGGACGGGCCGCATGCCCTACCTCGTCGCCGACGAGCCCTACCGCGAGATCGCCTACCGCGGCGTCGAGGTACCCTCGCCCATGCTCGCCTACCCCGAGACCATCGTCGTGTCCAGCTGGTCGAAGAGCCTCTCGCTCCCGGGGGAGCGCATCGGCTACGTCGCCGTCTCGCCGCGTTGCGCGGAACCGAAAGCCATCGTCGAGGGCTTGGCCTTCTCGACGCGGGTCCTCGGCTTCGTGAACGCTCCCGCCCTCATGCAGCGGACGGTGGCGGGACTGCTCGACCAGCGGGCGGACGTCGCCAGCTACGAGCGCAGGGGCGGCCGCCTCGCGCGGGGCCTGCGCGAGGCCGGCTACGAGTTCGAGGAGCCCGAGGGGGCCTTCTACCTCTTCGTCCGCGTGCCCGAGCGGGCGGCGCCGGCTCCGGCCGATCCGCGGGGCCCCGACGTGGCCTTCGCCATGCACCTCAAGGAGCGCGGCCTCATCGCGGTCCCGGGCGTCGGCTTCGGCTGCCCGGGCTACTTCCGCCTCTCCTACTGCGTCTCCGAGGCGACGATCGAGGGCTCCCTGCCCCGCTTCGCCGAGGCCCTGGAGTCCTGGCGCCGGGCCGGCTGATCCCCGCCCGGGCCCGTCCGACGGGCCGGGCCTAGACCTTGATCGCGACCCAGCGCCCCTTGCGGTAGCGGACGAGGATGAGGAAGAAGCGCACGGCCTGGTCGCAGGCGAGGGCCAGCCAGGCCCCGAAGAGGCCGAGGCCGACGACGTGGATGAAGGAGTAGGCGAGCAGGGGCCTGATGCCGAGGATGCCCACGGCCATGGAGATGGCCGGGTAGAGGGCGTCCCCCGCCCCGCGCAGGGCGCCCGCGTAGATCTGGAAGGACGACTGGAAGGGCTGGATCGCGGCGGCGAGGATAACCACGCTCGAGCCGAGCGCGATGATGGCCGGCTCCCCCGTGAAGAGGGCGATGAGGGGGCGCCGGAAGATGAACATACCGATCCCCATCGAGGTCGAGATGAGGGCTCCCGCGCGCTGGCAGGCGGCCGAGGCCGCCTTGGCCCCCGCGGGATCCCCCCGGCCGAGGGCCTGGCCGGTCAGGCTCGTGGCCGCGATCCCGAAGGCCTGCCCGTTCACGAAGGAGAGGTTCAGGATCGTGAGGACGATCTGGTGGGCCGCGAAGACCTCGGTCCCGAGGGCCGTGATCGTCAGGGTGTAGATCAGGAGGCCGGCCCGGAGGGCGAGCTGCTCACCGGCCGAGGGCAGGCCGATGCGGAAGATCCGCCTGAGCATCGGGAAGTTGGGCCGGGCCGTCGCGCGGGAGAGCCTGAGCCGCACGAAGTCCGAGGCGCCTCCCCCGATGCGGCCCTTGCCGAGGATCGCGGAGAAGGCCATGGCGCAGGCGCAGCAGTTCCCGATCACCGTGGCTATGGCCGCCCCCCGCACGCCCAAGGCGGGAAAGCCGAATTTCCCGTAGATGAGGAGGTAGTTGAAGACGATGTTCACCCCGTTGGCGGTGAGGTTGTAGACGAGGGATGTCTTCGTGTCCCCTACCCCGCGCAGGAGGGCGGAGATCGCGATGGGCAGGACCGTCGGCACGAAGCCGAGCATGAGTATCCGGAAGTAGTCGGCCGCCGCCTGGGCCGTGTCGGGGCCGGCGCCCATGAACAGGACCATCGGCCGGGCGAGGAGGACGCCGGGTACCATGAAGAGGGCCGAGGCGAGGAAGGCCAGGAGGATCGACTGGGCCGTGACCACGGCCGCCTCCTCCCGGTTGCCCTGGCCCTTGAAGCGGGCGACGAGGGCCGTGGTGCCGACGTTGAGGGCGACGAAGGCCGCGAGCATGATGAAGCGGGGCTGGTTGGTCAGGCCGACCGCCGAGATGGCGTAGGACCCGAGCCGGCCGACCATGATGGTGTCCGCGAGGGAGGTCAGGGAGGTGAGGACGAGCTCGGCGACGGCGGGCGCCGCTATGCCGAGGACGCTGCGCTGGAGGGGGGAGAGCTGCATGTCCGGCTACTATAGTGCCGCCGCGCCCTCATGCTCAATGCGTCGCCGCTCCGAGGCTCGGGATCGGCCCGGCCCCTCCGGGCGTCAGCAGCAGCTCCCGCCCTTGCCTCCCCCGCAGCCGGCTCCCTCCCCGCAGCTCGGCGCGGTGCCGCGGAGCTTGCCGATGATGATAGCCGCCGCGCAGCCGACGCCGGGATCGACCGAGATCGCCGCCGCCGGACAGTTCCTCGCGCAGGCCCCGCACTCCATGCAGGCGCCGCGGTCGCGTATCTCGGCCTTCCCGCCGCGCATCTCGAAGACCGCGTGCGGGCATACGTCGACGCAGGCCGCGCATCCGACGCAGGCCTCCCGTTCGAGCTCGAGGGTCTCCCCGTTCTTGAGGTAGCTCAGATTCATGATACCCTCCTGGGCTCAAAGGAGCCTCGAGCCCGCCGCGAGGGCGAGGCCGGCGATCAGCGAGACGAGCATCGGCCAGAAGCCTTGCTCGACCTCCGCCAAGGCTCCGGGCTGGGAAGTGAAGGTAGAGGAGCCCGTGAAATTCAGGGCGAGAAAGCCCGTTGCCGGAACGGCGAGGAAGAGGCCGGCCAGGGTCGCCAGGGGAGGCAGCCGGAAGGCGAGGCCGCAGGCCAAGGCCCATAGGGCCCCGAGGGCCGCGCCTTTCAGGGCGAAGGCGCGGCTCGGGAGCCAGGGCAGGAGGGCCGGGAAGAGCATCGTCCCGAGTGGTACCGTCCCGAGGAGGAGTATGGCCGCGGGCAGGGAGCGCTCGAGCCAGGCCTCGTCGAAGGGGAGGCCGTAGAGGCCGCCCAGGACGATCGCGGCGAGGAGGAGGGGCCAGGAGTGGACGATCTCGATAGGAGCCACCGCCATACGCTCCCGAAGCGCGAAGCTGACGGTCCGCATGGCCTCGTCCTTGCGCTTCCCGGCGGCGAGCCAGGCCTTGATGTCCGCGGCGCGCACCGGGCCCCACGCGACGCGGAAACCCGAGCGCCGGGCGACCTCGGGGGCGGAGACCCCGGGGGCCCCCGAGCTGGGGGAGAATGAGCTCCCGATGGCTCACGATCTTCCCGAGCCGGAGCGAGGAAAGCCGCGCGACGAGCTCCTCGGTGCCGAAGCTTCCCTTGCCCGCCGCGCACCAGACGTTGATGCCCTTCGTATCCAGCACGAGGATCCAGGCGTCCAGGCCAGCGACGCTCGAGCGGAGGGCGTCGAAGCTCATCTTGTAGTTGGCGGAGACGAAGACCGGCGACTCGGCGCCGGGGGCTCCCGCGGCGTAGAGCCCGGGCAGGAGGCTGTAGCGCATGCGCCCCAGGCCCCACCTGGCCTTGAGGCCGCCCCAGCGGTCCGCGAAGGCGAGCCGCGTCTTGACCCGGGGAATGGTCCGCCCCGCGTACACGAAGAAGCGCTCCACCCAGGGCCGCTTGAGCTCCGCGAGCATGAGGTAGCCTGCCTGGCCCCGCATCGCGGGATCGGCGTTCAGGATGAGGCTCATGCATCCTCCTCGCCGCTCGCCGCCCCGCGCGCGCAGCAGCCTCCGGGCCTCGGCGCCCTCCTCCATTCGCCCAGGGCCTGGACGAAACGCGGCAGGACCCTGACGAGGGCCGCGGCGTCGCGGGCCGGGAGGGAGGCGAGGAGCCCCGCATAGGACGCGTCGCAGAGCCCGTTGATCAGGGCGGCCTTGGCGCGGCCCTCGTCGCTCAGGCTGACGAGCTGCCGCCGCCGATTGCCCGGATCCTCGCGCCTCTGGAGGAGCCCGGCCTTCACGAGCTTGTCCACCGTCCGCGAGAGCGTGGAGGCGTCGAGCTCGAGGCCCGCGGCGAGGTCGCCGACGCTCGGCTCGCCGCCCTCCTCCACCGCGAGGAGGAGGTGGCACTGGGCCGGGGTCACGCCGCAGCACTCGGTCTCGTCGGCCAGGGAAAGCTCCACCTGGCGTTCGAGGGCTCGGAGGGAATGGCGGAAGGCCCGTATATCGGCGGGGGATTGATCCATGCCCCCTATTGTATGCATAATACATTTATTGTCAAGTGCACATTATAGTCCTGGCCGCGCCGGGGCCCTCCTCCGCGGGAAGGGGAAGCCATGCTCGAGCATCGCGAGTTCGAAACCCTCTGGGATCGCTACAGCGGGCGCCTCCGCTCCTTCATCCGTGCCAAGGCCGCCTCTCGCGAGGAGGCGGAGGACCTCCTCCAGGAGCTCTTCCTCCGGGTCCATGCCGGGCTCTGCTGCCTCCAGGGACGGGAGGCCATGGAAAGCTGGATATATCGGGTCGCCCGCAACCTCATCATCGATAGCTACCGCTCCCGGCGCTCGCACGAGGAGTACGAGGATCGCTTCGAATCTCCCTACGGGGGGCCGGAGCCGGACGAGGATCCGGCCGCTAAGCTCGCCTTCTCCCTGGAGGACATGATCGCCCGGCTCCCGCCGCCCTACCGCGAAGCCCTCGCGCTATCCGAGTACGAGGGCCTGGGGCAATCGGAGCTCGCCGCCCGGCTCGGCATTTCCCTCCCCGCCGCCAAGTCCCGGGTCCAGCGGGCCCGGGGGAGGCTCAAGGCCCTCCTCCTCGAATGCTGCCATTTCGAGCTCGACCGGCTCGGCGGCATCGTCGATTACGACGAGCGCTGCGCCCGCTGCGATCTCGAACGCGCGGCGAAGGCTCGCTGAGGGCCCGAACCGGCCGACGTTTTCCTGCATCCTTCCCCCGGCCGCTCCGTCTGCATCATCGAAATCGCCGATCGGAGGATAGCTATGCAGCATGCGCTCGACCTGGTCCACGAAGCCCTCGCCCGGACCCTCGTCTCCTTCGCCCACAATTGGCCCTATCTGCTCGCGAGCATCCTGGTCGCGGCGGCCCTCAAGGCCTTCGTCGACCAGGAAAAGGTGGCGGGCTTCCTCCGGCGCTGGGAAGGCGCGGGCGTCCTGGCGGCGACCGGCGCGGCCGTCGCGACCCCCTTCTGCTCCTGCGGCACGACGGCGGTCATCCTGGGGATGATGGCCAGCTCCATGCCCCTGGCGCCCATCGTCGCCTTCATGGTCGCCTCTCCCCTCTCCTCGCCCGAGGGGCTCCTCTACGGCGCCGGCCTCTTCGGCTGGCCCTTCGCGCTATTCCACTTCGGGGCCTCCATCGCGATCGGCCTCGCGGCCGGCGCCGTCGCGGCGACGCTGGAGCGGCGCGGCCTCCTCGCGGGGCAGGCGCGGTTCGCAGGCCCCGCGGGGTCCATCACGGTCTCGAGAGCGGCCTGCCCCTGCGCCGCGAAACCTCGGCGAGCGAGGAGGTTCTGGCGAGCGGCGCTGGAGGTGGCGAGGAAGCTCATCCCCATGTTCGTCGGCTTCGCCTTCATCGGGTACTTCCTCAACGGCCTCATACCGCCAGCCTGGATCTCAGCGCTCTTCGGCGAGGGGAAGGCCTATAGCGTCCCGCTCGCCGCGACCATCGGGTTTCCGCTCTACCTGAGCTCCGAGGCCTCCCTGCCCCTCGTCCGCGCCTTCCTCGATTCCGGCATGAGCCGGGGCGCGATCATGGCCTTCCTGATCGCGGGCTCCGGCACCTCGATCGGCGCGATCTCCGGAGCGCTGACGATCGCCCGCGGGAAGGTCGTCGGGCTCGTCGTGGCGGCGCTCTGGATCGGAGCTATCGCGGCGGGCTATGGCTTCGACCTGATCCTGGGCTGAGGGACCCGCCCGAGCGGATCGTCCCGCGCGGGCGGGGCCGCGCGGCCCCCCGCGGGGAGGGCCGCGTTCTCGGCCTCCCTATCCGCGCTCTGCCGGATGCCGGTCCACGAAATCCCGGACGGAGAGCTCGATCTGGTCCCGCAGCCGGCGAACCCTCGCCATGATCTCGCCGTCCGCGCCCGCGAAGGTCGATGGATCGTCGAAGGGCCAGTGCTCACGCTCCGCGAGTCCGGGGAAGACGGGGCAACGCTCCGCGGCTTCCTTGGAGCAGACCGTCACGATGACCTGGAAGACCTTCTCCTGCTTGAACAGATCGAAAACGCTCTTCACGGGATTGGCGGAGATGTCGATACCGACCTCGGCCATGGCGCGGACTACGTAGGGATTGAGGGACCCCGGCTCGAGCCCCGCGCTCTCGGCGACGAACCGACCCTCGCCGTGCTTCTTCAGGAAGGCCTCAGCCATCTGGCTGCGGGCCGAGTTGTGGACGCAGAGGAAAAGGACCTTGGTCATGGGACTACCCCCCTATGCTGGGACCATGCCACACGAAGATGAGCCCCGCGCTAGCCCTGGGTGAGAAAAGCGTTAATTCCTCTTTGGCGGGACGGCCCCAGGGCTGGCATCGGCCTCGCGATTCGAGACAAGGGGATTCTTGCCAAGCCTCGTCTTAAGCTTGCAGGCGCATTGGCCGGAGAGCTCGTAAGAAGGATCCTTCCGCAGCGGCAAGCCCTCCGCGTCCCAGTCTATCATGCCGCCCGAGAGCTTCGCGACGTTCGCATACCCCGCGCCGGCGAGGAGCCTCGCCGCTTCGCGGCAGTAGATGCCGGCGGCGTCGGCGAGTATCAAGGGCCGGTCGCGCGGGAGGGCTCGGTACGAAGACGGGAAGCGGGACCAGGGGACATACAGCGCCTCCTCGACGTCGAAGACGCGGAAGCCGGTCTCGTAAGCCTCGCGAAGATCGACGAGGATCGCCCCCCGCGACAGGTACGCCAGGGCCTCGGCCGGCGAGAGATTGAGGACGCCCTCGACGCGAGGGAGGGTGCCGGGACACGAGGCGAAATCGATTCCCCCATCCATCGGCGAGCTCCTTCCGGGGGCCGCTCAGCCCCCGGTCCGGGATGGCGCCGCCGCGGGCGAGGGCTCGGCCGCGGCGGGGAACCTCGACCTGGTCGCCCGCGCGATCTTGACGAGGCTCAGCATCACCGGCACCTCGACGAGGACGCCGACGACGGTGGCGAGGGCGGCTCCCGAGGAGAGCCCGAAGAGGCTCACCGCGACGGCCACGGCGAGCTCGAAGAAGTTCGAGGCGCCGATCATGCCGGCGGGCGCTGCCACCTCGTAGGGAACCTTCCAGGCCTTGGCCCATCCGTAGCCGATGAAGAATATGAAGTACGTCTGAATGACGAGCGGAATGGCGATGAGCACGATGGCTAGGGGATTTGCGAGGATTACGCGGCCCTGGAAGGCGAAGAGGATGACGAGGGTCAGGAGCAACCCAGCCTCCGTTATGCCGTCGAACTTCTTGAGGAAGACGCCCTCGAACCACTCCTTGCCTCGGCGCTTAATCAAGCGAGAGCGGGTGATCGCCCCGAAGCCGAGGGGAATGACGACGAAAAGCGCGACGGACAGGAGCAGGGTGTTCCAGGGGACGCGCACATCGCTGACGCCCAGGAGGAAGGCGACGATGGGCGTGAAGGCGAAGAGGATGACGAGGTCGTTCACCGCGACCTGGACTACCGTGTAGCCGGCGTCGCCATCCGAGAGATAGGACCAGACGAAGACCATGGCGGTGCAGGGAGCGGCGCCGAGAAGGACGGCGCCCGCAAGATACTCGGTGGAAAGCTCCCCCGGTATCAGGGCTTTGAAGACGGCCTTCAAGAAGAAGGCGGCGATGAGGTACATCGTGAAGGGCTTGATGAGCCAGTTCACCGCGAGGGTGATGACGAGGCCCTTGGGCTTGCGGCCCGCGTTCTTTACGCTCGTGAAGTCCACCTTGAGCATCATGGGGTAGATCATGAGCCAGATGAGGATCGCCACCGGGATGGAGACCTTGGCATATTCAAACCGACCGAGGAAGGCCGGCACGCCGGGCAGGAAATAGCCGATGGCCACGCCGAGGGCGATGCAGAGAGCGACCCATAATGACAGGTACTTGGCGAAAAAACCGATGCCGGGCTTCTGGCTCTCACTCATGGAAGCTCCTTTCTACTCGTTGACAGGAAGGCGGTCAGCCGCTATATTATTGGCGTTATGACCAAGTATGTCAAGCTATTATTGGTGCTTCCGCCAACAAGTCGCCCTGGCGGGACGAATGACGGAAGGCGATAGGCAGAGACTGGCGCGGAGGGCCGCCATGCTCAAGTCGCTGGCCCACCCTTCCCGCCTGCTCATCATCGAGATGCTCGAAGAGGCGCCTCGCTGCGTCGGCGAGCTGACGGAAGCTATCGGAGCGGATATCACCACCGTCTCGAAGCACCTCGCCGTCTTGAAGCGCGCGGGGCTCGTGCGTGACGAGAAGCATGGCACCTATAGCGAGTACACCTTAGTCTGCGACTGCGTATCGCACATGATCGACTGCATAGAAGGCGGCATGGGTTCGGGAGATGCCGGGCCTATGAAAGGCGAAACCGTTCCGAGGCGAAAGAAAGCCTGTAAGGCTTCCCGATAAGGCGTCCAGCCATCGCTGCGCCACCGGGGTTGCGCTCGATCCTCGCGCTCAAGAGCGGGGCCCGGGTTATAGCAGCTGCGCGATCCCCGCGACTGCGACGATCGCTCCCATCAGCCTTTTAAACCAAACGGCCGCGAGGCCTGTCCCCCTCTTGCGGAGCATGGCCCCGACGAAATCTCCGAGTCCTCCGGCCGCGACGATAGCCGTCGTGTGACCGACCGCGTAAAGAGCCATGAGAGAAGCGCCATAGGCTACCTCTGCGGTACCCGCAGCGAAGACGAAACCGAGCATAGGCGCCAGGAAGGCGAAGGAGCAGGGGCCCAAGACGACACCGTAGACGAGGCCGAGGACGAGCGCGCCCAACGGGCCTCGGCGCACGCCCTGCTTCACCGAGAAGGAAGGCGTTAGGCGGGATAGGGGCGGGATGTCCATGAGCCATAGACCGCACAGGATAAGGAAAATCGCTACGCTGATGCGGGCCGCAGGGCCGATATCGCCTAGGATCCGCCCCGCGAGGCTCGTCGCGACGCCGATGATGGCGAGCATGACGAGAAGACCTATCGCAAAAATGAAGGAATAGCCGAAGGCCCTCCTCCGGTCAGGCCGCTCTCCATTGTTGATGTAGGCTACGATTAGCGGGATGGAACCGAGGTGACAGGGGCTCAAGAGCACGCTCAGGAGCCCCCAGAGCGCCGCGGCGCCGAAGGCAGGCGCGGAAGGCCGCGAGAAGGCCGCGCTGATCGACGCGACGAGGGAGTCGATCACGGCTTGACTCCGCCCTTCGCGAGAACCTTAACCAGCTCCTCTTCGGGGAAGAATCCCTCGTGCCGGTAGTACTCTTTGCCGTCCTTATCCAGGAATACCTGGGTCGGTATGACCCTGATGCGGTACTGCTGGCCGTAGGGCGCCCCCTCCTTGGTCCAGACGTCGTAGAACAGAACGCTGACCTGGTCGGGGTACTTCTTTCGGATGGATTCCATGACGGGCTGCATGGCCTTGCAGGGGATGCAGTTCACCGAGCCGAGCTCGATGAAGGTGACGACGGGCTTAGCCGGAGCGGAGGGATTTCCCCAGGCCCCGCTCGCGGCCAGGCAGGCCAGGACGACCGCCGCGAGATATGTCCTGATGCCGCTCAAGGTGTCCTCCTCTTTTTCGCGAGAGAATAAGCGTTAGGCGATTGCGCCGAAGGCCAGGCCGGCGCAGGCCGAGAGGACGACGACGAGGCCGACGTAGACGAGGGTCTTCCTCCAGCCGAGCTCGCCGGCGATCACGAGGATCGAGGGCAGCGAGAGGCTCGGCCCCGCCAGGAGAAGGGCCAGGGCCGGGCCCTGCCCCATGCCCGCGCCCAGGAGCCCCTGGACGATGGGTATTTCAGTCAACGTCGCGAAGTACATCAGGGCTCCCGCGAGGGAGGCGACGAAGTTCGCGAAGAGCGAGTTGCCCCCGAGGAGGCTCCCGATCCAGGCGCTCGGGATGAGGGCGTCGCGCCCTGGCCTGCCGAGCAGGAAGCCGGAAACCAGCACGCCGCCGAAGAGGAGGGGCAGGATCTGAAGCGAGAAGTCGCGCGTCGCGGCGACCCAATCGATGCGGTCCTCCTTCGAGAACCACGTGATGAGCGCATAGACGAGAACCAGGGCGAAGGCTCCGGCAATCCAGTACTTGGCCGAGTAGATCGCGTCCCAGACCGCGCTGCCGCCCTTGGAATTGGCCCAGTTCACGAACACGAGGATGCCGATCATGCTGCCCATGTAGACGATCATCTGCCCCAGGCTCCGGGCGGGCTTATCGTCGGGCTTAGCGAACATCCGCGCGTCGGCCGCGCGCTGCCTGTCCTCCTTGAGGTAGATGAGGGACATGAGCAGACCGATCACTATGGAAAACAGGATCGCCCCGACCGTTCGCGCTGCGCCCAGCTTCCAACCGAAGACCTTGGCCGAGAGGACGATGGCGAGGATATTGATCGCGGGCCCCGAGTAGAGGAAGGCGACGGCCGGACCGAGTCCCGCGCCTTTCTTGTAGATCCCCTTGAAGATCGGCAGGACCGTACAGGAGCAGACCGCGAGGATGGCGCCCGAAACGGAAGCAACGCCGTAGGCCGTGAGACGATTCGCGTCGGGCCCTAGGTAGCGAATGACCGCCTGCTGGTTGAGGAAGACGGTGATCGCGCCCGCGATGAACATGGCCGGCACGAGGCAAAGGAGGACGTGCTGCCGCGCGTACTCGCCGAGCATGAGGAAGGCCTCGTTCGTGGCACCGAGGAGGCGGGGCGCCTCCCAGGGAATGAAGTAGGCCGCGAGGAAGACTCCCGCCACGAGGAGGAGCTTCCTGTTAGGCGGCCATTCGGCCTTGCTCATGCCTTCGCCCGTGCGTCGATCAGGCCCTCGACCCGCTCCGCCACGGCCTCGATGAGATCCCCGGTGATGGGCGTCTTGCCCTTCTCGACGTCGAAGTCGGTCATGACGTAGTGCTCGAAGGGTATGCCGGCCTTCTCGAAGATCTTGGCCCCGCAGGCGACCTTGCAGCCGTCGAGGACGATGTTCCTCGTGGCATTCTGGGCCGATTGCAGGTAGCCGGAGACGCCGGCGCCGATCGCCGCGAGGCAGGTCCCCGACCCGGCGCCCTCGCGCGCCAGCTTCCTCCAAACCTGATCCGCGAGCATGCCCGTGTTAGCCATTCCCGAGCAGGCGTAAAGAAGCTTCACTTCGCAATCTCCGCCGCAGCTGCATCCAGCCATCTCACTTCCCTCCCTTGAGATACGAAATCACCTGGTCCTTGGTAAGGACCTTGCCCACGCTCTTCACCTCGCCGTCGATCGCCAGGGCGGGCGTCATCATCACGCCCATCTCCATGATCGCGTCCGTGTCCATGACCTTCTCGATTTCCGCGGCGAGGCCGAGTTCGGCCACGGCCTCGCGTGCGTGCTGCTCGAGGAGCTTGCACTTCGGACATCCCGATCCGAGTATCTGAACCTTCATGAGAACCTCCACTGCTCAGCCTATGCGTTCCGCCTCGGCATAGAGGCGGTCTACTTCCTTGCGAGGCAGGGCCAGCTTGATGGCCCAGGCGATTATCAGGATTCCAACAATGTCGATAGCGAGTCGCGAGAGGGCGAAGCGCTTCCCGAGGGCCGCCATCTCGAAGAGGAGCATCGGGATCTTCGTCGTGGACCAGGCGCCGATGAAGACGAGGATGTTCCTGAAGCTCGAGCCCTTCTTCATGAGGACGGCGGCGAAGGGAAAGGCGCCGTAGAGCGGCCCCGCCGCGAAGGAGCCGAGGAGGAAGGCCAGTACGGTTCCCTTCACGCCGGAGCCCTCGCCCATGTAGCGGATCATCTTCTCGCGGGGAACCCAGACATCGAGGAGCCCCAGGAGGATGAAGATCGGCGGTATGACGAGGAGCATGGCCTTCGTCTGGAAGCCCATGGAGCCGAGGGCCGCGCCGCGCCAGGCGGGGAAGGCGGCGATGAAGGCGGCGAAGGCCAGGGCCGCGCCGATAGCCGCCGCGTAGCGTTTCGCGAAGGATCTCATATAGACACCGCCCAGCCGACGAAAAAGGCCGCCAGGATCGAGAAGGCCCAGGCGAAGGCGTTCCGGAGAAGCGCCGCTCGCCTGCCGAAATACTTCATCTCCATGGGCAGGGTGACGACGCCCACCATCATGAGGCTCGACACGAAGGCCGCGATCTGCGTCGCCCCCGCCCCGCCCTTCAGGAGGGCGGCGGCCGCGGGGAAGGCCACGAAGCCGGGAATGAGGGTGATAGCCCCGACCAGCGACGCGCCGAGCACGCCGAGCATCCCCGAGCCGCTTCCGAGGAATCGGGAGATAGTGGCCGTATCGAGGACCGCGAGCGCGACCGCCACGAGGACGAGGACGACGAGGAGCTGGGGCAGGATGCCCTCGAAGGCCTTCCAGGCCTTCTTCACCGCGGCGAGCGTCCTCGTCCTATCACGGAGGAGCGAGGCGCCGAGACCGAGGGCGGCAAGGGCATAGAGGAAGAAAGTATCCATTCGACCCCCCTTCGTTGCAAATAATGGAAACAATGCACCAATTTGTCAAGACCTTCCTTGACAATTGTTGGGAAACATTGCAACTTTAGGGCATGGACGATCGGACGCTGCGTCGCTACGAGCTCAGGGCCGAGCTGTTCAAGGCCCTCGCCCACCCCATTCGTATCCTCCTGCTCGAAAAGCTCCGAGAGCGTCCTTGGTGCGTGTGCGAGCTGGCCGCCGAGGTCGGCATCGAGAAATCCGTCGCCTCCAAGCACCTTTCCCAGCTGAAGAGCGTAGGCCTCATAGCCGACGAGAAGCGCGGGACCTTGGTGGAATACCAGCTCGTCGCTCCCTGCGTCCTCGACATGGCCGCCTGCGCCGAAGGTACGATCCTGGAGCAGCGGCGCAAGCGCCTCGGGATCGCCGCCGCGGAATAGACCGCTTCATCCCGCCCCTTTCGAGGCCGCGAATCAGGGATGTTGCGGCCGCGCGGATTCCGCTCGACGAGCTGCCTCTCCCCCCTGGACAAGTCCTATGGCGATTGTATACTGGTGGCGGCTATTCACGATGTGAATAGCCCATTCGACCAGGGCAGGGGTTCATGCCGAGAGACGATGGTCCATCGCCGCAGCCGGTCATCCTCGGCTTCCTCATGGCCGGTCCGGCCCATCCCTACGGCCTCTATCGGGAATTCGACCGCGAGCTGGGGCGCGTTTGGCGCATCGGGCAGGCCAGCCTCTACGCCCGGATGAAGCGCGCCGAGGAGGAGGGTCTGGCCACGGTCGAGGTGGCCGAGACCGAGGGGGCGCCCGACCGGAGGGTGCACCGGATCACGGCCGCGGGGAAGGAGCGCTTCCTCGCGTGGATGGGCGGCCCGTCGGAGCGGGTGCGGGACATACGCCTCGAGTTCCTCTCGCGGCTGTATTTCTTCCGCCGCCTCGGCCTGGATGGGCTCGAGGACGCCGTCTCGCTCCAGAAGTCGGCGCTGGCCTCGCGGATAGCCGCCTTGGAGAGCGGCATCGCCGGGGCGGCCCGGTCGCGTGATGAGTATTGGAGGCTCGTCCTCGAGTTCAGGCGTTCGGAGGCGAAAGCCGTGGTCGCCTGGCTCGACGTCTGCATCGCAACGAATGGGAGGAAGGTATGAGTCGATTACGCCAAGCCCTCGCGGCGCTCGCCCTCGCGGCATTCGCGGCTGTCCCGCCGCTCGCCGCCCAGGCGGCCGCTCCCTTCAGCCTGGTGGATGCCTTGGGCCGCAGGGTCGCCTTCGAGAAGGCCCCGACCCGCGTCGTCATGACGAACAAGGCCGTCATCATGATCGCCGACGCGGCCTACCTCTTCCCGGAAGCGCCCGCCCGCATCGCCGCCTTGGGCAATACGAAGCAGGGCAAGCACAGCTTCGCCGCCGACTACGATCCGTCATTCGCGGCCAAGATAGCCCTCGACAACCAATCCGGGCCGGAGCAGATCGCCGCGGCCAACCCCGACGCCGTCCTGCTCAAGAGCTCCCTCGCCGGGAGCCTGGGGAAATCCATCGAGGCCCTGGGCATCCCTGTGGTCTACCTGGACCTCGAGACCCCCGCGCAGTACGAGCGGGACCTCCTCATCCTGGGCGCGCTCTTCCGCGACGAGGCCCGGGCCCGCGAGCTGATCGCCCTTTATAACGGGAGGACCGGCGGGATAGCGAAGGCCCTCGCGGGCCTCGCCGAGGCGGCGAAGCCCAAGGCCCTGATGCTCTACTACACCGACCAGGGCGGCGCGGTTTCGTTCAACGTGCCTCCCCTCGGCTGGATACAGACCGGCCTCGTCACGATGGGCGGGGGTATCCCCGCCTGGAGGGACGCGAAGCTCGGACAGGGCTGGACCAAGGTTTCCGTCGAGCAGGTAGCCGCCTGGGACCCGGACAAGATCTTCGTCATCGCCTATACGGCCGATCCGGCGGCGGTTGTCGAGCGGCTTAAGGCCGACCCGCAATGGGCCGCCCTGCGCGCCTCGGCCCAGGGCGGGATACTCCCCTTCCCCGGCGACTACTACAGCTGGGACCAGCCGGACGCGCGCTGGCCCCTCGGCCTGGCCTGGGTCGCCAAGAAGCTGCATCCCGAGCTCCTCGCCGACCTCGATCTCCGCGCCGAGGCGCGCGCCTTCTACCGGGACTTCTACGGCATGGGCGACGCGGACTTCGCGAGGCTCGTGGCGCCCAAGCTGCCCGCCGAGCTCCGCTGACGAGGATGAGGAAAGCAGCCTCCCCGCTCTGGCTGGCGGCGGCCCTCGTCGCCCTGGCCGCCCTATCGCTCCTGGTCGGCCGCTATCCGACGGCCCCCTTCTCCTCGCCCTGGCGTCTCGCGGCGGACCGCATGGGCATGCTCCTGGTCAGGAACGTCAGGGCCCCGAGGATCCTCGCCGCCGTCATGCTCGGCGCCTCCCTCGGGGCCTCGGGCTGCGCCTTCCAGATGCTGTTTGGCAATCCCCTCGCCGACCCGGGGATACTGGGCGTGTCGCAGGGCGCCGCCTTCGGCGCCTCGCTGGGCATCGTCCTCGCCGGCGGCGGCTCGCCGGTCGTGCAGCTCCTCGCGGGGGCCTTCGCCTTCCTCGGCCTCGGCACGTCCTACGCGGTCGCGAGGCGATCGCGCTTCGGCGGCTGGGTGCTCAGGCTGGTCCTCGCGGGCATCGCCGTCTCCGCCCTCTTCTCCTCCGGCGTGGGCGCCCTGAAGATAGCGGCCGACCCCGTCCGGCAGCTGCCGGAGATAACCTTCTGGCTCCTCGGCGGCCTCTCGGGGGCGAGCTGGCGGCAAGTCCTCTCGATCGCGCCGGTCGTGTCGGCCGCCTTGGCGACCCTCGTCGCGATGCGCTGGAGGCTCAACCTGCTGTCGCTGGAGGACGCCACCGCCTTCTCCCTCGGGACGGCCCCGGCCAGGGAGCGCGGGCTCCTCCTCGCCGCCGCCGTCGCGGCGGTGGCCTCGGCGGTCTCGATCTCGGGCATCGTCAGCTGGGTCGGCCTCATCGTTCCTCAGGCCGCCCGGCGGCTGTACGGCGGCGACGCGCGGCGATCCCTCCCCGCCTCGGCCCTGCTCGGCGCGATCTTCACGCTCCTGTGCGACGACATCGCCCGCTCGGCCCTGCCCGGCGAGATACCCCTCGGCATCATCACCTCCCTCGCGGGAGCCCTCGCCTTCATCGCCTTGATGAACGCCCGCGGCACGAGGATCGAGCGATGAGCCTCCCCGCCAGCCTCAGCTTCGAGGGACTGCGCTACCGCTACAATGCCGGGCCGGAAGCGCTGCGGGACCTGGGGGCGGAGGTCGCCCCGGGCGAGGTCACGGCGATCCTCGGGCCCAACGGCGCCGGGAAGACGACCCTGCTGCACCTGGCCCTGGGCTGGCTCAAGCCCCTGGGCGGCCGCGTCCTCCTGGACGGCATCCCCATCGGAGGGCTCTCGCGCCGCGAGCTGGGCCGGGCCATGGCCCTCGTGCCGCAGAGCGAGCGCATCCCCTTCGAGTTCTCGGTCCTCGACTACGTCCTCCTCGGAAGGGCGCCCCACCTCGCGCCCCTGCGCGCGCCGGGGCCGGCCGACCTCGCCGCAGCCCGCGCCGCCATCGAGCGGGTCGGCATCGGGGCCTTCGCCGAGCGGGAGGTCACGGCCCTCAGCGGGGGCGAGCGCCAGCTCGCCTCGATAGCCCGCGCCCTGGCCCAAGGGCCGCGCCTCCTCCTCCTGGACGAGCCGACCTCCCATCTCGACCTGGCGAACAAGGCCCGCGTGATGGGGCTGGTGCGGGAGCTCGCCGGCGAGGGTACGACCATCCTCCTCACGACCCACGAGCCGGAGACGGCGGCCATGGCCGCCACCCGCCTCTTCCTCATGCGGCAGGGACGGCTCCTCGCGTCGGGCCCGGCGGACAGGCTCTTCGCCTCCGCGAGCCTCAGCCTGACCTACGGCCTTCCCGTCGAGGCGCGGCTCGTGGAGGGCCGGCGCGTCGCCTTATGGGGGCCATCCGGCCCCTCGAGCCCGCGCCAGCGGAGGGAGAGCCCCTGGCTCGACCTGTGGCGGGACCGGGTAGAGGCGAGGGCGCGCGCGAGGGAGGCCTCGGGAAAGGGCCCCGAGGCCGACTACTGGAAGGGCCGCGCGCGCGAATACGACACGCGAGCGCGACGGCGGCTCGAGGTGCCGGACGCCCTGCGGGATTCCATCCTCGCGGATATCGTTCCCGGGGACAGGGTCATCGATATCGGCGCGGGGACCGGAGTCTGGTCCGCGGCCTTCGCCCGGCGCGGCGCGCGGGTCGTCGCGATCGAGCCCTCGCCCGACATGCGCTCGGTCCTCAGGGAGCGCGTCGAGGACGAGGGCCTTCCCGGCATCCGGATATTAGAAGAGGCCTGGCCCCTGCCCTCGCCCCCCGCCTGCGACCTGGCTTTCTCCGCGCACGCCCTCTACGGGAGCCCGGACTTCACCGCCTTCGTCCGGGCGATGGACGAGGCGGCTTCCTCGCGCTGCATGCTCCTCCTGCGGGCTCCCCCCCTCGACGGGCTCATGGCCGAGGCGGCGTGGCTCGTCCTCGGCCAGCCCCACGAGGGCCCCAACCTCCACGTCGCATACCAGGCCCTGCTCGAGCTGGGCATCCAGCCCAGCCTCCTCGTCGAGGAGGAGCCGCGGATCGTGGAGCGGCGCTACGATTCGCTCGAGGAGGCCCTGGCCGAGCTGAAGGAAGGCCTCGGCCTAATCGGGCCGAGCCGCTTCGACGGGGCCTTGTCCGCCCTTTTGAAGGATCGATCGCGCGGGGAAGGCCAGGGCGTCTCGCTCGCCCGCCACGAACGCTCGGGGCTCCTCCGGTGGCCCTCGCTCCGGGCGCGGAAGGCGGGACCTTGCTCCCCGGCCTGAGCTCCCTCATGGCGATCGTCAAGGCCGAGCTCCTCGGCGCGGGCCGCTGCTCGACGGCGATTGTCGGCGCGGGCGGCAAGACCAGCAGCCTCTTCGCCCTCTCCCGCGCCTTCTCGGCCCGGGGCTCGCGGGTCCTCGTCGCGACCACCACGCGCATGCTCGATCCGGAACGGGGAAGCGTGCGCGAGGGACGGGGCTTCGCTCCCCTCGTCCTGGCGGGCGGCCGGAGCCTCGAGTCGGCCGCCGTCGCCCTGGCCGAGGCCGGATCCCCGGTCCTCCTCTGCGCCTCGCGCAGCGGCGACAAGCTCCTGGGCGTCGACCCTCCCTCCTTCGACGCGCTCGCGGCTCCCTTCGACCTGGCCTTCGTGGAAGCCGACGGGGCGCGGGGCCTGTCCATCAAGGCGCCGGCCGAGCGCGAGCCCGTCGTCCCTTCGAGCTGCGCGATCGTCATCGGCCTCGTCGGCCTCGACTCCCTCGGCGAGCCCCTCGACGGCGGGATCGCCCATCGGCCCGAGCTGCTCTCCGCCCTCGTCGGCTGCCCGCTCGGCTCGAGGATCGAGGCTGCCCATATCGCCGCCCTCGCGGCCTCCCCCCGCGGCCTCTTCAAGTCCGCGCCGGACGGGGCCCGGCGCGTCCTCCTGCTGAACAAGGCCGACCTCGCGGACCGGGGGGCGGTCGAGGGCTGCGTCGAGGCCCTGGGCGAGGTCGAGGGCCTCGACGCGATCGTGGTCGGCGCCTTGGGCGCCGCGGAGGAGCCGTGAATCTCCCGCGGGGCGGCCTCGTGGTGGTTCGGGGCGCGGGCGACCTCGCGACGGGCTCGATCGTGCGCCTCGTCCGCTCGGGCTTCCGCGTCGTCGCCCTGGAGACGGCGGCGCCGACCGCCATCCGCCGGACGGTCGCCCTCTCCGAGGCGCTGTACGAGGGCGAGGCCGAGGTCGAGGGCGTGCGGGCCCGCTCGGCCGCGCGCCCGGAAGAGGCCCTCGCCCTCGCCTCCGCGGGCCTGGTCCCGATACTGGCGGACCCCCGCTGCGCGTGGCTGGGCATCCTCTCGCCCCTGGCCCTGGTCGACGCCATCCTCGCCAAGCGGAACCTCGGCACGCGCCGCGGCATGGCGCCGATCGTCGTGGCCCTCGGTCCGGGCTTCGCGGCGCCCCTCGACGCCCACGCGGTCATCGAGACGAACCGGGGCCACGGCCTCGGCAGGGTCATTCTCTCGGGCTCGGCCGAGCCCGACACGGGCGTGCCGGGTACGATCGCCGGCAAGGGGGCCGAGCGGGTGGTGCGCGCCCCGGCTGCCGGCACCGTTCGCGCGTTGCGCGAAATAGGTTGCCTCGTCGAGGCCGGCGAGCCGCTCCTGGAGATCGAGGGGATCGCGGGAGGCGGCTCGGCCGTCGTGCCCTCCCCCCTCCGCGGCGTCCTGCGCGGCATGATCAGGGGCGGCTCCCAGGTGCCCCGCGGCCTGAAGATCGCCGACGTCGATCCCCGCTGCGAGCCGGCCCATTGCCTGAGCGTCTCCGACAAGGCGAGGGCGGTGGCCGGCGGGGTCCTCGAGGCCATCCTTTCCATGGGAGGTAGACCGGAATGAGCGAAGGACCGGTGCGCATGACGAGCTACACGAAATTCTCGGGCTGCGGCGCGAAGCTGGGGCCCGGCGTCCTCGAGAAGGCGCTGTGCGGCCTTTCCCAGCCCGCCTATCCGGAGATCCTCGCCGACTTCGCGAACTGCGAGGACGCCGGGCTCTACGACCTGGGGGACGGCCGCGCCCTCGTGCAGACGGTCGACTTCTTCCCCCCGATCGTCGACGATCCCTTCGGCTTCGGCCGCATCGCCGCCGCCAACGCCCTCTCGGACGTCTACGCGATGGGCGGAAGGCCCATCTCCGCCCTCGCCTTGGTCTGCTTCCCGGTAGGGACGATCGGCCTCGAGGCCCTCCGCTCCGGGTTGGCCGGCGGCCTCGATGCCCTGGTCGAGGCGGGCTGCGCCCTGCTCGGGGGCCACAGCATCGACGACCCGGAGCCGAAGCTCGGCTACGCCGTGACGGGCCTGGTCGATGCGGAGCGGGCCTGGAGGAACAATACGCCCAGGCCCGGGGCCGCCCTGATCCTCACGAAGGCCCTGGGCACGGGGCTGATCACCCGGGCGCTCAAGGAAGGCCGGGCATCCGAAGCCTCGAGGCTCGCGGCCGAGCGATCGATGTCGCGCTTGAACAAGGCGGCCTGCGAGGCGCTGTCGCGCTTCCGCGTCCTCGCCTGCACCGATGTCACGGGCTTCGGCCTGGCCGGCCACGCCGCGGAGATGGCCTCGGGGCCGGCCTGCGGCCTACGCATATCCTTTTCCCAGCTGCCGCTGCTGCCGGGCGCGGCCGAGTGCGCGGCCGCGGGCCTCGCGCCGGGCGGCACGAAGCGCAACAAGGAGGGACGGGGGCAGGCCGTGAAGGCGGACCCGGCCCTCGGCCCGGCCGAGCTCGACCTCGTCTTCGATCCCCAGACCTCGGGGGGCCTGCTCGCCGCGGTCGAGGCCCGGGACGCCGACGCGGCGCTCGCCGAGCTCCGGGCGGCGGGCTGCGAGGCGGCCCTCATCGGCGAGGCGGGAGGGGAGCCGGGGATCGTGGAGATCGGGCCCTAGCCGGATCCCGCGCAGCCGGCCCGGCCGGCCGCGCTCGCTTTGCTAGAAAACGAAAGAGCCCCGGCACACGCCAGGGCTCTTTCAATTTGCAGGAAAAGGATTGCCTCGCTCCCCCGCGCGGGTTCGAACCACGGACCCAGTGGTTAACAGCCACTTGCTCTGCCAACTGAGCTACAGGGGAAAGTTCTTTCGAACGAGAGGATACTAGTGACGGCGCGCTAAAAAGTCAAGGGGCAGGCTCCTACTTCTTGGCCTTCCCCGGCTTCTTGCCGGCCTTGGCCTTGGCCGCCTCGGCGCGGGCCCGGAGCCCGCGCGCGGAGTCGGCCTTCGGGGGCGAGGCGCGGCCGCCCTTGGCCTTGGGCTTGGCCTTGGCCGCGGACTTCTTGGCCTCGGCGGCCTTCTTCTTGAGCGAGGGGGCGCGGCCCGCCGGGAAGAGCTCGGAGGCGGCCTGGGCCTTCTCGGCCGCGGCCGCGGCGCGGGCCGCGGCCTTGGAGATGCCGAGCTCGGCGGAGAGGGCCTCCTTGGAGGCGAGGCGGCTGCCGAGGGCCTTGAGGCCCTTCTCCTCGTAGTCGGAGGCGACGAAGCCCTCCTCCTTGACCTTCATCCGCGGCTTGGGGGCGTAGGCCACCGTGAAGGAGAAGTCGGCCTCGGTGGAGAACAGGAGTATCTGGGCCCCGTCGGGCACGAGCTGGTAGTCGCGGTTGTTGATGTAGGTCTCGATGCGGCAGCGCTTGATGTAGGGGTAGCCCGACTCCTTCTCTCGGTAGACGACGGTGAACAGGAGCTCGGCGAGCCGCTCCTTGTCGGCGCTCCCGCAGTAGAGGAGGCCCTGGTCGACGAAGAGCTTCTCGGGCACGGTCATGGCCGTGTAGACCCCGTTGCGGCGGATCGCGATCACCTTGTCGTAGGGCGAGACCTCGAAGAGGGTCTCCCCGCCCGAGACGGCGGTGCCGAGGTAGCCCGAGGCCCCGTCGTAGCGCAGGGGGAGGTCGCGGCGGGCCGCCTCCTTCACGTCGACCGAGCTGAAGCGGGCCAGCTCGGTCCTGCGCTTCCATTCGGGCTCGAGGCGCTTGGCGACGGCCTCGAGGTAGGAGACGGCGTAGTCGACGAGGTTGGCCAGCTTCTTGCGGACCTCGGCGAGCTTGGCCTTGATGAGGTCCATCTCCTCCTTGGCCTTGTTGATGTCGTACAGGGAGATGCGGCGGATGGGGATCTTGAGCAGGCGCTCGACGTCCTCGTCGGTGACGGCCCGCCGGATCTCCTTCTTGAAGGGCTCGAGCCCCTCGATAACGGCCTTGCGCACGCCCTCGGCGGTCTTCATCTTCTCGATGCCCTTGTAGACGCGCTCCTCGATGAAGACCCGCTCGAGGGTCCGGGCGTGGAGCTCGTCGGCGAGCTCGCCGGCCTCGAGCTCGAGCTCGCGCTTGAGGATGCCCAGGAGGCGCTCGGCGTGGTGCTTCACGACCTCCGGGACGGTCATCAGCTCGGGCTTGTCGTCCTTGATGACCAGGAAGTTGCAGGATATGGACTGCTCGCACTCGGTGAAGGCGTACAACGCGTCGACGACGTCCTTGGCGTAGACGCCGCGCTGGAGCTTGATCTCGATCTCGACGTGGTCCGTGGTGAAGTCGGAGATCGAGGAGATCTTGATGCGGCCGGCCTTGGCCGCCGCCTCGACGCTCGCGATCAGGCTCTCGGTCGTGGAGCCGAAGGGGATCTCGCGGATGAGGATGCGCTTCTCGTCGGAGAGGTCGAGCTTGGCCCGGACGAGGACCTTGCCCATGCCGTCGCGGTAGCCCGAGGCGTCGCACAGGCCTCCCGTGGGGAAGTCGGGCTCGAGCTTGAAGCGCTTGCCCTTGAGGGCGGCGATCTCGGCGCGGATCACCTCGACGGGGTTGTGCGGGAGGATCTTCGTGCTCATGCCCACCGCGATGCCCTCGGCCCCGAGGACGAGGACGACGGGGATCTTCGCGGGGAAGGCCACGGGCTCCTGGTGGCGGCCGTCGTAGGAGTCCACGTACTCGGTGATCTTGGGCCGGTAGAGGAGCTCCTTCGCGAGGGGGCGGACCCGGCACTCGATGTAGCGCGCCGCCGATGCCTCGTCGCCGGTGGCGATGTTGCCGAAGTTCCCCTGCTTGTCGATGAACAGCTCCTTGTTCGCGAGGACGACGAGGGCCGAGTAGATCGAGGCGTCTCCGTGGGGATGGTACTGCATGCAGTGGCCCACGACGTTGGCGACCTTGTGGAACTTGCCGTCGTCCATCTCGAAGAGGGAGTGGAGGATGCGCCGCTGGACGGGCTTCAGGCCGTCCTCGAGGTCGGGGATGGCGCGGTCCTTGATGACGTAGGAGGCGTAGTAGAGGTAGTTCTGGTCGAAGATCTTCCGTACGTAGGCCATGGCTGTTCCCTTACCGGTCGCCGGCGATCAGAGATCGCCCACGAGGTTCTGCATGATGTACTCTCGCCGCTCGGGGGTGTTCTTGCCCATGTAGAACTCGAGGACCTCGGGGACGTTCTTGAGGACCTGGATGTCGACCCGCACGAGCCTGATGTCCGGGCCGATGAACTGGCCGAACTCCGAGGGGCTGATCTCGCCCAGGCCCTTGAAGCGGGTGACCTCGGCGCCCGCGCCCAGGGCCTTGACGGCCTCGTCCCGCTCCCGGGCGCTGTAGCAGTAGCGGGTCTCCTTCTTCGTGCGCGCGCGGAACAGGGGCGTCTCGAGGATGTGCACCCGGCCCTGGAGGATGAGCTCCTCGAAGAAGCTGAGGAAGAAGGTCAAAAGGAGGTTGCGGATGTGGAAGCCGTCGTAGTCGGCGTCGGTGGCGATGACGATGCGGCCGTAGCGGAGGCCCTCGAGGTCGTTCTCGATGCCGAGGGCCGTCATCAGGTTGTAGAGCTCCTCGTTCTTGTAGATGGCCGTGCGCTTGCGGCCGTGCATGTTCTCGACCTTGCCCCGGAGGCTGAAGATGGCCTGGGTGTAGACGTCGCGCGAGCTCACCATGGAGCCCGCGGCCGACAGGCCCTCGGTGAGGAAGATCGTGGAGAACTCGCCCTTCTCGCCGTCCGAGAGGTGGTACTTGCAGTCCTTGAGGCAGGGGATGCGGAGCTCGATCTTGCGCGCCGCCTCCTTGGCCTCCTTCTTGACGATGTTGAGCTCGGTGCGGAGCTTTTCGCTCGAGATTATCTTCTCCTGTAGCCGCTTGGCCGCCTGGGGGTTCTTGCGGAGGAACTCGTCGACCCCCCGCTTCACCTCCTGGAGGATCCAGGGCTTTATGTCGGTGTTGCCGAGCTTGTTCTTGGTCTGGCTCTCGAAGACGGGATTCTGGAGCTTGACCGCCACGGCGGCCGCCACGCCCTCGCGGATGTCCTCGCCCTTGTAGGAGGCCTGGAAGAATTCGTTGACCGCCTTGAGGAAGCCCTCGCGGAAGGCGGAGAGGTGGGAGCCGCCGTCCGAGGTGAACTGGCCGTTCACGAAGGAGAAGTGCTCCTCGCCGTACTCGTTGGTGTGGGTGAAGGCGAACTCGATCTTGTCCCCGCGCCAGTAGCCTATGTCGTACAACGCGCCCTCGCCGACCTCGTTCGCCAGAAGGTCGTGGAGCCCGTTCTTGGAGGCCACCTCCGTCCCGTTCAGGACGAGGGAGAGGCCGGAATTGAGGTAGGCGTAGTTCCAGATCCGCTTCTCGACGAACTCGGGGTTGTAGGCGTACTCGCCGAAGATCTCCGGGTCGGGGCTGAACTCGACCAGGGTGCCCTGGGCCTCCCCCCGCTTGGCCTCGGTCTCGCGCTTGGACTTGAGGACGCCCCGCTCGAAGACGACCTCCTTGCTCCGGCCCTCCCGGGTCGAGACGACGCGGAAGCGGGCGGAGAGGGCGTTGACGGCCTTGGTGCCGACCCCGTTGAGGCCGACCGAGAACTGGAAGACCTCGTCGTTGTACTTGGCGCCCGTGTTGATGACCGAGACGGCCTCGACGAGCTTGCCCAGGGGGATGCCGCGGCCGAAGTCGCGGATCGAGACGGCGTAGGGGGCTTGGGCCGCGCCCGCGGCCCCGTTCCCGTACTCGACCCGGACGATGACCCGGTCGCCGGCCCCCATGATGAACTCGTCGACCGCGTTGTCGATGACTTCCTTGAGCAGGACGTAGATCCCGTCGTCCGGATTCGAGCCGTCGCCCAGCCGCCCGATGTACATCCCGGTGCGGAGGCGGATGTGCTCGAGGGAGGAGAGGGTCTTTATCTTCGATTCGTCGTAGTTTTGGGCCTTTTTCGTCGCCATAGCTTCCGGAATGGTAGCATAAGGCGAGGGGAGTGAAAAGCGCGAGGGGGCACTTCCGCTCCGCCCCGGGTCGGCCCGCCGCCTCCTCCCGCCCTGCCGGAGCTCGACCGCGGGAGGATTTTTCTTTATCATCCATGCACTTATGAAGAACGAGAGGCTCATCGCCCTCATGGACTGCCTCCTCCTGGAGGGGAGGCAGACGGCCGAGGGCCTGGCTCGCCGCTTCGAGGTCTCGGTCAGGACCATCTACCGCGACCTGGACTCCCTCTGCGCGGCGGGGCTGCCCCTCGTTGCGGAGGCGGGCAGGGGCGGCGGCTACGAGATCGAGCGGGGCTACCGGATCGACCGGAGCTTCCTCTCCCCCGAGGAGCTGGCCGACCTCCGCTCGATACTCGCCGCCTTCACGAGCGCCACCCACGACCGGAACCTCGAGCGTTCCCTGGGCAAGATAGCCTCCCTCGGGCCGAGGGAGGCCGCGCTCGCCCGGCGGGGGCGCGGATCGAAGGCCCTCCTCGCCCGGGGAGAGGCCTCGCCCGAAGGGAGGGGCGAGCTCCCCCCTCCCCTCATCGCCAACCTCTCGCCCTGGGGGCCGCCGGCCTGCGAACCCCGGCTCCTCGAGGAGCTGCGCCGCTCGATAGCCGAGCGCCGCGTCCTTTCCTTCGCCTATGCCGACTCCGAGGGGCGCGAGACGAGGCGGGAGGTGGAGCCCTTCTCGGTGGTGATCGGGGGGGCGACCTGGTACCTCCATGGCTGGTGCAGGCTCCGAAACGCCTTTCGCTTATTTAAAATCAGCCGTATAAAAGAATTGCATACAACATCCGAAGTCTACGATCCCTGGCGAAGGAGCCCCTACCCCCAGCCCTTCGCCTTCGAGGGCGCGAGCGAGAGCCTGGCACGGGTCGAGGTTTCGGTCGAGGGGCGGCTGGCCCCGGCCCTGGAGGAAGCCTTCCCCGGCCGAGGTCGGGGCCCCGATGCCGAGGGCAGGTGGAGCTATCGCTTCGAGTACCCCCACGGGAGCTACCTCATCAGTTTCCTCCTCTATTTCGGACCGGGCTTGCGGGTGGAAAGCCCGGAGAGCCTCCGCGCGGAGCTCGCCTGGGCAGCGGGGGAAATCGTCCGCGCCAACGCTTCTCCCGCAAAACCCTGACATGCTTTGTCAGGGGACGGGGTATAGGCTCCTCCCATCGTCCTATCGATGGAGGTTCGACATGGCTCAGCTTCTAGCCTATTGCGGCCTGGATTGCGCCGAGTGCGACGCGCGCAAGGCCACCTTGAACGACGACCAGGCCCTCCGGGCGGCGACCGCCGCCCGCTGGAGCGCGGAGTTCCACTTCCCCTTCACGGCCGAGATGATCAACTGCACCGGCTGCCGGGAGCCGGGAGCCAAGATCGGCCACTGCGCCGAGTGCGAGCTGCGGAGCTGCGGCGAGGCCAAGGCCCTGGCCCATTGCGGGCTCTGCGCGGAGTTCCCCGGCTGCGCGAAAATAGCCGGCTTCATAAAGGACCTGCCCCAGGCCAAGGCCAATCTCGAGGCCGCGCGGAGAGGCGCCTAGGGCCCCGAAGCCGGTCCGGCCGGCGCGGCCGCGCCGGCCGGGGCAGAGCTTCGGCCGGCAGGCCGGCAGGTTGATTCTGTCCCTCCCTTCGAGTAGATTGGATAGCCTGAAGCGAGGGACCGTGGATCAGATCTTCGATCGATTCGAGCGCTTGTTCAAGTCCTGGGTCGCCGGGGAGTCCGAGACCTTCGGAGCGCGCCCCTTTGGAGCCCGCCCCTATGGCGGCTCCTCGGGCGATCCCGACCTCGCCGCGGCGATGGACGAGCTCGACGACTTCCTCGACCGCGGCCGTACCGAGACCGAGGCGCGCGAGCGCCAGGAGAGCTTCGAGCGCTCGAGGCGGGCCCGGGAAGAGGCCTCCCGCCGCTCCGCCGGAACCGGGAGCCAAGGCGGGAATTCATTCCCGCCCAACGAGATAGCCAGGGCCTACCAGACCCTCGGCCTCCCCTACGGGACCCCCTTTCCCCAGGTCAAGACCCAGTACAAGAAGCTCCTCATGCAGAATCACCCGGACCGGAATTCCGCCAGCCCCCAGCAGCTCAAGCGTTCCACGGAGATTTCCGCCCAGATAAACGACGCGTACCAGCGGATCGAGACCTGGTCGGCCGCGGGCCGGGCGGCGCGCTGAGGCGGGCGGAAGTCCCGCCTTTTCGGTTAAGCGCCCATGACG
>Ga0116155_10000435_pt1 | contig 36660 bp, 27 predicted proteins | sample AD_UKC032_MetaG_FD_89890 | JGI IMG/M metagenome (GOLD analysis project Ga0116155, IMG submission 89890) | Active sludge microbial communities of municipal wastewater-treating anaerobic digesters from USA - AD_UKC032_MetaG | ecosystem: Engineered > Bioreactor > Anaerobic > Digestate | place: USA...
CCGCCGCTGTCCGCGATCACGCTGAAACCCTGTCCGGGATCAGCCTGAAACGCTGTCCGCGATCGTCTGAAACGCTGTCCGGCATCGGCTGAAATCGGTGTCCGGGATGGGCTGAAATACGCACACACCTCCCGAAGGCTTCCTGAGCGCTGGTGAGCAGGGTTTTGGTCGGCAGAAACGCCGTCTGGTGTTGCTGATATTTCGATACACAGACCCGACCCGCGCTTCAATGAACGCTCCGCAGGGGCCGCGGCAGGTGCCGCGGTCGCGTCCAGCCATCCCACCTTGCCGGCAGGGAGCGCGCCTGCAACGAGGGTGTCCACCTGATCGACTTGGTGGACACCTATGCAGAGCAACAGACCCCGTCGGGTTCACAGCCCGCAGCTCAAGGAGGCGGTCGTCGCCGAATGCCGCCAGCCGGGCGCGTCGGTGTCGGGCGTGGCGCTGGCGCACGGGCTGAACGCCAATCGGGTGCGCAAGCGGCTGATCGGTCGAGGGCTCGGCAGGGGCGCTGCGGCCGCCGGCGGTGGGCCCTTGCGTGAGCCTGCGGCTGTGGCGATGGCCGGGCCGCCGATGCGCTTCGTGCCCGTGCCGCTTGGCCGGTGCCGAGCGCGGTACGGCCGCCGAGCCGCTGCCCGATGCCCAGACCCAGATCCACATCGAGCTCAGGCGCGGGGCCGTGCGGCTGACGGTGCGCTGGCCGTCGTCGCAGGCCGGCGCCTGCGCGGCCCGTGCGCGAGCGGATCGACGCGCGCAGCGGCAATGCCCCGGCACCTCAGCCGCGATCCCCGTTGATCCGCGCTCCATAGGCCCCGGGCGCGCTGCCCGTCCAGCCCGGGCCTGGGCGTGGTGATGCTGCAGATGAAGCTGCGCCTGGGCACCGAAGACCTGGCCTGCGTGGCCGGCCGCGGTCAGCCGCCGGCGTCGCGGTCGCTTTGCGGCCTGAGTGCCAGCGTCTCGGCGGCCCCGGAGTTGCCGTGCCCTTCCAGGTCGGCGAGCAAGGCGTCGTCGCTGAGGTCGAGCGCGTGCGAGCTCTCCCAATCCGCATGGACGACCTCGCGCATCCGCTTGATCGCATGCGGGTTGTCGAAGCAGATCGCCAGCTCGCGCCGGGTGTCGAAGCTGCCGGGCGCGAGGTTGATCGAGCCGACGATGGCGCGCTCGTGGTCGGCGAGCATCATCTTCGCGTGCAGCTTGAGGTGGCGCAACTTGTGCACCTTGGCGCCGACGTCCTCCAGGATGCGCAGCCCCTCGATGCCCTCGACGAGCTTCTTGGCCTTGAGCGAATGCGCCGGCCGGGCGAGCACGTGGATCGCCACGCCGCGGTGCGCGGCACGCGTCAGCCGCTCGATGATCACCTCGTCCTGGTAGCGCTCGTTCTGCAGGAACAGCGTGTGCTTCGCGCTGTCGATGAACTCGGCAATCCGGTTGCGGCCGTTCAGGTTGCACCAGATCAGCTGGGTCTGCGTCCCCGGGTCGAAATCGCGGCGCTGCCAGTCCGCCTCGAAGCAGTCGATGATCTCGTCCACCTCGGGCCTGTGGCGGGTGACCACTGCGTAGTCGCGGGTGTGGGTGAAGTTCTCGGTCTCCCAGTTCAGCGACATGACGTAGGCGGTCGCATCGTCGACGACCATCGACTTCTCGTGCGTCAGGTCGAACTTGGGGTTGCTGTCCTTGACTTCGACGCCTCCGCCCTCGAGCGTCTTGCGCGACTGCGCGTTCTCGTCCTCGCCGCTGCGCCGCGCCGGGTTGAGCATGACGCGCACCGTGACGCCGCGCCGCTTTGCCTCGATCACGGCGGCGAGCAGCGCCGGGTCGGTGAAGATGAACATCTTGACGCGGATCGATTGCTGTGCCGCGGCAATCGCGTCGAGCAGCGGCTGCGCCGTGTCGTCGGGCAGCACGATGAGGGATCGGGACATGGCTTCCTCGCGAAGTGGGCGGACGTGCCGGATTTGTTCACAGGCTCAGGCCGGCGTCGCGCCGACCTGGGTGCGGTACAGGTCGGCATAGGTGCCGCCGAGCGCGACCAGTTCGTCGTGCGTGCCGCGCTCGGCGACGACGCCATCCTTCAACACGAGGATGACGTCGGCATCGCGGATCGTCGACAGGCGGTGTGCGATCGTCAGCACGGTGCGGCCCTTCATCAGCGTCACGAGCGCGTCCATCACGAGCTTCTCGGATTCGGTGTCGAGCGCCGCGGTCGGCTCGTCCAGGATCAGGATCGGCGCGTTGCGCAGGATCGCGCGGGCGATGCCGATGCGCTGGCGCTGGCCGCCCGATAGCGTCGAGCCGCGCTCGCCGACCAGCGTGTTGTAGCCGTCGGGCATGCGCTCGATGAACTCGTGCGCGTTGGCGAGCCGCGCCGCCTCGGTGACTTCGGCCTCGGTCGCGCCGGGGCGGCCGTAGCCGATGTTGTCGAGGATCGTGCCGTGAAACAGCATCGTCTCCTGCAGCACGAAGCCGACGTTGCCGCGCAGCGCCGCGAGTTCGAAGTCGCGCACGTCGGTGCCGTCGATCAGCACGCGCCCGCCGGCCGGATCGTAGAAGCGCGGCACCATGCTGACGATCGTCGACTTGCCGCCCCCGGTCGGGCCGACGATGCCGACCTTCTGCCCGGCCGCGATCGTCGTGTGCACGTCGCGCAGCACCGGCGCCTTGGGGTCGTAGGCGAAGGCCAGGTGCTCGAACGTGATCTCGCCGCGCAGCCGGCCGGGGTCACGCGCGTTGGCGCGCTGCGGCAGGATGTCGTCGGTGTCGAGGATCGCCTGGATGCGCTCGACCGAGATGAGGGTCTGCGCGATCGTGCTGCTCATCTTGGCCAGGTCCTGCACCGGCTTGAAGAACTTGGACAGGTAGGTCAGGAACACCGTCAGGCCGCCGATCGTCATCGCCCCGGCGATCACGAGGTTCGCGCCGCGCCACAGCACGTACGCGGTGCACGCCGCCGCGGTGAGCGCGACCGCCGGGCCGAGCATCGACTTGGCCACGCGCGCGCGCAGCGCCGCCTGCACCGATGCCCGGCTCGCGTCGGCCAGCCGCTGCTGCTCGAGATCTTCGCGGCCGTAGGCCTTGGTGGTGCGGATTTCCTCGAGGCCCTGCTCGACGACCGAGACGATGTCGCTCTGGCGCTTGCGCACGTCGCGCGTCGCGTTCTTGACCGCACGGTTGAAGCGCGACACGTACAGCAGCAGGAACGGCGTCACGGCAACCGCGATCAGCGCGAAGTCCCAGTTCAGCCAGAACATCAGCCCGAGCATGCCGACGATGGTCAGCATGTCGACCACGATCGAGAGCACGCCGGACGACGCGAAGCCCTGGATCACCTTGATGTCGGCGGTCAGCGTCGACAGGATCGATCCCGACTGGTGCGTGTCGTAGTAGCCCAGCGACAGCCGGTGCAGGTGCTCGTAGACGCGCATCCGGAAGTCGTGCGCGACCCACTGGCTGATGCTGGTCGTGTAGTAGTTGTCGACGTAGGTTGCCGCCGAGTTGATCAACTGGATCACGAGCACCGCGATCGCCGCCGCCGCGGCGACCTCGAGCTTGCCGCCGTCGATAGCGATCCACTTCAGGGACTCGATCCAGGCCGGCGCCTTGTGCGTGCCGAGCACCGAGTCGAGCACCACCTTCAGCGGCCACGGCCCGGCGAGCGACATCAATGTCTCGACGAGCATCATCGCCATCACCAGCGCGACCCAGCCGCGGTATGGCCGCAGCGCGGCCAGCAGCAGCCGCGCCCGGCTGCCTCGAGCGGCGCCCGGCGGCGGCGCATCGGTGCCGGCGCGCGCCGCGCTTGCAGATCCGGCGACAATGTGCTGCGGCATGGGATGCGCGTGCGTGGTGGCGGATTATCGCTGTTGATTCGGCGGCTGGCGGGGTTGCCCGGCGGGCGCGGTTCGATGCACCGGGGTCGCCGCGAAGCGGCCGGTTCGCGCTGATCGCGCACCGCGCGGCGCCGTGTCGGCGGATGGGAGCGGCAGTTTGACGAAGGCGTTCGCAACAGGGCTGCTGATGCTGACCATGAGAGCCTCCCCAGGGTCGGGCTGCGCCCGGCCCGCCCGCCGCGGGGGTCAAGAAGGCCTGGCGCGGCCCGGCGTTTGCTCGAGAGTCGTGCATTCGGGCGTTGGTTTCTTGCCGGCCGCAGTGCTGGCGCTCGTGCTGGGCACGGCGGCGGCGCCGGCAGGCGCTGCCGATCCGACCAAAGGCCCGCGTGCCGAAGTGCAGATCAGCGTGTGCTCGCCGCAGCAGGACGTCGTACGCGCCCTGGGCCTGCGCGCCGATGCGTCGGCCCCCGACGCGGTCTGGTTCTTCGACACGCCCGACCGGCTGCTGCGCGCGCGCGGCTTGCGCGTGCGCTTGCGCAGGGCGCCCGACGGCGGCGATCTGACGGTCAAACTCAGCGGGCAGGATTGCGCACGGATGCTGGCGGCGCAGGCGGTGCCGCCGTCCGCGAAGTGCGAGATCGACGTGCGCGCCGGCAGCCGCGACGGCACGCTGTCGCTCGTTCGTGCGTTGACGGCAGCCGAAGTCGCCGCGCTCATTTCCGACACGCCCGCGTCGGGGCCGGGGCTGGCCGCGGCACTCGAGGCAGCGCTCGACGAACGCCAGCGCGCGACGCTGCGCGTGGCGAACGGGCAGACCTGGCCGGCGCCGGATTCGATGCGCCGGATCGGGCCGGCGTCAGCGAGCGGCTATCGCGCCCCCGGCAGAAAATACTCGGTCGAGTTCTGGCAGTTGCCGGACGGCACGGTCACCGGCGAAGCATCGCAGCGGGTCGCCGAGCCGCGGACCGAAGCCGCGCTTGCGGAATTGCAGCGCGAACTCGAGCGGGCCGGCATCGCGATCTGCGAGGAACAGCTGTCGCAGAGCGCCAGACTGCTGCGCAGCCGCCCGTGACGGCGCCAACACCACCTGCAGGGCGGCCACTGCGGCGGCTTGCCCTCTGGCGTCAAGCGACGATCAACCCGCCACTGCCTCGCTTCAATGCCGAAGCGCCGCCTCACCGCCGAATGGGTGCGATTCCTGACCGTCGTTCACGCCCATCAGGATCCTGCTGCGATCCGGCTGAGATCTCAGGTCATTCAGCGCATCGGCGCAGGGAACAACGGCCAGCCCGTGGCAGTGCCCAACGTGAACGCCTGAACGGCAGACGATCCCTGCGTTCAGGCGTCCCCCGCGTCAGAACGGCAGGCCGACGTAGTTTTCGGCCAGCGACGCCATCGCGTGCTGCGACGAGAGCAGGTAGTCGACCTCGGTCTGCTGCAGGCGCTGCTCGTAGGACGTGTGATCCGGGAAGGTATGCAGCAGATTGGTCATCCACCACGAGAAGCGCTGCCCCTTCCACACGCGCGCCAGCGCCTTGTCGGAATAGGCATCGAGGCCGCGCGAGTCTCCCTCGTGGTAATGCGCCAGCAAGGCGTGGTAGAGGTAGTACACGTCGGACGCTGCACTGTTGAGGCCGCGCGCGCCCGTGGGCGGCACGATGTGCGCCGCATCCCCCGCCAGGAACATGCGCCCGTAGCGCATCGGCTCGGCCACGAAGGAGCGCAGCGGGGCGATGCTCTTCTCGATGGAGGCACCGGTCTGGAGCTGGGACGCCACGTCGGCCGGCAGGCGGCTTGCGAGTTCGGCCCAGAAGCGATCGTCCGACCAGTCTTCCACCTTGTCGGACAGTGGAACCTGGACGTAGTAGCGGCTGAGCACCTGCGAACGCATCGAGCACAGCGCAAAGCCGCGCTCGTGCCGTGCATAGATCAGCTCGGGCGAGACAGGCTTGGTATACGACAGCAGGCCCAGCCAGCCGAACGGGTAGACGCGCTCGTGAGTGCGAATGCGGTCGGCGGGAATGCTGGCGCGGCTCACGCCGTGGTAGCCGTCGCAGCCGATGATGTAGTCGCAATCGATGCGCAGTTGTTCGCCATCCTTGCGGTAGGTGACGTAGGGCGCATCGGTCTGCATGCCGTGCGGCTGCACGTCCAGGGCTTCGTGGATCACCATGCCCTTGGCCTTGTCACGCCCCTCGTACAGGTCGCGCGTGACCTCGGTCTGGCCATAGACGACGACCGAGTTGCCGCCCGTGAGCGTGTGCAGGTCGATGCGCTTGCGCTCGCCGTTGGTGGCGATGTAGAAGCCCTCGTGGATCTCGCCCTCGCGGTCCATGCGTTCGCCCACGCCGGCTTCGCGCATCAGCGCGGCAAAGCCATGCTCCAGCACGCCGGCGCGGATGCGGCCCAGCACGTAGTCGCGCGTGTGCTTTTCCAGCACCACGTTGGCAATGCCCTTGCGGTCGAGCAGTTGGGACAGCAGCAGGCCAGACGGGCCGCCGCCGATGATGGCGACTTGCGTTTTCATGAGAGAGGTCTCCTTTCAGTGTTGATGCAAAGCAAGATCCGAATTGTGAAAGCGAAGTGGAGTGCGCTGTCGGACAAAACACACTCGGCTCTGGTACTTTAGGCGTACATTTGGTTGACATGCCCTCCTTCTTTTCCGCACCACGCCGCCGGCTGCGCCGCCTGCCCGTCTTTGCCCTGTACGGCGAGGGCCGCGCGGGTACGCTGCGCATGCTGCACATCGAATCCATAGACTCGCGCAGCCGCTTGTACAACTGGGAGATCGACGTCCACGTGCACCACGGCCTGCACCAGCTGCTGTGGCTGCGCCTTGGCAGCGTCGATGCGTTGTTGGACGAAACTCGCATAGAGGCCAGCGGCCCCGTGGCCCTGGCGATACCTCCGGGCGTGGCGCACGCCTTTCGCTTTGCACGCCACCCGCAGGGCTACGTCTTCACCTTCGATGCTGCCCTGCTGGCCGAGCGCGACGATGCCCAGACCGGCGCCGCGCTGGGCACGCTGTTTGCCGCACCCGCCGCCCTGCCCCTGCCCGCGGGCGATGCGGCGACTGAGCGGCTGCATGCCCTGTGGCAGGCGCTACACGCCGAGGCGCAGGCGCCCGCTGCCCAGGCGGCAGGCCCCGTAGCCTTGTGGCTGGGGCGCAGCGTGGTGTGGCAACTGGCGCAACGGCGCGCGCACGCCGATGAGCGCCCGCGCACGCAGAGCCGGCACGCGCTGTATACGCGCTGGCTGGTGCTGGTGGAGCAGCACTACACCGAGCATTGGCCCATCACGCGCTACGCGGATGAACTGGGCCTGTCGGCCGAGCGACTCAATCGCCTCGTGCGCGCCGAGACCGGCATGTCGGCCCAGCAACTCGTGCACGAGCGCCTGGTGCGCGAAGCCTGCCGCCTGCTGATGTATGTGCAGGCTCCAGTGTCGCAGCTGGCGTTCGACCTGGGGTTCAACGACCCAGCCTATTTCAGCCGGTTCTTCAGGCGCCACACGGGGCTGGCGCCGGCCGCCTATCGCCAGAAGCTCTGAGCTTGCAAGCATGGGTCACGCCTGCGTGTCAGCGGCACACGCCTGCAGGCTCAACCGCTGCAGCAGATCGGCCGTGCGGCGGATCAACGGTGTGGCCTGTTTCTTCGCCGACTGCACCAGGCACAGCGTGCTGACGATGCGGGGCGCCTCGATCGGCACGGCCACCAAGGACGCGCGCGCGCCTTCGTCGATATCCCCACGCGAGGCGCTGCCAGTCAACGCGGCGCAGCCATAACCGCCTTGCACCAGATCCAGAATCGCAGGCACGCTGGAGACTTCCCACACCACATTGAGCTTGATTTGCGAGAGTGCCGCCTGCGTCTCCATCAGCTTGCGGAAGATCTGTCCGCGCTGCGGCATGATGAGCGGGTAGTCCACGAGTCGCTCGAACGACACCGAGCTGCGCCCGGCCAGGCTGTCGGCGGGGCCTATCAGGCACAGGTTCTCCTGCAGCACCGGCGTGATTTCGATCTGCGGATGGGGTGCCGGTGAATAGACCAGCGCCAGATCCACGCGGCCCGACACCAGCCATTCGGCAATGTTGACCGAGAAGCCCTCCAGCAACACCAGTCGCGCACGCGGCATGCCGGAGCGAAACCCGTCGATCAACGGGCGCGTGAGCCGCCGCGCCATGCTGGGCGGCAGGGCCACGGTGATGCTGCCCACGGGTTCATCGCGCTGCGCGCCCAGGTCTTCCTTGGCCAACGCCACGCGCTGCATGATGGCGTGGCCGTGCTCCAGCAAGCGCCGCCCGGCATCGGTGGGAACGACGCCGCGGCCCGTGCGTATCAGCAACGCCACGCGCAGCTCGGTCTCCAGCGCCCGTACCTGACGGCTCAGCGCGGGCTGGGCCATGTCCAGCAGCACCGCCGCCTTGCTGAAGCTGCCGGATTCGACCACGCGGACGAAGGTGTCGATCTGCTGAAGATTCATCGCATACCTCACAACGCAAGCCATGCCATTGGCGGCTCTTCGTGACTTTCAAGAAGCGGTCGGGCCGCCCCGAGTTGCCTTGGCCCTCGCGCGGGCGCGGGCGCAGCCCGGCCCTGGGGCGCTCTCAACGAGATCGCGCACTGACGGGCATGAGATCGGCGCAGCGCTCGCCGGGCAAGGACTCGGGCCGGTCGCACTCGGAGCCCGTCAGAGGTGAAGCTCCTTGAGCACGCTGCCGCTCGTGCTCGGCTCGTCGCACTTGGTCCGCAGCGTCATCGACGCATGAACATTGGCGCTGAGGTCTACGTCAACTGCAACTCCAGATCGTGCAGCACCTGGTAGCAGGGCAGTACTTGGGCCACGCTGGCGTTGGGCTCGCGGCCTTCGCGGATGGCGGCGAAGAATTCGCGGTCCTGCAGCTCGATGCCGTTCGTGCTCACCGCGACCTGGCTCACGTCAATCTTCTCTTCCTTGCCGGTGTACAGGTCGTCATAGCGCGCGATGTAGGTGGCACTGTCGCCGATGTAGCGAAAGAAGGTACCCAGCGGGCCATCGTTGTTGAACGACAGGCTCAGCGTGCAGATGGCGCCGTTGGCGGCTTTCAGCTGGATGCTCATGTCCATGGCGATGCCCAGATCCTTGTGGATCGGGCCCTGGATGGCGTTGGCTTTGACGATGGGGCTGCCCGCCTGGTAGGCAAACAGGTCCACCGTGTGCGCCGCGTGGTGCCACAGCAGGTGATCCGTCCAGCTGCGCGGCTGGCCCAGGGCGTTCATGTTGCTGCGCCGGAAAAAGTAGGTCTGCACATCCATCTGCTGGATGTTGAACGTGCCGGCCTGGACCTTCTGGTGCACGAACTGGTGGCTCGGGTTGAAGCGGCGCGTGTGGCCGCACATGGCCACCAGGCCGGTCTGCTTTTGCAGGGCAACGACTTTCTCGCCCTCGGCCAGCACGTCGCACAGCGGAATCTCGACCTGCACATGTTTGCCCGCCTCCAGGCAGGCGATGCTCTGGCTCGCGTGCATCTGCGTGGGCGTGCACAGGATGACGGCGTCCACCTCGTCGATGGCCAGGCTGTCGGCCAGTTCGGTGCTCACGTGCGGGATGCCGTATCGATCGGCCACCTCCCGAGTCTTGCCCAGGTCACGGCTGACGAGCGAGACGACCTCGACGTCATCGATGTTCTTGATGCCGTCCAGGTGCTTGATGCCGAACGCTCCGGCGCCGGCGAGGGCGACTTTGATGGTCATGGTGATCAGTCCTTGCCTATTGGTTTTCCAGAATCAGATGCCCCACCGCGGTGTTGCTGGCGGGCACATGGAAGAAGCGGTGCGCCACTTTGGGGGCTTTGCCGCCGGCGACGTCGGCCATGGCGCCACGGGCGATGAGCCACATCACGAGCTCGATGCCCTCGCTGCCCGCCTCGCGCACATAGTCGATGTGCGGCATGGTGGACAGTTCGGCCGGGTCGGCGATCAGCCGGTCGAGGAACTTGTTGTCCCACTCGGCGTTGATCAGGCCGGCGCGCGGGCCCTGCAGCTGGTGGCTCATGCCGCCCGTGCCCCAGATCTGCACCTTCAGCGGCCGGTCGTAGCTCTCGATGGCGCGGCGGATCGCCTGGCCCAGCTCGAAGCAGCGCTTGCCCGAGGGCACGGGATACTGCACCACGTTGACGTGGAAGGGAATGACCTTGCAGGGCCACTGTTCGGGCTGGCCGAACATCAGGCTCAGCGGCACCGTCAGGCCGTGGTCCACCTTCAGCTCGTTGACCAGCGTCAGGTCGAAATCCTGCTGGATCACCGACTGCGCGATGTGCGCGGCCAGGTCGGGATCGCCGTGCACCGTGGGCACCGGGCGCTTGCCGTAGCCCTCGTCGGCGGGCTCGAACTCGGCCGCCGTGCCGATGGCAAAGGTGGGGATGACGCCCAGGTCGAAGTTGGTGGCATGGTCGTTGTAGACCAGGAAGATCACGTCCGGCCGGTTGTCCTTCACCCATTGCTTGGAGAACTCGTAGCCCTGGAACATCGGCTTCCAGTAGGGCTCCTGCGTCTTGCCCATGTCCACCGCCGCGCCGATGGCCGGCACATGCGAGGTGAACACCGCTGCGGTGATGCGTGCCTGGCCCTGCGGTTGAGCCTCCTGGGCGTGCTCGACGGCATCGGCCAGCGCCAGCTGGGCCTGGGCATCCTGCCATTCCTGCCACGCCGGCGACTGCGACATGGGCCCCTGGGCGTCGCCGCCCTCGCCGATCACGCGGTTGCCCTCGGGCGTGCGGCCGCCGGCGACCATCATGGCGCGGTACTGCTCCTCGGTCATGCCGGTCATGCTGCCCGCCATCTGCTGAAAGCTCAGCCCGTCGCAGGCGCCCAGCTTGGACAGGAAGTAGATGTTGCCGCCGGTGCGCATCATCCAGTTCAGGTCGCGCGCGCGCACTGCGGCGCGCTGCTCGTCGGTCATCGGCCATTCGGCCAGATAGGCGTCTTCGTCGGCCTTGAAGCGGGTGCGGTTCTCGGCCTTCATCAGGCTCATGCAGAACTGGTTGAGCCAATAGCCCTTGCGGCTCTGGTCGGCGTCGAAGATCGTCGTGCCGGGAATGTCCAGATAGGGTTTGTCGAGTGCCATGGTGCTTGTCTCCTTGATGAATGACAGAGGATCAGGCCTTTGAGGCTTCCGCAGGCCAGTACAGGCGCATGGGGTTGTCCACCAGCAGTTTGCGCTGCAGCTCGGGCGTAGGCGCGATATGGGGAATGAAGTCCACCAGCAGGCCGTCGTCGGGCATGTGGTCCTTCAAGTTCGGGTGCGGCCAGTCGGTGCCCCAGAGCACGCGATCCGGGAACTCCTGCACCACGCGGCGCGCGAACGGCACCACGTCCTGGTACGCGTTCTGCTCGCCATCCAGCGCCTTGGGACCGGTGACGGACAGGCGTTCGGGGCAGCTCACCTTGCTCCACACGTTCGGGTGCTCGCGCATGAACTTCAGGAACAGCGCGAATTCGTCGCTGTCCACGCCCTTGGCCACGTCGGGGCGGCCCATGTGGTCCACGACCACGGTGGTGGGCAGGCTGGTGAAGAAGCCCCACAACTCGGGCAGGTCCACGGCCTCGAAATAGATCACCACATGCCAGCCGAGCTTGGCGATGCGGCCGGCGATTTCCATCAGCTCGTCCTTGGGCGTGAAGTCCACCAGGCGCTTGACGAAGTTGAAGCGCACGCCGCGCACGCCGGCGGCGTGCAGCTGCTGCAGCTCTTCATCGGTCACGCTGCGCTTGACCGTGGCCACGCCGCGCGCCTTGCCGCCGCTGGCCAGGCAGGCATCGACCATGGCGCGGTTGTCGGCGCCGTGGCAGGTGGCCTGCACGATGACGTTGCGCGCAAAGCCGAGGTGGTCGCGCAGCGCAAACAGCTGCTGCTTGCCGGCATCGCACGGCGTGTACTTGCGCTCGGGCGCGAACGGGAATTCGTTGCCCGGGCCAAAGACGTGGCAGTGCGCATCGACTGCGCCTGCGGGCAACTGGAAGCGCGGTTTGCTCGGGCCCTGGTACCAATCGAGCCAGCCGGGGGTTTTTTCGAGATTGCTCATGGCGGCCCTTCAGTCGATGTAGCGCAGGCCGGCCTTGGCCAGGGGCTCGCGCATTTGGTACATGTCCAGACCCAGCACGCCGCTGGCCAGCTTCTCGCGCTTCTCGCGCTCGAAGCTCTCGCGCTTTTGCGCGGTTTCAAGAGTCTGCGCGGCCCGGGCGGCGGGCACGCAGACCACGCCGTCGTCGTCGGCCACGATGACGTCGCCGGGGGTGACCCACATTCCGGCGCAGACGACGGGGATGTTCACCGAGCCCAGGGTGGCCTTGATGGTGCCCTTGCTGCTGATGGCCTTGCTCCAGACGGGAAAGTCCATGTCCTGCAGCGTCCTCACGTCACGCACGCCGGCGTCGATGACGAGCGCCCGGGCGCCGCGCGCCTGGAAACTGGTCGCCAGCAGGTCACCAAAGTAGCCGTCGGTGCATTCGCTGGTGACGGCGGCGACCACGATGTCGCCGGGCTGAATCTGCTCGGCCACGACGTGCATCATCCAGTTGTCCCCGGGTTGCAGCAGCACAGTCACTGCCGTGCCGGAGACCTGTTTGCCCGGGAAGATGGGGCGCATATAGGGCTTGAGCAGGCCGACGCGGCCCATGGCCTCGTGCACGGTGGCCGATCCCAGGGCGGCCAGACCGTCGGCGGCGGCGCGGTCGGCGCGCCGGATGTTGCGGTAGACGACTCCGAGTTCGTACATGTCGTTCTCCTGGTGAAGTTACAGGCCCTTGGCCTCGAGCGCCGCATCCAGGCGCGTGAACACGCGGCGCGCATTGCCTTCATAGACCATGTGCTTTTCCTCGGCCGTGAGGTTTTGCGTGGCCTCGATGTAGCGCTTGGTGTCGTCGTAGTAGTGGCCGGTCTGGGGGTCGATACCGCGCACGGCGCCGATCATTTCGCTGGCGAACAGGATGTTCTTGGTGGGAATCACCTCGGTCAGCAGATTGATGCCGGGCTGGTGGTACACGCAGGTGTCGAAGTAGATGTTGTTCAGCAGGTGCTCGTCGAGCAGGGGCTTCTTCAGTTCCTGCGCCAGGCCCCGGTAGCGGCCCCAGTGGTAGGGCGCCGCGCCGCCGCCGTGGGGGATCAGGAACTTCAGCGTCGGGAAGTCCTTGAACAAATCGCCCTGGATGAGCTGCATCACCGCCGTGGTGTCGGCATTGATGTAATGCGCGCCCGTGGTGTGGAAGCACGCGTTGCAGCTGGTGGAGACGTGGATCATCGCGGGGATGTCGTACTCGACCATCTTTTCGTAGATGGGGTACCAGCTGCGGTCGGTCAGCGGCGGGCTGGTCCAGTGGCCGCCCGAAGGGTCGGGGTTGAGGTTGATGCCCACGTTGCCGAACTGCTCGACGCACTTGACCAGCTCGGGGATGCAGGTGGCGGGGTCCACTCCGGGCGACTGCGGCAGCATCGCGACCGGAATGAAGTAGTCAGGAAAGAGCTGGGAGACGCGATGGCACAGCTCGTTGCAGATGGCCGCCCAGGTGCTTGACGTCTGAAAGTCGCCGATGTGGTGCGCCATGAACGACGCGCGCGGGCTGAACAGCGTGAGATCCAAGCCGCGCTCCTTCATCAGGCGCAGCTGGTTGCTCTCGATGGTTTCGCGGATGTCGTCGTCGCTGATTTTCAGTTCTGACACCTTGGGCTGCCGGCTCGGATCTTCGAGTGCCGCGATCTGGCGGTTGCGCCACTCGCCGAGCGCGGCAGGCGCGGTGGTGTAGTGGCCGTGAACGTCGATGATCATGAAAATCTCCTGTTCGAAAAATCGGAAGAATCCGGCGGGCCCATTCAGCGAGCCCACCTCTTTCCGGGACGGTGTCACTCAAGCCGCAGGCTTGGGCGTTGTCGCTTTTTTCATGACCAGCCTGGGCGCCGTCGCTTGCTTTGCAACCAGAGCCGCAGCAGCGATCAGGCCGGGAATCGCGACCACGGTGAAGATCTGGCTGAAGCTCAGACTGCGCGAAGCCAGCTCGGCCACCAGAAACGAACCTGCAATGCCGCCAAAACGGCCCACACCCAGCATCCAGGCGACACCCGTGGCACGGCCGCTGGTGGGATAGAAGGCGGCTGCAAGCGCGGGCATGGAAGACTGTGCGGTATTCATGAGCGTACCGGCAACAAAAACGGAAGCCACCAGCCAGCCCAGGTTGGCACTCGCCTGGCCGATCCACCAGATAGACGCTGCGGTCAGCACATAGCCCACGGCGATGATGCGGTCGGCATTGAAGCGATCCATGAGCCAGCCGAAGAACACGGCGCCCACGCCCCCCAGCGGAAACAGCGCCGCCACCAATGTCGCCACCTTGGGATCGAGCCCGGTCTCCTTGAAAAGAACCGGCATCCAGTTGATCAGTGCGTAGAAGATGACCAACCCCATGAAATACGCGATCCACAGCATGATCGTGCCGACGCCGTACTGCTTGGACAGTACAACGCCGATGCCGCTCTTGCCTTGCACGTCGACCTTGTTCTCGGTCATCACGAACTGCTGCACATGTTGCACGGCAGCGCCGGCAATGCGCGTCAGCGGCTTGCGGATGCGATCGGCTGAATAGCCCTTGGCCACCATGTAGCGCACGGATTCGGGCAGCAGCCATACCAACAGCACCACCAGCACCAGCGGGGCAATGCCGCCCAGGTGCAGCACGCTGCGCCAGCCCAGGTGCGGAATCATCCATGCAGCCAGAAAGCCGCCGAAGGCCGCGCCCAATGGGAAACCGCAGAACATCGCGTTCGTGATGGTGGAGCGGCGGCTGTCGGGACAGTACTCGCTCATCATCGTCACGGCATTGGGCATGGCGGCACCCAGCCCCAAGCCGGTCACGAAGCGCCACGCGGTCAGGCTGTGCAAGTCATGGGCGTAGCCCGAGATCAGGCAGGCGATGGCAAACACCAACACGGAAGTCACCAGCACGGCCTTGCGACCGAACCTGTCGGCCAGGGGGCCTGAGCTCATGGCGCCACCGGCCAGCCCGAACAGCGCAGCACTCAGCACCGGCCCCAGATCAGCCTTGGCCACACCCCACTCGGCCATCAGCGACGGAGCGATATAGCCGATGGCTGCCGTGTCGAAGCCGTCGAGCAGGACGATAAAAAAACACAGGGTGAAAATCACCCATTGGTAGCCCGAGAACGGGTGCTCGTTGAGCACGGTCTGCACGTTGGTGGGTGCATTGCTGCCTGTCATGGTTTGTCTCCTGTCAAGAATTCCTGGTCAACGAATGCCGTCGCCTCGAATGGGCGCCATGCCCTGGCGCCGCTTGGCGTCGGCCGCCTCGGGTGAGGCCATGAAGGCGAGTACGCGGCGCGCGGCGCCGGCGTTCGGGGTGCCCTGCACCACAGCGGCGCCAAACACCGTGTCGATGGCAATGGCCGGCGGCAAGGGGCCGGCGATGCGGATGCCCGGCACATGGATGAGTTCGGCCAGCTGCTGGAAGCCCAGCGCCACCTGGCCCCGCGCGACCAGCGCCCCCACAGGCACGCCGGGCTGCGCCTGCACGGTGCGCGCCGCGATCTGCTCGGCAATGCCCCAGCGCGCGAATAGCGCCTGCAGCGCCACGCCGCTGGGCCCCGTCGAGTAACCAATGCTGGGCGCCGCCAGCACCGCGGCGCGCACGGCCTCTTCCGAGGAGATGTCCGGCAGCGCAGCACCCGCGGGTACGGCCACCGCCGTGGCCGAGCGCATCAGCGGCAGCACGCTGCCTGCCGCCACGCGGCCTGCAGCCTGCAGCTTGGCCAGGGCGTCGGACGCCAGAAACACCAGGTCGAAAGACTCTTGCCCCGCCTGCACGCGCCGCGCCGCATCCACGCCACCCACCGACTCGATGGAAACCGGCTCGCCGCCGCGGGCCTGCCAATCAGCCGCCAGTTCGGCCAGGGCCTGGCGCGTGGCCATGGAGGAAATGCCGTGGAGAAGGGGTTGCATGGCTTGTCTCGTGCCTGTTGATATCGATCTGGGCACGATTGTGGGCAGGCGCCTCCCGCCGAGGTAGCCCAGGCAGGGCGCTAGCAGCTATGCCGCATCGGCATGAACGGCGCGCCCCGCTCTGCGGCCCAGGAAAATCTCGAGCGCCACCCGATTTGCCGGCAGTGCACGCGACGCCGCCCGCTTCATCGCCCCTCAGGGCCGAGGTCGGTCGGCGTTGCAGCGCGTCGCCCTGCCGCTGCAGCATCCGGCCGCCCCATCAGCGCGAACCTACCCCCAGCAGCCGGGCCGAGCCGCGAAGGCTCCTGCCGAAGCTGCCTCCTCGTCCGGCCCGCATGGGTTCACTCTGAACACCGGCACGCGCGGCGATGTGGTGCGCAGTCTGCGACGGGACTGGTGGATGCGCGTCGACGAACTGGGCGTCAATGTGTTCGGGGTGCCTGCGGCGACCGTGCAGGGGCGCAAGAGGTCGCGGCTTCTGGTCTGCAGCGGCGTGGCGCAGTCGGTCGTCGACTCCGTGCACAGCGAGCACGACGAGTTCGTGTTCGTCGATCGTCGGCCGAAGCAGGACGGCGCAGCCAGGCGCGGCCCGCACCCGGTCGAGACGATGAACAACACGGCTTGGCAGCGGGTGCGGCGCGAAGCCGGCCGGGGTGGCCTACACCTCCACGACCTGCGGCACACCGCCGGCATGCGCTTGCGGGATCAGGGAAGACACCGGCCTTTGGCACGAGAGCCCGGCGACGTTGAAGCTCGCAGCACAGGCGGCGCGGCGCGGGCCCCGCAGGCGTCCCGCAGGAGCCCGCAAGAGTCCCGCAGCAAACGGCAGCGGCCCAGACGCTCGCGCGTCTGGGCCGCTGATTCAGAAGGAAAAACTGGCGCGGCTGGCAGGAATCGAACCCACGACCCCTTGGTTCGTAGCCAAGTACTCTATCCAGCTGAGCTACAGCCGCGAAGCGCGAAATTATATCAGTCGATGCGCGCCGCGGCCCAGGCGCAGGCGTTGGCGCGCTCGGTGTCGCCTTCCTGTTCGGCCAGTTGCGCCAGTGCGCGCCAGGAGCGCCGCCGCGGCAGCGCGGGCAGCGTCTGGGCCTGCGCCGCCTGCTCCAGCGGCCGCCGCGCCTTGCCCCACAACTGACGCTCGACCAGCGCCGCACCCACCGCCGCCGCCACCGCCGGATCGTTCGGCAGCGCAGCGGCCGCGGCGTCGAGCGGCGCCAGCCAGTCCGAGCCGATGCCTTCACGGCACTCCAGCAGCGCGAGCGCGACCGCGCGGCGCTCGTCGGGCGCCAATTGCGCGATCTGGTCCCAGTACGGGCGCAGCCACTCGCGGCCGTCGGCCGGCACGCCGAAGCCGGCGGCCCGGATCGCCGCACGCGCGGCGACGGCCGCATCGCGGCGATCGGCCGCATCGAGCTGCTGCCAGGTGCGGCGCAGCGTGTCGGCGTCGCGCGCCGCCTCCAGTGCCTCCAGCGCCAGCGTGCGCAGCAGGCTCTTGGCCGCCTCCGGCGAGAAGGCCTGGTGCTTGGCCAGCAGCCGCGCCGTCTGCAGCGCCGCCAGCGGTTGCTGCGTCAGGCGCTGCGCCAGCAGCCGCAGCCGCAGCGCCTGGGTACGCCGGGCGACGCCGCCGGGCAGTTCGCCGAGTTGTGCGATCGCGCCGGCGGCGTCGCGATCGTCGATCGCCCATTCGGCCGCCAGCAGCCGCACGCCTTCGTCGATCGGCCGCGCCGCCGAGCCGCGGCGCAGCAGGCCGGCCATCTGCTGCATCAGCTCGTCGCGCCTGGGCCGGTCCTGCAGGCGGTGCAGGCTGGCCGCCGCGAGCAGGTGCGCGAGCAGCCGGAATTCGGCGTCGGCCCGCAGCGCCTCGGTCTCGTCCTGGATCTCCAGCGCGCGCTGCGCCGCGCGGTGCGCGCGGCTGTAGCGCGCGGCAAAGTACTCGGCGAAACCCTCGCGCAGCCGCGCCTGCGCCGCGCGCTCGTTGCGCAGCTGGCGCCATTCGTGCGCGCGCTGCGGCAGGCTGAGCAGGCGCGCGATCGAGCGCGCCGCCAGCATCAGCAGCGCGCAGGCCAGCAGCACCAGCACGACGAACAGGTTCAGCGACAGGTCGGTACGCCAGTGGCCGAAATACAGGCTCACGAGGCCGTCGTTGCGGCCCAGCGTCATCGCCGCGACCACTGCCGCCACGAACAGCAGCACGAGCCAGATGATGCTGCGCATCGCCGTGCCCCGCCTTGCGTCTCGCGCTAGCGGCCGCCGGTCACGGCCGCGATCGCCGCCAGCGTCGCGTCCGGGCGCGGCACGTCGAGCTGCCGGGCTTCGCCGCTGATCTGGCGCAGCGCATCGCCCGCTGCGGCGACCCGCTTGGAGTTGCGGTCGAAGTAGCGGTCGAGCGCGGCCTGCGCGTCGTGCAGGTCGGCCTGCGCGGTGTCGAACTGCCGGCTCATCAGCGCCAGCCGCGCATTCAGCAGGCGCAGCTTCAGGTTCTCGCGCAGGAACCAGGCCTGCTCGGGCGCGATCAGCATCGCCTCGGGATGCTCGATCGGCGTCACCCGGATCAGGCTGCGCGCCTCGCTCCAGATGCGCCCGGCAACGGCATCCCAGCCCGCCGCGACCGACTGCCGCAGCCCCGCCCAGGTGCCGGCGGGCGCCGAAGCAGCGGCGGCCGGCGCAGCCGGCTCCGGCGCCGGCTGTGCGGGCAGCGATGCCCCCCTGCGCCGCTCGGCGGCAGCCAGCAGCGGCAATTCGTCGACCGTGCGCACCACTTCGTCGATGCGCATCACCAGCGCCGCCAGGTCCACGCGGCCGGCGGCGCGCACGCGCTCGATGTCCTGCGCCAGCGCGCGGCGCACGCCTTGCAGCCGCGGCTGGTCCTGCCGCGCCAGGCGCTCGTCGGCGTGGCGCAGCGTGTGCAGCAGCGGCTCCACGCTGCCGGTGATCGCCGCCTGCTGCACCGCGACCCGGATCGCCGCGTCGACGTCGGCCAGCAGGTTCTCGTCCTGCGACCGCGACATCGTCTGGATCAGCGCCTCGAGCTGCGTGCGCTGCACGCTGACTTCGGCGACGCGCGCTTCCAGCAGCGCCACCTTGGCGGCCGATTCGCGCGCCGCTTCCTGCGCCTGCTTGGCCAGCAGCTGCGCTTCGGCAGACTGCTCCGCGCTGTCCTGCTGGCGCTTGACGAGCTGCTGCTCGAGCCCCTTGACGCGCTGCTGCGTGTTCCACGCGTAGACCACTGCGCCCGCCGACAGCACCGCCAGCAGCAGCGCACCGGCCACGATCCAGCGTGTCGGCAGCAGGTGCGCATCCGAGGCGCCGTGCCTGGGCTGGAGGGCGGGCGCGGGGCTGGAATCGGTCACGACGGCGCCGATTGTAGTGAGCGCACCTGCGCGATCAGTTCGGGCAACAGCACCGGCGCATCGAGCACGCGGCCGAATCCCAGGCGGCGCGCGGCGGCGGCGATGCGCGGGTGCGTGGCCAGCGCGGTCGCGGCCGACCAGTCGGCAGCGGGCGCCAGCACGCCCAGGTTGGCGGCCGCCTCGGCGCTGCTGAACAGCCAGGCGCAGCCGCGCGGCTCGGCACACGCCTGCGCCAGCAGCGCCCGCCCGGCCGCGTCGAGCTGCGGCAGCCGGCGCGCATAGGCGGCGACGAAGCGCACCGTCGCCCCGGCAGCGCGCATCTGCGCGGCGAGCCAGTCGCGCCCTTGTTCGCCGCGCACCACCAGCACCTGCCGTCCGGCCCAGTCGCGCAGCCGCAACTGCTGCCACAGGGCCTCGGTCTCGAAGGGCGGCACGGCCGGCGCGTCGATCGCTGCGGCCGGCACCCCCGCGGCGTGCAGCGCCGCCGTCGTGCCCGGGCCGGTGGCACCGGCGCGTACGGCCGCGGGCCAGCGCACGCCTGCCGGCTGCGCGGCGAAGAAGCGTTCGACCGCATTGGCGCTGACGAACATCACCAGCGCCCGGTCGCCGATCGCGTGCCACGCGGCCGCCACCGGCGCCGGGTCGGCCGGCGGCGCGATCTCGATCAGCGGCAGCGCGACCGCGTCGATGCCGGCCGCGCGCAGCCGCTCGACCTGCGGCAGCGCCTGCGCGCGCGGGCGGGTGACGATGCAGCGCATGTGCGGCGCGCCCCGCGGCTCAGGCGTTGCGAAGCGCTTGCGCAGCGAGCAGGTAGCCGTCACGGTCGGCAGCACGCAGCGCGGCGGCCACGCCTTCGCCCAGCGCCTGCGCGGCCGCGTCGTCGACCACCGCCGCCTGCCGGCGCGCGCGCAGCACCGGGCGGCCCGGTTCGAGCGGATGGCCGAGCATCGCATCGACCTGCAGCTGCGCGCCCTGCCACACCGCGTGCGCGGCCAGCGGCATGCTGCAGCTGCCGCCGAGCGCGCGCGACACGGCGCGTTCGGCCGTCGTGGCCAGCCAGGTCGGCCGGTGCGACAGCGGCGCCAGCTGCGCGCCGAGCGCCGCCGCATCGGCGCGCCATTCGAGCCCGAGCGCCCCCTGCCCGGCCGCGGGCGTCATCTCGCCGGGGTCGAAGCACATCCGGATCCGCCCGCCCAGCCCGAGGCGCACCAGGCCGGCAGCGGCCAGCACGATCGCGTCGTAGGTGCCTGCATCGAGCTTGCGCAGCCGCGTGTCGAGGTTGCCGCGCAACGACTCGATGCGCAGGTCGGGCCGCAGGCTCAGCAGCTGCGCCGCGCGGCGCAGGCTCGAGGTGCCGACGCAAGCACCCCGGGGCAGCGCGTCGAGCCGCTCGAAGCGCGGGCTGACGAAGGCGTCGCGCGCGTCCTCGCGCTCGAGCACCGCGCCGAGCACGAAGCCCGCGGGCAGCTCCATCGGCACGTCCTTCAGCGAATGCACCGCGAGCTGCGCGCGGCCGTCTTCGAGCGCCGCTTCCAGCTCCTTGACGAACAGGCCCTTGCCGCCGACCTTGGACAGCGCGCGGTCCAGGATCTGGTCGCCGCGCGTCGTCATGCCCAGCAGTTCGGCCGCGAGCCCCAGGCGCGTCTGCAGCAGGCCGCGCACATGTTCGGCCTGCCACAGCGCCAGGCGGCTTTCGCGCGTGGCGATGACGACGGCGGCATTGCCGGCAGTGCGGGCGGGAGCTTCGGCTCTTTCGGACATGGCGCGTCGATTATCGCCAGCCCCCGGGCCGCACCCGGTTGTTACGATGCCGCCGGCAAGGAGGCGCGACGCGATGAACGACACCCCGACCCGCAGCCGGCCCGCGCCGCCGCGGCGCGCCGCGCAGGACGCCGCCGCCAAGAACCGGCCGCTGGTCGAGGACATCCGGCTGCTCGGCCGCATCCTGGGCGAGGTCATCCGCGAGCAGGAGGGCCGCGCCGCCTACGAGCTGATCGAGCGCGTGCGCCGGCTGTCGGTGGCCTACCGGCTCAAGCGCGACACCGGCGCCGGGCGCCAGCTCGACCGGCTGCTGAAGAACCTGTCGGCCGACCAGACGGTCAGCGTGATCCGCGCGTTCAGCTACTTCTCGCACCTGGCCAACCTCGCCGAGGACCGCCACCACGTGCGCCGCCGGCTGCACCACGAGCGCCTGGGCCACCGCCAGGAAGGCTCGCTCGCGTTCTGCCTGGACAAGCTGCACAAGGCCGGCCACCGCGCCGCCGACATCGCCGTGGTGCTGCAGCACGCGTACATCTCGCCGGTGTTGACCGCGCACCCCACCGAGGTGCAGCGCCAGAGCATCCTCGACGCCGAGCGCGCGATCGCCGGCTTCATCGCCGAACGCGACGCGCTGCACGCGCAAGCCGAGCTGCAGGCCAACGAGGAGGCGATCCGCGCCCGCATCACCCAGCTGTGGCAGACGCGCATGCTGCGCACCGCGAAGCTGAGCGTCGCCGACGAGATCGAGAACGCGCTCAGCTATTACCCGGGCACCTTCCTGCCGCAGATCCCGAAGCTGTACCGCGAGCTGGAACAGGCGCTCGGCGGCGAGCCGCTGCCGGCCTTCCTGCGCATGGGCCACTGGATCGGCGGCGACCGCGACGGCAACCCCAACGTCGGCGCCGACACGCTGCGGCGCGCGCTCGCGCGCCAGGCCGAAGTCGCGATGCGGCACTACCTGGGCGAGGTGCACCGCCTGGGCGCCGAGCTGTCGATGTCGGCGATGCTCGCGCCGCCGAGCGCCGAGCTGCTGGCGCTGGCCGCGGCGTCGGCCGACACCAGCGAGCACCGCAGCGACGAGCCCTACCGGCGCGCGCTGATCGGCGTCTATGCGCGGCTGGCGGCGACGCTGCGCGCGCTCAGCGGCGCCGAAGCGCTGCCGCAGCCGGTGGCACCGCAGCCGCCGTACCCCGATGCGGCCGCCTTCGCCGCCGACCTGGGCGTGATCGAGGCGTCGCTGCGCGCGCAGCACGCGGCCGCGCTGGTCGCGCCCCGGCTCGCGCCGCTGCAGCGCGCGGTGCAGGTCTTCGGCCTGCACCTGGCCACCGTCGACCTGCGCCAGAGCTCCGACCAGCACGAGGCGGTGGTCGCCGAGCTGCTGCGCGTGGCGCGCGTCGAGCCCGACTACGGCGCGCTCGACGAATTCGAGCGCCGCACGCGCCTGCTCGAGCTGCTGAACGACGCGCGGCCGCTGCGCGTGCGCGGCGCCGGCTACACGCCGCTGCTGCTGCGCGAGCTGGCGGTGTTCGAGACCGCCGCCGAGATGCGCCGGCGCTACGGCGCGCAGGCGCTGCGCCACTACGTGATCAGCCACACCGAGGACGTGAGCGACCTGCTCGAGGTGCTGCTGCTGCAAAAGGAATGCGGCCTGCTGCAGGGCACGCTCGACGACGCGGCGCGCGCCGAGCTGATCGTGGTGCCGCTGTTCGAGACCATCGACGACCTGCGCCACGCGCCGCGCATCATGCGCGAGTTCTACGCGCTGCCCGGCGTGCTGCCGCTGCTGCTGCGCGGCGGCGCCGAGCAGGACGTGATGCTCGGCTACAGCGACAGCAACAAGGACGGCGGCGTGTTCACCAGCAACTGGGAGCTGTACCGCGCCGAGACCGCGCTGGTCGAGCTGTTCGAGCCACTGAAACAGGCGCACGGCCTGCGGCTGCGGCTGTTCCACGGGCGCGGCGGCACGGTGGGCCGCGGCGGCGGGCCCAGCTACCAGGCGATCCTGGCGCAGCCGCCGGGCACGGTGAACGGCCAGATCCGGCTGACCGAGCAGGGCGAAGTCATCGGCTCGAAGTACGCGAACCCCGAGATCGGCCGGCGCAACCTCGAGACCCTGGTCGCCGCCACGCTCGAGGCCACGCTGCTGCGGCCGACGAAGGCTGCGCCCAAGGCCTTCCTGGAGGCGGCCGACGCGATCAGCCGCGCCAGCTGCGCCGCCTACCGCCGGCTGGTGTACGAGACGCCGGGCTTCACCGACTACTTCTTCGCGGCCACGCCGATCCGCGAGATCGCCGAGCTGAACATCGGCTCGCGCCCGGCGTCGCGCGGCGCGTCGCGCTCGATCGAGGATCTGCGCGCGATCCCCTGGGGCTTCAGCTGGGGCCAGTGCCGGATGGCGCTGCCCGGCTGGTGCGGCTTCGGCGGCGGCATCGAGGCCTTCCTCGGCACCGGCGCGGGCCGCGACGAGCGCCTGGCGCTGCTGCAGCGCATGCACCGGCAGTGGCCGTTCCTGCGCACGCTGCTGTCCAACCTGGACATGGTGCTGGCCAAGAGCGACCTGGCGATCGCCGAGCGCTATGCCGAGCTGGTGGAAGACCGGCGCGCGGGCCGGCGCATCTTCGGCCTGATCCGCGCCGAGTGGCAGCGCGCCAACGACGCACTCGCGCTGATCACCGGCGAGCCGGCGCGGCTCGCGTCGAACCCGTCGCTGGCGCGCTCGATCGAGCACCGCTTCCCGTACCTGGACCCGCTGAACCACCTGCAGGTCGAGCTGATGCGCCGCCACCGCCGCCTCGGCGCCGATGCGGCGGCCGAAGACCCGAGCGCGCAGCGCGTGCGCCGCGGCATCCACCTGTCGATCAACGGCATCGCCGCCGGGTTGCGCAACACCGGCTGACGTGCGGGCCGTCGGCCGCGCGCGCAGCCGAGCGCATCGCGCGGCGCATCAGCGAGATCACTGGCGGGCCGCCCGCCGCGCGCGCGGGCTTCAGCCGCGCAGCGCGTCGCGCACCGCCGGCAGCTGGCGGCGCGACACCGCGAGCCACTCGTCCACCGGCGCCACGCGCACCGCCCAGCCGTCGCCGCCTTCGACCGCGCGGCGCTCGAGCGCGCGCACCGCCGCCTTGGCCACCAGCGCGTTGCGGTGGATGCGCACGAAGCCGTCGCCCAGCCGCTGCTCGAGTTCGGCCAGCGGATCGTCGAGCACGTACGCATGGGTCGCGGTGCGCAGCGTCACGTACTTCAGCTCGGCCTTCAGGTACAGCACCTCGCCGCGCGGCACGCGCAGCACGCGGCCGCGGTCGCTGACCACGATCACCGGCGCGCCGGGCGGCGCCGCCTCGGCCGGCCGCAGCCGCTGCGCGAGCCGGCGCAGCGCGGTGCGCAGCCGCTCGCGCGCGACCGGCTTGCTCAGGTAGTCCAGCGCCTCGAGTTCGAAGGCGCGCAGCGCGTGCTCGGCATGCGCGGTCACGAAGATCACCGCCGGCGGCTTCGGCAGGCCGCGCAGCGCGGCGGCCAGCTTCAGGCCGTCGCGGCCCGGCAGGCCGATGTCCAGCAGCACGCCGTCGAAGGCGCGCGTGCGCAGCAGCGCCAGCGCGACGTCGGCATCGCCCGCCTCGCCGGCTGCCGCCGCGGCCGGCTCGTCGATCTCGCGCAGCAGCGCGGCCAGCCGCAGGCGCGCCAGCGGTTCGTCGTCGACGATCAGCAGCTGCAGCGGCGCGTGCGGCATGGCGTCACAGCGGCACGATCACGCGCACGCGAAACAACCCGTCCTCGCGCCAGGCGTCGCACTGGCCGGCGACGTCGTGCAGCAGCCGCAGCCGCTCGCGCACGTTGTGCAGCGCGATGCCGTGGCCGGGACGCGAAGGTTCCTCGGGCACGGTGTTGCTGACCAGCACCACCGCCTGGCCGCGGCGCGCCGCCGCCTGCACCCAGATGTGGCCGCCGCCGACCGCCGGCTCGATGCCGTGGCGCACCGCGTTCTCGACCAGCGGCTGCAGCACCAGCGGCGGCACGCGCGCGGCGCCGACGTGCTCGTCGATGTCCCAGTGCAGCTGCAGCCGCGCGCCGCAGCGCAGCTGCTCGATCGCCAGGTAGCGCTGGGCCAGCTCGATCTCTTCGTCCAGCGCCACCGAAGCGCCCGGCTCGGCCAGCGCCACGCGGAACAGTTGCGCCAGGTCTTCCAGCACGCCTTCGGCGCGCGCCGGGTCCACGCGCACCAGCGCCGCGGCGGTGTTGAGCGTGTTGAACAGGAAGTGCGGCCGGATGCGCGACTGCAGCTCGGCCAGCCGCACGCCCGCATCGACCGGCTGCCACAGCCGCGCCCGCTGGTCGAGCCAGGCCCACACCAGCCCGGCCAGCGCGGCACCGGCGGCGGCGACACCGGCCAGCCGCACGCCGTTGGCCGCCCCGCCCAGCCCGGCCCATTGCAAGGCGCCGAAGGCCAGCAGCGCGACGGCCGCGCCCAGGCCCATCAGCCAGGCCGCGCGCGCGCCGTCGCCCAGCCGCGCCAGCGGCGCGCGCGCCGCGCACGCCGCCACCAGCCAGACGATGCTGCCGGCGATGCCGGCGTACATCGCCGCCGCCAGCCGCGCCGGCCAGTCGCCCGCGCCGCCGGCCGTGGCGAGCACGCCGATCGCCAGCGCCGCCTGCACCAGCAGCACCACGCGCAGCGCCAGCAGCGGCGCGCACAGCTCGAGCGCGGCACGCGGGCGCATGCCGGCGGCCGGCTGCGCGCCGGGCGTCGGGTCCGGACGGCCGGGGGCGACGCCGCTGTCGTCCAGTTCGGCCGGCCGGGTCTGCGCCGGCCACAGGCTGGCGGGCGCGGCCGGCGCGGCGCCGCCGGGTTGCGCGTCGGGGGTTTCGGAACCGGGATTGCGCCGCATGCGCCGCCGATAATACGGACTACCCCTTTGCGACCCTTGCCGCCTCGCAACGCGGCGCACCCAGCCGATGGCCACCAATCCCCTCGACAACAAGGCCCAGGCCTGGTCGGCGCTGTTCAGCGAGCCGATGAGCGAACTGGTTCAGCGCTACACCGCCAGCGTCGGCTTCGACCGGCGGCTGTGGCGCGCCGACATCGACGGCAGCCTCGCGCACGCCGAGATGCTGGCCGCGCAGCAGATCATCGGCGCGCAGGACCTGGCCGACATCCGCCGCGGCCTCGCCCAGATCGCGCAGGAGATCGAATCGGGCGCCTTCGACTGGAAGCTCGAGCTCGAGGACGTGCACCTGAACATCGAGGCGCGGCTCACCGCATTGGTCGGCGACGCGGGCAAGCGGCTGCACACCGGCCGCAGCCGCAACGACCAGGTGGCCACCGACGTGCGCCTGTGGCTGCGCACCGAGATCGACGGCCTGCAGCAGCTGCTGGCCGGGCTGCAGCGCGCGCTGGTCGAGCTGGCGGCGCAGCACACCGAGACGGTGATGCCCGGCTTCACCCATCTGCAGGTGGCGCAGCCGGTGAGCTTCGCGCACCACCTGCTGGCCTACGTGGAGATGTTCGCGCGCGACGCCGAGCGGCTGGCCGACGTGCGCCGCCGCACCAACCGCCTGCCGCTGGGCGCAGCCGCGCTGGCGGGCACCAGCTGGCCGCTCGACCGCGAGCGCGTCGCGCGTTCGCTCGGCTTCGACGCCATCTGCCGCAACAGCCTGGACGCCGTCAGCGACCGCGACTTCGCGCTCGAGTTCGCGGCCTTCGCGTCGATCTGCATGGTGCACGTGTCGCGCCTGGCCGAGGAGCTGGTGCTGTGGATGAGCCAGGCCTTCGGCTTCATCGACCTGGCCGACCGCTACTGCACCGGCTCGTCGATCATGCCGCAGAAGCGCAACCCCGACGTGGCCGAGCTGGCGCGCGGCAAGACCGGGCGCGTGGTCGGCCACCTGACGGCGCTGCTGGTGCTGATGAAAGGCCAGCCGCTGGCCTACAACAAGGACAACCAGGAGGACAAGGAGCCGCTGTTCGACAGCGTCGACACGCTGCGCGACACGCTGCGCATCCTGGCCGAGATGGTGGGCGGCATCGTCGTCAAGCCCGACGCGATGGAGCGCGCGGCGCGCCGCGGCTACGCCACCGCCACCGATCTGGCCGACTACCTGTCCAAGAGGGGCCTGCCCTTTCGCGACGCGCACGAAGTCGTCGCGCACGCGGTCAAGCTCGCGCTGCGCCAGGGCGTGGACCTGGCCGAGTTGCCGCCGGACGCACTGCAGGCGCTGCACCCGCTGATCGGCGCCGACGCGGCCGAAGCGTTGACGCTGCACGGCTCGATGAACGCGCGCCAGGTGGCCGGCGGCACGGCGCCGGCGCAGGTGCGTGCGCAGATCGAATACCACCGCTCGCGGCTGGGGCCGGCTGCAGCGCCCGGCGCCGCGGCCGCCGGACCGCATCGCGGATGAGCCGGCCGGGCCGCCCGCCGCCTCGAACGCCGCGGCGCGCCGCGCGCCGGCGCGCCCGATGAACGCCGACCTGCTGAAGGTGCTGCTGCTGCTGGCCGCGGCGATCGTGATGTTCGCCGTCAACCGGCCGCGCGCCGACGCGGTGGCGCTGCTGGCGATGACGGCGCTGCCCTTCACCGGCGTGGTCGACGTCGGCGAGGCGATCGCCGGTTTCGCCGATCCGAACATCGTGCTGATCGCCGCGATGTTCGTGATCGGCGAGGCGCTCGCGCGCACCGGCGTCGCGCAGCGCGTCGGCGACTGGCTGGCCACGCACGGCGGCGACCGCCCGTGGCGCCAGCTCGGCTTGCTGATGGCGGCGGTGGGCCTGCTCGGCGCGGTGATGAGCTCCACCGGCGTGGTCGCGATGTTCATTCCGGTCGTGTTGCGCATCTGCGAGCGCAGCCGGGTCGCGCCCGGCCGGCTGATGATGCCGATGGCCTATGCGGCGCTGATCAGCGGCATGATGACGCTGGTGGCGACCTCGTCGAACCTGGTGATCAACCAGGAGTTGATCCGGCGCGGCTCCGAGGGCTTCGCCTTCTTCGCCTTCACGCCCTTCGGCGTGCCGATCCTGCTGCTGAGCATGCTCTACCTGCACGCCGCGCGGCGCTGGCTGCGCGCCGACGCGCTCGACGAAGGCGTGCTGCCCAGCCGGCCGAAGCTGAAGAAGTGGGTCGGCCGCTACCGGCTGGCCGAGCGCGAGTTCCGCGTGCGCGTGCTGCCGGGCTCGCCGCTGCTGCACCGCCCGATCGAGGACCTCGATTTCGGCGAGCGGTTCGGCATGCGGCTGGTGCTCGTCGAGCGCGGCAGCGGCCGCAACCGCCAGCCGCTGCCGCGCTCGCCGCGGCTGCGGCTGCAGGCCGGCGACGTGCTGCTGCTCGACCTGGACCACCCGGTCGCCGATGCGGCGGCGTTGTGCGCGCAATACCGGCTCGACCCGCTGCCGCTGACCGGCCGCTATTTCGTCGACCGCTCGCGCGACGTCGGCATGGTCGAGGTCGTGCTGCCCGACGACTCGCGCTTTGCCGGCAAGACGGTCGCCGAGGCCGAAGGCCTGGGCCAGGCCGCGCTCGCGGTGGTGGGCGTGCGCCGCGGCAAGACCGTGCGCGAGCCCGTCGATCTGCGCGAGCGCCGGCTCAAGCTGGGCGACACGCTGCTGATGGCCGGCCCATGGCCGGCGATCCGCCGGCTGCAGCAGGACAGCCGCGACGTGCTGGTGCTGAACCTGCCGCACGAGCTCGGCGACCTGCCGCCCGCAGCCGACAAGGCACCCCTGGCGATCCTGACGCTGGGCGTCGTGGTCGCGCTGATGGCCACCGGCATCGTGCCCAACGTGCAGGCGGCGCTGATCGGCTGCCTGATGATGGGGCTGTTCGGCTGCATCGGCCTGGATCAGGGCTACCGCTCGATCCAGCTGAAGAGCCTGCTGATGATCGTCGGCATGATGCCCTTCGCGCTCGCGCTCGAGCGTGCCGGCGGCGTCGACATCGCGGCGCGCGCGCTGGTTGCGCTCAGCGGCGACTCCGGCAACCGCACCATCCTGGCGCTGCTGTTCGGCGTGACCATCGTCCTGGGCCTGTTCATCGTCAACACGGCCAACGCGGTGCTGATGATCCCGGTTGCGCTGGCAGTGGCCGACGAGCTGCACGCGTCGCCCTACCCCTTCGCGATGACGGTCGCGCTGGCGGCGTCGGCCGCCTTCATGACGCCGATCTCGCCGATCAACACGCTGGTGGCGTCGGCCGGCAACTACGGCTTCGCCGACTTCATCCGCATCGGCCTGCCGCTGACGCTGATCGTGCTGGCCGTCACCGTGCTGATGGTGCCTTGGATCCTTCCGCTGTAGCGGTGCCGGCGGCGATCCAGTCCTCCAGCAGCTTGTAGGCGACGGCCAGCAGCACCGGGCCGATGAACAGGCCGATCAGGCCGAAGGCCAGCAGGCCGCCGATCACGCCGGCGAGGATCAGCAGCAGCGGCAGGTCGGCGCCCTTGCGGATCAGCCACGGCCGCAGCACGTTATCCATCGTGACCGGGATCAGCGACCACAGCAGCAGGAAGGTCCCCCAGGCGTGGTCGCCCTTCGAGTACATCCACGCCACCGCCGGCACCAGCACCAGCAGCGGCCCGAGCTGCGCGATGCACAGCAGCAGCATCAGCGCGGTCAGCAGCCCGGCGAAGGGCACGCCGGCGATGGCCAGCCCGATGCCGCCGAGGCTGGCCTGGGCAACGGCCGTGACGCCCACGCCCAGCGCCACCGCGCGGATCGCCTGCCCGCCCAGCGTGACCGCGCCGTCGCCCTGCGGCCCGGCCAGCCGCACCGCGAAGCGCCGCAGCTCGCGCGCCGCGCCCTCGCCGCCGGCCCACATCACCGCGGTGATCGCCGCGGTCAGCAGGAACTGCACGAACGCGAAGCCGAAGCTGCCGGCCTGCGCGACGAACCACTTGGCGATGTCGTCGGCGTAGGGGGCCAGGCGCGTCACCAGGCCGCTTGCCCCCGACGCCAGCGCATCGTTCCACATCGCGGCGATTTCGTCGCCGGCCAGCGGGATGTCGGCAACCCAGGCCGGCGGCGGCGGCAGGCCGCGCCGCGTCAGCGCCGTCGTCTGGGCGATGATGTCGTCGGCATAGGTGACGATCGTGCCGACCGCCAGCGTCAGCGGCGCGACCAGCAGCAGCAGCAGCAGCAGCGTCATCACCGCGACCGCCAGCGAGCGCCGGCCCCACAGCCGCTGCTCGAACCAGCGCATCACCGGCCAGGTGGTGACCGCGATCATCGCCGCCCAGATCGTCGCCGCGATGAACGGCCGCAGCACCCAGAACGCGGCAAAGATCAGCCCGCCGATGAACAGCACGCCGAGCGTGACCCGGGTGAGATCGTTGCGGGGCGAGGTGTCCATCGATGGCCGGGCCGTGGCGGCTGATGCGGGGCCGGCATTGTGCCCGAGCAACTCTGCACGGCACCAGCGCCGGGCGCGCCGTGCACGCGCCGCACGCGCCGGGCCGGTCGCTACACTTGCGCACCGCCGACCGCTTGCATGGCCGCCACCGCGCCGGGCGCATTGCCCTCCCCTGTCCAGGACGCGACCGCTTCAAGCGCAGCGGCCGATGGCGCGCGCCCGGCCGGCGCCGATGGCGAAGGCGCCGAATCCTGGGCCGAGCGGCAGCTCGCGCAGGCGGCCGAGCTGGTGGACATGGTGGCCTGGCGCCACGATCTGCGCCGCGGATGCGTGCACGTGAGCGCTGGGGCATCGGCGATCTTGGGCCTGCCCTCCGACGACGCCTGCATCCCGATCGACGCGTTTCGCGCACGCATCCACCCCGACGACCGGGCGGCATCGCGCGCCAGCTTCGAGCAGGCGCTGGCCGGCAGCGCGCAGGTCGAAATGGAGCTGCGCTTTCGCGACGCCGCCGGCCGCTGGCGGCCGTTCCTGACGCGGCGGCGGCTGCTGCGCGACGCCGCCGGCGCGCCGCTGGCGATGATCGGCGTGGGCATCGACCTGAGCGCGCGCATCGAATCGATGCACCGGCAGAACCAGCTGATGCGCGAATTCGAGCTGACCGCGCGCGCCGCCGGCATCGGCTACTGGAGCGCGGTCGGCAGCAGCCAGGTGCCGCGCTGGAGTGAGCAGATGTACCGGCTGCACGGCCTGCCGCCCCACGGGCCGGCGCTGTCGATCGGGGCCTGGCTCGAGCGCTTCGTGCACGCGGCCGACCGCTGCGAGGTGCTCGAGCGCATCCGCGCCTGGTTGCGCGCCGGCGACCCCTTCCTCGAGATGGAATTCCAGATCGTGCGCACCGACGGCGCGGTGCGCCGCGTGCTCAGCCACTCGCGCGGCGAGCGCGGCGCCGACGGGCGTGCCGACATCTACGGCGTGCTGCAGGACGTAACCGATCAGCGCGCCGCGCAGGCGGCGCTGCGCGAAGCCGGCGAGCGCGCCGCGCTGGCCGCCCGCGGTGCCGGCATCGGCACCTGGGAGCAGGATCTCGCGACCGGCCGCGTGCATTGGGACGAGCAGATGTGGCGGCTGCGCGGGCTGCAGCCGCAGCCCGAGCCGCCGCCGCTGGCCGAGCGGCTGGCGATCGTGCACCCCGACGACCGCGCGCCGATGCTGGCCGAAGCCGCACGGGCAGCCGACGAAGGCCGCCCCTCGACCGCCGAGTTCCGGGTGCAGTGGCCCGACGGCAGCTGGCACTGGCTGGCGGCGCGTGCCGCGCTGGTGCACGACGACACCGGCCGCGCGCTGCGCCGCTTCGGCGTGAACTGGGACGTCACCGAGGCGCGCAGCGCGCAGCGCGCGCGCGAGCAAGGCGAAGCCGCGTTGCGCGCCAGCGAGGCGAAGTCGCGCTTCCTGTCGCGCATGAGCCACGAGCTGCGCACGCCGCTGAATGCGGTGCTCGGCTTCACCCGGCTGCTGCTGGACGGCGGCGAACGCATCGGCGCCGACACGCGCCGGCGCCACCTGGAGCAGGTGGAGATCGCCGGGCAGCATCTGCTGACGCTGATCGACGACGTGCTCGACCTGTCCAGCGTCGAAGCCGGCGTGCGCATCGCGGTGCAGCCGGCGGCGCTGGCGCCGCTGGTCGAGCAGACGCTGCCGCTGGTGGCCGTGCTCGCGCAGCGGCATGACGTCCGGGTCAGCAGCGGCACGCTCGACTACCGGGTGCAGGCCGATCCGCTGCGCCTGCGCCAGGTGCTGCTGAACCTGCTGAGCAACGCCGTCAAGTACAACCGGCCCGGCGGGCAGGTGCGGATCGACGCACAGGCGTGCGGCGCCCAGGTGGTGATCGCCGTCAGCGACACCGGCCGCGGCATGGACCCGGCCGAGTTGCAGCAGGCTTTCGAGCCCTTCAACCGGCTGGGCCGCGAGACCGAGGGCATCGAAGGCACCGGCATCGGGTTGTCGATCGTGCGCTCGCTGGTCGAACGCATGGGCGGCACGTTGCAGGCCAGCAGCAGCCCCGGCAGCGGCAGCCGCTTCGAGCTGTGGCTGGCGGCCGCCGATGCGCCCGGGCAGCTGCCGTGTGCCCGGCCGCCGGCCGGCGCGCAGGCCCGGCCCTGGGTGCCGCCCGAGCCGGTATCCCGCCGGCTGCGGCGCAGCCGCGCCGGGCCGCCGCGGCTGCTCTACATCGAGGACAACCCGGTCAACGTGGTGCTGGTGCAGGAACTGGCCGCGCGCCGCAGCGGCCTGGACTTCGCCAGCGCGCCCGACGGCGAGGCCGGGCTGCGCCAGGCGATGCTGGCCCCGCCCGACCTGATCCTGCTGGACATGCAGTTGCCCGACGGCGACGGCCACGCGGTGCTGCGCCGACTGCGCGCCGAGCCGCTGACCACGTCGATCCCGTGCATCGCGCTGTCGGCCAACGCCTTGCCCGAAGACATCGAGCGCGCGCTGCGCGCCGGTTTCGACGACTACTGGACCAAGCCGCTCGACTTCGATCGATTCGACCGGCTGCTCGACCTGCTGCTGAACGCCACGCCGGGCGTCTAGGCGGACACCGGCGCGGGCACCAACTCCGGCACCAACTCCGGCACCAGCCCGCGCTTGCGCAGCAGCGGCTCGACCACCGGCGCGCGGCCGCGGAAGGCGGCATAGGCGGCACCCGGCTCGACGCTGTTGCCGGCGGCATAGATGTGGCGGCGCAGCTTCGCGGCCAGCGCCGGGTCGAAGGGATCGCCGGCTTCGCGGAAAGCCTCGAAGCCGTCGGCGTCGAGCACTTCGGCCCACAGGTACACGTAGTAGCCGGCGGCGTAGCCCGAGCTCGAGAACAGGTGCTGGAAGTGCACCAGCCGGTGGTTCAGCCCCACGCCCGGCGGCAACCCGAGCTGCTGCAGCGTGTGCGCCTCCCAGGCCACCGGGTCGGCCGGCACTTCGGCTGCGGGCAGCGAGTGCACCAGCAGGTCCAGCAGCGCGCTGGCCGCATAGCGCACGGTCTCGAAGCCCTGGTTGAAATGCTGGGCCGCGCGCATGCGCGCGATCAGTTCGTCGGGGATCGGCTCGTCGGTCTGCCAGTGGCGCGCGTGCGCCTTCAGCACCGCCGGCTCGGTCAGCCAATGCTCGAACAGCTGCGACGGCAGCTCGACGAAGTCGCGCAGCACCTCGGTGCCCGCCAGGCGCTCGAAGCGCACGTCGGACAGCATGCCGTGCAGCCCGTGGCCGAACTCGTGGAACAGCGTGCGCGCGTCGTCCAGCGACAGCAGCGCCGGCGCGCCGGGCGCGCCCTTGGCGAAGTTGTTGTTGTTCAGCACCACCGGCAGCGCCGGCCGGCCGTCGGGCTCGTTGCGGCTTTGCTGGCGCAGCGAGCTCATCCACGCGCCGCTGCGCTTGTTGGGCCGCGCGTAGTTGTCCTGCAAGAAGACTGCGACCGTCGCGCCGGCGGCATCCTGCACCTCGTAGGCGCGCACGTCGGGGTGATAGACCGGCAGGTCGGTGCGCGGCACGAAGCGCAGGCCGAACAACCGGCCGGCGCAGTCGAAGGCCGCCTGCACCACGCGCTCCAGCGCGAAGTAGGGCTTGATCTCGGCGTCGTCGAGCGCATAGCGGCGCTGGCGCACCTGCTCGGCCAGGAAGCGCCAGTCCCAGGGCTCGATCGGTGCCTGCGCATCGGCGTCGCCCGTCTCGGCCCGCACCGCCAGCAGCTCGCCGCGCTCGCGCGCCAGCGCCGCCAGCGCACGCGGCCAGACTTCGTCGAGCAGCGCGTGCACCGCGGCGCGGCCGCCGGCCATCGTGTCGACGAGCGCGTAGTCGGCGTAGTTGGCACAGCCGTGCAGCGCCGCCTGCTCGGCACGCAGCGCGAGGATCTCGCGCACGATCGGCCGGTTGTCGTGCGCGCCCGCGTGCTCGCCGCGGCCGGCCCACGCGCGCCACGCCTGCTCGCGCAGGTCGCGCCGCGTGCTGAAGCTCAGGAAGGGCACGATCAGCGAGCGCGCCAGCGTGATCACGCCGCCTTGTGCGGCGCCGCGCTCGGCCGCCGCCTGCCGTGCGGCGGCGCACACGAATTCGGGCAGGCCGGCGAAGTCGGCCGGCGTCGTCAGCGGCAGCCGGAACGCCGCCTCGTCGTGCAGCACGTTCTGCGCGAACGCGGTGTGCAGCTCGGCCAGGCGCTGCATCAGCTGCGCATAGCGCGCGCGCGCGTCGGGCTCGAGCCGGGCGCCGGCGCGCACGAAGTCCAGGTGCACGCGCTCGAGCAGGCGCAACGCTTCGCCGTCCAGCCCGAGACCGGCGCGGCGCGCATGCAGCGCGTCGATCCGCGCGAACAGCGGCTGGTGCATGTAGACGGCGCTGTAGTGCGCGGCCATCGGCGCGGCCAGCTCGCGCTGCACCGCCTGCAGCGCGGGCGAGGTCGCCGACGCGCTCAGGTTGTGGAACACCGCCTCGACGCGCGCCAGCAAGCGCCCGCAGCGGTCGAAGGCGGCGACGGTGTTGTCGAAATCGGGCGCGCGCGCATCGGCCGCGATCGCGTCGAGCTCGGCGCGGTGCACACGCATCGCTTCGTGCAGCGCCGGCGCGAAATGCGCGGGGGTGATCGCCTCGAAGGGCGGCAGGCCGAAGGGTGCGCGCCAGGGGGCGAGCAGCGGGTTGTCGAGCAGGGTGGTGCGCGGGTCCATGGATCGTGGCCTGGAGTGCGGCCGGCATGATGCCACCCGCAGCGCGGCCGCCGGGCTGCGGCGCCGCCAACCGCCTGCCGCCGGTGCGCAATGCGGTGCAGCGCTGCGGGCCCCGCCGATGGCCGCCGCGCGCGGCGGCCGCTGGGCGGCAGGCACCAGCGCCCGCCGGATAATCCCGCCGATGGATGCCACCCACAGCCTGACCCGGATCCTCGCGCAGCGCCGCGCCGACGGCGATGCGCTGCACTTCGACATCAGCGACGACTGGCTGCAGGGCCGCACCTGCTACGGCGGCCTGATCGCCACGCTGGCGGCGCAGGCGATGCGCGAGATCGCCGGCAGCGGCTGGCCGCCCGAGGTGAGCCTGCGCGCGCTGCAGACCAGCTTCGTCGGCCCGGTGAGCCCGGGCGCGGTGCAGGTGCAGGTGCTGCGCCTGCGCCAGGGCCGCCACGTCGCGCAGGTGCAGGCGCTGGTGCAGCAGGGCGGGCAGGTGGCGGCCGCGCTGCTGGGCACCTTCGGCGCCGAGCGGCCGTCGAGCCTGCCGCCGCGCCGCCCCGAGCGGCCGCCGGCGCGGCGCGAGCCGCACGAGCTGCCGGCGCCGCCGCGCGGGTGGCCGGGCGTGCCGGTGTTCCTGCAGCACTTCGACATGCGCTGGGCCGACGGCGCGCCGCCCTTCAGCGGCGGCAGCGGCTGGACCAGCAGCATCCACCTGCGCATCCAGCCGGGCGAGGCCGCCGCGCTTGCGGCCGAGCTGCAGACCGTGCTGCTGGCCGACCTGCCGCCCACGCCGGCGGTCGGCCAGCTGCGCGCGCCCACCGCGAACAGCTCGGTGTCGTGGGCGCTGGAGCTGCGGCCGCCGGCCACGCCGCCGGGCGAAGGCTGGTGGCGCGCCGACTGCGAATCGCTGCTGGCCGAAGGCGGCTACGTCAACCACGCGGCGCGGCTGTGGGCGCCCGACGGCACGCTCGCCGCCTACGGCTATCAGGTCGTCGCGGTGTTCGGCTGAGAGCCGGCGCGGCCCCTGACCGTCCGATGACCAGCACCCGCCGCCAGGCGCTGCACTGGCTGGGCTGCACCGACCCCGACGCCAAGGCGCGCGGCGTGCGCGCGCTCGACCCCGCCGCACCCGTCGATGCGCACGAGGCCATCGCCGAGCCGCCGGGCATCCCCGGCCGGCCGGCGCTGCCGCGGCTGGTCGCGCACACGCAACTGCGCCCGCGCTCGGCATACACGCCGCAGGGGCGTGCCGCGCTGCTGCACGCGCTCGCGCACATCGAGCTGAACGCGATCGACCTGGCGCTGGACATCGTCTGGCGCTTCGCCGGCATGCCCGAGGCCTTCTACCGGCAGTGGCTGGGCGTCGCGCGCGAGGAGGCGCTGCACTTCGAGCTGCTGCGCGACCACCTGGGCACGCTCGGCCGGCGCTACGGCGACTTCGACGCGCACGACGGCCTGTGGCAGATGGCCGAGCGCACGCGCGCCGACCTGCTCGCGCGGCTGGCGCTGGTGCCGCGCACGCTCGAGGCGCGCGGCCTCGATGCGTCGCCCGCCGTCAAGGCCAAGCTGCTGGCCGCGGGCGACCTGCGCGGCGGCGAGATCCTGGACCTGATCCTGCGCGACGAGATCGGCCATGTCGCCGTCGGCAACCACTGGTACCGCCGGCTGTGCGCGCAGCGCGGCCTCGATCCGCTGGCC
>Ga0116155_10000446_pt1 | contig 35768 bp, 27 predicted proteins | sample AD_UKC032_MetaG_FD_89890 | JGI IMG/M metagenome (GOLD analysis project Ga0116155, IMG submission 89890) | Active sludge microbial communities of municipal wastewater-treating anaerobic digesters from USA - AD_UKC032_MetaG | ecosystem: Engineered > Bioreactor > Anaerobic > Digestate | place: USA...
CCTCGCCGACAATCGCGCGGTTAATCTCCGCGGATATCGCCTGCTGGGCCGACATGACCTGCGCGAGCCTCGCTTTTTTCGCGGCCATGCTCACTTGGCCCTTCATCCCGTGGGCGTCCGTCCCCACCTCGCGCGAATAGGCGAACGCCCCGAGGCGGTCGAAACGCGACCGCGTCACGAAATCGAGGAGCGACTCGAACGCCTTTTCCGTTTCGCCGGGAAGGCCGACGATCACCGACGTCCTCAGCGCGACGCCGGGGATCTCGCACCTGAGCCGGTCAATCAATTTTTCGATGTCGCGCCGGGTCGCTTTCCGCCGCATCGCCGACAGGATGCCGTCGTCGATGTGCTGTATCGGCATATCGACATACCGGCAGAGCTTCGGTATCCCTTTCAGCGCGGCGATCAGGTCCGCGCCTATATGGGCCGGGTGCGCGTAGAGTACCCGGATCCACTGCAGCCCGCGTATCTCCGCGAGCTTCTCGAGCAGCCGCGCCAGCGACCGTTTACCGTAGAGGTCCTCGCCGTAGCGCGTCGTGTCCTGGGCGATCAGGTTGATCTCGGCCACGCCGCTGTCGGCAAGGCGCCGGGCCTCTTTGACCACCGACTCAAGCCGCCTGCTCCTGAACGCCCCGCGTATCGACGGGATCAGGCAATAAGCGCACCCGTTCGAGCACCCTTCGGCGATCTTGACGTACGCGGAATGCCGCGCCGTCGATAGGGCGCGCGGCGTCGCATGATCGTACATAAATACGGGCTCGGCCGTGATCGAGACGACCGGGGCCGCGCCGCTCTTCTTATCGAGGACCGCGCGGACGACCGAACCGATCTCGAGGATATCGCCCGGGCCGACGAACGCGTCGGCATCGGCGAACTCCCCGGGTCCGTCCCCTTTTCCCCCGCGCGCGAGCTCCTCGCGGTAGAATTTCGGCGCGCACCCCGTGACGATAAGCGCCCGGAGCTTACCGCTCCTTTTGTAACGGCCGACGCTCCCGACGGTCTGCTTCGCCTCCAGGCGCGCGCTTTCCAAAAAACCGCAGGTATTGACGATCACGATCTCCGCATCGGTCGGGTCGGGCGTCATCCGCATCCCGGCCTGCGACAGCAGACCGATCATCACTTCGCTGTCGACAAGGTTCTTCGTGCATCCGAGGCTGATAAGAGAGAAAGAAAGCATATTCCTGTTCACATAAGCCGGAAACGATCAGAGCGCGAGGCACGGGATGTGCGCCGGGCGCCCCGCGCCGGTAAGAAGGGACGGCGGAACGTCACTGCTTTTTCAGGCGTTTGAGGTCTTCCTGCCCGATCTCGAGCGTCTTCACCTCTCCGGACTTGCCGATGTCCTTGACCGGGATGTTGTTCAAGAGCAGCGTCACGCCTCCTGCGTTACCCAACTTTAGGGAGAAGCCTTTTTTCGCCTTCCATGACTCCTTGTCGCCGCTCTTCAGCGTATCTTCGAAAACAAGCTGGTCGTCGGCCTTCACACGCATCCAGACGTTGTCTTTGACATCGGCAGTCAGCGTCAGGTCCTCTTCGACGACGATGCTCTCCGCGACCGTCGCCAGCCCGTACTGGGCCGGCATCTTGGCGCGCTTGCCCGCCGGAAGCTTTATGTCGGCCGCGATCGTCGGCGAATCAGGACGGACCTTCACCGGGCTTTTGTTCGGGGAGGCGCGCCCCCCGAGAGAGACCGCCGCCTTGCGGTGCGCGCCGCGCTCCTTGATAATGTGAACCAGCTTGACCACCCCGAAAACCGCGCCGGCAACGATGCCAAGCGCCAGCAGCAGCCCGATAACGAGAACGACGATCTGCGGGTTGACCTGCACGCCCGGGCCGGAGACCTCCTGTTTCCTGCCGCCCTTGTCGTTGAGCCCCATCAGAGAATTCTTCGGCTCCTCGAACAGCTCCTTGAACTGCGCGATGACAAGCGCGGTGTCCAGCCCCAGGTAATCGGTATAGATCTTGACGAAGCCTTTCAGGTAGGCGGGGGCGCCGATGCTCTTGAAATCGCCGGCTTCCAGAGCCTCGATGATCCTCACGCGGAGCTTGGTCTTATCGGATACGTCCGCGACCGTGACGCCTTTCGCTTCACGCGCACTCTTCAGCAGTTCGTTCAATGTGTCCATGGTAGTGTCACCTGTTTGCTTGTGTTGCTATTGGATTACCTGACTTCTTTCTGCTCCTCGACCGCTTCCTCCTCGGGTTCGACGGACTGCCCGCCGCCGCCTGCCTTGACCAGGATGTCGCGCCCCTTGCTTCCCTTGTGCGGCCCGACCACCCCCTGCTCTTCCATGATATCGATCAGGCGCGCCGCGCGCGCGTAACCGACCCGCAGTTTCCGCTGGAGAACCGACGCGGACGCCTGCTGCGTCTGCAGAACAACCTGGACAGCCTGTTCGTACAGGTCGTCGTCGATATCGTCGTCCCCGCCGCCTCCTCCCGCCGCGCCGGCCTTCGGCGACGTCTGCAGGACGGTATCGTCGAACTCGGCCTTCCCCTGTTTCTCGATGAATTCGATCACCCGGTTGATCTCCTTGTCGGTCACATACGCGCCCTGCGCCCTGATCAGTTTGGCCGACCCGGGCGGAAGGAAAAGCATGTCCCCCTTGCCGAGAAGCTTGTCCGCGCCGTTCGCGTCGAGGATCGTGCGGGAATCCACTTTCGAGGCGACCTGGAAGGCGATACGCGCCGGGAAATTCGCCTTGATCACGCCGGTGATGACGTTGACCGACGGCCGCTGCGTCGCCAGGATCACGTGGATGCCTACGGCGCGCGACAGCTGGGCGAGGCGCGTGATCGCGTTCTCTATGTCGTCCGGCGCGACCATCATCAGGTCGTTCAGCTCGTCGATGATCACCATGATATACGGCAGCGTCTTCGGCACCGCCTCGCCGTTCTCGCCGACGCGCAGCACCTCGCGGTCGGGCCGCGTGTTGAAGCCGACGATGTTCCTGACGCCGACATACGCGAACATGGCGTACCGTTTTTCCATCTCCTTGACCGCCCAGTTGAGCGCGCTGGTAGCGCGCTTCGGGTCGGTCACGACGGGGCAGACGAGGTGCGGCAGGTTCTTGTACGCAAGCAGCTCGACCTTTTTGGGGTCGACCAGCAGGAGCTTCGCCTCGTCTGGCGTCATGGTGAAAAGGATGCTCAGGATGATCGTGTTCATGCAGACGGTCTTGCCAGACCCGGTCGTCCCGGCGATCAGGAGGTGCGGCATCTCGGTCATGTCGGCGATGATCGTCTGGCCCTGCACGTCCTTGCCGAACAGCATCGGCAGCTTGGCGCGCGAGCTCTTGAACCCGGGGCTCAGCAGAAGCTCCTTGAGGCTGACCATCGCCCCCTTGGTGTTGGGGACCTCGATCCCGACAGACGCCTTGCCCGGGATCGGCGCGACGATGCGGATGCTGGCAGCCTTCATCGCCAGCGCGATATCGTCCGCAAGCGCGGTGATCCTGTTGACCCTCACGCCGGGCGCCGGCTGTACTTCATACGTCGTGATCACCGGCCCGCGCTGCACCTCGACCACCTGCGCGTCGATGCCGAAATCCTTCAGCGTCCCCTCGAGTATCACCGAGTTGCGCTCCAGGTCGTCCTTGAGGCCTTCGGTGTCGACCCCCGGTGCGTGCTCCAGCAGATCGAGCGGCGGCAGCTGATATTCGCCGAACATGCTCTCCTTCTGCTGCGCGGGGACGGCGCCGTCTTTCGCCGCGGCGGTTTCCTTCTTCGGTGCGGGGCTCTTCGGCTTGAATTCCTTCAATATCTTGTCCGGAATATTGAACACGATATTCTTTTTGACCGGCGGAGGCGGCGGCTCCTGCGTCGTGTCGACCGCCAGCTTCTGCTCGGAACGCGCCCGCGGCTTCGGCTCGAAAGGGTCTATCCCCTTAAACTCGCGCATCGCCGGCGCGGGGCGCACACCCATCTCGCGCTGGAGATCGATCTTGCGCTGCTCGACCACCGTCTTGCGCTGGATCCGGTCGCCGAAGCTCATGATCCACGAGAAGACCGACTTGACGAATGCGGCAAGGTCGGCGAATTTGAAATCGAAAAAGAGTGCCAGCGCGAGGATAAAGACGGGTATCAGCACGATCAGCGACCCTTCCTCGCCGATATACTTCACCAGGACCGCCTTCGAGATCCGGTAGCCGAAGAGCCCGCCTGCGCCGACGATGTTGAGCTGCGAGGTCAGCGGATGGAGCAGCGCGATGTCGCGCATGCCGAGAAAACACGATACGATGGCCAGCATGATCGCGATACTGACGACCGGCTTTCCTGGGTGGACCGGCGCGCGGAACGATTTATACGCGAGGACCAGGAGGAGCAGCGGGACGACGAGCGACCCGAGGCCGAACATGAAATAGAACGCGAACGCGAGCTGAGAGCCGATCAGCCCGGTATAATTCTTGACGGGGAGATTGGGCGACGTGGTATTGAACGCGATGTCGCGCACGTCGTAGGAAAGCAGCGAGAGCGCCACAAAAGCCGCGAGGACGAAAAATACCGTCCCCCAAATGTAGCTCCTGCTTCCCGATTTATCCTGTGTAACCTTTATCGCCATACAACGACAGGCCACGGATCTCTGCGGCGAGGGCACGCGGGGCGGATCATCCGCTCCGCAGCCCACACCGCCTGACCCTTGATTATTCTTCTATGCCGAGCTCTTCGAGCGCCGCTTTCCTGCTCAGGTTGATCCTGCCGCGGTCGTCTATCTCGGTCACCTTGACCATCATCTCGTCGCCGACCTTGCAGATCTCGTCGACGGTCTTCACGCGCCGGTGCGCCAGCTTGGAGATGTGCACCAGGCCTTCCTTGCCGGGCAGGACCTCGACGAACGCGCCAAAATCGACGCAGTTCTTCACGATCCCCTTGTAGATCTTGCCGACCTCGACCTCGGCGGTGATCCGCTGGATCATCTCGATCGCCTTGTCGCTCTGCTCTTTCTTGGTCGCGGCGATCGACACCTTGCCGTCGTCGTCGATGTTGATCTCGGCGCCGCTCTCGGCAACGATCTGCTTGATCATCTTGCCGCCCGGCCCGATCACCATGCCGATCTTCTCGGTGTCGATCTGGATGGTCACGATCTGCGGCGCGTAGGTCGATATCGCCCCGCGCGGCGTGTTCATGACCTCGGTCATCTTGCCGAGTATGTGCATGCGCCCGATCTTCGCCTGCGCCAGCGCGTCCTTCATGATCTTGCCGTCGATCCCTTCGATCTTGATATCCATCTGGAACCCGGTGATCCCTTTCGCCGTGCCCGCGACCTTGAAGTCCATGTCGCCGGCCGCGTCCTCGGAGCCCAGGATGTCTGACAGGATGACCGTCTTATTCTCACCCTTGACCAACCCCATCGCGATGCCCGCAACCGGCGCCTTGATCGGCACGCCCGCGTCCATCAGCGAGAGGCAGCCGCCGCACACCGTCGCCATCGACGACGAGCCGTTGCTCTCGAGGACGTCGGACGTGATCTTCACCGTGTACGGGAACTGCTCCCCGTTCGGCATCACGCCGGCGAGCGACCGTTCGGCGAGATAGCCGTGGCCGATCTCGCGGCGCCCCGGGCCCCTGATCGGGCGCGCCTCGCCGACGCTGAACGGCGGGAAGTTGTAATGCAGCATGAAGCTCTTGGAGAACTCGCCCATCAGGCCGTCCGCGCGCTGGGCGTCGTCGACCGTCCCGAGCGTCGTGATCGCCAGCGCCTGCGTCTCGCCGCGCGTAAAGAGCGCCGAGCCGTGCGTCCTGGGAAGGAGCCCGACCTCGCAGGTGATCTGGCGGATATCCGTCGGCCCTCTGCCGTCGGCGCGATGACCTTCGTTCAGGATCAGGTCGCGCGTCAGCTCGCATTCCAGCTCGCCGAACGCGTAATGGACGACGTTCTCGGCGAGTTCCGGGTTCTGCTCTTTCAGCTTCGCGGTGTGCGCCTTGCACAGCTCCGCGAGCGCGTCCTGCCGCTTGTGCTTTTCCTTCACCTTGAGGACATTGAGGATCTCCGCGGAGGCGTTCTTCTTTAACTGCGCGTGGATATCCTTGTCGACGGTGTAGAGCGTCGCCTGGCGCTTCTCCTTGCCGCACTTCTTCCGCAGCTCTTCCTGCGCCTTCACGATCGTCTTGATCACCTCGTGCCCGGCGAGGACCGCTTCCAGCATCGTCTCTTCGGACAGCTCCTTGGCACTCCCCTCGACCATCATCACCGCCTGCGCGGTCCCCGCGACAACCAGGTCGAGCTCGCTCGTCGCAAGCTCGGCGTGGCTGGGGTTGATGACGAACTTGCCGTCGATGTAGCCGACGCGCACCGCACCCACCGGATGCGGGAACGGTATGTCCGACACCACGACCGAAGCGCTCGCGGCGATAATCGACAGGACGTCGGGATCGTTGGTCTCGTCCGCTGACAGCACGGAGACCATGATCTGCACTTCATTGAAGTAACCCGCCGGGAACAGCGGCCGCAGCGGCCTGTCTGTCAAACGCGCCGTCAGGATCTCCTTCTCGGTCGGCCTGCCCTCGCGCTTGATATAGCCTCCGGGGAACCGCCCCGCCGCCGACTGCTTCTCCCGGTAATCGACGGTCAGCGGGAAGAAATCGGTCCCTTCCTTGACTGTCTCGGGCGAAACGACCGCGGAGAGAACGATCGTGTCCCCGTACTGCACGGTGACGGAACCGTCCGCCTGCTTCGCCATCTTTCCCGACTCGATCTTCATCAGCCTTCCGGCAACTTCCAATTCAACACACGAACTCATCTAACTCCTCCGAACGCTTGAGACCATAGGCCATCGACAAGGGACAACAGGAGGCAAAGCCGCTGTCGCACCCAGTCCGTGGTCTATGGCCGGTTGTTGTAGAAAGCAACGCCGATAAAAAACAGTTTTCTATCGACGGTTACTTCCTGATGTTCAGCTTCTTGATCAGATCCTGGTAGCGCTTCTGGTCGTTTGTGCTCAGGTAATCGAGCAGACGACGGCGAGAACCGACCAGCTTGAGCAGCCCTCTGCGCGAGCTGTGGTCCTTGCGATGGATCGCGAGATGCTTGGTGAGCTGATTGATCCGTTCCGTCAGGAGCGCGATCTGCACATCCGACGAACCGGTGTCTTTACCATGCAAATGATATGTCCCGATGATCGTTTCCTTCTGCGTTTTCTCCAGCATGATCCACCTATCCTTTCCGTATGGTGTTGTGAGGGGCCACGCGCCCCCGCCGTGAACAAAGCCGGCCGTCGGTGAGTCGGCACGCCTTGTACAGGCTTTTGAAGATGCTATCATAGGGAGGGAAAAAAGTAAATGATAATTTTAGTGGGTTAAGTAACGTCAGAACAATAAGTTGTTGCGTTTTAAATCCCGAATGATACCCCAATAGCATAAAGAGTGTTATAATGAATTCACCATGTCGGTCTCCATACTCAAAACTGACGAAGACAAGAAAAAGTCCTTGAAACCGTACACCCTATTTCTCGGCACGCTCATCGGAACGCTGGCGGGGTGCTTACCGCTCCTCTCTCCCCTCTTTGGGGCCATCGTCTTCGTGTTCGCCATCGTCAGGGCGAATATTGTCTGTACGGTCCTGTTCTTCGGGATCTCGGTGTATGCCAGCAACTATCATTATTCCGAACTCATCAACAACATCGGCATCTATGTCCTCACCGGCAGCGATCAGACGATCGAGTTCTCGCGGTGGTTTACGTCGCTTCCCGTGATCACCTATCTCGGGTTCACCAACACGATGGTGATGGGCGGGGCGGTCCTCGGGCTTGCGGCGGGATTGCCGATGGCATTTTTCATCAGCGAAGCATACTCGCTCTGGATCAACAGGAAGAAGGAAGAGAAGCCGCCGGAGACGCCCCAACAACCGGAACCTGAGCCGGAACCGGAAGAACCGGAAAAGAAGATCGTCTGGCGGGAGAAATAACTTAGCTTACGGGCTGGCGTGGAGTGTCACCGTCAGCACGTTTGCGGGGACACTTCACGCCAGCCCGGCAACATGTATAGTAAGGCATCATCATGCGCTACAAATCGTTGATCGCTATCCTGCTCGTCTTCGCGGCGCTGCACTTCGTTGCGGGGCCAATGCTCTGCAACGGGTACAATACCTACGCCCCGCAGGCGCTCGGCCTGCGGACGTCGGCGGGTAAAATATCGGTCGATCTCCTGAACCGGATGATCACGGTCACCGACTTCTCGCTCGCCGACCCGCGCGACCAGAGCGTCAACCTCATCGCGGCGAAAACCCTCATGATACATTTCCGGGCGATCCCGCTGCTGTCGCGCAAGATCAGGATCCGGGAGATCTCTCTCGGCCACGTCATGATCAACGCGCCCGACCGTGACGGGATCGCGCGCGCGTTATTGCCGCATATCGAGAACGCCGTGATGGCCGTTGCGCAGGTCATTCCCGCGGCGAACGCGAAAAAGGTCATCCGCACAACCGACGATCTCGTCATGACGGCGTCGAACGCGGGATACGACGTCGCCTACCGCGTCACCCGGCCGGAGCCGCTCGTCATCTGCGACGAGCTGAACATGTCCGACCTCTCCGTCGAATTCGGGCCGCGAGGACGGCTGTCGACTCCCCCGCCGGTCGACGATATCGACATCACCATCACCAGCCTGACGCCCGACATGACCCGATGCCCTCGGGCATCGTCGTTCAAGGCGACCGGGCGGTTCGCCGAGCGCCCGGACTCATTCTTTTCGATCGACGGCGCCGGGCGGTTGCTGCCGCGCGGCGGCTATCAGCTGGACTTCGCGTTCGCGCTCAGGAACGCAGACCTCGCCTACCTGTGGCCCCACCTGCTCGCGATGCATGAAGACCCGGACCTCGCCTCGCTTACTATCAATGCGGGAACGGCCGACATCAAGACGGACCTGCATGCGAAGTTCGGCGTGACAGAGCAATACACAAAGGCCGATTTCAAGAACGTCAATATCGCCTCCGCCGACGGTTACGAGGGCCAGCCCCTCGCGGGAGAGAACCGCAGCACGATCATCGACGCGATCAACGCCGTCGGGACATTCTCGATCGAGTTCACCGACAACGAGCACTGGAAGAAGGCATTCACGGAAGTGGTGATGCAGGGCGTTCGGAAACTCATCAGGAAGACGATAGCGGAAAAACTGTTAGGGGTATAGAAAGCTATTCAGCCGCCCCGCTTCGCCGTCAGGATCTTATAGCCGCCGCTGCCGATCCTGACCGTGACGGTGCCGTTCCGGTCGGTCCGGTAAACCTTCGCGCCGTGAGACGCGTAGTAGTCGACGACCTGGCGCGCCGGGTGCTTGAACGGATTATTCCTGCCGACGGACACGACCGCCGCCTCTGGCGAGACGAGCGCGATGAACGGCTCGTAGAAACCGCTTTTCGCGCCGTGGTGCGGCACCTTCATGACCTGCGCGCGCATGTCGGCGCCCCGCTCGACGAGATCGCGCTGCGCAGCGATCCCTGCGTCACCGCAAAATAGCACCGAGACGCCGCGATATTGTATCAAGAGCACTATCGAGGCGTCGTTCTCGTCATCCCCCTCTTTCGGAGCCGCAGGAGGCGAAAGGACGCGGACCGACACGTCCGGGTCGAGATCGATCGTATCGCCCGTTCGCGCCTCCCCGTACGCTATCTTTTTCCGGTCGATCTTCTTGAGTATCTCGAGCGCCACCGCGGACGGATGGGCGCTCCCGTTGGCGATCACGCGGCCGACCTCGAACCGGTCAAGAAGGGCCGGCGCGGCGCCGATATGGTCGGCGTGCTGGTGGGAGAGCAGCAGGACGTCGATCTTCCCGTTCCCCCTATCGCACCAGAGACGGATACCGCCGCGCAGGCCTCCCTGCGGCGCGACCGGGCCGGCATCGATCACCATCCGCTTCCCGTTCGGGAATGTGATACCCGCCGCGTCCCCCTGCCCGACGTCGCAAAAGGCGATCTCCAGCCCGCTGAATGTCCCGAAGAACCGCATCCAGACATAGACCGCGCCGGCGAAGAGAACGTACAGGAGCTTCTTTTTCGTAAAGACGAATTTTTTCATCGGGCCCCATTGGGCGAACGCGGCCAGCACCGCGTACTGCATGCACACGTCGAACGCCGTCGCGGCGGCGACCGTCACCGACGCGAACGGCAGACGTGATAATAGCATATTCCCTCGGACCAGCGCCTCCACGAAAAAACCGTTCACCGCGTTGAACGCCGATGCGCCCCATAGCGTTGCCAGCCCCAGGACCGCAGAGACGAACCCGAGCGGGACGATCACGAACCCGACAATGGCGCCGGTGAACAGGTTCGCGACGACGCTGATCGGCGAGAAGAGGCCGAAATAGTACATGATCAGCGGCGCCGAGCTGAGCCACGCCGAGGTCGAGACCGCGGCGGCCTTCGCCGCCGTCCGCACAAACGTATGCGACTTCTCCTCATCGCCGCAGCGCATGCACCGGAAGAACAACGCTTCCGCGGCCGGCGTCAGGAGGACCATCCCCAGCACGGTAACGAACGACAGCTGAAAACCGATATTGAAAAGATCGAACGGCTGTATGGCGAGCATGACCAGTGCGGCGAATGACAGCGAGTTGACAACGTCGCCCTCGCGCCCGATCAGCCATCCGCCCATAACGACGGCAACCATCAGCGCCGCGCGGACCACCGACGGATCGCCCCCGACCACGGCCGCGTAGAGGGCGATCGCGGGGATTGACACCGCCGCCGCAACACGCCGCGGCGCCATGCACGCCATAAAGAACCCGACGATGATCAGCGATATCAGCGTCACCTGCTGGCCCGATATCGCGAGGATGTGAAGGGTGTTGGTCTTTCTGAACGCGTCCTGGATATCCTCGTTCATGAGACCGCGCTCGCCGAGGATCATCCCGGCCATCAGCTGAGCGATATCCCGATCGGCGACGCCGGCGGTCAGCGCCGCGGCCATGCGGCGCCTGAGAGCGCCCGCCAGGCCGGCAACCGTCGACGCGCCTTCGGTCCCGGAAACGCGGATCTTCGCTTCGCCGTCGACATAGAGCCGGCAGCAGACCGATCGCGTCACCAGATACTGTTTCACCGACAGCGGCTGGTCTCCGTCGTCGAGCCGCTTCAGCGAGCCTTCCGCCTCGATGCGATCCCCTGCGGCGACGCACGGCGATCGCGACGCATTTCCCACCGTGACGCTGACCGTACCGCTCAGCGAATGATCCACACCGTCAACGGCCAGGGCCGCCTTATCCAGGAGCAACCGCTGGACTAATGCGCCGGCCTTCCCGCCGGAAGCGGCGCGGATCTCCGGCGTCGACCGGACGGTCCCCATCACGACGGCTCCCCGTTCCGCCGCGAAGCGCGTTACCAGCGCGTCCGCTTCGGCCCGCACCCTCTCGTACCGTTGCGCATGGTAAAGCGTCGCGGCGCACCCGGCGGAAAAGACGAGGAGCGCGAGCCCCGCATAAGAAACATACCGGGAACGGAACAGGATCAGGATGAGCGCCGCGGCGGCGAGCAGGTAACACGCGATGAGCGGCAGGCCGCAGAACGATGCCGCGGAGACGATCCCGGCGGCAAAAGAGAGCGCGATAGGGACAAACGGGCGTTTCATGAGAGATATGATCTTTTGACGGCTTAACGCTACTCCAGACGGTCCAGATAAGCGCTCAAACATTCTCTAGCGCCGGCGCATGAGATACAGCTCCTCGTCGGCTTCCTTCCACTCGTGGTTCTGGGTGTAGCCACGGCGGATGTCGTCGTACCAGTTGAGCTGGGCATATTCGCGCCGCTTCCAGTCAAGGTCCTCCTGCGTATACTGCTGGTTGCGCTCGTACCTGAGCGCCGCGGGCGCGGCGTTATACGCTATCTCGAACGGGAGGATGGCCAGCGACGTCGTGACCTGCGCGGCGCCTTCAACGATATTGAACGGGAACGGCGTTTTTCGAGGAACATCTTTATCCCGGGCGTAAAGGGGCGCTAGAAAGCACACAAGCTGGATGACTGACAGAAATGACAGGAGGACCTTCATCGCATTCCCCCTTTCGCGGCGCGTCCCGTTCCGCGCGACCGGCCTACTCTTTGCGGAAATGCAGGCAGTTGAGGAAATTCAGGATCGCCGCCTGGTCCTTCTTTTCGATCCGGTCGAAAGCGATGCCGGTGTCGTACAGCTCGTTCTGGACCAGCTCCTCAGCCCTGACGACGCGGCCGACGATCTTGATCGGGATCGCCTCCTTATCCGACGGGATAACGAGCTCGATATTAACCAGGTCGCCGACGTTGAACTTTTCGTGGGTTTCCAGGATGATGCCGCAGGCGCTGATGTTGGTGTTGATGCAGTAGCGCGGATGGTCGTTCTCTTTCTTCTCTTCGTCCATCGGCGTGTATTTGACGATAAAGGTGTACGGGATGCGGGCGAACTTCCTGCGCTCGGGGCCGATGTACATCCCGCCGCCCGAGCCGAACTTGAACTTGTTCCGCAACCGCTCGCGGCGCAGGAAGAAGTCGACGAACTGCTCGAGCGCCGATTTTTCCTTGTCGTCGATCCGGTCGATCGCGATCCCGATGTTATACAGCTCGCCCTTGATGACCTCTTCGCTCCGCACGACGCGGCCGGTCACAACGACCGACTTGAATTTCGTCATGCCTTCTCTCGCGATCATCGCAGGCACGGCCGATATGTTCAGCTCGATATCAAGCTCTGTCCCGATCGGTATGCTGCAGTTCGCCGGGAACAGCAGGCCGCCGGTGCTGATGTTCTTGCTGTAGGTCGTCGTGAAGAACGACGGCCCCTGCGGCCGCTTCTCCACCGGCTTGTACTTTATGATGAATGAGAACGGCACCCGTACGAACTTCCTCTTCTCTATACCGCTGAAAGACATTTCGCTCATAACGGCCTCTCTCTTGATTTCCTATCTGTATTATAGCGCAACGTTCCGGATCTGTCAATAACTTTAGAACTCGTAGGACTTGTTCCCGGGGTCGAAATCGGCGTCCGGCAGGCCGGGGTTCAGCCGTATGTCCCGGAACGAATACTGCTCGAGAAGCTCGTCGTTCCAGTCGTACGTTACGATCCTTACCGGCAGCCGGGTTTCCGCATCGAAACAGACCATCGTCCGATAACAGTAAAAACCCTTTTCTTTGCCAGGCAAGACGCACTCGATCTTGTGCGCCTGCCGCCCCATGATCTCAACGATGCCGTGGTACCGCTCGGAGAACTCCCGCTCAGACAGCGCCTTCTTTCGCTGCTCGGTGAACAGCTTCAGGACGAACCCGATGCCGGTATGGGTCACCGGGTGGCGGTTGTTCTCCATCGCCATACGGTCGGTCGGGAGGACGGTCACCGTCGGCGTGATCAGATTGATGAGACCCCCGAGATGCGCGATCATCTTGCCGGACGACGGCGTCGAGGGGTATATCACCTCTGCCCCCGCGTTCAACAATCCCGGATTGGGGCTGGTCATCCACTTCATGTAGACGGAGCCCGGCTTCCGGAACTTCAAGAATATCTCTTCTTCTTTCCGCACTATGCGGCCGATCCGCTCTGTCCGCAGGATCGTCGCCGTGTAATCGGAAACTTTCTCGTACGCCGCCTGAGCGTCCCTGACGACCTGCTCAACTCGCTCGTCCTGAGCCGCGCACAGCGGGCTCGCCACGGAAAATATCAGCGCGGCGGTGATCGATAAACGAAGCCGGAATGTACCTGTCATGCTCAATCCAATCAGCGCGGCTAAAAAGTCCAGGCTTCTGCGTTCGACGGGGTGGCGTTGTCATAATTCATCCGATCCTTTAACGCCTGGCACCCTTCGCATACGAACAGCGCCGCGCAGATCAGCATGATGAGCATATATCTCATGATCTCCCCTGGTTCACCGATAAACCGATTCCCGGCGGCCCGGCCGTTCAACGGTATTTGTTCACCCTGTCCACCATATCCGGCGCATCGCGGTCGAATTTATCCTTATCGTCTTTGCCATAGACCGGTTTGTCCATGGCAAGGCTGTAGTAGAGCGATTCGCACCCGCATTGGCTGAGCGAGCAGCATATGACGAACAGCAATAATAATTTACGCATCATGCCCTATCCCCTTGTGCTTGCGGACGAATATAACACCCGACCACGCGACTGTCAATCATCTGCGTGCGTTCCCTAAGGGGCAAGCGGGGCGTGTCCGTGTCAGCACATTGACAATGCGAGCGGGCACGGTGTCCCGCCACAGGCGGGACGTGCGAGCCTTGTCGCTGAGCGGGATTTTCCTCGCTGGGGAAAATCCCGCGATGCTGACACGGACACGCCCCGCTTGCCCCGTTTATAGAACGATCTGCTGAACCGCATCCGAACATACCGGACACTCTCCCCTGCCGCAGCCGGGGAAAAGGCCGGCGGCGATCGCGGTCTGCATATCGGCAACGGCCGCTTCGGCCTTCGCCAGGACCGCGGGGGTGACCGCCACCTCTTTGACGACGCCGGGCGCGGCGAAATAGAGGAGCAGGCGAGCCGGCGTCTCGCCGGCGATCTTCTTTACCGCGGAAGCGTAGACGAGAAGCTGGAGGTCGTAATACCTCGCCTTGGCTTCCGCGCCGGCCTCATCGACCCTGTTCGTCTTATAGTCGAGGATCGTCCAGCCTTGCGGGGTTTTGAACAGGAGGTCGATCGTCCCCCGCAGGACCCTTCCCCCTTCGCGAATAACAAAATCGGTTTCGCGGTAAAGCGTCCCCACACGCGCGCTCGCGGCTATCTCGTCAAAAAGCGGCGACGCGGCGAAACGGCGAAGCATTTCAGAGATCTCATCCCGGTCGGCCTGCGAAACATTCGCCGCGAACCGTCCGGCCAGCCTCTCGACCTCGCGGACGCGGTCGGAAGAGGCGAAATCGAAACGCTCCATCATCAGGTGAAAAAGATCTCCCAGCTCGTTTCGGCGAAGCCGGACAGCCTCGTCGCCGCCGCCGAGATCCTCCTCTCGCTCCTTCGGCTGATAAAAGATGCCGGGGTCCCTCAGCTCCACGCTCCTGAAATAGCGACGCGGGCACTCCCGGTATTCCAAGAGCGGCGTCACGGCGAAACGCATGTCCCGCACATGTTCTCTCGCCGCGATATCGTCGATCCGGGAAACGATCGCCTGCCGCTTCGCGTCCGCCCGGGCCATAAGCGACTGATACTCCCCCGTCTTCCCGCAGTACTGCGCGGCAAGCACGCCGGCGGGATCAGAGACCCCCAGCCGCACGGTTTCGTCTGCGATCGGCGCGTTTTCTCCGGCGCCGCTCCACCAGTCGAACGAGAAGCCGAACGCCGCCCCCTCCTGCGACCGCCCGTCGTAGAGATGTTTCAACTTGACCGCCCATTTCATAAAGCTGTTCAGCTCCGCGTAGGGGCGCGCGGCCAGCTTCCCCGGATCGTCCGCCCACTTCCCCGTGACGCCGGACAGGATCAGATGGTCCATCGCTCGCGTCACGCCGACGTAGAAAAGCCGCTGCAGCTCTTCTTTCTCTTCGGCCCCGTCCCGTTCGGCGCACAGCGCATAGGTCCGGTCCCGCTTCATCTCTCCGTCGATCCTGCTGCGGTACTTGAAACCGATCTCGCACTCACCGCCGCCGCTCCCGCCCTGCCTTCCGAAAAGGACGAAACTGTCGTTCTGGTCGTTGAACTCCCTGCCGAGGTCGGCAAAGACGACCACGGGGAACTCCAGCCCCTTCGCACGGTGTACGGTGCAGAGCCGGACGCTGTTATCGCCGCGCTCGAGCTCGACCTGGGCGTCGCTCTCGCGGACCTCCTCGTCGCGAAGCTTCTCGATATAGCGGATGAACTCGCCCATCGTGAAGAACTGGTTGCGCTCGAACTCGCGCGCCTTCTCAACCAGCTTGCGGACGTTCGCGTATTTCCGCTTGCCGTCATTCACGCTCAAGAGCTTGATGTCGAACCCGCTCTCGGCAACCGCGCGTTCCAGTATCGCCGAAACGGGATGGGAGTCCTTCATCGCCAGCGCGATGCGGTGCGCCTCCAGGAAACGGGTCAGCCGCGCCTTTTCGTCTTCAGGGATCTGCTCGAGCAGGCCGTCGGCCGACCCGCCGGCACACCGCCCCAGCTCGTCGTAGAGCGACGGCAGGCGGCGTCCCTCTTTTTTGAAAGCCGCCCGGCGCACGGGATCCCTCAGGCAGAACACGGTGTCGTCGGACACGCCGGCGAACGGCGATTTCAGCAGTCCCGCCAGCGAAAGGTCGTCTGACCGATCGTCCAGCGACTTAAGAAAATTGAGGCAGTCGCGCACTTCAGCCCGGCCGTAGAAATCGCCCCCCTTCACCACGAAATACGGGATCCCGGCGGCGGCGAGCGCATTCTCGTAGAGATACGAATCGCTCATCGCCTTGAAAAGTATCGCAATGTCTTTATACCCCGCAGGCCTGAGCGTATACCGCCCGTCGCCGGCGTTCTCCTTGACCTTGACCTCGGCGCCCTCGACAAGACGCCTGATCCGACGCGCGAGCTGATCGGCCTCGGCTTCCCGGCCGAAAAGCGGAGCGGGACCCGCCTGCGTGTTGGGATCTCCGGAAAGGACATCCTCTCCCGGGTCTCCCTCTCCGCCCGGCTTGCCGGCGACGCCAATGATCTCTATACGGGGGACGCAGCTCTTTTCGTCGGGATACGCCGCCATCGGCGCAACCTTCTTGTACAGGCCGCCCATGATGTCCGCGAACGCAAAGTCGGCGAACCGGACCAGGTGCGCGCGCGAACGGAAATTTTCGTGCAGCTCGAACGACTGCGCCTTGCCCCTGCCGTAGCTGTTCTCATCGAACGCGGCGACCATTTCCCTGAACGATCCCAGGTCGGCGTTGCGGAAACGGTAGATCGACTGCTTCTCGTCGCCGACGATGAAGAGCTGCCCGTCGCGGGCGCAGCCCCGCACGATATCGATCTGGATCCTGCTCGTATCCTGGAACTCGTCGACCATGACGTGCCTGAAGGCGGCGCGGTAGCCGGCGGCCGCCGCCTTTTTCGGATCGGTGTCTTCCTTCAGCAGGCCGGCCAGGTAATAGAGCAGGTCGTCGAAATCGAGGACCCGCTCGCGCCGCTTCTCCTCTTCGTATTCCCTCGCGAACTCTTTCAGGAGCCTGACGAACGCGGCCTTGTACGGGTAGGTGATCTGCTCGTACAATGCGGCGACCGCCTCGTAGACGATGCCGCCGTCCTTGCCCTCTTTCAGCTCTTTGACGGCCTCTTTCCACGGGCTCTTCACCCCTCCGTGGATGCCGCCGTTGCCGAAACAGCCCAGGATCCTCTCGACGAGCCGCTCGTCCAGCGCCCCCGTGGCCGCCGCCTCGAGGATGCCGCACAGTTCGCGGGCTTTCTCGCAGGTGTCCGCGACCCTCGAGCTTTTGCCGTCGCCCGGGCCGAGCGCGGCCAGCTCGCGCGCCTTCGCCAGGAACTTCGCGAGGACGGCGTCACAGCCGGCGCTCATGTCGGGGACCGAGATCGACCCTATATCGATCTCGAACGAACGCGCCTTCGCATAGGCGCCCTTCAGCGCCTGCCCCGGGGCGCTGTCCCGGTATTCGACGAGGAACCTGACCAGCGCGTCATCCCCGGCCGCCCGATCGAAAACCCTCTCGATCGCCCTGTCCTGCAAAAGAGAATCGATCCCTTCGGTGACGACGCCGAAACCGGGCTCGACGCCGGCCTCGAGCGGGTTCTCTCGGAGGATGCGCGCAGCGAACGAGTGGATCGTCCCGATATACGAGTTCTGCAGGCCGGCGAGGAGCGATTCGTATCGCTTCCGTCTCTTCCCTTTCGCCGCGAGAGCCCGGCGCTCGAGCTCGGCGCGCGTCCGCTCTTTGAGCGTATTCGCCGCCTTTTCGCCGAACGTGATCACCAGGATATTGCCGAACGTGAGGGACGGATCTCGCTCGAGCATGTAAAGGAGCCGATCGACCATCACCGTGGTTTTCCCCGACCCCGCCGACGCCGTCACGCAGATGTCCTTCGATAGGTCCGGGCATGAGATGATCCCGTTCTGCCTGTCCGACCGTTCATGGCTGGCCGTATACAGATCGCTCATCGCTTCTTCTCCCTGGGGGCGAGCAGCGCGGCCGCCGCCTGCCGGTGATGCTCCCATGTCTCCTTCTTCTGCCAGGTCGCGTTATACCGGCAGAGCCCGTTGTAGATGCAGAAACCGCACGCGCCCGGATACGGGTTGGGACGGATCAGGCCGCAGGCGATATCGAGGACGAACCTGGCGATGTGCGCGCGCGCCTGTTCCATATACTCCTCGAAGAGGCCGCCTTTCTTGCTGCCGAAAAACGGGGCGAACTCCTGCGCGTACATCCCGCCCCGCTCGAACGTCTTGATGTTATAGATCTCGCCTCCCATCGCCTTCGCGCCGGCGATCTCTGAAAGTTCCGCGGCGCCGCCCCGGACCGCCATCACATAGATCGGGAGCTGCAGATCGACGCCGTCCTCGACCGACTTCCCGTCGAAGGTCTTGCTGCCCGACTTATAGTCGATAACCAGCGCCGCCAGCCCTGAGCCGTCATCCCTGACGTCGATACGGTCGATGAACCCCTTCAGCTTCACGCCCCGGTCGCAGATATGGAAATTCCGCTCGAAGAAGCGCGGCTCGAGCCCGGCCCGTTCCCTCTCGAACCGGCGCTCCTTGTCTATGTACAACGCCAGCCTGCCGGCGACATATTCCCGGGCGAGCCGTATCTCGGATGCCTTCTCGCCCCTGAAATACTCGGGCCCTTTTTCCCTGATGGCCTCTTCCATCTCCGCGATCAGGGCGCGCCGCGCCGTCTCCGCCCCCTCGGGCGTGTCGCCGTAGGCATCAATGATCCGGCGCCGATCCAGCTTGCGGTAGAACCTTTCCAGGGCGCTGTGCATGAGCTTGCCGACCTGCCGCCCGTCGAAACCGAACTCCTCTTCCTGGATATCGAGCGCATACCGGCAGAAATATTTATACGGGCAGACCGCGAACGTCGAAAGCGAGGACGAGCTGAACTCGCCGGCCGCCGCCGCCTGATAGAAACCGCGGGCAGCCGCAGATTGCACCGTCAACGGGTACGGGTCGCCCGCCCCGAGCTCGGGCGGAAAATATCTCGCGCAAGGCATGCGGGAGAGGGCGTCGAACAGCGAAACGCACAACGCCTTCCCTTCGACAAACGTCAGGTACCCGTCCGGCCGCATCGACGCACGGGCCGCGGCCGCCGGCGGGTTTTTTTGCGACAGCGCAAAGGTCACCGCCGCGCTCGCGTCCCGTATCGTGACCGCTTCTTCCGCCGCGGGCACGATATCGGTGACATCTTTCCGCACCGTCATCGCCGTCAGGTCTCCGGACCTGAACAGCCGCTCGACCTCCCGGACGAAAAACGACGGCAGCGACACATCTCCGTCTATGGTGAACTTCGGGTAGCTCAGGTACAGGAGGCGCGAGGCCCGCGTGAGCGCCATATAAAAGAGGAATTTCTCGCCGGGCACCCGGTCGAGGCGCGGCTCGAACGCCTCCGCTCCGAGGCCGTTCAGGATCCTTCGCTCGCCGTCGCGCAAAACGGCGTCCTCGATGATCTGCTTCGGGAACTCCTTCTCCATGAGCCCTGCGACGAAAACGGCGCGGTACTCTTTCTGGATCGCCGTGGCGATGTCGTAGACCTGCACCTTATTGCGGTTGGCGTCGCCCACGGAATAGAGCGCGGCCTCCACCCCCTCGAGGACAAGCCGGTAAAAATGTTCGGGGCACGGCGCGCCGTGGGCGTCGTACGAGGCGATCCGGTCGACGATCTTCGAGAACTCCTTCCGGGCGATAAGATCCTCGCGCCTTACCGGGAATGCGGGGTCGTCCCAGCCATCCACGGGAACCGCCTGCGCCTGCCGCTCCGAAAGAAAAGCCGACAGGCACCGCTTCATAGCGTCGAACCCGCCGCAGGCGCGCATCGCCTCGTCGAACCGCCGCAGGCCGCTGAGTATTTCACGCGCCTCCCCGGCGAGATCCCTGTCGTCGCAGAGCGCGCACGCCTCGTCCCTCGTGCGGACGCCCCGCCTCCTGAGCTCGCCGGCAAGCTCAGCGCCGCCGCGGGCGCCAAAGTCGAAATAAGCCGACTTCAGCGCCTCGATGAGATCGTCGCACGTCCCGTCGGCGCCAAAGAACCGCAGGAGGTGAACGACCGCTTTTACGAAAGGATCGTTATTGAGCTTGCGCCGTTCGTGCACCTCGACCGGTATCCCGAACTTCGCGAAGACGGGCCTGATCACGTCCTCGACGCCGCTGAGGCTCCGATAAATCACGCAGAAATCGGTGAACCGCACCTCTTTCTTCCCGATCGCACCCGGGTCGCCCGTCAGCCGCAGTATCTCGCGCGCGATCATCTCCAGCTCGCCGGAAGGACCCGTCGCCTCGAAGATCCTGACCCTGATATCTTCCGGATAGGCTGCGGCCGGTATCTCTGCGGCCGTTTTCCCCGTGAAAAGGAATCTCTCTATGTATGAGATGGCGTCGCTGCCCTGCGGCCGCATGTTCTTCCGGCTTCGCAGCGAAGAGGCGCCGACGACGGCGAAATCGAACCCGGGCCCCGTCAGGTCACGCCTCGTCTTGTCGACGTAAGCGAAAAGGTCGTCTTTCCGCTCCTCGTCCATCGTGAGGGTGATCAGCGTCTCGTCGGACCGCTGCGCGACATGCCTGATGAACTGCAGCTGGGCGCCCGTAAAGTGGTAGAACCCGTCGAAGATGATAAGCCCGAACCGCTTCCCCGGGAGAGACGCGTCGCCGGAGCGCCTGATGAAATCGAAAATGCTGCTCTCCGCGTCCCGCCGCCCGCCGGAGATCGCCTGATAGCGCGCGAATATCGCGCAAAGATCGTCGAGCTTTGACCGCAGCGCGGGATGATCGCGGCGCGACACCCGGGCCGCGGCCTTCGCGAAATCGCCGAACTCGACGTACGACGATTTCATCTCTTTGATGAAATCCGACAGCACACCGGGGAAGCCGGCAAGGCGGCGCGCGTCCTGATAATAGCCGAGCTCGATATCGCCTGCGCAGATCTGCTCGAGACAGTAGGTCCGCAGGATATCGGTAACGACCGCGTCCTCCGAAGCCCCCGCGTGCATCTGGACGAAATCGTTGATCGTCATCACGTTCGGGTTGAACAACCCGGCGCAGGCGTCGCGCCCCTTCCTCAGTCCCGCGGAATGGAGCGCGGAGAGGATCAGGTCGATGACCCGGTCCGCATGCTCCCTGGTGGGGAGGATAAAGTACGAATCGTTGTCGAGCCCCGACTGCCGCGCGGCCAGCCGTTCGACATACCGCTCGATGCACAGCGTCGTCTTGCCCCGCCCCGCCGGGGCCGTCACAAGCGTCTTTTTCATATCGTGCATTTTACTACAACAGGGCGTTTTCGTAATGCTTTTCATGCCGGCTCGTCACGCCGGCGGGGTCTTCGCTCTGCGAGAATTTCTGAGCGCCGACGTTCCCTCAGACGGCCGAGCCGCAGAAATCCGTAACGCACCGAAAGAATCACACCTGCCTACCCCGCTATAGAGCATAAATTTCCAAAAATCGCTTGACACCCCCATCCGCAGAATATAATATCAAACGCGAATTACGGAGTTGCTTCTGCAGTCACGTTCACGTTTTATTGGTATTGCATTATGTTGTTTGTTCGGCACAAAAAGATGTACTGAAAGAGTGGTGGAACCATAAGAGAGTGCTCCAGCTCTTATGGTTTTTTTGTTTCAGGAGCGAAACTGTATGAAAGGAGTATTTCATGGTTAAGGGGACAGTAAAATGGTTTAATGACAAAAAGGGTTTTGGTTTCATTAAGCCGGACGAAGGCGAAGATGTCTTCGTTCATCATTCAGCCATTCAGGGCAGCGGGTTCAAGACGCTCGGCGAAGGCCAGAAGGTTGAATTCGAGATCGTTCAGAGCGATAAGGGCAAGCAGGCTCAGAACGTCATTAAGATCTAAGTTCAACACGAAAAAAACACCCCCCGTTCTGCGTACGCAGAACGGGGGGTTTTTTATGTATGACCGCCGCGTAACTCTCATGCCGCCGTCCGGCCGCACACGGCGAAACGATCAACGCCAACGCCTTCCTGTGGAATTGCCAAACCGGTTTGCCGGGGCATCGGACCGGTACGTCTCCGGTCCTCTCCGATAGCTGTTGCTACGGCGGGGTATATATTCTTCCTGATACCTGTTCGGACCGGAATTGTCAGGCGTCTGACAGCGTGTTGGCCGGTACGTCCAATTGTTATTGTTCGCACCCTGGCTCCTATTCTGCGGAGGAGGATTTCCCAATCCAACATATCCGCCGTTTCCTATTTGCACAGACCCGCCCCCGGGAAACATATCATCGCCCGCTTGCGCGTCCCAGTTCGTGAGACCCAATACAAACAACAACATCGCCATATAAAGCGTTGTTTTCATAAAGCCTCCCTTCGTCTGTTTTGACGCAGTGCCAGAATCATAGGTTCCCTATTATACATATAATTGACTTACCGCAGTGAACGATTTACAATAGAGTTATGAAAATATTCAACAAGCTCACCGGCGGTTTTTTCGTCATTGCGTTCATTATTCTCCTATCGAGCGCCCTCGGCGTCTGGAGCATCAGCCGCGTCAACAGGAGCCTGCGGTACGCGACGACAAAGACATGGATCGCCGCCAACGCAGCGATGCAGATCAGCATAGACAACCTGACGAGGATCATGGCGCTCGAGGAATACCGCCGGGGAAGCAGGGACCAGGCGAAATACTGGCTCGCGAAATCGGAGGAAAGCCTCAAACAAAACTTCACGCTCCTCCGCCGGACAGGGCTCGCCGCCGAAGGGCTCATCAACAACATAACGGAGCTGTACGACAAACTCGACAAGCTCCAGAAACGGTCGAACCTGATCTTCAGCCAGCGGAACAAGGCGAAGCTCCAGCTCGACGAAAACGCGATCATCTGGACCAGGACGATAGAAAAGCTCAAATACAGGATAGACGCCCTGAAAGCGTCCAACCCCGGTGCCCACGGCATCGTCACCGGCAAGATGATCGACATCAGCATCCTGAGCCTCTCCGAGCGGGCGGCGATCAACAATTTCCTGTCCGGTTTCCTCTCCGAGAACGACTACATTACCATTGCAGAGGCGTTCAAGAACGGTATCGCGCGCCGCATCGATGAGCTCTCAGGGATCACCGAGATCGCAAGCGACCTCGCCCCTCTCGCGACGGTGCACCGGGAGTCGGATCTCCTGCTCGAAACCCTCTTCAACCAGCACAGGCTGTACAAGACGGTCCAGACGGACCTGAGCTTCAACACTCTCAGGCTTGTCGAAGCCCTCGAGAACATCAAGGACATGATGAACACGAAGATGAGCGAAGCAGCGCGCGACGGATACCTTATCGCCCGCACCAGCACCGTCTCTTTCATGGTCTTCACCGTCGTCGGCTTCCTCGCGGCGCTCGGGATCGGCATCCTGATATCGACGGTCATCACCAAGCCGATCATCTCTCCGACCAATGCGTCGGAGCGCATCGCCCGGGGTGATCTCGATGAGCGCGTCGCCATCACCGCCCGCGACGAGATCGGCCAGCTGGGAGAGGCCTTCAACCGCATGGCGAGCGAGATCAAGACGGCGACGCAGGAGATCCGCGACAAGAACGCCGAGCTGGAACAGGGCAACCGAAAACTGAGCCGCGCCAACAGCGAGCTCCACACCGCCCTTGAAGAGCTGCAGGCAAAGACGGGAAAGCTCAACGCCTTGAACGTGGAGCTGCAGAACGCCTCCCGCCTCAAGAGCGAGTTCCTCGCGAACATGAGCCACGAGCTCAAAACGCCGCTGAACGCCATTATCGGGTTCACGAAGCTCGTCCTCAAGCACGGATCAGGATCCCTACGGGAAGAGCAGCAGAACAATCTCCGAAACGTGCTGATCAGCGCGGAGCAACTGCTCAAGCTGATCAACGACATCCTCGATCTCTCGAAGATCGAAGCCGGCAAGATGCAGCTTTTCGTGGCGCCGTTCGACCTGCACGAAACGGTCGAGATGGCCGCCGCCATGATCAGGCAAAGCGCCGAAGAAAAGGATCTGACCGTGACGTGCAATGTCGCGGAGGACCTGCATAAGGTCTACTCGGACCAGGACAAAGTCCGGCAGATACTGATCAACCTGCTCGGCAACTCGGTGAAGTTCACCAGCTCCGGGCGGATCGCCGTAACAGCGCGAAAGTCAACGATGCAAAAAGAAGGCCGAGGATCGGTCGACTGCGCCGCCATTTCGGTCGAGGATACCGGTATCGGGATCGCCCCGAAAGACCGCACGGTGATCTTCGAGAATTTCATGCAGGCCGACGGCTCGATAACACGCCGCTTTGGCGGCAGCGGGCTCGGCCTTTCGATATCTAAGAAATTCGCCCGCATCATCGGCGGCGACATTACGGTGGAGAGCACGCCGGGGGCCGGATCGGTGTTCACTCTCGTTTTTCCGATCGACATACCGCCCGAAGAGGCCGCCGAGGCGGAAGACTCTCTCAGGAGGGCTTCACTCTCGGCACAGGGTTTCAGGACAACAGTGCTCGCTATCGACGACAACCAGGAGTTCCTAACCATGATGGAGAAACTCCTAAAAAACGAAGGGTTCCAGCTCGTGCAGGCACACAACGGCTACGAGGGGCTCGCGCAGGCAAAAGCGCTGCTGCCCGACATCATCACCATCGATATCCTCCTGCCGAAAAAGTCCGGCTGGGACATCATCGGCGAGCTGCAGGCCGACCCGCGCACAAAGAACATACCGGTCATCATCATCAGCATCGTCGACAAGAAAGAGCTGAGCACCAGGTCCGGGTTCAGCGAATACCTGCAGAAACCGGTACGCCGAGACGTCCTCCTGAAGACACTGACGAAATACATCCCCCAGTCAAAGCGCGTTCTGATCGTCGACGACGACGAGACGATCTGCGAAAAGATCTCGGAAGAGCTTTCACATGAAGGGCTGCGGGTGCTCATAGCGCCGAACGGCGCGACGGGGCTGGAACTTCTCGACCGCTACAAGCCCCAGATGGTCCTTCTGGAGATACAGACGCCGGAATCGGACGGCTATGCGTTCCTCGCCGGCCTGAAGACGCGCGCGGCGCTCGCGGACACGCCGGTGATCGTCTTCACCGCAAAAGAGCTCCAGCCGGACGAGCGCAGCAAGCTCGAACGGCTTGTCATGAAGATCGTCAGGAAAGATGCGACATCGATCAGGAACATATCAGGAGAGCTGTTGGTAACGCTCAGGTCGCTCAGCCGGTAGGGCTGCGGCTCCCCCGCTCGATCGGATTGCGCTTCTCATCGGGGTTGCAGACATAAAACTTGTGGCAGAGCTCGCAGCAGACATCCTCTTCGTGACGCTCGCCGCGGTACCATTTCTCCTCGCAGGCCCAGAAGAGCCGGCATTCTTCACAACAGTTCGTCATAGGCCCGGTCCGTTCTTCCTGTTGCAGATGTGATCGCTGACGAACCGCCGGATCTCCTCGACGCATTCACGCTGCGCGTCCAAATTGATCTGCGCGATCAACTTTTCATATTCGGCGCATTTCCGGACTCGGTCCGCTTCGTGCTTAATGTGGATATCGTAGATGCTGTCGAGGACCTGCGCGTATCCGAGGGGGGAAAAATGGCGGGCCAACCCGTCGGACTGCTTCAGCCGCTCAAGCCGCCGCCGCGCCTCTTCGTCAAGAAGGCGGTAATACCCGCTGATCACTTCCAACTTTTCCGCGTCACTGGCCATCGTTACGCCTTCACTCCTTGCGTGAGAAACGTGATAACAGATACCATGTTCATCACCCACCGTCAATAAAATATCAGAAAGGTGAGTATCTGCGGACAGCAGGGTTGCACTGATTGCTGATAATATAGAACTAAGACGCCCAACCAGCGAGCAATAACCGTTAAGAAAGAATGATCAGAACTCCAACTAAGCCAGAACGCAAAAAACGGCCGTAGGCAAGGCGCCCGACCGAAGACTTCCCGAGGCGTATTTGAAATACGCCGCAGGGAACGTCAAGGGAGGGCAACGCCGCATACGGCCGTTTATTGCGTTCGGATAGTACATGCAGGAAGGGGGATTTGAACCCCCATAGCCTTGCGGCTGCTAGCCCCTCAAGCTAGTGTGTCTGCCAATTCCACCATTCCTGCGAAGCGATTCAAAACCGCGGACAAGCCTTCTACCGCGGCTACTTTTTCAGGACTTCTTTCAGTTTCGTCGTCAGCTGCGGGACCACTTCGAACACGTCGCCGACGATCCCGTAGTTCGCCACGCTGAATATCGGCGCATCGGGGTCTTTGTTGATCGCGATGATCACGTCTGACGACTGCATGCCGACTAGGTGCTGGATAGCGCCCGAAATACCGCACGCGATATAGACCTTCGGGCAGACGGTCTTCCCCGTCTGGCCGACCTGGTGCGAATACGGCATCCAGCCGGAATCGACGGCCGCGCGCGACGCGCCCACGGCGCCGCCGACGACAAGCGCCAGCTCCTCGAGCATCTTGAAATTCTCCGGCGCCCTGAGCCCCCTGCCGCCGGAAACGATGACGTCCGCCTCGGTCAGGTTGACTGTCTTTTCAAGCTCGTCGACGATGTTCGCTATTTTCGTGCGCGACGACAGGTCGGCGGCATCAATGTCTGTGACGTCGATGACCTGACCGGTCCTGCTGGTATCCGGCGCCAGTTCCTTCATTACCTTGTGTCGCACCGTCGCCATCTGGGGGCGGTGCAGGTCCGTCAGGATCGTCGCCATGATGTTGCCGCCGAACGCCGGGCGCGTCTGCAACAAATTGCCGGTCGCCGGGTCTATATCGAGCCCGGTGCAATCGGCGGTCAGGCCGGTATTCGAAAGGATCGCAACGCGCGGGATAAGCGCCCTGCCGATCGTCGAAGCGCCGGCGAGGAGTATCTCCGGCTTGTACTTCTTCACCAGCTTATCCAGTATCTTCGCGTACGGCTCGTCCAGGAAGTTCTCGAGCTCGGGACGGTCAACGACATACACCTTGTCGGCGCCCTTGTGGAAAAGCCTGGCAGTCTCCCCTGTGACGTCCTTCCCGAGCAGGACCGCGCACAGCTCGCTTTTCCGCACATCGGCAAGCTTGCGCCCTGCGCCGAGCAGTTCAAAGGCGACCGACTGGACTTTGCCCTTCTTCTGCTCCGCGAACACCCAGACGCCCTTGAAGTCGTCCTTGTTTGCCGCCCCCCTGCGCTTCACGTCGATCTTAAGCGCATCGAATTTACAGGCCGGCACACAGGCGCCGCAGAGCGTGCATTTATCAAGATCCACGACGGCGAGCTTTTCGACGACATGTATCGCGTCGAACGGGCACGCCTTCTCGCACAGTTTGCATCCGATACACTTCTCATTGACCATCAGTGGCATAGACGTTCTCCGATGCGGGGCCGCGCAAACAACGGCTTCAATCGCCCCTATACTATGTGTTTTTCCCTAAGTTCTCCAACCAACTCGGTAACGATCTGCACCGCGTCGCCCTTCATGATCCTGCCTCCCGCCTTCTTCGGCGGAGTGAAGATCCTGTTGACGATAGTCGGGGACCCCGGCAAACCGATCTTTTCCGGGTTCGCGCCGATATCGACGGCGGTCCACTTCGCGATCTGAAGGCTCTTCGCTTTCATCTTCCCTTTGAGGGACGGCAGGCGCGGCTCGTTGATCTCTTTAACGACCGTCAGCAGTACCGGCAGCGAGGATTCTATCGCGGTAAAGCCTTCTTCTGTCAGCCGCTCAACCCTGATAAACCCCGGCTTGATATCTTCGATCTTCTTCACGTAGGTGATCTGAGGGATGTCGAGGAACGTCGATATTCCCGGGCCGACCTGCGCCGTATCGCCGTCGATCGCCTGCTTGCCGCAGATAATAATGTCGAAATCCTTGATCTTCCTGATCGCCATGCTGAGCGCGTAGCTGGTGGCCCACGTGTCCGCCCCGGCGAACGCCCTGTCGGTAAGGAGCACCGCCTCGTCGCAGCCGAGCGACACCGCCTCACGGAGCGCGTTCTCAGCCTGGGGCGGGCCCATCGTAATGACGGTCACCTTGCCGCCGTGCTTTTCCCTGATCCTGATCCCCTCCTCGATCGCGTACATGTCGAAGGGATTGACGATGCTCTGGACACCGTCGCGAACCAGCGTGTTCGTCTCGGGGTTGATCCGGACATCCGTCGTCTCGGGCACCTGCTTGATGCATACAAGTATGTTCATTGTCATCCTCTCGTCATCATCCGCGCTCTGCTGCGCGGCCTCAAAAGCCTGTTAGACCTTCGCCGTTTCCTTGCGCGCGGCGCCCTCTTTGATCAGGTGCGCGGCAATAACGCTCCGCTGGATCTGGTTTGTTCCCTCGTATATCTGCGTGATCTTCGCATCGCGCATCCTCTTCTCGACCGGATACTCCCGCATATAACCGTACCCGCCGAAGAACTGGACCGCATCAACGGTAACCTGCATCGCGACGTCAGACGCGAACAGCTTCGCCATCGCCGACTCCTTGGCGAACGACTGCGCGCCGCCATCGACCGCGCGGGCCGTCGCGTAGACCAGCGCGCGCGCCGCCTCAACCTGCGTCGCCATGTCGGCCAGCATGAACTGCAGCCCCTGGAACGAAATGATCGGCTTGTCGAACTGATGGCGTTCCCGCCCGTATGCCACGCAATCGTCGATCGCGCCCTGCGCGATACCGAGCGCCTGCGCCGCCACGCCGGGACGCGAATGGTCGAATGTCCCCATCGCGACGATGAAGCCGCGGCCTTCTTTGCCGAGGAGGTTGTCCTTGTGGATCTTCACGTCCTCGAAGATCACCTCGCGCGTCATCGACGCGCGGATGCCCATCTTCTTCTCTTTCTGGCTGAACGACAGGCCCGGCGTCCCCTTTTCGACGATAAATGCGCTCGCGCCGCGGGCTCCCTTGGTCTTGTCGGTCATGGCGATCACGGTGTACACCTCGGCCTCGCCGCCGTTGGTGATCCACTGCTTCACGCCGTTCAGAATGTAATAATCACCGTCCTTGCGCGCGGTGGTCTTGATCCCGCCGGCGTCGCTTCCCGCCCCCGCCTCCGTGATACAGAACGCCGCAAGCCTTTTGCCGCGCGCGATGTCGGGGAGGAACTTTTTCTTCTGCTCTTCGTTACCCGACAGCAGGATCGGGTATGTCCCCAGCGCCGTTGCCGCCAGCGACAGCGAGATACCGCCGCACGCCTTGCTCAGCTCCTCGACGGCGATGCACAGGTCGAGACAACCGCCGCCCAAGCCGCCGTACGCCTCGGGGATATACACCGAAAAGAGGTCAGACTCGCCGAGGAGCTTCACGATCTCCCACGGCATCTCTTCCTTCTCGTCGCATTCGATAGCGATCGGCGCGATCTTCTCTTTGGCGATCTTCGCGGCGATCTCCTTGATGTATTTCTGCTGTTCGTTGAAGAAATATTCCATGGAATCCTCCTCCCGGTTATCCTCTGAACTTTTTGACGACGATTGACGTATTATGTCCGCCGAACCCGAGCGAGTTCGACATGGCGATCTCGACCGGGCACTGCCGCGCCGTATTCGGCACGTAGTCGAGGTCGCAGGCCGGATCGGGGTATTCGTAGTTGATCGTCGGGGGTATGATGCCGTCGCGGATCGCCAGGGCGCAGGCGATAAACTCGATGCCGCCGGCCGCGCCGAGGAGATGTCCCGTCATAGACTTGGTCGAGCTGACCGGCACCTTTTTCGCATAGTCCTTGAAGACCGTCTTGATAGCCATCGTCTCGAACTTATCGTTGTATTCGGTCGAGGTCCCGTGCGCGTTGATATAGCTGATCTGGTCGGGGCGCAGACCGGCGTCCCTGATCGCGATATCCATGCACCGCGCCGCCCCCTCGCCGTCCGGCGACGGGCTGGTCATGTGGTACGCGTCGCCGGTCATGGAATAGCCGACGACCTCGCAGTAAATATTCGCGCCGCGGCGCTTCGCGTTCTCAAGCGTCTCAAGGATAACGATGCCCGCACCTTCGGCTATCACAAACCCGTCGCGTTCCTTGTCGAACGGCCTGCTCGCCCGCTGGGGCTGGTCGTTTCGCAACGACAGTGCCCGCAGTGCGCAAAAACCGCCGACCCCGAGCGGAGTCAGCGCGCTTTCGGTGCCGCCGCAGGCGATCGCGTCCGCTTCACCGTTTTGCAAATGGCGGAACGCCTCGCCGATCGCGTGCGTCGCCGTCGCGCAGGCGGTCGCCACCGCGAGGTTCGGCCCCTTCAGCCCGTACTGGATCGACACCATGCCGGGAGCCATGTTCACGATAAGCATCGGTATAAGGAAGGGTGAAAGCCTGTCGGCCCCTTTTTGCATGAGAACGGTATGCTGCTCTTCGATCGTATGTATCCCGCCGATCCCGCTCCCCATAATGCAGCCGATCCGGTTACGGTCCTCTTTATCGAGGTCGATGCCCGCGTCCCTGATCGCCTGTCCCGTCGCGACGACCGCGAGCTGGACGAACTTGTCCATCCGCCTGAGGTCTTTCTTGTTGATTGACGAGACGTCGAAATTCTTCACCTGGCCGGCAATGCGCGACGGGTAGCCGGTTACGTCGAACGCGGTGTTCGCAGTGATGCCGGACCGCCCTTCGCACAGCGATTTCCAAAACTCTTCCTTCGTATTCCCGACCGGAGAAAGCACGCCGACGCCGGTCAGCACTACCCTGTGTTTGCTCATAGTGGCCCCTATACAAAATAAAACACGAATCATCGGTCGTCATTGACTTGCAGAGACTGATGGCGACCAGAATAAATTCGTGTTTTATTCGTGCGCCGCTTATGCCTTCGCGGCTAATTTCTTCTCAATGAAATCGATCGCGTTACCGACGGTCTTCAGCTTTTCGGCTTCTTCGTCGGGGATCTCCGCCTGAAACTCCTCTTCGAGCGCCATGACCAGCTCAACCGTATCTAAAGAGTCGGCGCCGAGGTCTTCGATGAACGACGCTTCGCGCGTCACTTCATCGGCGTTGACTCCCAACTGTTCGACGATCAGGTCTTTCACTTTCTGCTCAACATTTACTGACATCGCATCCTCCCTTACGTTTGTTAGCTTCTCCGTCTGTCTTCCGTATATACCTTCACATTACCATACCGCCGTCAATGGTAATGACCTGCCCGGTTATGTACCGCGAGAGATCGCTTGCGAGGAACAGGACCGCATCGGCAACCTCGTCCGGCGTCCCCATCCGCCCGAGCGGGATGTTCTCGAGCATCTTCTTCTTGATCTCTTCCGGGATCACGTGCGTCATCTGGGTATCGATAAACCCGGGAGCGACCGCGTTCACGTTGACGTTCCGCAACGCAAGCTCTCGGGCGGCCGACTTCGTCAACCCCATCAGCCCGGCCTTGGACGCCGCGTAATTCGCCTGACCGATATTCCCGATCAACCCGATGATCGACGCGATGTTGACGATCCTGCCGCTGCGCGCCTTCATCATCGGCTTGGCGACCGCCTTGGTAAAGGTGAACGCGCCTTTCAGGTTGACGTTCAGGACGAGATCCCAGTCTTCTTCCTTCATCCTGATCAAAAGTCCGTCGCGCGTCAGGCCTGCATTGTTGACTAGTATATCGATGCGTCCGAAGTTGTCAATAATTTTGTTAACGCAGTCATTGACCTCTTTTTCATTGACGACATTGACCTTGTACGCCGCCGTTTTAACTCCATTCGATGCAGCCAGTTCCGCCGCCGTACCCTGCGCCGCAGCCTCGTTGATATCGCATATCGCCAGATGAGCGCCTTCAGCGGCGAACCTCGCGCTGATCGCCTTGCCGATCCCCTGCGCTCCGCCCGTGATCAAAGCTACCTTTTCTTTAAGAAGCATACGTCCCTCTTTTTCTTAGGTTTTTTCAGTTCACGCCCGGCGGCCATCCGCACCCGCCCGACCATTACCACTTAATGACGCATGAACCCCACGTCAACCCGCTTCCGAAAACGACCATCAGGATGATATCCCCTTTTTTCAGCTTGCCGGACCTGATCACCTCGTCCAGCCCAACCGCCGTCGAAGCTGACGACATGTTGCCGTATCTGTCGACATTCTTATACACTTTCTCGTCGGGGAGCTCTAGCCGTTTCGCGAGCGCGCTGATGATCCGCATGTTCGCCTGATGCGTTATCAGCCATGTGATATCGGCCGTCTTGAGGCCGGCGCGCTTGAGCACTTCTCCGGTCGCCTGCTCCATAGCGGTCACGGCGCATTTGAAGACCTCCCTGCCTTCCATCTTCAAGAAATGCAGCCTGTTCGCGATCGTATCGACTGTCGCGGGGATCTTCGACCCGCCGGCCGGCAGCATAAGGAGGTTCGCCGAAGACCCGTCGCTGGCAAGATAGGTCGTGACGATGCCGCTCTCCGACTTGTCGGCGACGAGGACCGCCGCTCCCGCGCCGTCGCCGAACAGGATGCAGGTGCTCCGGTCGGTCCAATCCACGATAGACGATAATTTCTCGGCGCCGACGATGAGCGCGTTCTTGTACGCGCCGCTCTTGAGGAACATGTTCGCCACTTCGACGCCGTAGATGAACCCGGAGCAGGCCGCGCCGATGTCGAAGCAAAAAGCGTTCTTCGCGCCGATCTTTTCCTGCAGGAGACACGACGTTGACGGGAACTGCATATCGGGAGTGATCGTCGCGACGATGATAAGGTCAAGATCGAGCGGGGCGAGCTTAGCTGATTCCAGCGCGCGCCGCGATGCGACGACGGCAAGATCGCTGGTCGACTGATCGGGGGCGGCTAAATGGCGCTCCTTGATGCCGGTCCGCGTCATGATCCACTCGTCCGACGTGTCGACCATCCGCTCGAGGTCAGCGTTCGAGAGCACCTTGTCAGGGACATACGAACCGGTGCCGGCAATCCTCACACGTATAGGCTTCGTCATACGCTCACCTGAACCGATTTGGACGCCTGGGCCAAGATCACGTTGTTGTACTGCTTTACGATGTTGATGATGTGCCTGTCGACGTTATGATCGACAAACTCCCGTGCGACCCGGAGCGCGTTCTTGATCGCCTTCGGGTTGGACCGGCCGTGACAGATGATGCAGGTTCCGTTCACGCCGATCAGCGGCGTGCCGCCGTACTCGGCGTAGTCGGCCTTCCTGCCGATCGCGCGGAACGCGCCGGACAGCAAGAGGCCTCCCAGTTTGCGTATCGGGTTTGCGTAGATCTCTTTTTTGATGATGTCCACCAAAAAGGTCGACAGGCTTTCGCTCACCTTCAAGACAACGTTGCCGACGAAACCGTCCATGACGACCACGTCCGCAGTCCCTGAATAGACGTCCCGGCCTTCCACGTTCCCGATGAAATTGATGGGCGCCTTTTCGAGCATCTTGAACGCCTCGCGGGTAAGGTCGTTGCCTTTCGATTCCTCCTCGCCGATGCTGAGGAGGCCCACGCGGGGAGATTCGAGGCCAAGGATATCCCTGGCGATGATATTGCCCATGAGGGCGAAATGGACGAGCTGCATCGGCCGGCAATCGGTATTCGCGCCGAGGTCGAGCAGCACCGTCTTCCCTTTCCTGTTCGGCAGGATGGTCGCGATCGCGGGACGCTCCACCCCTTCCAGGAACCTGAGCTTCAGCTTCGTCGCCATCACGACGGCGCCGGTATTGCCCGCACTGACCACGGCGTTCGAGCTTCCCTCCTTGACGAGCTGAGCGGCAACGCTGATCGACGAATCTTTCTTCTTGCGTAGGCCGAAAAGGGGCGATTCCCCCATCTCGATCGTTTCGGAGGCATGGTGGATGGTGAAATTGAGACTGGCGGCGCCCAGCCGGTCCAGCTCTTTTTCGATCTTCGACCGGTCGCCAACCAGAATAAGAGAGGTGCCGGTCTTATCTTCACGCAAAAACTGTACGGCACCTTCAACGATCGCAGCGGGAGCGAAATCGCCTCCCATTGCATCTAACGCTATCTTCAAAGTGATCACCTCTAAACCGGATAAACCGGAAATGACCAATGACCAATTTCCCAACGTCCGACATGTAACGAAACCGTCCCGGGATCTGGCTCATTGGACATCGGACATTACGCAACGCGTATTATGCTTTCTTCTCGACGATCTGCTTTTCGCCGTAATAACCGCAGTTGCCGCAGACATGATGCGCCACCTTGGGCTGGCCGCAATGAGAGCATGCTCCCGCGTCAGGCTTGTACAGCTTTATCTGAGCGCGTCTGGTACGGCCGCGCGTCTTTGAATGTCTTCGTTTAGGTATACCCATACACACCTCTCGTTGGTTACTGTCGTTTGTTCCGGTTACCGTCGGATACCGCAGGGCGCCGCCGTGCGTAACCAGTATCAACCGGCTGCCCCTGCCGGTGCCTATTCGAATTTGAGCTTATCCAAGCCTCCGAAGCGCGGGTCGACCCACTTACTGGAACAGTCGCAGGCAGAGACATTTAGGTCTTTTCCGCAATGGGGGCAGAGCCCCTTGCACTCCGTCGTGCAAAGCCTCTTCATAGGAAGCGCGATGATAATATATTCCCTGATATTTCCTGTCAAGTCAATTGTCTCCCCTTCGGAAGCGGGGCCGTCGAAAAGATAGTCGTCGATCACGACCGGCTCCCGGATCTCTTTTAGGCACCGGGAGCAGTCAGCCGCCGTTTCGATCGATATGCTCCCCCGGACAAGCAGCTGGCCCGAAATGAAGTCGGCATGAACAGAAATATGGACCGGCGAAACAAACCGGCTGAAGACCGGCTCGATATCATACTCCTCTACCGGCTCGTCAACCTCGATATCCATACCCCCGTCAGGAATACGGTCGATCTCGATTTTCATACTATGGTTTCCTTTTGGCGACCGGCCGGAGACGCGCCCGTCAGGACCGGTTCGCGGCGGAGAGCTTTCTGCGGAGCAGGGCGGCGACGCAGGGCGGGACAAAACGCGCCACGTCGCCGCCGAGGGTTGCGATCTCTTTGATGGCCCGCGAACTCAGGTACGAATACTGTTCGCTCGACATGAGAAAGACCGTCTCGATCCGCTCGTCGAGCTTTCGGTTCGTCAGCGCCATCTGGAATTCGTACTCGAAATCGGATATAGCCCGCAGCCCCCTGACGATCACATTCGCTTTGTTCTGGCGGACAAAATTGACGAGGAGCCCGTCGAACGTATCGATAGAAATGCCCTTGATCCCTTTCGTCGCCTGTTTGAGCATATCGACGCGCTCTTGCAGCGTGAAGAGCCCCCGTTTCTCGGGGTTGAGCACGATGGCAAGTGTCAAATTGCCGAAAATACTGACCGCCCGCTTCGCGACATCGATATGCCCGAACGTAACGGGGTCGAAGCTGCCCGGATAGATCACTTTTCTCATACAGATGACCTCTTTGGCAATAATGCCCTGCGCCATGCGCGTATCATTCGGGCTGTTTGTCGAACCGGTAGACCGCCAGGCAGGTGTCGCCGTACTCCTTTTCCTTCAGGAACGACAGCTTCCTGCCGAAAAACTCGAACCGGTCTTTCTTGAAACGCTCTATCACTACCAACCCGCCCGCCTCAAGGATATCCGAATTGTCTATGATATGCAACAAATTTTGGTTCGGCGACACCGTGTGCGCATCAGGCTTTTTATGATACGGGGCGTCGATAAAGACGATATGGAACTTCTCGCCGGTACGGGAGAGCTTTTCGACCGCCCTGAACGCGTCGATCATCATGATCCGGGAGCGCCCGGCGAGCCCCAGCGCGTCAAGGTTCTCCCTGATGATATCGGCGCAGCGGCGGTTCTTCTCGACGAATACGGCCGAGACCGCGCCCCTGCTGAGCGCCTCGATGCCGAGCCCGCCGAAGCCGGCAAACAGGTCGAGAACTCGCGCGC
>Ga0116155_10000455_pt1 | contig 35272 bp, 28 predicted proteins | sample AD_UKC032_MetaG_FD_89890 | JGI IMG/M metagenome (GOLD analysis project Ga0116155, IMG submission 89890) | Active sludge microbial communities of municipal wastewater-treating anaerobic digesters from USA - AD_UKC032_MetaG | ecosystem: Engineered > Bioreactor > Anaerobic > Digestate | place: USA...
GCTAATAAATCCATATTCGCCTGCCAATAAGCGTCTATTGATCCTACATCTTTCCAATAGCCCAATTCCGGCTGGGTCATTCCCTTTGTAAAATTCCTGCTGAAGTCATAAACATTAACATTAAGCCTGTTAACCATTTGAGGAATTATGTCATTTCCAAAGTCATGCCCTGAATTTTCATTATTGGCGTCAGCCATAATTTCTTCGAGTAAAATATCTTTATTAAAAATATAATTTCCCATGGAAGCGAGGACTTTATCAGGTTGTCCGGGAATCGTTGCGGGATTTTGTTTTGGTTTTTCCTGAAAACCTATAAGCTTCCAGTCTTCGTTTATCACCATTACGCCAAATTCATGAGCTTGTTCCACCGGCACGGGAATTGCTGAAATAGTAAGATCAGCGCCTCTTTTACGGTGATATTTCAACATATGGTTAACTTCCATTTTATAAATATGATCGCCGCCAAAAACGCATACATATTTAGGATCTTCGTCCATAATCAGGTTTTTATTTTGATAAATTGCGTCTGCCGTGCCCTTGTACCACTCTGCGCCTGTTCTCATCTGGGCAGGGACAAGGTCAATATAATGTCCCGTAATCGGCGAAGCGGGCCAGGTTCTGGTAATGTGTTTATTAAGGGAATCTGATTTAAACTGCGTCAAAATTTTTATTTTATAAAAGCCTGAATTAATAAAATTATTCATTACAAAATCAATAATTCTATAGCGTCCGCCAAAAGGCACTGCCGGCTTTGCTCTGTCTTTAGTAAGCGGGTAAAGTCTTTTCCCTTCACCTCCGGCTAAAATCATTACAATAACGTCATCTTTATGCATAATTTAAAATCCTTTTACTCCTCTTTTTTAAGTTTAACTTAAACGCTTTTTTTGTTCTATACCAATCTTAAAAAGGGATCATCGTGTTTTTCGTGAAATTCAATGCCACTAAGCATGTAGCTGTCATTGCGAGGCATAAATTCAGGATTATAAACGGTTAACCTGTTCCGAAGCAATCTTCCATTGATGAATTTTAGCTAAAATTCATCAATAAAAAAATTTTTGTATAAAAACTTTAAACGAAATTAAATGTTTTTATTGCTTTTATAGCTTGCTGGAAGATTGCTTCGCTATCGCTCGCAATGACAGAATAGACACCTGAGCAGTTACCCATTAAAAAAACATGTTAAGTATTATTAATTTTTATATTTACGGAATATATAGACGTAACAATTAACTCAAAATGATTGTTTTTATAAAAATATAACAAAGAGGTTTTAGGGTATTACAGTTAAGAAAGAGGGAGAGAGAATTATGGGAATTGGATCATTAATTGGTGGAGCCGCTGGACTTTGTTTAGGAGGTCCTGCTGGAGCTGCAGTGGGATCACAACTTGGCGGAGCAATTGACGGGGCTGGCAAATCTGAAAAAGCCGGTCAAGCACAAGCGCAACCTCAAGGCGAAGCGCAGGCTAAAAGTCCTACAGATAACAGCATTTTTGATTTTAATAAAGACGGGCAAATAAATGTACAGGATGCCATGGATTTCTTCCAAATGGTTAAAGGTAGCGAATCCAAATAATTATTAAATAAAATATTAAAAAATCCCTTTAAATTTACATTGTTTATTGGTTGAGTATGGCTGATTAAGTTATAATATAACCTTAAAGAGTAAATAAAAGGGATTTTTTAGATGAATAAGACTGCCGCTTTAACGGGAAAAGAAATAAGAAATAAGTTTATAGAGTTTTTTAAAGATAAACATAACCATATACACTTGAAAAGTTCGGGATTGATTCCTGAAAACCCCACGGTTATGCTTACAACGGCTGGCATGCTTCAATTTGTGCCGGTTTTTCTGGGCTATGAAGCCCCGCCAAATCCCCCGAGAGCAGTAACTGTCCAAAAATGCGCAAGAGCCGGAGGCAAGGATTCCGACATAGAAAACGTGGGAAGAACCCCCCGCCACCACACATTTTTTGAAATGCTCGGCAATTTTAGCTTCGGCGATTACTTTAAAAAAGAGATTATTCCCTGGTCATGGGACTTTGTTACCAATTATTTAAAACTTGATAAAGACAAGCTCTGGATTACAATATACGAAACAGACGATGAATCCTTTGAAATCTGGAAAGAAGACGTTGGCGTTCCGGCAGAAAGAATTATAAGAAAAGGAAAGAAAGATAATTTCTGGGGACCCCCTGGTCCAACAGGTCCTTGCGGTCCATGCTCCGAAATCCATTTTGATTTAGGCGAAAAATATGCATGCTCAGACAACTGTGGCATAGATAAAGGCTGTGATTGCGACAGATTCGTGGAAATATGGAATCTTGTGTTTATGGAACTCAATAAAGACGAAGAAGGAAACTTTACACCGCTTGAAAAGAAAAACGTAGACACGGGAATGGGACTTGAAAGAATTACAATGGTTGTAAACGGCTTATCTTCAACTTTTGAAACTGATTTAATCCTGCCGATTCTTGAAAAAGTAACTTTGCTTTCAGGCAAAAAATATAAAGACAACAAAAAAGATGATGTTAGCTTGCGAATAATTACAGACCATGCCCGCTGCGTAACTTTTTTAATCTCTGACGGATTAATTCCAGGCAATGAAGGCAGAAATTATGTCTTAAGAATGATTATGAGAAGGGCTTTAAGGCATGGCAAACTTCTTGGAATCGAGCTCCCTTTTTTATATAAAATCGTTGATACAATTATAGAAAATTACAAAGAAACTTATCCTGAGCTAAAAACTAACAGAGAAAAAGTGATTTCCACTATAAAACGTGAAGAAGAAAGATTTAATAACACCTTAGACAGAGGTGAAAAGCTTCTTGATGAAATTATATTTAAAACAGAGCATGAAAAAATAATTTCCGGAGAAAATGCTTTTAAATTATATGATACTTTTGGTTTTCCGCTGGAATTGACAGTTGAAATGGCTCAGGAAAAAGGGTTTAAAGTCGATATAGAAGGCTTTAATAAAGAAATGAAAGAGCAAAAAGAGCGGGCAAGGCAGGCTCATGTAGCGGTAAAGCTCACGGATGACCTTGTATATAACGATATCCTGCAAAAAATCGGCGTAACAGAGTTTCTTGGCTATGAATTAACCAAAGTTTTAGGTTGCGTGATAAAAGAAATAATTAAAGACGGGCATACAACAGAATCTCTTGAAGAAGGCGATCTTGCAGAGATTATTCTTGACAAAACGCCTTTTTATGGGGAATCCGGCGGTCAGGTCGGCGATACAGGCTTTATAGAAGGGCATAAATTTAAAGCTGAAGTGTTAAACACAATTAAATTTAATGATTTATTTATACATAAAGTTAAAATATCAGAAGGGGAAGCTAAAAAAGAGGATGTAATCAACGCAAAAGTTGATGAAAAAAGAAGAAAACAGATAATGGCGCATCATACAAGCGCGCATTTATTGCAGTCAGCGTTAAGAAAAGTTCTTGGAGATAGTGTTGCCCAGGCTGGTTCACAGGTTGAACCGGATAGAACACGTTTTGACTTTAGTTTTGACAGAGCTGTTACCCAAGAAGAGCTTGATAAAATCGAATCCTTAATTAATAACTGGATAGAAGCAGACTATAAAAGAGAAGTAATTGAAACCTCTCCTGAAGAAGCCAGAAAATTGGGGGCTACAGCTTTATTCGGCGAAAAATACGGCGATAAAGTCAGAATGGTGGTAATAGATAACATAAGCAAAGAGCTTTGCGGCGGTACACATGCAAAATCCACGTCTGAAGTCCGTCTTTGCAAGATAGTTTCAGAAGGAGCGATTGCCGCAGGCACTCGCAGGATAGAGCTTGTATGCGGACAAAAGGCTTTTGAGCATCTAAACGACTATGTAAAGACGATGGAGCAAATTTGCAAAAAACTGAAAACACCTCCAGCCCAAACCCCTGCAAGGATTGAAAAATTACAGGAAGAAATTTTCATCCAACAAAAGAAAATTGAAACTCTTGAAGCTGAAATCGCCGGAAACAAAGCGGGTTCATTATTTGAACAAGCTGAAAATATTGAAGGAGGGAAACTTCTAATTGCAAGAGCAGACGGAATAGCTCCAAAAGCTTTAAAAGAGATGGTTGAAAAGACCGCTGACAAGCTGGGAAACGGTATTGTTCTGGTTGCTTCTGTGGCGGACGAAAAAATTTCTATTATATGCAAGGTTTCAGATGATTTTGTTCAAAAGGGATATAATGCCGGTCAGCTTGTGAATGAAGTCGCCCAAAAATGCGGCGGAAAAGGCGGCGGTCGTTTAAATTTTGCGCAAGCAGGAGCTTCAGAAGTTTCATGTCTTGATGATGCTATTGAAAAGCTTTATCAATCATTAAAAAAATAGGCAATCTAATACCAAGTTGCAATCAATGTAGTATTAAATCACCCCTCCCCAACCCTCCCCTCTAGGGGAGGGAGTGAAAATTTGATGTATTTTTCGGCGGCTCTGCCGCCGAAAAATACATCAAATAAATAATACTCGATTGAATGCGAATTGGTATAACCTTTTTGGACAAAATGCATTGTTAGCCGGATAGACTGCCACGCTCGCAATGACAATATGAATTGCAAGTTGGCATTAAAGTATTACATTTTGCGCACAGTTTCAGAAACGCCGGGAATTTCTGCGTATTTGCCTAAAAACGCAGAAACAGCCATGTAGATGGAAAGCCCCTGAATTAACAGCGGAATCGCTGAAAGTCCGAAAATTAAAGGATAGCCTTTTAAAAAATAAACGATGTTTATAATAAAAGCGCCGATAAAAGGCATTATTTGAACAATGCCTAAAAGAATATTTAAAATTAGCCCGACAACATAAATTGCTATAAACACAAATATAGACTGAAAAACATGGAATCTCGCAAACGAAGAAAGGCTTTGTCCTCGAAGATGAGAAATAATAATCCATAGAAATCCTGTTAGCCCGTAAGTTAAACATGATAAACAGCTAAATATTTTATCCTGCATGGTTATATAAGAAACATAAGTTCTATAACTTTTGTACGATCTCATTTATCATCCTCCTCAGTAATTTTTTTAATTGTACTGGAAGCATATTCTTCTAAAGCTTCCTCATAAATATGTCTGATTTTTATATTTGCCGGTTCCAAAAACGTTGCAATGCGGTAATAATATATGGATTCTTTAATATTTCCCTTTAAAATAAGCGTGTTCCCAAGGGCAATATGCGCTGTGATATTTTTATTATTAAGTTCAATCGCTTTTTTATAATACTCTATAGCTTCATCATAAGAGTTTTTTTCAACAAGTGTATTAGCCAGAATAATATAAATTTTTTCATCGCCGAGGTTTAATGACAGCGCTTTTTTATATTTTTCCACAGCCTCATCAGGCTTGCCATAGTTTGATTTTGAAATTCCATAACATAAATAAACTTTATAATAATCGGGTTTTAAGGCGATCGCTTTTTCAAAACAATCAAACGCTTTTTCAAATTTATTTAGTTCTGAATACGCATTGCCCAGACAAATTAATGATTTATAATCTTTTTTGTCCAGCGCAACGCTTTTTTCATATAAAACAGCGGCATTTTGATAATCTTCTGTTTCCTGATAAATATTTGCCAGATTAATAATATATTCCTGTTTTTGCGGGTTAAGTTTTATCGCTTTATTATAATATTTTAAAGCTTCTTCATGTTTTTTAATTTCATAAAAAGCCGCTCCTAATAACGCATAAATTTCAGGATTATTCGGCGAAAGGTCTAAAGCTTTTTTTAAATATAAAATTGCTTTTTCATATTTGGTTTTTTCAAAATACAAATTTGCAATATTCAAATACACAAGATAATTGTCAGGGTCCAATTTTTTCGCTTTATGAAAATATTGTTCCGCTTTTTCTTCTTCGCCTTTTAAAAACGAAATACAGCCGGTATTGACGATAACTTCAATGTTATCAGGTTCTGATTCGAGGATTTTAAGGTAATTTTTCAGAGTTTCGTCGTAATAATTTTGATCAAAAACAATATTAATTTTCTCTTCCAAAAGAAGCTCCGATTCAGAATTTTCAACGGATTTCTGAATCTTTTTTTTTAAATAATCTTTATTAAAAAAATTTTCCATAATATAAAGAACAGAGCTTTTTTTATAAAATACAGTTTAATATAATATATTTGAAAAGAGCGGGTATGGCAATTTTTATTATCTCTTTAAATATCAATTCGCTTTTAATCAAGGATTATTTATTTGATTGCAAGTTGGCATTAAATGCGTTTACAATATCATTAAATAATAATATTTTGAAAAATCTGAAAGGATTAATAATGCAAACCACTGTAAATCAGTCAATACTGCCGCTTACGGCAAAAATTAACGATAAAAATCACCTTGAAATAGGTGGATGCGATACTGTCGAATTGGTGAAAAAATATGCGTCCCCGCTTTATGTATATGATGAAGAAGGAATAAGAACCTGTTGCAGGCAATATAAAGAAGCTTTTTCTTCTTATGCCGATGTTTCTGTTTTATACGCCTCAAAAGCGTTTATGACAAGAGCTGTTTGCAAAATAATGAAGGATGAAGGCTTGGGTCTTGATGTGGTTTCCGGCGGGGAAATCTATACAGCCATAAATTCAGGATTTCCAATGCAAAAATGTTATTTTAACGGAAATAATAAAACTATAGATGAACTTAAACTTGCTCTTTATTGCGGAATGGGCAGAATTACCGTTGATAATTTTTATGAGCTCGAATTGCTTAATGAAATAGCTAAAAATCACGAGAAAAAAGTTGATATTCTCCTCAGAATAACCCCTGGCATAGAATGTCATACGCATGAATACATTAAAACAGGACATATTGACAGTAAATTCGGATTTGACCTTGCCCAGCTTGATGAAGCTGTTTTAAAAATAAAAAATAATTACGAAAACCTTGAATTAAAAGGATTGCATGCTCATATTGGTTCACAAATTTTTGAAAAAGACGTTTATGTTGATCTTATAAAAATTATTTTTGAACAATTTGTAAAAATTCGGGAAAAATTTGAAATAGCGCTCGCTGAAATGAATATAGGCGGCGGTATCGGCGTAAAACACACCGAAGATGAAGACCCGCTTTCTGTATATGACATGGGCGCAATAATAACAGACGCTTTTAAAGAAAATCTAAATAAAAACAATTTAAATGGAATAAAACTGATAATAGAGCCGGGCAGAAGCATTATATGCAATTCAGGCGTTACTTTGTATACAGCGGGAAGTTATAAACAGGTTACAGACGGCAGAAAATATATTGCGGTTGACGGAGGAATGGCTGACAATCCCAGACCGTCTATGTATCAGGCAAAATATACAGCTATCGTGGCAAATAAAGCGAACAGTAATCCCGAAGAAGTTGTAACCATCGCCGGAAGATACTGTGAATCAGGTGATATTTTAATAAAGGACATTAATTTGCCAAATATAAATCCTGGAGATATAATATGCATTCCCGCAACAGGGGCTTATAATTACTCAATGGCAAGCCAATACAATAGAGTAGGAAAACCCGCAGCAATTATTGTACACAAAGGTCAGTCTGATGTTATAATAAAAAGAGAAAGTTATCAGGATTTAATATCTTATGATTTAATACCGGAGAGGCTTGCTAAAAGCGGATGCAGTTGCAATAATCATTAAGATTAAGTCTTTTTTAAAATCCTGTAACTGTTTTTACATTTAAGAAGAGGCTGGTCGTAAATGTTCGAACAATTACCGCAAATATTCCAGTCTTTTTTGGACTTAACAGGCTCGTTATTGTCCTTTAATGTACAAATGCGACCAATTAATATTCTGGAAATTTTCATTTTAGGCTTTATTGTTTATAGAATTTATAAATTTATTGCAGGAAGTCACGCTGAACAATTGCTTAAAGGCATTTTGACGCTTATTTTAGCTCTTATTATGAGCAAGGTCTTTAATTTGCAAATTATCAGCAAAGTTCTTGAAAGTGTTGTTAATATCGTTATATTCTCGTTGGTTGTTATTTTCCAGCCGGAATTAAGGCGGATTCTTGGTTATTTAGGGCAAAAAGGGTTTTTAAATAAACATATTATCAATGCTGACAGTGAATATGATATAAATACAATTATAGATGAAATTATAGATGCCGTTAAACATCTGAGTAAATCTCATACCGGCGCATTAATTGTCTTTTACAATTCCAGCGAAATGGAAAATGTTTTGGAAGTGGGAACAAAACTAAATTCAGTTATAAGCGCGGAGTTAATTTTAACTATTTTTCATCCTAATACGCCTCTGCATGACGGCGCTGTTGTTATAAAACAAGACAGGATACATGCTTCAGGGGTTTTGCTTCCGCTCACTGAGAATCCAAAATTAAGCTGGCAATATGGCACAAGACATAGAGCGGCTATTGGAATGTCAGAAATTTCAGACGCAACTTGCCTTGTAGTTTCCGAAGAAACCGGAAATATATCTATAGCGCAGGGAGGAACTTTAACAATTATTTCCAGCCTGGATCAGCTAAAATCAGAATTAGAGTTTTTATATGGGCTTTCTGAGTCTGTCAAAGAAAAATCTGATGATGAAATTAAAGAAAAAAGCAAATTTAAATTTCAAAAAATTTTTCCGCTGGAATTTCCTTCAATAGCTTTTAAAAAAGAAGATAAGTAAGAGCCTGCCTTTAAGGTTTTAACGCAACAGCTTCTAATATCAGTCATTAAACGGCAAATGAAAAAGATGATTTTTGTAAAGCCTTAATTTTAACAAATTAACGAAAACTTATTTTGATTGGTATAGCTTTCTATACCGATAATATTTTTTATGTAATTTTTTAATAAACGTGAAAATCGTCATGCTGAACTTGTTTCAGCATCTTTCCAGTATGCAATGCTTGCCGTTTCTTCATTTCTTTTCTTTTTGAACGCAAAAAGAAAAGAAACGAAGCAAAGAAAAGAAAAACTGAACCCCAAGGGGACAAGACTGTCAGGGGCAAGCCCCCGAACCCCCTTGTATTCAAATGCTCACTTTTTGTTTTTTCTTGGTTTTTTACATAAAAAATATTATCGGTCTATATATTATTTTCTATTCTACAAAATTAACTTAACACAACAATAATTTTTTATTTTTCTAACTCTTTTATAAAGGTTTTAACTTCGCCGGAAATTCTTAAATCCGGCGCAAGAAATATAAATTTCCTGAAAAAATCCAGCGCATATTTATTATTGCCATATTTTTTGTTTATAAGCCCCAGCATAAGAAGAGCCTGTAAGTTATTGCCATTGTTTTTTATAAGCTGTTCATACTTTTTGGCTAATATATATAAAGTGTTCTTTTCTTTGCAAACCATAATAAGATTTTCGCAATATTCAATATAGTAAGGCTTAAGCTGCGCAGCTTTTTGAAAACTTGCCTCAGCATGGTCATAATCGCCGATTTTATAATAAGCTTTGCCAAGATTATTATAAAAAGTCGCCGAAGCTTCTGATTCCGGATTAAGCATTATCGCAAGCCGGAATTCATTTATTGCCGCTCCATAGTATTTTAATTCCAAAAAAAACAATCCCTGTTCATTATGCCACACAGCGTTTTTGGAAGGGTCAATAACAAAAAAACTTCCCTGACAAAAAACAAAAATTGATAAAATAATTAAAAATTTAAAAATTAAAACCATTTTTTAATTTAACGATTGGCTGTTTGCATTAAATCAACTTCAAGACCTTCGTATGCCATTAATAAGTTATTAAACAGCCCTTTTGCTTTCTTTTCCATTTTATCCAGAAAATCATCGTTATAATTTGGATCAAGATGAAAAAGAATCAGTTGCTTAACATTAGCAAGTTTTGCCGCTTCTATCGCCATATCAGGAGTGCTGTGCCCGTAACCCTGCTTCGGAATAATCGGGGAAACATAGTCTTCCATTGTATATTGAGCGTCATGTATTAATAAATCAGCGTTTCTGGCAAAAGTTGTAAACTTGCTATCGCCGCCAATATAGCTTTCTTTATCGCTTGCATAGACCATGGACTTACCGTTACAGCTTATTCTAAAATTTAAAACCCCATCTTTCGGATGCGCATAGCTTTTTGAGCATTTTATCAGAATAGCGTCTTCAGGGATTTGTATTTCACATTCATCATTCAGTTTAACTTTTTCCGGCTCCGCTTTATCGGGATAAATGATTAAGGCATGAGTTTCCAGAAGGTTATTTATAAAAATATTTGCTGACATTTCCTTAAGTTCTATAGGAAAAATCGGGTCAAAAATTGTTTCTGCAAGCACCTGTTCAAAATCTTTGTTTCTTGGTCTGAATCCATACATATAAATATTGCTGTTTTTTATGTATGCCGGTTTAAAAAACGGGAATCCCTGAATATGATCAAGATGGGAATGACTGAACAAAAGCACCGCTTCAATGGGTTTTCTACTTTCAGAGCTTGCGCCGCTTGCTATATAGTCCCGAACAAGATCGCCGCCAAGATTTATAATGCCTGTTCCGCCGTCTATAACAATTAATCTGCCGTTTATGGACACTTCCACGCAGGAAGTATTCCCTCCGTATTTTACCTGATTACTTGCGCAGACAGGATAACTGCCTCTTACTCCTCTAAATTTAACTTTAAATTCACCGGTTTTTTTCGTCATTTCTTTAAAACTCTTTTGAACTTATTATATTTATTGTAAATTAATTTTTTAACTTAGCCAAGTATTTTATACTATGTCAATCTAAATAAGTTTTCGTTAATTGCTTAAAAAGCTAATATTTACAGTCTGCTTAGTCATATGGACTGAGTAAGGGGGTTGCGGGAGTTGCGGCTTTGCTGTATAAATGAGTTAAAACTCCCGCAAATTAAAGATTTACAAAAACTGTCTTTTTTTATTTACCGATTTTTTAATATTGTTTAAACTGATTTTTTTATATAATTAAAAAATATACTATAATTTAAGTTAATTTTAAAAGGATAAAATAAATTGAAAGAACATTATGCCCCGCAGGAAATAGAAAAAAAATGGCAAAAAATCTGGGAAGAAAAACAAACTTATAAAACTCCCGATGAATCAGATAAACCTAAGTATTACGCTCTTTCAATGTTTCCATACCCCTCAGGCAGACTTCATATGGGGCATGTGAGAAATTATACAATTACAGATGTTATTGCTCGTTTTAAAAAAATGACCGGATACAATGTTTTACATCCGATGGGATGGGATAGCTTCGGACTTCCTGCGGAAAACGCCGCTATTCAGTCGGGAAAAAATCCCGCTGAATGGACTTTTGCCAATATAGATTACATGAGAGCTCAGCTTAAACAGCTTGGGTTGGCGTATGACTGGGACAGAGAAATTGCGACCTGTAAAGAAGACTATTATAAATGGACACAATGGTTATTTTTAGAGTTTTATAAAGCAGGATTGGCATATAAAAAGGAATCCCCCGTTAATTGGTGCGAAAAATGCGCTACAGTTCTTGCAAATGAACAGGTAATAGACGGAAAGTGCTGGCGTTGCGATGAAGAAGTTACAAAGAAAAAACTTTCACAATGGTTTTTAAAAATCACTGACTACGCAGAAGAGCTTTTGCAGGATTTAGATAAGCTAAAAGGCTGGCCCGAAAAGGTTAAGCTTATGCAAAAAAACTGGATCGGCAAATCTTCAGGGACAATTTTAAATTTTAAAGTCGCAGAAAGAAAAGGAATGGAAATTCCTGTTTATACAACAAGACCAGACACAGTATTTGGCGTAACTTTTATGGCAATATCTCCTGAATATCCGGAAATAGAAAAACTAATCACTGATGAAAATAGAGAAAAAGTTTATGAATATATAGAAAACGCAAAAAAACTTACTGAAATAGAACGAACTTCAACAGAAAGACCGAAAACAGGAGTTCCTTTGGGCGCGCATGTGATTAACCCTTTTAACGGACAAAAAGTTCCAGTATGGACAGGCGATTATGTCCTTGTTGAATATGGAACAGGAGCAGTAATGGGTGTTCCTGCCCATGACGCAAGAGATTTTGGGTTTGCGAAAAAATTTAATCTTCCAGTTATTGAAGTAATTAAACCTGTTGATAAAAAAACCGATACAGCCTTGCCAGAGGCGTACACAGAAGCCGGAACAATGATTAATTCAGGCGAATTCGACGGTTTAGACAATGAAACCGCAAAGAAAAAAATTGCCGAATGGGCTGAAGCTAATAATGTAGGATATAGCCAGACACAATTCAGACTGCGTGATTGGTTAATAAGCAGGCAACGTTATTGGGGAGCTCCAATTCCAATGATTTATTGCGAAAAATGCGGAATTGTTCCCGATAAAAATCTGCCTGTATTGCTTCCAAAAGATGTTGATTTTAAAATTCAGGGTAAATCGCCTATTGCAACGTCTAATGCGTTTGTAAATGTCGACTGTCCTGTTTGTGACGCTCCTGCAAAGCGTGAAACAGACACCATGGATACCTTTATTTGCAGCAGTTGGTATTATCTCAGATATATTGACCCCAAAAACAGCGAAAAAGTCTTTGATTCAGAGCTGGTAAACCAATGGATGAACGTTAACCAATATGTCGGCGGAATTGAGCATGCCATTTTACATCTTTTATATTCAAGATTTTTCGTAAAATTCTTGCGGGATAGAGGACTTATAAACTTTGACGAGCCGTTTGAAAACCTGTTAACGCAGGGTATGGTTTTAAAAGACGGATCAAAAATGAGTAAATCCAAAGGCAATACCGTTGATCCAGATGAAATTTTTGAAAATTTCGGGGCTGATACCGCAAGACTATTTATATTGAGCGATTCTCCGCCGGAAAGAGATTTTGACTGGACTGACGCAGGAGCGGAAGGCTGTTATAAATTCTTGAACAGAGTCTGGAGGCTTATTTATAACTGTCGTGAAAACCTTGTTTTCAACTATCCTGAACTAAATATAGACGTCCTGTCTAAAGAAAACCGTGATCTTACAAGGGAAACACATAAGACGATCAAGGGAATTTCATCTGATATAAGCGCAGAGTTCCAGTTTAACACAGCAATAAGCAAGTGTCGCGAGTTTGTAAATAGTCTTTATGATTATATAAAAGACAAAAAAGACTATTCCGGCGATGATAAAGCTGTATTAAGTCAGGCTATATTTACTCTTGTAAGACTTATGGCACCTATAACTCCTCATTTATCAGAAGAAATCTGGAGCGAATTCGGCGGAGAGTTTTCAATACACGAAAAAGCATTCCCTAAATATGATGAAAAGCTTACTAAGTCTGAAAATCTAACTATTGCTGTTCAGGTTAACGGGAAATTAAGGGATACTATAGACATGGCTCTGGATGTTTCAAGGGAAGCTATTGAAACTGCCGCTTTAAGCCTGGAAAAAATACAGGGTTATACGGAAGGAAAGGAAATTGTAAAGATTATAGTGGTCCCTAACAGGCTTATTAACATTGTAATTAAGTAAAAGCTAATGTTTTATGATGTTTTTGAAAATAAAACAGTTAATTTATTTATTGTTTGGGATGAAAAGGGATTAAAAAGAATTTCTTTCAGTCCAATTGATATTAAAGCCGAAAAAAAACGCTATAATCTTTTAACTGAACAATTAAAGGCATATTTTGCCGGTGAATTGCAGAAATTTAATTTAGAAATTGCGCTTGAAGGCTCGGATTTTCAACAAAAAGTTTGGGCTGAATTGCTGAAAATCCCGTATGGCAAGACTGTAACGTATAAAGAAATATCAGCGGCGATTAATAATTCAAACGCAAACAGGGCAGTCGGCATGGCATGCAATAAAAATCCGATACCTGTAATTATCCCTTGCCACAGGGTTATCGCTCAAAATGGAGGGCTAACCGGTTATGCCGGCGGACTTAAGCTTAAACAGAAATTATTAAAATTAGAGGGAAATAATGTATTTAGAGGCCGTCCATAAACTCAAAAATAAACTGCGTTTATGCGATGATATTTATGCTAAACGACAAAAGCAATTAACATGAATTTCTTGCGGATAATGGGGGAAACTCATTAAATGTAAACATATTAATGACTTTTATTATATAATTTAAAAAAAACAAAATTACGGAGATTTTATATATGAAGCTGGAAAATCAAACCGTTTCTGAGTTGTTGGGAAAAAATAAACAAAAAACACAGGAAGCGGCGAAAAAAATTATAAATACCCCTGATATTGATGCCTGGAAATGCCTTCTCGAAAATTCCGACTATGTATTCAGTTATATAAAACATAAAGCGGGAAAAGCCCTCGCAAATGAAATTACAAAAGAAAATACCGATAAAGTTATTGAGCTTTTTAAGTTTCACGAAGGGGACTGGGATGAATATCTGGCAGAAGGACTCAGCAGAAATGCCGACGAAAATTTGAACGAAAAAATGTTGACGATTTTAGAAAAGGGCGCTCTTGAAGAAAAAATCTATGCTACACGGTATTTTTGTCTTGTAAATTATCCAAAAGCAATTGATACCCTGTTTAATATATCAAAAAGCTTCTATCAGGAACTTAAAAGCAATGCGGCGGAAGCTTTGGGGATTTTAAATCACGAAGAATCTTATAATTATTATATAAATCAGTTAAACTCTGATGACGAATGGGAAAGAATTGAAGCCGCCCAATTTCTTGCGAAATTCGGGAAAAAAGAAGCGGCTGTTCCTATTCTTGAATCAATGGAAAATTCAGGAATGGCAGAATTAATCGCCGGTGAAATCGCAACTTTAATTGATATATATGAGTTATTTGATGAAGAAAACGAAAAAACACAGTCGCTTGCTCTCGAAGCCCTGGATAATATTCTTTCAGGAATTCCTGAAATATGGCCCCTGTGCGTTATACTTGATTTTAAGATATTTGAATGTCTTGAAAAACTGATATACTTAACTAAATCACCAGGTCATACAAATAACTTGATAGGCAGATATGCCCAAATTCTGCTTAAATCCAAGCAAAAATTCGGTTTGTTTATAAATAACACCCAATATACCTACGATGAAGAACATGACATCCTTGCGGAGCTCGATGAAATATATCATCTGTTACTTTTTGAAAATGAGGAGTTCTGGAAAACCCAGTTCCAAAGGCTCTTAAAAGAACTTGAGTCAGCGGATATAAAAAGAAAACTTGCGGCAATTGCGGTTTTAAATGAACTCGAAGCAGAAGAAAGCGCGCCTTATCTTATAAAAACAGCTCTCAAACAAGGGGAAGACGAAGTGGTTATATGTGAAGTCATAACAACCCTCTCTAAAATGGGTCAGGCTGGAGAAATTGACAGGGATTTGCTTTTGTCAAGAATAAAAGACCCTAATTTACTGGCAGTAGTTAATAATTCTTTAAGAAACGGGTAAGGCTGGAAGATTAATCTTAACGCCGCTTATATCAGTCATTTCGGTTAATGCATTTGTATAGTTTTCGTTTTGTTGACTTGACAGTTTTTTATCAGCGGCTTTAATAACTTTTAGTGAGTAAAAAAATATTTAGGGCGAAATTTGAGGAAAATTTATGAATTTAAAAAGATTTACAGGTTTTATTAGCGTTTTTCTGATTACCTGTCTCTTTTGGACCAGCTACTCTGCTTTTGCGCAAAAAAGTGTTGCTGAAGAAAAACAAATACTGGCTGTTACAGAAAATGATCTTCAGCAGGAAACTGAAATAGTTTATTATAAACTCCATGAAATGGATCATGGCAAATCAATACCCGCAACAGTGTACATCAACAGACAGGAAATAATTACGCTTGACCAGATTGCAGGCGGCTTAACTCCCAGAGAAAGAGCGGCAATCTTTGTAAAAACGCTTAGAGCCTTTTTAGAACAAGGTCAAAATCCACAAAAAATATTCCCCGATTTTGAAAAAGGAATCGCTGTAATTAAACATGAAGACAAAATTTTATTTACAGCCGACGCAAAAAGCGCAAAATCGCAGGGAATAAACGCCAATGAACTTGCTTTTTTATGGGCAAACAGCGTAAGAAAAGCATTAGGCGCCTCAGAACTTATTAAGGATTATGAACTTTTTAAAAATCTCGTTGAAAACTATGTGGAATCTGCGGGATTTAATGAAACCGGAATGGCATCTTGGTATGGAGGGGATTTTCACGGAAGATCATCTGCTGATGGCAGTATCTACGATAAAAATCAATTTACCGCCGCTCATAAGTCTTTACCGTTTGGTTCTGTAGTAAAAGTAACAAACTTAAGAAACGGAAATGCTTGTCTTGTAAAGATTACAGACAGAGGACCGTTTGTACAGGGAAGAATTATAGACCTTTCCAGAGTTGCCGCTAAAGAAATCGGCATGCTCAGCTCAGGTGTTTCAAAAGTTACGATTGAAGTTCTTGGAAAAGTATAGTTCGTTCTAATAAAAAAGCTTAATTTGAGGGCATTGAGTTTTACCTCAATGCCCTCAAAACGTTTTATACCAATTAATTTAAAAAACCGTTAAATAAAAAAGAGGGTTTTTGTAAATCCTTAATTAGCGGGTGTTTTGCCTTTGGCAAAACACCCGCTATACCCTTACTCAGCCCGCGCCGCCCGCAGGGCGGCGCGGGCTGTAGGTATCAGCTTTTTAACAAATTAACGAAAACTTATTTGTATTGGTATAAGTTAAAAACAGATGCTTGAATTTAAATGTTGATATGTTATAAATCCTTATTAAGAGGAAAATTTCATAATTGCAATTTTCTTCAATCCCGCAGAAAGAGAGCAATTTTAAAACTGAATACAGTAAATAAGAGCAAAAAAGATATAAAACTCGCAAAACTCGCCGGTTTTTGTTATGGAGTAAAAAGAGCTGTAGAAGAATCTGTAAGAATTAAACAGGAAAACCCTGAAACGCCTGTGTATATTCTGGGGCAGTTAATACATAATCATCAGGTTACAGAACAGCTTGAAAAAATGGGAATTCATAGCTTAAATGAAATCCCTGACAACATAAAAGGCATTTGTATCGTAAGAACACATGGCGCAAGTCCGCAAACTATTCAGGAGCTTGAAAACAGAGGTTGTAAAGTTATCGATCTTACCTGTCCGGACGTAAAAAGAGTTCAGAACAAGGCGAAATCTTTGGCGGAAGAAGGTTATAAAGTTATTGTAATAGGCAAGCCGGATCATCCTGAAGTTATTGCAATAAAAGCCCATGCCGACCAGTTTTCTGAAAGTATTGTGATTTCTTCGATCGAAGAAGCTAGAAAATTTATTCCTAAAATTAAAGAATTTAAAAAAATTGGCGTGGTTATCCAGACGACACAATTAAATGAGAATTTTAAAGAAATCATTCCCGTTATAGCAGAGTATTCTAAAGAACTTAAAGTTTATAACACTATATGCGACGCTACTTTTAAAAGACAGCAAATCTCAAAAGAGCTTGCGGGAACGGTTGACCTGATGATTGTAGTCGGAAGCAAAGCAAGCGCAAATACTACACATCTTGCGGAAATTTTAAAACCAATAAAAACAACTATTCACATTGAAAATAAAAATGATTTGCATATTTACGGGGATTTATTGGCAAATACACAAAAAATAGGCGTTACAGCGGGGGCTTCAACCCCGGAATTTGTTATTGATGAAGTAATTAAAGAAATAGGAGAAACAAACTCGTGAGAGAGGCAATTTTAGAAAAAGAAACAAACTATTATACAGAAGATTTTGTTCAGTTACTTGAACAATCCTTTAGTCAAGGCTATAAAACAGCTGAACTTGTTGAAGGAACAGTAATTAAAATGGAAAAATCATCCATTCTTATTGATATTGGAGGCAAAACAGAAGCCATGCTCCCTTTGAGAGAATTATCAAACCTGCCTTTTGAAAAACCTGAAGATGTTATTTCAGTAGGGGACAAAAGGAAATTTTACATTTTAAGAGAAGAAAATGACGAAGGACAGATAACTGTTTCTTTAAGAAGGGTTCATCTTGCTCAAAACTGGGAAAAACTGGATCAAATGCGTCAAAACGAAGAAATTATAAAAGTAAAAATAACTTCTTTGGTTAAAGGCGGAGTTATAGTTGACGCTCTGGAATTAAAAGGGTTTATACCGGCAAGCCAGCTTAGAACAGGCGTTCCGCATGAATCGCTTATTGACCAGGAACTTTCAGTTCGGGTTTTAGAAGCTGATCCAAAAAGAAATAAGCTTATTTTAAGCGAAAAATTATGTCTTGCAGAGGAAAGAAAGAAAATTGCTAAAGATGTTATTGCTCAGCTTGAAGAAAATCAGGAAATAGAGGGCGAAGTTGTCAGACTCGCTGATTTTGGCGCATTTATAGACATCATGGGAATTGACGGATTGCTGCCAATCTCAGAAATCTCCTGGCAGAGAATTAAACACCCTTCAGACATCCTTTCTTTAGGTCAGAGAGTTACTGTCAGAGTTTTAAACATTGATAATGAACTAAACAGAGTAAGTTTAAGCTTCAAAAGAATGGAAGAAAACCCCTGGGTTAAAATTGAAGGAAAGTTTGAAGAAGGTCAGGTCGTAAAGGGAACCGTTAATAAAATAACCAATTTTGGCGCGTTTATTAATATTTTCCCGGGAGTTGAAGCCCTTTTGCCTGTAGCAGAGATTGCGGACGGAAGAGTAAATCCTTATGATTTTCTAAACATTAATCAGGAAGTAGAGGTTTTAATCAAGAGATTTTCTCCGCAGGAAAGACGAATTGGATTAAGTTTAAAAGATTTAAACAGTCCTAATTTAGAATTAATGAGCAATTCAGAAGAACCCGCATCAGAAAATCAGTATTAAGGCTGATTTTTTAGGGCAATTCTAAAAACACCGGCAAATAAAAAAGGCAGTTTTTGTAAAGCCTTAATTTGCGGGTGTTTTGGCTTCGCCGCATGAATGAGTTAATGCCAAGTTGCAACCAAAAGAGTATTGTTTTTGACAAGGTTTTTGCCGGCGTAGCCGGCAAAAACCTTGTCAATTTTTCTTCCCCTCCCTCTGGGAGGGGGCAGGGGGAGGGAATTCAGGTTATACATTGATTACAACTTGGTATTATTTAGATTGTTATAACGAAAATTTTTCAGCTGCTTTAAAAATCATATCAGGCGTAATATCAAGCATACACGGCGTATAAAGTTCATCTTTTTTAATATATTTGCATTTACGCCTGTTGCACGGCACACATGCTTTGTCAGAAAATACCGCCGCGCAATTTTTGCCGTAAGGACCGGTTCTGGAAATCGGAGCCGCTCCATATAATCCCACGGCAGGAACTCCAACCGCCGTAGCAATATGTAGAGGTCCTGTATCCCCCGAAATTACAAGATTACAAATCGACAATAAAGCGGTATTTTCCTCTACAGAAGTTTTTCCGCAAAATGACCTAATTTTAGGGGAAATATCAAGCAGGTTTTCAGAAAATTCTATATCTTCTTTTGAGCCTGTAAGTATAATTTCACAGTTGTATTTTTCAAGAAATATTTTTGCAAGTTCTCTCCAGCAATCCTGCGACCAGCGTCTTCCCTGTCTTGTGGGACTTACTCCCATATTGAACGCAATAAGCATGATGTTTTTGTCTTTTATATCGAGCATTCCCAAAACTTTATTTTTAATTTCTTCTTTTATATAAAGATGTAATTTTTTATCAAGTTCAATGTCTTTGAACAATTTTTTGCCGGTAGCCCAGAAGTTTTCAACAGCGTGTTGTTTAAAAGTTTTTTTATAAGTAATAGTTTTAGGCATGCCAAGCAGAATAGAGAAAATTCTCGTCCTGATTCCTGGTTGAAGATTAATAAAAGCGTCGAAGCGCTCTTTTTTTAGTTCTTTAGCAAGTTTATATAATTGCGCGTAAGATTTCCCTTCGACAATCCAGACTTTATCAAGGTCCGGATCATCCTGAATATTGAGCGAAGGAACTTTAAACGCCGCATAGTGTATGGAAACATCGGGATATTTTCTTTTAATGCTGCGAAAAAGCTCTGTTGAGTGAACAACATCGCCAATCGCTCCAAATCTGAGTATAAGTATTTTTTTAATCAATTTTAATGTTTCTGACTTTTTTATAATAGCTATATTAACTATACTATCAAAGCGGTTTTATTTATATAACATATTAATAACAAGAGATGACGAGGCTCCACAGGGCTGGCAGAGGTTCTTTTAAGGTATCTCAGCGGCGGTCTTGGCGAGGGTTGCTTGTATATTAAAATAAATAAGTTATAATTTATTTGATATGAATAAAGAATTTTTAAAAGAAAAAATAAGAAGCTGTCTTGTTAAAATATTTAGTAAATGAAAACCGTCATCCCGAACTTGTTTCGGGATCTTTCCAGCTTTCGGATTATTGCTTATAATTGTTTATTGGATAGATGCTGAAACAAGTTCAGCATGACGTTATTTGGCATATTTTACACGCTGTTAGTTATTTAATTTTCTTTTTTAGCAAGACAGCTTCTAAGTTTTTTAAAGCTGTATGTAGCTTTTTTCCTTACGATGGAAGTTGGTGCTTCTGCCTGGTTTTTTAATCTCTGAGGGATAAATTCTCCGCAGCTTTGCTGCGTTTTGTCACCCTGAACCCAAATGTCACCCTGAATTTATTTCAGAGTCTGTCCAATTTGGCAGGAATGCTTATAGTTGCATGCTGGAAAGATGCTGAAACAAGTTCAGCATGACAATATGCGTCACCCTGAATTTATTTCAGGGTCTGTCCAGCTTTTGCCTAAAGATTATAAGCCCTATTGGACAGATGCTGAAACAAAGCCTGTCCTAAACTTGTTTCAGGATTCAGCATGACGATTTTGTCAGATACCTCGTCAGCTCTGCTGCGGGGTAATTCATTAATTATGAAAAAATTGGTTTTTATAAAATTCTTTTTGTATTGAGCGTAATTATTTTAATTTTTATTTTTATTGCTCTTGCCACTAAAAAAACTTATAAATTAATTAAAGAAATCAAAAATATAGGAGAAAAAAATGACAATTAATTTTATAATTATGGCAACTACTATATTAATTTTACTTGGTGGTTTTTTATATATAACGCTATATATTACCCAGGATGACGAGGCTCAGCAGGGCTAGCAAAGATTCTTCTACGGCATCTCAGCGGGGGTTTTGGCGAGCAGGGCATTAGCGGAGCAACCTTTTCCATGTGTTTCCGCAGCGCATGACCACCCGTCATTTAAAGTTCCATAAGGTGTTATATAAAAAAGTCCATTAGTTTGACTTTTTCTGAGGTATATATAAAATAAATCCTTACCACTCATGTTAGGTTTTTTAGCGCCATTTACATCAATAATAATAGTTCCACATGCATCAGATATGCCGACACCAGGGAAATGACAAGCGCCAGAATCAAAATCCTGCAAAAAAACCCATAAACTTCCGTCTGACATTATTGCTGTTAGTTCATACAGGGCCAATGCCGTGTATGAATTAGAACTTTTATATAAATTATATTGTCTTTGTTGCGCTGTTAGTAAAGTTTGGGTTTCTCCATTTTTCATACAATTCATGATAGAACAAAATTGGTTTCTTATGGCAAAATGATTACTGTGATAAATGTCGCCGTTTTGATTTTGTAAGCTAATTACTGCTTGGCTTGCTATGCTGTATTGTTTTTTCCATCTGATTAAAAGTTCTTTTTCCTGATAAGTTGTAAGAAGAACAGGGATTGTTTCTCCTGCGATAACGCCTATTAAAAAGATTACAACAAGAACTTCAGCGAGCGTGAAACCCTTTAAGGACTTACCCCCCCCCCTATTTGTTTTTATAATCTTTGGATTCATTTAAGGCCTTTTTTTATGTTTATTTTATTAATTATATCGTCTTTATTGATAAAAATCTTTAAAAAGTTTTTATTAATGTATAATTAAAATATGAATAAAGATTTTTTAAAAGAAAAAATAAGTTTATTAAAGCTGTGGATCACGCTATTTATGGCTGTAGTTGTTGGCAGTACAGCCTGGATTGTTAATAACTGGGGTAAAATATCGATTTTTTTTAATATTATTGTTATATTAACAATAATAGCGCTGATTATAATAGTTTCTATAATTAATCTTAAAGCTTATCGTTTGATAAAAGAAATGAAAAAAATTGGAGAAGCTGAAAAATGAATGAATATATAGTTTTAGGAATTCTTTTTGTCGCCCTTATTGGCGGTTTTATTTATAATACATATATAATTACAAGAGATGACGAGGCTCCGCAGGGCTAGCAAAGGTTCTTTTACGGCATGTCCGCCGGGGTTTTGGCGAGGAGAGCTTTAGCAGAGCAACCGAGGCTATCCACACTGTTTGAACCAGCTACGCATGTTCCAGCGCTTCCGTTACCGCCAGCGGGAACAGCGATATAATAACCATTTGGTTTGGCGATTATAATTTGGAAAAAGTCTTTGCCGATCATATTTGGTCCATTTTTTCCATTTACATCCACTATTATATATCCGCACATATTGGCAAGGGTTCCACTTGGAAAACCGCAGTTGCTTAACATTGAGTTAAAATAAAGAGTAACGCCGTCAGCTAATATTAATGCGTAAGTATCTGTAATTCCAAATGATACAGACGTATTTTTATAAGGATGAAAAGTAGGCGCAAAAAAAGCAGGAGCTAAAGCATCTCCAAGAACATTGAGATTTTGTTTATAATAATTTTTAAATGTTAAAGGAGGAACCAGCCCCCAATTTATAGAAGAATTATTCCCATTATCGTTAAGAGAAACAGTAATCTGGCTAATAACGCTAAATGTTTTTTTCCATCTGGTTAAAAGTTCTTTTTCCTGATAAGTTGTAAGAAGAACAGGGATTGTTTCTCCTGCGATAACGCCTATTAAAAAAATGACCACAAGAACTTCCGCAAGAGTGAAACCCTTTAAGGACTTACCCCCCCCCTATTTGTTTTTATAATCTTTAGATTCATTTATCCCCCTTTTTATGTTTATTTTATTAAGTATATCGTATTTTTGCATTTAATTGAATGGCATGAAAAATTCAAAAAATTCGGGAACAAAATTGAAAAAAGCATGTCATTATATAAGAAGTCAAAAAATTAGTTTTAAATTTTGAAATTAGCCTTTTGGCTTAACCCTTTTAAATAGGTGATCTTGGTAGCTTGAAAAAAAATAATTATTTTTTTTTAAAAAAACAGTTGAAAACAAAATTAGTTTGAGATAAATTAAATATACTCTCGAAAATTAGTTTTTCAGGGAACTGGAAAATGAATTTCGGGAGTTAAATCACTAACAGAACTTTTTTAGTTGAATATAAAAAATAACTTGACTGTAAAAAATTGTGGTGATAACATACAAATTACCTCAAAGCGTAAGCAATTAAGGTAATTAAACATGTCCGAACCTTGAAAACTGAATAACTGAAAAACGAATGTTCTGTCAATTTAAAAACAAACAGCCAGGAACAGTAACCTCTTAAAAAAATGTAATCAACAGATTATATATAGGTTTAGACCATGGAGAGTTTGATCCTGGCTCAGGACGAACGCTGGCGGTGTGCTTAATACATGCAAGTCGAACGTGAAGCTGTCTTCGGACAGTGGAAAGTGGCGGACGGGTGAGTAACACGTAGATTACCTACCTCAAGGAGGGGGATAACATTGGGAAACCGGTGCTAATACCCCATATGTCCTTCGGGATGAAAGTTCAGGCGCCTTGAGATGGGTCTGCGGCTGATTAGCTAGTTGGTGGGGTAAATGCCTACCAAGGCTATGATCAGTAGCTGGTCTGAGAGGATGATCAGCCACAATGGAACTGAGACACGGTCCATACTCCTACGGGAGGCAGCAGTAGGGAATTTTGCGCAATGGGCGAAAGCCTGACGCAGCAACACCGCGTGAATGATGAAGCTTTTCGGAGTGTAAAGTTCTGTCAGTGGGGACGAATAATGACGGTACCCACAAAGGAAGCACCGGCTAACTACGTGCCAGCAGCCGCGGTAAGACGTAGGGTGCAAGCGTTGTCCGGAATTATTGGGCGTAAAGCGTTCGTAGGCGGCATGTCAAGTCTGATGTTAAAGCCTGGAGCTCAACTCCAGTTAGGCATTGGATACTGGCAAGCTAGAGTGCAGGAGAGGCAAGGGGAATTCCCAGTGTAGCGGTGAAATGCGTAGATATTGGGAGGAACACCGGTGGCGTAAGCGCCTTGCTGGACTGTAACTGACGCTGAGGGACGAAAGCCAGGGGAGCAAATGGGATTAGATACCCCAGTAGTCCTGGCCGTAAACGATGGATACTAGGTGTTGCGGGTATCGACCCCCGCAGTGCTGCAGCTAACGCAATAAGTATCCCGCCTGGGGAGTACGCGCGCAAGCGTGAAACTCAAAGGAATTGACGGGGACCCGCACAAGCGGTGGAACATGTGGTTTAATTCGAAGCAACGCGAAGAACCTTACCAGGACTTGACATCTTGAGAACCTTTCAGAAATGAGAGGGTGCCTTTCGGGGAACTCAAAGACAGGTGGTGCACGGTTGTCGTCAGCTCGTGTCGTGAGATGTTGGGTTAAGTCCCGCAACGAGCGCAACCCTCGTTGTTAGTTGCCTGCAAGAACCTGTTCTTGTAGTGCTCTCTAGCGAGACTGCCGGTGATAAACCGGAGGAAGGTGGGGATGACGTCAAATCATCATGCCCCTTATGTCCTGGGCTACACACGTGTTACAATGGGTAGGACAACGAGCAGCCAGCCGGCGACGGTGAGCAAATCTCTTAAACCTACTCTCAGTTCGGATCGCAGTCTGCAACTCGACTGCGTGAAGTCGGAATCGCTAGTAACCGTAGATCAGCATGCTGCGGTGAATACGTTCCCGGGTCTTGTACACACTGCCCGTCACACCATGGGAGCTGATCACGCCTGAAGTCGGTGAGCTAACTCTTTGAGAGGCAGCCGCCTAAGGCAGGGTTGGTGACTGGGGTGAAGTCGTAACAAGGTAGCCGTACCGGAAGGTGTGGCTGGATCACCTCCTTTCTAGGGAGATAGCAGTAGCGAGTTTGATGTGGATTTATTCACGAATATCATTCTCGATTCACCTACTGTATCCCAGGTCGGTATCTGTGAAGCTTATAGGTTTTAAATCTTGGTTGTTGTACCTATAAGTGGAGATCAAATTGACATGAACTTCGTTTTTCAGATTATTCAGTTTTCAGGGTTTCAAAGCCTTGAAATGTATGAGGCGTAAATAAAAAAATAATGTTACGCTTTATATTTGTACCTTGACAATTGCATAATAAGTAAGTAAAGAAACAAACATATAGGTTTGTGTAGTAAATACCAATGTTTTAGCGAGTTTTAACAAAATTCGCATGTTAGGTAAAGCTACTAAGAGCGAACGGTGGATGCCTTGGCACCAAGAGCCGATGAAGGACGTACTAAACTGCGATAAGCTACGTGGAGCTGTTAAGATGCATTGATACGTAGATGTCCGAATGGGGAAACCCTCTGGCGGTAATGCGCCAGAATTTATATCAGAATACATATGATATAAAAGGAAAGCCTGTGAACTGAAACATCTTAGTAACAGGACGAAAAGAAAACAAACTAGTGATTTCCCTAGTAGCGGCGAGCGAACGGGAAAAAGCCCAAACTGTCTGCATGTGATAGACTACAGTCGTTATGCAGGCGGGGTAGCGGGACTTCCAGTCAGATCTGTAGACTGACACAGAGTTACCAAATTATCAATTAAATGAACACAGCTGAAAAGCTGGACCATAGAGGGTGATAGTCCTGTAATTGAAAATTGATAATCTCTGGGAGGTATCCCAAGTAAGTCGGGACACGAGAAACCCTGACTGAATCAGCCGGGACCATCCGGTAAGGCTAAATACTACTTGGTGACCGATAGTGAACTAGTACAGTGATGGAAAGGCGAAAAGAACAGTGAAAAGCTGAGTGAAATAGAACCTGAAACCGTTTGCTTACAATCAGTAGGAGCACTATTAATAGTGTGACTACGTGCCTGTTGAAGAATGAGCCGGCGAGTTACCGTGTGTAGTAAGGTTAAGGGGTTAATACCCGGAGCCAGAGAGAAATCGAGTCTGAATAGGGCGTTGATTACATGCGGTAGACCCGAACCTTGGTGATCTAACCATGGCCAGAATGAAGCGGAGGTGACACTTCGTGGAGGTTCGAACCCACTGATGTTGAAAAATCAGGGGATGAGTTGTGGTTAGGGGTGAAATGCCAATCGAACCAAGAGCTAGCTGGTTCTCCCCGAAATGCGTTTAGGCACAGCCTCAGGATTTAGCGTACTGGAGGTAGAGCACTAGTTTGGTGCGGGCCCATAAAATGGGTACCAAATCATCTTAAACTCCGAATACCAGTATTGTATGCCTGGGAGTGAGACTACGAGAGATAAGTTCCGTGGTCAAAAGGGAAACAGCCCAGATCGCCAGCTAAGGTCCCTAAATATATGCTAAGTGGTTAAGGAGGTGAAGTTGCATTGACAACCAGGAGGTTGGCTTAGAAGCAGCCACCCTTGAAAGAAAGCGTAATAGCTCACTGGTCAAGCGACTTTGCGCCGAAAATACACCGGGACTAAGCATATTACCGAAGCTGCGGGATTAGAGTTTCTCTAATCGGTAGGGGAGCGTTCTGTTGTAGGTTGAAGTCAGATCGTAAGGACTGATGGACGAAGCAGAAGTGAGAATGTCGGCATGAGTAGCGAAAACATTGGTGAGAATCCAATGCACCGAAAACCTAAGGTTTCCCACGGCAGGCTCGTCCGCGTGGGGTTAGTCGGAACCTAAGCCGAGGCTGAAGAGCGTAGGCGATGGATAACAGGTTGATATTCCTGTACCAAGATAATATCGTTAATATCAGCGGAGGGACGCAGGAGGCTAAGTGCGCTGGCGATTGGAAGTGCCAGTACAAGCGTGTAGGTAGTCAAAATAGGTAAATCCGTTTTGACGTTATAAACTGAGGCGTTACGTGGATCTTCTACGGAAGAGTAGACGCTGATGCCACACTGCCAAGAAAAGCTTCGCATGAGAGATATTATTTTGTCCGTACTGTAAACCGCCACAGGTAGGTAAGTAGAAAATACTAAGGTGCGCGAGATAACCCTCGTTAAGGAACTCGGCAAAATAGCCTTGTAACTTCGGGAGAAAAGGTACCCTGGTACCGTAATGTGGACTTGCTCCACAGAGCGGGATAGGGTTGCAATAAATAGGTCCAGGCGACTGTTTACCAAAAACACAGGTCTCTGCTAAGTCGAAAGACGATGTATAGGGGCTGACACCTGCCCAGTGCCGGAAGGTTACGTGGAGAGGTTAGACTTCGGTCGAAGCTTTGAAACTAAGCCCCGGTGAACGGCGGCCGTAACTATAACGGTCCTAAGGTAGCGAAATTCCTTGTCGGGTAAGTTCCGACCCGCACGAAAGGTGTAACGATCTGGACACTGTCTCAACGAGGGACTCGGCGAAATTGGATTGTCCGTGAAGATACGGACTACACATACCAGGACAGAGAGACCCTATTGAGCTTTACTGTAACTTGAAATTGAATTCGGACTGCGCCTGTGCAGGATAGGTGGGAGACTTTGAAGCATTATCGTCAGGTAGTGTGGAGTCGTCCTTGAGATACCACTCTTGCGCTGTTTGGATTCTAACCGAATGCCACTAACATCTGGGTTCGGAACAATTTCAGGCGGGCAGTTTGACTGGGGCGGTCGCCTCCTAAAGAGTAGCGGAGGCGCCCAAAGGTTCCCTCAGGTTGGTCGGAAATCAACCATAGAGTGTAAAGGCAGAAGGGAGCTTGACTGCGAGACCTACAAGTCGAGCAGGGACGAAAGTCGGGCTTAGTGATCCGGCGGTTCCGAATGGAAGGGCCGTCGCTCAACGGATAAAAGTTACCATAGGGATAACAGGCTTATCTCCCCCAAGAGTCCACATCGACGGGGAGGTTTGGCACCTCGATGTCGGCTCGTCGCATCCTGGAGCGGTAGTACGTTCCAAGGGTTGGGCTGTTCGCCCATTAAAGCGGCACGCGAGCTGGGTTCAGAACGTCGTGAGACAGTTCGGTCCATATCCGGTATGTGCGTAAGAGAATTGAGCGGAGTCGTCCTTAGTACGAGAGGACCGGGACGAACGAACCTCCGGTGTATCAGTTATTCCGCCAGGAGTAAATGCTGAGTAGCCGCGTTCGGAGTGGATAAGCGCTGAAAGCATATAAGTGCGAAGCCCACCGCAAGATGAGTTCTCTCACTGGGTTAACCAGTTAAGTCCCCGGGAAGAATACCCGGTTGATAGGTCAGAGATAGAAGTGTGGCAACACATGTAGTCGACTGATACTAATAGGACGAGGGCTTTTCCTAACCATTGGCGTTTATTATAGCAAGCGATAATTTTTTAAAAATTACGCTTCGCCTTACTTATTATGTAATTATCAGGGTATAAACCTTAAAAAGTTTAAATCCTGGTGGTCAAGCGGCAGGAAAACACCCGTTCCCATCCCGAACACGGACGTAAAGACTGCTTGCGGCGACAATACTCGGTGGGAGACTGCCCGGGAAGATAGCTAGCTGCCAGGTACAATTTTAAAAAGAGATGAATTAAAATAATTCATCTCTTTTTTTGTTTAAATTATACCAAGAATTTATGCGCAATGTTTGGTTAAAGCATTTAGCGCATAAGTTGGTTCTTCAAGACCTGAATTTAAAAGAGAATATAACGCTTTTTTTATATCTTGTCTTTCATTTTTGCCTTTTATGCCGCTTAAATATTTTATAGCTTCAATAAATTCTGATTTGGATTTTATTTTTATTCCTGACTTTTTAACCATTTTTTTAATCCATTTGGCAAATTGAACAGGATTTTTTTCTGCTGTTGGTAATATATAACTGTAAAAAATCTGCTTTGAATAAAGCCAGTTCCCGTTTAGGTTAGAAGAATACGTTAAAAAATCTTTCCAAACGTCAATAGGATTGTTTCTTGACTTTAAATCAGGGATGAATTTTGTGGAATATCGCATAAAATAGCTTAATGCCATGATTATTACCTCTAATGATTCACTTGCTTGTTTAGTATATAATCTTATATACTAATTATATACTTATGTGAATAATTTGTCGACGGTTTTATTTAAAACTTTATATTTGGTAATATTTTGATTAGATTTTCAGGAGTAGTTAATTTGTGAAAATCAAGTGATAAGTATAAATTTTATGAGTAATGCTGTGTTTTTTCGAGTACTACTCATAATATGACTATTCATGGAAGCTTAATTGCCACTAAGAGTAGTAGTTACAAGTTGAATAATTTGAGATTAATCGGAATGTTAATTATAAAAAATTATTCTTTTATATTATTCTTTTGTAATTCTAAATTGTATTTTTAGGTTATTATTTATATTAAATGTTAAAAACGGGGAGATATGTTCCTTATGAAAAAAGAAAATATGTTGTTTTTGTTTATCCTTGCTCTTCTTGCTGCAAGCTCGCTTGCCATAATTATGAAGCCTACAAAGCTTGGACTTGATCTTATAGGCGGATCTCGGTTGGTTCTGGAAGCACAAACAACGCCGGAAGTGCCGGAAATTACTCAGGAGGTAATGAGTAGTCTTCAATATTCAATAGAAAATAGGGTCAATTCTATGGGCGTGGCTGAAACCGTTGTTCAAACAATAGGGAAAGACAGGCTGCTTATAGAAATTCCAAACATAAACGACCCTCAAAAAGCTAAGGAATTTTTGGGAAAAACCGCAAATCTTGAGTTCAAAAAAGAAAAAGAAGGTTTTAAAAAAGGCGAAATGCTCTGGGTAAGCACAGGAGTTTCTGGTAAAGACCTTAAAAGAGCTTATGTGGGCAGTGGTACAGGTGGAAATTGGCTCGTAACCTTTGAATTAAATGATCAAGGCTCTAAAAAATTTGCCAAGGTAACTACAGAACTGTTAGATAAGCCCTTAGGAATCTTTTTTGACGGCGAACTCGTTTCCAGTCCTATTGTAAGAAGTCCTATAACAGGCGGGTCCGGCGTGATAGAAGGCGTCGGAACTCTTCAGGAAGTTAAAGACATGGTTAATTTGCTTAATGCAGGGGCTCTTCCTGTGCCTGCCAAGATAATTGAGGAGAATTCAATAGGTCCAACGCTTGGTTTGGACTCAATTGAAAAGAGTAAAATTGCAGGATTGCTTGGGCTGGGGCTTGTTATAGTTTTTATGTTAGCTTATTACAGACTGCCAGGGCTTATTGCTAATATTGCGCTTGTGTTTTACGGATTGTTTGTTTTTGCAATCTTTAAGATTATTCCTGTAACTCTTACTCTGGCAGGGATTGCAGGATTTATTTTAAGCATGGGAATGGCTGTAGACGCTAATATTCTTATCTTTGAAAGGACTAAAGAAGAACTCAGGATAGGAAGAACAATGTTTACGGCAATTAATGCAGGCTTTGATAGGGCTTTTACAAGTATTTTTGATAGCAATATGACTACTATCATTACCTGTGTTATCCTGTATTTGCTTGGAACAAGCATTGTTAAAGGATTTGCTCTTACTCTTGCAATCGGGGTGCTTGTCAGCATGTTTACCGCTATAACGGTTACAAGAAACTTTATGAGGCTATTTTTCGGCTACAGCGACACCTTAAACCCTGCCTGGTTTGGACTTAAGCCGGAAGAAATCGGAAAAGCCTATAAGTTTGACGAAACAAATCCAAGAAAAGCTAAACTTGGCGTTATAGACTAATGGTTCGGTCATAAAAAGGAGAAATTCGAGATGTCTAATAAATTAACAGATAAATATACGACGAAAAGCTATATAGACGTGATAAAATATAGATGGGCGTTCATAACATTCTCTTTATTGCTGGTTATACCCTCAATTCTTGTTATGATATACTCTGTAATTACTTATCAAAACCATTCCCCGTTAAGGCTTGGGATTGATTTTACAGGCGGAACAATGCTTCAGTATGGATTTAAAGGAGATTTGCAAAAATCTGATATCAATAAAATTAGAGAGCAATTAAAATCAATTGGCATTGAAAATGCGATAATTCAGGTAGAAAAAAGTGAGAATATGCATGGAAATTCCAAGCAGGAATCAGACAAAAACCAGAGAATAACGTCTGAAAATCAGACAACTAATAATAAAACCGTAACGAAACTTAACAAAAACGGCGCGGAAGATGAAAAACAAATAAATACTATTGTTTCAATAAGAACTGCATTTTTGGAAAGCGAGTCTGAAAATAGCGATGTTGCAAAAGTTAACGCTTCTTTAAGACAGGAATTTGGGGAATTTACTCCTTTACAGGTTAATGCCATCGGTCCTACGCTTGGAAATGAATTGTTTAAAAACGCTTTAATCGCTATATTGCTTGCTTTTATTGGGATAACCGGATATTTAACTGTTAGATTCAACATGGACTTTGCTTTATTTGCTCTTGTTGCGTTATTTCATGATGCTATCTTTGTTTGCGGAGCTTTTTCATTGTTTGGATTGCTTTTTGGTACTGAAATAGACAGTTTGTTTATTACTGCAATCCTTACTGTAATTGGCTTTAGCGTTCATGATACCATTGTTGTATATGATAGAATTAGAGAAAACATCAAATTTCATGCTAAAAACAAGTCATTCAATGAAATAGTGAATATAAGCGTCAATCAAACTCTTGCCAGAAGTATAAATACATCAGTAACAACATTGTTAACCCTTGGAGCACTTTATTTTTTTGGTGGAGTAACGACAAAAGACTTTGTGCTGGCGATGATACTCGGTATTATTGCCGGAACCTATTCAAGTATATTTAATGCCAGCGTTCTTTTAGCCTGGTGGAGAGAAAAGACGGGGCATAGAGTCGCATAAAAACTGGAGGTAAGAGTGTTAAGGCAAAATAGCGAATATAAAATAGGCAGTTATCAGCAAATTGAAACTAAAAATGGCGATTTGATGGTTAAAATTCAGCTTGTAGACACGCAGACAGATGAAAAACACAACTGCGTCATTTGGGAAGATTGTCTTCAAAAGATTCCTAAAAAAGCTTTAAGAGTCGGCAATATTATTTCTATTATTGATTCTGATTATAATGACAAGTTCAATAATGACAAAATAAAACAGATTAAGCTTGTTAAAGAAGTGAAAATCGGCTTATCAGAGCCAGAAAGAGATGAAGCTTTTTCTAAAATACTTAAAATTGTTGATTCTTTCCAAAACGAAAACTTGAAAAAAGAAATAACAGCGTTGATGTTAGAGAATGCCGAGTTTTTTAAAACCAGTCCTGCGGCTAAAAATCATCATCATAATTATGTTGGCGGTTTAATGACACATGTTTTAGAGTGCGTCGACTTTGCGAAGTCTTTATTTTCAGTTATTCCAGCTTCAATAAATTGTGAATTGATTTTGGCTGGGGCGATTATGCATGATTTCGGCAAAATATTCGAGTATATGGTTGATATGGAAACCGGCGTTATTGATATTGACGAAGAGTGGCAAAAAATCTGGATTTCTCATATTTATTGGGGATTTAGCTGGGCAAACCAGAGAGGGTTTTCCGAGTTGGCTCATATTATCGCTTCTCATCACGGCATAAAAGACTATGGAGCGTTGGTTGAGCCTGCCACAAAAGAAGCTGATTTGCTTTACGGTCTTGATTACATGTCTTCAAGAGTTGGAAAGCTTTGCGCCGAAGAGCTTGAAAAAAGTGGGGTCTAAATTTTTTATTTGCGGGCGTTTCGACTTCGCCGCATGAATGAGTTAAAACTCCCGCTTGCGCATCGAAACGCCCGCTATACCGTTACTCAGCCCGCGCCGCCCTTCGGGCGGCGCGGGCTATAGATATCAGCTTTTTAACAAATTAACGACACTTATTTTGATTGGTTTAACAATGCGCTAGATTGCCGCGTCGGGACAAAGCCCCTCCTTGCAATGACAGCTTGAAAATTGCAGTTATAATTGCGACTTGGCATTAACTGCTCATAACTGAGTTTAAAAGCTCTCCGGGCTTAAATAATCTAATTAAATTGAATTTACACTGGGTTTTCTTAACTTTAAGAAAATCGTAAAGCTGATTACTGCGCAAACCGCTTTGGGCTTCGTTAAGACTATTTTCGCTGAAATCAAAATTTTCAAAATAATGATTTAAGCTGGTATGTCTGTGTTTTTTTGTACAATTGTATTTTGAATAATTAACAAGGTCTTTTATATTACTTTTAACTGTAAGACCGAGGTTAAGATTTTTGTCAATAGTTAATTCTATCGACTGGCTAAGATTATTAACCATTCTATCTCCCTTTATTATAAATACTTTACACACTTAACAAGGAGTAAGACACATACACTATAAACTTAGTAATTCTTTGATTTGAAAAACCCGACTTTTCCATAATAAACATTTTTTTTTCGTTTTTCAATACAAAGTTTTAATGAATTTTGAAATACAAGCGCTAATCCCTAAAAATGCTATATTTATGAAATATTAAATATATACCAAATATATATAAGCTATATCATGATGTAATTTTTTGTTACATTTTTTAATTAACATTTGGAAACATTTTGGTGATTTTAACGCAAATTTGTATAAAAACAATAAGTGTTTAAATAACATTTATTCCATGTAATCAAGGAAAACACAAATTCTATGCATTTGTCAAGCTGTTTAGAAATAAATTTAGGATGTTTGAAAAGTCCGGATAATATGTTAATATTTAAAAGAAAAAATAATAATTTTTTATATAGAGTATCTATTTTAAAGCTTATTTGAGATGAGGAGAAAAAATGAATTTTAAAAAATTAACATCCCTTGCGTTATCGACACTGCTTCTTTCTTTCAATGCGTCATTCGCTCTGGCGGCGAATTTTACGGACATTCCCAATGATTATTGGGCAACAAAAGAAATAAATGTCCTCACCGAAAAAGGAATTATATCAGGATATCCGGATTCAACATTTAAGCCTGACCAGCCTGTAAGTCGAGCTGAGTTTATTAAAATGCTCATTAAAACATTGGATAAAGACGAAATTTCTGTAAATATAAAAAATAATTTTACTGATATTTCTAACAGTTTTTGGGGATATAATGACATTTTAAGAGCTAAAAAACTGGAATTAGTTGTCGGATACCCGGATTTAACTTTTAAACCTTTTAATTCAATTACAAAATCAGAAGCGACATCAATTGTTTCAAAAACTGTAAAAGAGCACGATTGTCCGGTTCCATGCTCATCAATGAAACAATTAAACCCATGCCCAAAGGACTCTTCTTTAAAACAGTTTCAAGACAATGAAAAAATTGCAAGCTGGGCAAAAAAATCTTTTACAAAAGCCGTCAAGCATGAATTATATGTAAATTATCCCGCGCGTGAACTTTTAACGCCTAATAAACAAATGACAAGAGCTGAAACATCAGTATTGCTTTATAAATTGTTGCAAAAACCTCAAATTGTAATGACAAGCTATCAGGGACCTGCTCTTCAGCAGGCAACAGTTCAAAAAAATACTGCCCTTATTGAACATTTGCCTTCTACTCCTTTTTCAGGAAGCGTAAATCAAGTTGAAATAAACGGACTAAACGCCAGAATTTTTGCTGAAAATGTAGTTCCTGTACGGTTTGAAGGTGGATTTGAGAGTAAAAAAGCTAAAAAAGGCGAATTTGTAAATCTTGTGTTCACTCAAAATCTTACAACAGAAGAAGGAACGACGGTTATTCCTGCTGGAAGTAAATTTGTCAGTGAAATAGTAAGTTTAAAAAGAGGAAAACCTTTTCATATAAACGCTGAAATGGCGCTTAATCTCCAAAATCTTGTTACCCCTTCTGGAAAAGCCTATCCTTTAACAGCTACAATTCAAAATAATGAGCTTCTTGATCCTGCCTTTGGAAAATGCAATTTAAAAAGATTAGGAATGATAACCGGTTCAGTAGCGGTTGTCGGATCGCTTCTCGGGGTTACAATCGGCGCGTTTTGCGATGAAGTTGGAGATGGCGCTGCCCTTGGGTCAATTATAGGCGGTGGAACAGGTTTAGCTCTTGGACTTGTAGCTCCAGGCTGTGGAATTAGTATTTCAGAAGATCAGGACGTTTATGTAAAAATTAATAGTGATCTTGAAATAGAACTTAAATAATCTGAGTTGCTAATTAGTCAAAATGCTGAAATAGCTTGAAATTTTATTTTAATTTTTATTGAATAGGGGCGAACACGTTGGTTCGCCCCTATATCTCCAATAAAATTTATTTCTGATTTTCAAAAACATTTTTTAATTTAAATAAGTTATGCAGCAGTCTTTATCAAGTTGCAATCAATGTAGTATTAAATCTTCCTCCCCCTGCCTCCTTAGTCCCCTACATTTTTATAAATTCAGTCCAAAATCCCCTCTCCCCCAACCCCCTCTCCCATTGGGAGAGGGGGCTAAAGATTGTTTTTGGTCGAGCGAACCGCCAA
>Ga0116155_10000485_pt1 | contig 33584 bp, 24 predicted proteins | sample AD_UKC032_MetaG_FD_89890 | JGI IMG/M metagenome (GOLD analysis project Ga0116155, IMG submission 89890) | Active sludge microbial communities of municipal wastewater-treating anaerobic digesters from USA - AD_UKC032_MetaG | ecosystem: Engineered > Bioreactor > Anaerobic > Digestate | place: USA...
CAAAATGCAGAAATGAGTTTACAAACTGCAATTCAGAGATTCTGTTCTGCAACTTTAACTTTGTGCTCCTTAGTGTCTTTGTGCCTTAGTGGCATGTTTTTTTCTGCCACACTAAGGCACTAAGTTCCACTAAGGCTTATTCAGCCAAACTGTTACAGTAATTAACCAGTTTAATAACATGCTCTTTCCTGTCGATTTTGATACGGTTTTTCCTGATAAAGTCCTTTAAAAGGTCTGATTTGTCCTGATAAAGGCTGAGGAACTGCTTTTCGTTAATGAAGCTTGCCAGTCCGTCCGGTTTCCTTACCCAGTATATCGGTTCAATCTTTACTACATAATCTGATGGTATGGGAAGATTATACCTCCCGCTCGAGAGATCCACACTGCTAAGATAAACGCTTGAAGCCAGCTGGGATGTTCCTCCATATCCGACAGGTTTACCGGCAGGAAGGATTTCACCTTTATACTGAAGCAGAAGTGTCGGTTCACTTGCTATAAGTACTTCATAGAAAGCATCGCCGACAGGAATGAATTTCACATCCCGGATTATCACGGTATCCACCATACCGGGATTAGATATATCATAATACTTTCCATCCCTGATAAAAACCATTTTTTCAGTAACAGTATTATAGTTCAGGTTCGGAGTCTGAACCTGCCCGTTCTTCATTATCACCTTTGACATGTTGAATTCCTGGAAATAATACTGCGGCATTGAGCCGTCGGAGGTTGTCTGGCTGTTCAATAATGCCGGTATCAGGGCTGTTGAAATTGCCACAATGTATTTTACGAGTAAGCTTGTTTGCATATTATCTGATTATTTGGATTTAATTACTCAACATATTCATTAAGACCCTCCCATCTGACCTTCCATTTATCGTTATGCGGGAACTGGCCATAAACGCACATTTTCGCAACAGCGGTAAGCAATCCTCCGTTACCCGGAAGGTATATGGTAAGTCTCGGATTCTGATAATTGTGCCCGTTAAGCAGATACCTGTTCTTTGGGGCTTCCATCATAAGGAAATCTATTGCCTGTTCTCCTCTTCCTATAGCGGCTGCCGACATCGCCAGCATCGGGAAGTCCCATCCCCATGTAGATGGCCAGTTCCACTTAAGCATTATTGTATCAAGGGAATGACCGAGTATCATGTTGTTTACCAGTTCAGTTTCGGGCAGCACTCCGTTCATCCCGGAAACTATCGGATGATCACTCAGATATCTGGGATTTGTATAGGAATCTTTTGTGTCTTCCGAACAAAGGTAAATCCCATCCTGAACTGCCGGTTCTGAAATTTTTTCTGCAACATCTTCCCACAGTTCAGGTACCTCAAGTCCTAATCTCTCTTTCCATTCAATCGCGGTTTTCAGTCCCCAGTACCAGTAAACCAGCTCGAATGCCGGATTAATTGTTGTCTCTTTCCTCAGGCTTTCCTGGGCGGGAATAAGTACCGGACCGAGAATATAACGGTCACCGGCTTCATCATACCAGGCATATGATGCCATGAAATCAGCCGATTCAAAAACCAGGTCTTTATACTCATCCAGAATTCTTTCCCTGTTTTCAGAATTCTTATAAAGAAGTTCAGCATAAAATATCGGGTGTGGCTGCTGCCAGATAAGAAAGGTACCCACACCGCTTGGGCTCTCCCGGCCATCCTGACTTGTCATTTTCGGCCATCTGGCTCCTTTATAGCCCTGCCGTTGAGCAGTTTCGCGTGCTCTGCCGAGAATTTTAAAATAATAGTCCATCTGCCTTTCAAGAACATCTTCTTTCTGCCATAATGCAAAATGAACTCCGTGCCACCAGTGCATTTCAAGATGGAATTTACCAAACCAGCTGTTGTATGTAAGCCCGGTTTCTGCAGGTGGTAAGGATCCGCTGCACTGTATTTTTGTCAGATACCGTGAGAGTATAACCCGTCGTTCAAGCTCGAATGACCTGTGATCGGTACATTCTGAAAAATCAACGGCACCACCTGAACTCCAGAATTCAGCCCAGCCGGTTCTGTTTTTTTCAGCTGTGAGGGCAAAATCATCAGGAACTTTCCTGATCTCTGCCTTGCTGAACAAACAGGAAAATTCAAATGACTGTTCATCAGCTGCCGGTTTGATATAATACATATGCCGGGAAGCATTTCCCATGGATCCGCTTGTATGTCTCACCTTTACGAAATAACGGTCATCATCCTGTATCCTTTCAAACAGGGTCTCACCTTCACCGGAGGATATCACATTTGTAATATGGGCATCAGGGTTGTCAAAATCATATCCGGCAGGCTGTGGTATTCCCATCGGAAAATGGATCTTTATCTTTAACCGGCCTTCACGGATAAGGTCAGATTCTATCCTTGCTGAAACCTGGTCATCGCCCGTATGGCATACAGTCGTTACCTGAACCGGAACACCCTCAACCGTAAAACGGCTGGAAATCTTTCCTGTCCAGAGATCAAGTTTCTGCACATTATCCTTTATATCCGTGATAGTGATCTCTGAACCGTCTTCCTTCAGTATCTGCAATCCTACCATTCCCAGGTGAATACGATGAGGGTTCTCCCTTAGCCAGTCTGATGCCATCCTCTTTCGCTCATCCTCTCCCCTCCCATATTGCCATAAATAGCTTACCAGCCTTCCGTGTACATCATAATTGCGGTAATTATCTTCAAGATTATAGTTTTCAGGGTTTGGAAATGAATGCCAGCCCCAGTCCGACATCGTTCCGAGTGATATCCCTCTTTCATAAAACCCTGGAAATGTCTGCAGCCCGGTCACATCAACAGTAAATGTAAATGTCCCGTTACCCACCGAAAAAGAATTAAGACTGTCAATAATACTGTTTTCAATATTATGACGTGATACAAGATCATACCTGTTTATGCCCTTATCGGTCTTACAGGAAAATGACATTAAAATGATAATAATTGTAGTTGTTAACTTAATGCATACCCTCATTAGTGAAACGTATTAATCTGTTTATTTCATGGATACTTTTATTTTTTATAGCACCCCTTTGTTTTCCTTTTTGATAACCTTGTGTCCCTGCGATATAATTCACCCCTAAATCCCTGCCTGCGCTGTCGCTTCGGCAGGCAGGCCCCAAGGGGGACTTCTGAGTCTGAGCGCCCCCCTTTTAATGTCATTTCACCTGCAATTTACAAAGATTATCCCTGTTTGATACGCATGTCAATCTTCAAATTTTAACATACACTGGCAAACTTTTGTTTTTTCAGTTAATTTTGAGAATTAATGCAATACAAAATACCGTGGATACTGACATAACCATCATTGGGGCAGGAGTTATTGGTCTTGCCATCGGGGAAAGACTCTCTGCGAACTTCAGCAACCTCTTTATAATCGAAAAACATCCGACTTTCGGACAGGAGACCAGCAGTCGCAACAGCGAAGTTATCCATGCAGGAATATATTATCCGCAGGGTTCGCTGAAGGCAACGCTTTGTGTGGAAGGGAAAGCTCTTCTTTATGAATACTGCAGGAAGCATGACATACCATATAATAATTGTGGTAAGCTTATAGTCGCCACAAACCCCGAAGAAGTAAAGGTCATCGAAGGTATAAGAGAAACAGCACTAAAAAATGGTGTTGATCTTGAAGTTAAGGAGAAAGATGAAATTTCTGTCCTGGAGCCCAATATTTTTGCTATGAAAGCTCTGTATTCTCCTACGACCGGTATTGTTGACACACATTCGCTGATGAAGCAGTTTGAGACTGTGATCATTAATAATGGCGGACAGATAGCATATGGCAGTGAAGTAACAGGTATTAAAAAGCTCAGTGACGGTTATGAGATCAACGTTCTGGATGCCGATAAACAGTACTTCAGTTTCACGACCAGGTTACTTATAAATTCTGCAGGTCTGACTGCCGATAAGATCTCTGAAATGACCGGAATAGTTGATGAAAAGCTGGCTATCCATTTCTGTAAAGGAGAATATTTCAGGGTTAATCCCCCGAAAAACAGGCTTATTAAGAGGCTGATCTATCCTGTACCGCATCATAATATGGAAGGTATCGGCATCCATGTGACCATTGATATGGCAGGAGGAGTAAAACTGGGGCCCGATGTAACATACCTTAAATCAAAAGAATATGATTACAGGGTAACGGCTTCAAAGCAGGAAGCGTTCTGGAGATCTGCACGGAAGTTCCTTCCTTTCCTTGAATATGATGATATAACCGCCGAAATGGCCGGGATCAGACCAAAAACACAGAAAGAAGGCGATCCCATCCGGGACTTTTATATCATGGAAGAGAGCGAAAGAGGTTACAGGGGATTCATCAACCTTGTAGGGATGGAATCGCCGGGACTCACATCCTGCCTTGCTATAGGAAATTATATTAATAATCTTGTCATCAATATCAAATAAATCAATTATTTTTATTTTTTGATTTTATCCATTATAACTTGAAAGGAGGAGAAAATGAAATCTTTTAACACATACAAACAGTTGCTTCTGATAATTTCCTTTACTTTTTTTACTGTTGCTCTCTCAGGTCAGAATAATAAGTCGGGAGATGTTTATGTCCCGGAAGTAGGTCAGCAGGGTAAAGATGTAGTCTGGGTTCCGACACCACAGGAGCTTGTTGATACAATGCTTTCAATCGCGAAAGTCACTCCGGCTGATTTTTTGATTGATCTTGGTTCCGGGGACGGACGAACAGTGATCTCGGCCGCTAAAAGAGGTGCCAGAGCCCTGGGAATTGAATACAATCCTGATATGGTTAAGCTGTCGCGGAGAAATGCAGAGAAAGAGGGTGTCAGCGGGAAGGCTGAATTTATTGAAGCTGACCTTTATGAGGCTGACCTTTCTAAGGCCACAGTAATAACAATGTTCCTGTTACCTGAGATAAACTTAAAGCTGAGACCAAGGATACTCGAGCTTAAACCGGGGACACGGATCGTATCCAACACATTTACAATGGGTGAATGGGAAGCTGACAGGGAAGTAACAACCGAGGACAACTGGAACAGCTGGAATACAGCTCTTTTATGGATCGTTCCTGCAAAAGTTGAAGGCATCTGGAAACTCGGGAAGGATGAACTTGCAATAACACAGGATTTTCAGATGATCAGGGGCAAACTCAATCATAACGGAAAATCGTTGACAATAACTGACGGAAGGCTCAGCGGTAATGATATAACATTCAAAGCCGGAGACTATCTTTATACAGGGACTGTCAACGGCAACAAAATATCCGGCAAGGTCTCAAATTCGGTTCTTGGCAATACAAGCGACTGGGTGGCGACAAGGTGATCAGAAATTATTCTCAGCCTTTTTGTTTACTTTTCAGGAGCTTCTCAAGATCTGCCATCTCATCCCTGAATCTTGCAGCTTCGATGAAATTCAGCTCTGAAGCAGCTTTTTCCATATTCTTCCGGGTCTTTTCAATTGCTTTCTCAAGCGCTTCCCGGTTCATATATTTTATGACAGGATCTGCAGCAATATCTGCACGTTCGGGTTCAATATAAGCTTTGACAGAGACACCCTTTTTACTCAGACCGGCAAGTATTGTACCGGTTTTCCTTACGATCTGAGCCGGTATAATACCCATTTCATCATTGTATTTTAATTGTTTTGCACGCCGGCGATTCGTTTCATCTATAGTCAACTGCATGCTGTTAGTAACCGTATCGGCATACATTATTACTTTGCCATTGAGGTTGCGGGCTGCCCGTCCTGCCGTCTGGGTAAGTGATCTTGCAGACCTGAGAAATCCCTCCTTATCGGCATCGAGAATCGCTACAAGCGAAACTTCAGGAAGATCGAGCCCTTCACGAAGAAGGTTCACTCCCACCAGGACATCAAATTCACCGGTACGCAATCCTTCCATTATTTCTATCCTTTCAATAGTATCAATATCCGAATGAATGTACCTGCTTCTGATCTCAAACTTCAGAAAATAAGAATTTAATTCCTCCGCCATTCTCTTGGTGATAGTTGTGACTAGTGTTCTCTCACCATTCGATGCCCTTTCCCTGATCTCATCCATCAGATTATCGATCTGGTTAAGAGTAGGTCTTACTTCAACCGGAGGATCAAGCAGTCCAGTCGGCCTTAAAACCTGATCGACAAATACTCCTTCGCTCTTTTCAAGCTCATAATCGGCGGGGGTCGCACTTACATAAATTATCTGGCCGGTAAGTGATTCAAACTCCTCTATGCGCAGAGGTCTGTTATCAAGTGCGGCAGGCAGCCGGAAACCGTATTCAACAAGCGTCTGTTTCCTCGAATGATCGCCCCCGTACATTCCCCGGATCTGAGGTATGCTTACATGACTTTCATCAATCACTGTAATAAAATTTTCGGGGAAGTAATCCAGCAGACAGAAGGGCCTCGTCCCCGACTGGCGGCCGTCAAAATACCTTGAATAATTTTCAATACCGCTGCAATATCCGAGTTCCTTTATCATTTCGAGATCATATAACACCCTCTGTTCAAGCCTCTTTGCCTCTTCTCTTTTTCCAATATCGTTGAAATACGTAACCTGCCGAACCATATCATCCTGTATTTTACTGATTGCCTGATTTATCCTGTCGCGTGTTGTAACAAAAATGTTCGCGGGATAAATAATAAAGTCATCCATGTTTTCCAGCCGGCGATTACTCTCAGGATCAAAAGTATATATCTCCTCGATCTGGTCGCCAAAGAAAATTATCCTGACCGCGATATCGGCGTATGCAGGAAACACATCCACGGTATCGCCTCTTACCCTGAATGTACCGTGGCGGAATTCCAGATCATTGCGTGAATAGAGACTGTCGACCAGCTTCCTGAGGAATTGGTTGCGTCCTGTTTTCTTTCCCTTAATGATATGAACAGTATTTGAATGATAATCTTCGGGGTTACCGATTCCGTAGAGACACGACACAGAAGAAACAACAAGAACATCCTTTCTTCCGGAGAGCAGTGATGAAGTTGCGCTCAGTCTTAACTTCTCTATGTCTTCATTTATCGAAAGATCCTTCTCAATATAGGTATCTGTCACAGGCAGGTATGCTTCCGGCTGGTAATAATCGTAATATGAAACGAAGTATTCCACACGGTTATCAGGGAAGAACTGGCGGAATTCCCCGTAAAGCTGTGCCGCAAGAGTTTTATTATGACTCAGTACCAATACAGGTCGCTGGACTTTTTCAACGACATTGGCAATCGTAAAGGTTTTTCCCGAACCTGTTACGCCAAGGAGAGTCTGGTAAGGAACACCTTTCTCCAGTCCTTCGACAAGTTGTCTTATTGCTTCAGGCTGATCGCCGGTCGGTTCAAAATCAGAGACAAGCTTAAATTTCATCGAATTAGTAACTTTTCCTATAAATTAAGATCAGACCTGAAATTTACATATTCTGAAGCATTTATTTTAAACCGGAATATTTATAAAATTAAAAAGGCGCTTATCACAGCGCCTTTTTAATTCCGGAGAACCCGGTGTATACTAACCTAAATAACCCTTCAGTAGTTTGCTCCGCGATGTATGTCTGAGCCTGCGGATAGCTTTTTCTTTTATCTGTCTTACTCTTTCACGTGTAAGACCAAATTTTTCTCCTATCTCCTCGAGAGTCATTTCCTGGCAGCCTATTCCGAAAAAGTACCTGATAATATCCCGTTCTCTTTCGGTAAGTGTTGCAAGAGCCCTGTAGATCTCCCTCGATAACGATTCATCCATCAGAAGCTTGTCGGCGACCGGAGAATCGGTATTGGTAAGAACATCAAGGAGACTGTTATCTTCACCTTCGATGAACGGGGCATCAACCGAAACATGCCGTCCTGATACTTTTAATGTATCAGTAACCTTTTCCTTCGGAAGTTCGAGAACATCTGCAAGCTCTTCAGGTGACGGAGTACGTTCGTTCTCCTGTTCAAACCTCGAAAAAGCTTTATTGATCTTGTTAAGAGAACCAACCTGGTTGAGAGGAAGCCTTACAATCCTTGATTGCTCGGCAAGAGCCTGCAGGATTGACTGCCTTATCCACCAGACAGCATATGAAATGAATTTGAATCCCCTTGTTTCATCAAATTTCTCTGCAGCTTTTATAAGCCCCAGATTACCTTCATTTATAAGGTCGGGAAGGCTCAATCCCTGGTTCTGATACTGCTTCGCAACCGAAACAACAAAACGAAGATTTGCCTTGGTGAGTTTTTCGAGTGCAGTCCTGTCGCCTTTTTTGATACGCTGAGCCAGCTCCACCTCCTCTTCTACCGATATCAACTCCTCTTTACCAATTTCCTGCAGGTATTTGTCAAGTGAAGCACTCTCTCTGTTCGTTATGGATTTGGTAATTTTTAGCTGTCTCATGCTGTCTGAAAAATTGTCGCAAAGATAATATTATACACTGTAATAACAAATAATTTTAACAATTGTTGCGAACATAAAATTGTTAACATTTTATGTCTCTATAAAACAATTAATTATACGTATATTTTGAAATAATTATTCGAGATTCGGGATTCGAGATACTATGTTAAAGGTTCCAGGCTCGAACCAACGAAACCTGAAACCTGAAACTTTGAATTCCGAATCTTGAATCAAAATCGTGAATTTAATTCCCGTACTGATATTGGAACTGTCTTCCTTCGGGAGTTATTCCGGCTATTGATCTGAGGGATTTTTCAGTGCTTCCTGCAGCTGAACGTACATCATCACCGCTGTTAACTTTTTTGTTATTTATAGTTGTGATTATGGTTCCTCTCCTTATTCCCAGATCCCGGAAAAGTCCGTCGCCGACCTCGACAATCTTGACACCATTATCGACCCCGAACATTCTTTTGTCATTGGAGCTCAGGGGTTCAAATCTGGCACCGAAAACTGCTCCTCCTCCTGAACCGCGTTCAACTACTGCTGTGGTTCCGGAAATATTCTTCAGTGTGATTGGGACAGTCGATTCTTTACCATTTCGGATGTAGGTTATATTTACCCTGTCACCAGGACGCTGTTTTCCGACCTGTTCCTGAAGCTCGGTGGCATTATTGACAGTAACTCCGTTGAATTTAATTATTACATCATCTTTCTTAAGGTTGGCATCTGCTGCTGAACCGCCTTCCTTAACATCAGTAATGATAGCACCTTTAATCTCCTTCAGATTTTTATCCTCAGCTATTTCAGGTGTAACATCGGCAATGTTCACTCCGATAAGTGCACGCTGAACTTCTCCATACTCTTTGAGGTCTTCGACTACTTTTTTAACTATGCTGACAGGTATTGCAAACGAATTACCAGCGTAAGCGCCACTTGGAGAATAGATTGCAGAAGTGATCCCTACCAGAAGTCCTTTGGTGTCAACCAGTGCACCACCGCTGTTGCCCATATTAAGAGCAGCATCAGTCTGAATAAAAGACTCTATGCGGTAATCATTCTCAAGGATCCCGAGATTTCTTCCCTTGGCGCTTACTATACCTGCCGTAACTGTAGAAGTCAGATTAAATGGATTTCCTACCGCAAGAACCCATTCACCGACTTTCAGATTATCAGAATCACCATATTTAAGGTAAGAAAGATCCTGAGCCTTGACTTTAAGAAGAGCGATGTCTGTGGTCGGATCACGACCGATAACCTCAGCATTCAGGAGCCTGTTGTCATTCAGTTTTACTTCGATGTTCTCTGCATCCTCAATAACATGGTTATTTGTAATTATATAACCATCGGCTGAAATTATAACCCCTGAACCGTAACCGGCTACTTCACGCGGTCTGCTGCTGTAGCGGTCACCATAGAACCATTCTATTATGGGATTCTGAGGCTGCTGTACCGTTGACTTTGTTCTTACATGCACAACTGCATGAACTGTCTGTTCTGCAGCATATGTAAAATCAACCTGTCCCGGCTGCATCTGCAGTGCTGTGAGATAAGCCTTCGCTTCAGGTGTTTCGATCTTTGAACTATCCCTTGCTACCACGGCTTCCGGCTTGTCAACTATCTTGGTATAAGCTACCAGTGCTATAACGGCACCCAGAAGAGCCATTAATAAAGCACCAAAGAAATATTTCCCTTTCATATCTGTTTAATTTTTAAATTATCACTTTTATTATATTTGTCGCCATTTTATCAAATATTATGCCTGATAAAAGATTCTTATATTTATAACCTTTTTCCAGTGAATTTGTTTTACAAAGATCGTGCATTTTTTCTATGACCTTCAATATATTACAATGATTTAACAACACTTTAACAATGATAACAGTAGCTTTTAACAAATATCAGGGAGCAGGAAATGATTTCGTGATGATAGATAACAGAGGGAATCAGATCAATCCTGACGATGTAGTCCTTATTAACAAATTATGTGACCGACGATTTGGCATAGGCGCCGACGGGTTAATTCTGGTTTCGGACCACAACATACTTGATTTTGAGATGAAATATTTCAATGCAGACGGGAAGCTTGGATCGATGTGCGGTAACGGCGGCAGATGCACCGCTCATTTTGCCCTGAAACACGGAATTGCCGGAAAAACCCAGAAATTCATGGCTTTCGACGGTCCGCATGAGGCACAGGTTGAAGACGATATCGTACGCCTGCAAATGGCTGATGTAAAAAGTTTCAGAATGGTGGACAATAATTATTTCATTAATACCGGATCTCCTCATTATGTATTATTCAGAGATGATGTTGACAGTATTAATGTAAATGAAGAAGGTAAAAAGATAAGATGGTCAGATAAATTTGCACCAGGCGGTACAAATGTCAACTTTGTTCAGGTCATTGATAATGGATTGAAAATAAGAACATTCGAAAGAGGAGTTGAAGAGGAGACACTGGCTTGCGGTACCGGGGTAACTGCATCTGCCATTGCTGCAGTTCTAAAAGGACATTTTGACACTTCTCCTGTAAATGTCAGAGCCAGGGGTGGCAATCTCAAGGTTGAATTCAGGATCGAAAACAATGAAATAACGAATGTATGGCTCACAGGTCCTGCAACATTTGTTTTTGAGGGGAGGATTGAAATATGATACTGCCCGGGAATCGGGAGGGATTGCTTCGCCATCCCGCCTGAGGCGGGACTCCTCGCAATGACGGTACCGGGGAGTGTGTTTGTGGTTGACGAAAGGGATTGCTTCGCTTCGCTCGCAATGACTGTAGCTTGAAGTTACATTGTAATTATATGGAACGGGAAAAACTATACGGGAAGACGCTTAATGAGCTGATCGCTGTCACGAATAGGATAGGATTACCCGGGTATTCGGCCAGACAGATTGCGGACTGGCTGTATAAGAAGGAAATTTCCTCTGTTGATGAGATGACAAACCTTTCAAAAAGGATGAGGGAGACTATCTCAAATGAATATGAGATCGGCCTTTCTGCCCCTGTCAGCGAAGCCGTAAGCAATGACGGTACAAAAAAATACCTCTTTCAGGTACTCAAAGATAAATACATTGAAGCCGCATACATTCCTGAATATGAACGGGCTACGTTATGTGTTTCGTCTCAGGCAGGTTGCAAAATGGGTTGTATTTTCTGTATGACAGGAAGACAGGGTTTTCAGGGAAACCTCTCTTCAAACGAAATACTTAACCAGTTCCGGAGTATTCCTGAATTCAGCAGACTGACAAATATTGTATATATGGGAATGGGCGAACCTCTTGATAATATTGAAGAAGTATTGAAAAGTCTGGAAATACTTACAAGTGAATGGGGATACGGATGGAGCCCGACGAGGATAACACTGAGCACAATAGGAATTAAGGACAAAATCAGGAAGTTTGTGGAAAAAAGCCGGTGTCACCTTGCAATAAGTCTGCATTCTCCGTTTGACAATGAGAGAGTTAAGCTAATGCCTATACAAAAGACCAACAGTATAAAAGATGTTATCGATATAATAAAGGAATATGATTTTTCAGGGCAGCGAAGAGTTTCTTTCGAGTATATCCTTTTCAAAGGACTGAACGATACTCCGGCACATGTAAAAGAGCTGGCACGATTGCTGGATGGCCTGAAATGCAGGATAAATATCATAAGGTTTCACAATATACCAGGATCAGAATTAACCAGCCCCGCCCGGGAGGAAACTGAAAGATTCAGGGATGAACTGAACAGGAAAGGAATAATTGCGACTGTCAGAGCATCACGCGGTGAAGACATAGGTGCTGCATGCGGATTACTCTCTACACTAAAACAAAACAAGCAGGAACAGTAGAACTGAATGAATACGAAAGTTGCCGTAAGAAAATGCGATACATACAATATTGGTGAGGTAACCGATCTGATCGCTGATATTTACAGGACCTGCGAGGGTCCGGATATTGGTAACAAAAAGGTATTGCTGAAACCCAACATACTCATTGATGCTGATCCGGCAAGATGTGTCTCGACACATCCTGTGGTTGTTGAAGCGATGATAAGATTTTTACAGGCCGGAGGAGCCGAGGTATTTGTCGGGGATTCTCCGTCGATCCACATCCGGGGCTTTAAAAGTGTCAGATCAGGTATTTATGAGGTTTGTGAGAAGACAGGCGCCACCTGGGTTGATTTCCTTGTAAATACGGCATATGCTCCTCTCGGATCAGGAAGGATCAGGATCGCATCAATAGTTAAGGATGTTGACCTTATAATTTCTCTTCCCAAGTTCAAGAATCATGAGCTTGTATTTTTTACGGGAGCTGTTAAAAACACTCTCGGCCTGGTTCCGGGTTTTGCGAAAGCAAAGCAGCATGCAATTTATCAGGACAGGGATAAATTCTCTGAGTTTCTTGTTGATCTCAATGAATCGGTATTGCCTCAGTTTTTTCTGATGGACGGTATCGTAGGTATGGAAGGACCCGGTCCCGGCCAGGGCAGCCCGGTAAAAATGGGTATCCTTATAGGATCTTCAAATCCTGTTGCTCTCGATGTCATTGCCACAACCCTGGCAGGCTATGATCCTCTGATCATCCCTACAAATTCAGCAGCCATCAGGAGAGGAAAATGGCTGAAAGATGTTAAAGAAATCATTTATGACGGCCCGGCAACAGAATCTCTTATCAAAAAAGATTTTATAAGGATATCGGAATCGGGACGGAAAAACACTATATACAGGTTCGTTTTTAACAGGTTAAAGAGAATAAGAAGGCTTCAGAGAAGGCCTGTTTTCATTCACAAAAACTGTATCGGGTGCAGGGAATGTATAAAAATATGCCCTCAGAATGCAATTGTAATGGACTGTAAAAAAGAGAATTGGGTAGTTCTCAAAGACAGCAAATGCATAAGGTGCTTCTGTTGCAGTGAGGTATGTCAGAGCAATGCTGTCGAGATACGGAGAAAAATCTTCGGAGTCTGAGGCGTTCAGTTGCCGTCAGGCATCTATTCTGGCATATTTGGCATGTGTCTCGATGAATTCCCTCCTCGGGGGAACCTCATCTCCCATCAGCATTGAGAAAATATGATCAGCCTCGGCAGCGCTTTCTATTGTGACCTGCCTCAAAGTCCTGGTTTCAGGATTCATTGTTGTGCTCCATAGTTGTTCAGCATTCATTTCACCAAGACCTTTGTATCGCTGGATCGATACTGAAGATTCTTTCCCCTGGCCCATTTCTTTAACAGCAGCATCAAGCTCCTCATCCGACCAGCAGTATTTCTCTGCTTTACCTTTCTTTACAAGATAAAGAGGGGGTGTTGCAATAAAGAGGTTACCGCCCCTGATCAGGTCCTGCATATACCTGAAGAAGAATGTCATAATGAGAGTGGTGATATGAGATCCGTCGACATCGGCATCAGTCATTATTATTATCTTATGATATCTTAATCCCGATGTATTCAGTGCTTTGCTGTCCTCATCAGTTCCGATATTGACGCCTAGTGCAGTAAATATGTTTTTTATTTCCTCGCTCTCATAAATCCTGTGTTGCATCGCTTTTTCCACATTCAGGATCTTACCTCTGAGGGGCAGGATAGCCTGGAATTTCCTGTCACGGCCCTGTTTTGCAGTACCTCCTGCCGAATCGCCCTCCACAAGGTATATCTCGCAATTTACAGGGTCCCTGTCAGCACAGTCTGCCAGCTTACCCGGTAATCCCGATCCCGAGAATTCATTTTTACGCTGTACCAGTTCGCGGGCCTTACGGGCTGCATGACGAGCTGTAGCAGCAAGAATGACCTTCTGGACAATAATTTTGGCATCCTTTGGATTCTCTTCGAGATAATTGGTTAGCATAGTACCTACGGCCTGGTCGACAGCTCCTGTTACTTCGGAGTTGCCGAGTTTGGTTTTTGTCTGTCCTTCAAACTGAGGTTCTGCAACCTTAACTGAAATAACGGCAGTAAGCCCTTCACGGAAATCATCTCCATTGATATCGAACTTCAGTTTTGCAGCTGCACCGGAATCCTCGGCGTATTTTTTAAGTGTTCTTGTCAGACCCCGGCGGAAACCGGCAAGATGGGTGCCTCCTTCAATTGTATTTATATTATTCACATATGAATGGACATTCTCAGAAAAAGAGCTGTTGTACTGAAGAGCGATTTCCACAGGAAATTCAGCCTTATCGAAGTTTATATGTATCGGCCTGTCGATTATCCTTTCCCTGTTGGCATCGAGATATTCGACAAATTCCAGAAGACCCTTCTCTGAAAGGAATTCACTATATAGCGGTTTACCTCCGTTACCATTTTCAACAAGCTCCCTCATATCCTTGAGGGTAAGAAGAATCCCTTTATTCAGGAAAGCCAGTTCGCGTAAACGTGCAGCCAGGATTTCAAAATTAAAATCGAGAGTCTGGAAAATAGTCCCGTCGGGCTTGAATGTAATTATTGTCCCTGATTTATCACTTTCCCCTATTTCTGTTACCCCGGTAACGGGTTTTCCTTTTTCATAAACCTGTCTGAATATCTTACCTTCCCTGCATACGGTTGCAGTCAGCACAGAAGACAGCGCATTAACACATGACACCCCCACCCCGTGGAGACCTCCGGATACCTTATAGGAGCCCTTATCGAACTTTCCTCCCGCATGAAGTACAGTCATTACAACTTCAAGGGCTGATTTCTGTTCCTTCTCCATTATGCCGGTCGGAATACCCCTGCCGTCATCAGCTACGGCCACCGAACCATCTTCATGGATCGTAACATCTATACGGCTGCAGAATCCGGCCAGCGCTTCATCGATTGAATTATCAACAACCTCATAAACAAGATGGTGAAGACCTTTTACACCGATATCACCAATATACATCGCAGGTCTTCTCCTGACCGCTTCAAGACCCTCCAGCACCTGGATACTATCGGCAGAGTATTCTGAATTATCCTGCAATTTGTTCTTTTCGTCACTCATTTTATTTCTTTTTAAATTACCTGATCAGTTCCTTCAAAATCAAACCCTATGGATTTCCTGAAAGAGACAAACTGTTTTCTCTCTGGCCTGACCAACTATGAAATTTTCGGGAGAATTAACCGGAACATTTTTTTATGATCAACAGCACGCAGACAAACCCTCTCTTCAACAGTGATAAATAACTGATCTCATGTCCTTTAATTATCAATGCAAATATACTTATAAATTACGGATTTTAACAGAAAAAATGCTACTATTTATACACAATTCCGGATAGAAATTAACATCCTGATATCAACAAAAGAATCTACCGGAATGGCTGACCGGATTACAAGCTGTATGTCAGACCAAGCATGCACATAAACCTCTGTGTGGGATAAAACGCCCAGTCATAATTCCTGTTGACAGCAATATTATTTACCTTAAGCCAGAATGAAAGGATTTTTGTATAACGGTATTCTGCGCTGAGATTCGCGTTTACATGCACAGGAGATTTAAATACATATGAAGTGGATGGAAGATAAAGGTCACTTTTTGTCGAAATAAACCTTCTTTTCCCAAGGGCTGTAAGTTCAATCCCCGCAATAATCTTATTTCTCAGGTTATATTTAATACCAAACTGAGCATCCCATGGCTGTTTACTCCATGGATATTCATTACTGCCCAGATTATAATTGAAGTAATTTGCCTTACCATTGTAGAAGATCTTATCACCTATCAACCCGTTAATTTCTCCATGCAGATTGAATAGCTGGGCATCATCGGTGATCGGGAAAAAATGGTTACCGACCTGATCATCGAACAAAGGATCGCTAAACACCAGGTTTGAATAAAAGAGCATATCGGTTATCATCGAATAGGATGCAGACAGGATATAGTTACCTCCTAAACCTGTATTGCCTTTCAAACCGCCAGACAGGATAAGTGAATGGCTTGTATTTGGAAGGGTATAGAGAGATCCGTCACGGAGAAGAAACGGATTTTCGATTATGACCTTATCCGGAGTATTCTTCTCAAGTTTCCCGTTCAGTCCTGCAAAGAAGGTTATATAAGTGGGAACTATATTGAAAGAAAACCTTGCGTCGGGATAAAAATGGAATTTAACGGTTGATGATGTGTCTTTGTCAAGCACGAGTTGAATTCCTACCCTGAAATTCCACTGTGTTGTACTTTTTGTTATAAACGGGCTGAAAGCCACAACATATTTCATTCTTTCGGTAATTTCCTTTGATGGCCGGTAGAAATCCATTTCGAGACCTGATCCAATATAAAAATCCCTGTACATTTTAGCCATTGATCCTGCGAGCCCGAAATTATTCTGTGAAAGACTCCTGCTGTTGAAGAACCTGCTGTAATCAATGTCAAAATCATATGATAAGTCTGTAGAATCAAGATTTACTGATGTGAATGAAAGTGCACCGCCGATATTGTTGTATCCTATCCTTATATCTTTCTTTTCAGGATCATAATCAACAATGCTTGTATCATATCCGTAAGCATATCTTGTCCTGCCTTCATAATTTATTGATCCTTCGAGGTAGTTACCTGAGAAGAATTTTTTCCCGAACAGGGAAACATCATTATCCATGTATCCTGCAAAAACACGTTCATCGTTCTGAAGCTTTACTTTACCGTTAGTTGAGAAATGTTTTGCATACAATCCGTAAGCGCCCTTTTTCGACCGTTCATTCGTGACGCTCACCTCAGCCAGCGGAGAAAGGTAATTGCCCAGTCCGAGGTTTACATAGCTCTTATAAAGCTTCTCCAGAGGATCCGGCTCCATTGTGGCTGCCTTTATAGGACTGACTGTATATTCCGGGCTGAAAGGATTGGTTGTTACTGAATAGGTAAATACCGGCTTTACAACACCGGTATCTGTGATCGCAGGGAGAATGCTTTTCTTTTTGAAATCAGAAAGTGAGGGTATGTAAGGATTATATAATGTCACTTCCCTTTTCAGTTCCTGATCCTGAGCTAAAGCAGGTGAGGCGAACATCAGGATTAGCGATATGTTTATGAGGATTTTATTCATTGCACTACCAATTATACTAGTATTACTTTTATTGATTATCCTGGTTCAGTACGGCAAGCTTTGTTCTTACTTCATCCAGAATGCCATCGTCTTTTACTGTGTAATATTCCCTGAGGCTTTCAAGTGTAACTCTTGCCTGTAGTGTATCACCTTTCTTTACCGAAATATCTGACAGTAAAAGGAATACCTTAGCCATCCAGTATTGATGGGGCGATTTCAGATCGATGAATTCCTGTATTGTTTTCTCAGCTTCATCAGCCTTATCGCTCTTATACAATATCTCTGCGACCCTGTACTTCGATTCTGCACCTTCAGAACTGACAACTTCCGAAGCAATTCTCCGGAAATCTCTGAGAGCTTCATCAAAATAATTCAGGCTGTAATTTGCTTTTGCCTTCATGAAAACAGCTTCCCTTAGCAGTTCCTCAGGGATATTGGCGGTATTGTTGATCTTATCAACGGCCGAAATGGTCTTCCTTGCATCACCAAGCTGATAGGCAGACCTGAGTTGACCTTTCAGAGAAACAATTTTATTCTCAGGACTTGCTGCCATCGGTTCAAGCTTCTCATAATACCCGAGAGAAGCTTCGAAATCTTCCATTTCATAGGAAAGATATGCAGCTGAAACAAGAGACTGTTCAGTAAACTGGTTATTCGGGGCTCCGGCTACCGCATCATAAAGCTTTAATGCATCTTCATTCTTACCTTCCGATCTGAGGCATTCAGCCAGATAAAATCTCGCATTCTGGATAAAACTTCCGGTGGGAAATTCCCTCAGATAGCTTTCAAGCACACCTGCTGCTCTCTGACAATTGCCTGACATATAAAGATTCTCACCTGAAGCATATAACATTGAATCTTTTTCAGCCATATTAATATCTCCATATCCCTGGATTGTCCTGGAATACGCAAAATAAGATTCAACATCATTCAGTTCAACATAGGCATTTTTAAGACCGGTCATCGCATTCCTGGCTTCAGGCGTGGCCCGGTAATTTTCAATCACCTTTTTATATTGAGCTATTGCTTTTTCGTTCTGTCCGGTATTGTAATAAAGAAGTCCAAGCTGTACAATTGCCCTGGGAACAAACGGGGAAGACTGATAGGAATTGATTATAGTATTAAAATCGGCTTCTGCTTTTGGATATTCCTCAAGAACAAGATATGCCCGTCCGCGTTCGAAAATCGCATTCGGCACAAAAGAAGAAGAGGGAAGTTTCTGTGTGAGTGAAGTAAGTACTTCCGCTTTCGCTCTTTCATTGTTCATCAGACCAAGGGAAAAAGCCTTCTGGTACATTGCATAATCGGCATCCGTTTTTCCGTAATTAATAACCTTATCATAATATGATATGGCCATAGGATAATTGGTTGTGATGTAATAACAGTCACCTGTCCTGTTCCGGGCATCGGCAAGAATATCGGGTTTTGTCTTTGGAGGATCAGATTCAAATGCTTTAAGATGTGTAATGGCGTTCTGGTAATCCCGAAGATTGAAATATGTATAGCCCAGGTTATATCTCAGCATCGAATTCTCCTCGAGTGTCATTGATCCGGGAATTCCCATAAATATTATATAATCAGCTCTTGCCTCTTCATACTGCCCAAGACGGTAATGTGCCTCGCCTCTCCAGTAGATTGCCCTGGCCCTCAGTTCTTTGTTATGCTTTTCATACTGAAGTGATTTCCCGAACATATCTATTGATTCTTCAAGCTCCATATTCCTGAATAACTCAAGTCCCCTGAAGAATGCCGCCCTCTGATAAGCTTCCCCAAGCTTGCTGTCCTTATTTGTTATCTTGTCGAGGGAAACAAGGGCTGCCTTGTAGTTTTTATCCTGGAGATATGCAAGTACAAGATAATTATATGCTTCTTCAATCCTTTCAGAACCCGGGAAAAGGTCTACATACCGCTGGAAAGAGGATATTGCTTCCCCGAAAGGCGAATATGAAGTTTCATAGGTGATCTTTGCATAATTAAAAAGCGCATCTTCCTGGATTTTTTTATCAAAATCAAGCTTTGATGCCTCAGCAAATCCGAACTGTGCTCTTTTCTTATTGTTCTGATGAAGATAACAATCCCCCAGAACATACCACACATTCTGGCTTAGAATATCTGACTTTGCACCTATTTCAAGTAATAACTTTATTGCTTTATCATAATCACCTGCCTTGTAATAACAGTACCCAAGCTGATACTTATCTTCCCTTCCGCTTAATTTTGTCCCGGCAGCATATTTTTCAAGATATGGCAAAGCCTCAGCATAATTTCCCTTATTGAAATAAGCATCACCTATAAAACGGTATAATTCTACAGCCCTCTCCTTTCCGGCCTTATCAACAAGTTCCGGAGCAATCTGAAGTATCTGATCGTAGTCCTTTTTCATATAGAGTATCTGAACCATATAAAAAGGCACAATCCCGCCAAAGGTTTCGTCATTCTTCAGACGGTTGAAACCCTCCATGGCTGTTTCATACATCTGCTGTTCATATGCTATCTGGCTGTAATAATAAATTGCCGGAATTGTATATTCGGTATCAATATCCTTGATCTCGGAAAACATTAGCAATGCTCTCTGCTTGTCGCCCCGGTTGTAATGAGAATAACCCAGCCGGAAGAAGTATTCGGGCAATTGTTCCGGTAACAACTCCTGCCGGTTCACATTCTCAAAATATGTTATGGCTTTTCTGTAATTTTTATTCTGATAAAAATAATCGCCAAGCGCCAGATACCCTTCATTTATCCTCGGGCTTTCAGGGTGCATCCTTATAAAAGTGACCATCCGGTATTCAGCGTCCGGATTGAACAGGTTAATAGCTGACATCGCCCTGTAGTACCTTGCATCAGCTATTGCGAGAAGATCAGTATTATCAGAATCACTGAGATAAGAATCAAACATCCTTATGGCTGCAGGATATTTCTCCTTGTTGTAAAATTCAATACCCTTCCTGAGATCGGACGTATATTCCACGCCCGAAAAAGCCACCTGTGATCCTGCTTTAAATGATGTCAGAATAAAAAAAACCGGGATTATAAGAAATGTGGTTTTGTTCATAATTTATTTTTTTCTGTCACAAATATGTAACCTGAGCCACAATCAAGCGCGAGATTGATTAGTAAATGCTTAATTATAAGCCATATATCGTAAAACTACCATATTTTTCAATCAGTTGCAAAATTATAATTATTAAACGCCTGTCATCAGCCTTTATTATTGATTTTATCAACATTCAATTTTAATTAATGTTTGTTTCATTATTTTGCAGGTAATATCAGAATTATGATTCCGCTGGATATAATAATAGAACTGAAGGAATGCCGGATATGGCAGCAGGATAATCCGGTATTGTCAGATGTAAATCTCACTGTTGCAAAGGGTGAGTTCATGTATCTTGTAGGAAAGGTGGGAAGCGGAAAAACCAGTCTTATTAAAACTATAAATGCACAGTTGCCCCTGAGGGAAGGGACCGGTATTGTAGCCGGATATGATCTTGTTAAGATTAAGCACAGGGATATACCCTTTCTCCGGCGTAAGCTTGGAATTGTATTTCAGGATTTCCAGTTACTTACCGACCGGTCTGTATCGGATAATCTTGAATTTGTCCTGAAAGCTACAGGATGGAAGAATAGAAATGACATTTCGGCCCGTATCGGAGAAGTACTTGAAAAAGCAGGTTTGGGTCATAAAGGGTATAAGATGCCTCATCAGCTTTCGGGAGGAGAACAGCAACGTGTTGTTATCGGAAGGGCTCTCCTGAACGATCCTGATATTATACTGGCCGACGAACCCACCGGGAACCTTGACCCGGAAACCTCTGAAGGCATTATAACTTTGCTTCGTGAAATAAGCAGGAACGGAAGGGCAGTCATTATCGCCACCCATAATTATACTATTCTTAAGAAATTCCCGGCACGGACCGTCAGATGTCAGGACGGAAAGCTGTTCGAAGTAAAAACCGACGAGGAGATTGAACTCGAAAAACTTTAAGTTCAGCGTTCAGCGTTTAGGATTGAGGGTGTTTGAACCCGGAACTCTGAACTCTTAACCCTGAACCCTGAACTATTTGAACCATCTTACAGGCCATGGCAGCATATTCCTGTAATTCCTGTAAAAAGGTACATTTTTGCTCCCGAAAGACTCCATAAATGCAGCAATTGAAGGTATTGAAGAACCTGCAAAATCCAGGACAGTTCTGGTTCCGGCAGATTCCCTGATCAGTTCATTGACCATATAATAACCCAGCCTTTTCTGCCGGCTCTCTTCGGTATTAACAACGAACAACATTGTTTTTCTACCTTTTATTTCTACAAGGAATAAACCGTAAAGGATCTTTCTTTTTGATGCAGGCACAGCAAGTATCCGTCCTTTTTTATTCCTTATGCAGAAATCCATTAAGGCATTCAGACGCTGATAATCCCGTTCTTTTATTCCCCTGATCTTCCCCCCTGCATTCTTTCTGAACAATTCAATTAAGACTTCCGGCTTTACATCTTCTGTAATTTCAATTTTCTTTTTACTGGCTTTTTCAATATTCCTTTTGCAGTGCCTTGAAAAGTTCTCCCGGATCTTTTCATATGATGTAGTAAGATCAAGCTCATAATTAGCCTTCAGCGTCACTCTGAATTTATCATTATCAATCCTCTGGGCAGTACAGAGATCGATCAGCCAGTAGAAATCCGGCAGGTATCCGATAAACTCATTAATAGCCTTCCGGGCTGATTTGTCAGGCGAATATGCACCCAGTTGCTGAAGAAAGATCGGTGTTGCAACATATTTTATACCGAATTTCTTAAACCCGGGTACAGGAAATACAGAATCATAATCACTGTCTATCAATGCCTCCCATCCCGGAGACATTATATCCAGGTACCAGGAAAAGCCATACGGCTTACCGCCGGGAGAATCTTTAATACAGTTATCCCATTGTTCCCTGTCAATTTCATGATGTTTGAGATATACGATCATGGTTTCTGGATTAATAACATCTTTTCAAAAAGCTTTCTCCAGCCATCCCGTTCTTTATTTCCTGTAAGGGATGTATTATGCCACAGGCTGACAAACAATCCGCCAACTTTACGCGTTTCAGAAATTATACTGAAAACGACCTTCCCTGCCTCTTCCGGATCCAATTTCATGTACTGATAAAGAGTTGCGTCCATTACCTGAAGGGGGATTATCCTGAGGCCGGTCTGCCTCTCTTCTGGCAAATTGTAAAACATGAATGGTCTGGCTGTTCCCGCCCTGAATCCCGGTTCATCAGCATACCCCATTGAATAATCTTCAACAATACCTGCTTTCTCAAGCATATTATAAGATGAGGGGATTTTCAGTCTCAGGAAATGAAACCTGCTGATAGTAATTTCCTTTTCCAGAATTATACCCAGTCTGTTTTTTTCTTCATTAAAAACGGAATAATCATCTGTTGCAAAGTACGAAGGATGGATTCCCGCACTATATTTACTGCTTATCTCTTTTAACAGTCTACTGTAATCTTTATTTCTCCATGAAGGATTCTTGTCATATTTTGTAATTCTTCCTGCAGGAGCAAAAAAGCGAACATCCGTACCGGTATTTTCGATACAGCTGATCAGATAACCGAAAACATCGTACGGATCCTTTTCTCGTCCTGAGAGTACCCTGAATCTCTCGACGGCAATCCGGGGCCTGATAACAATATCACGGAACATTAGTCCTGTGATCCGGGAAAAATTCCTTCCCAGATATGCAAAAGGCTGGTCTAAATCTATTGTTAAAAGAGTTTTATATCCATCTTTCCTGAAAACAAGATCCGGGAAATGTCGTTCAAGAATATCAGCAAGTACCTTAGCCCAGAGATCAACGACAGGAATCCTGAGAAAATTATTCCTGGATGCAAGTGAGGCTTGTGCCGGAAATCGTCCGTGCATATCGGGCTTATATGTCAGATATTCCTCATATCTCGTTGTAAGAAAGAATGAAGCGGCGAATATATCGAAAGGAATATCCGAATTCTCGTCCGTCAGGAAAAATGCCGGTATTCCCTTCCATTCACCAACAGAAGGCAAGATAGTCTTTATCCCGTTTTCAAAAAGAAGCTGATGTGGTTTAATACTGACAGATCCGGGAATTTCTTCAGAGGAATAATTAATTACAGGATCATCGCCGATCTGATTCTTATAAGTGATTATTTTCCAGTCAGATCCCAGTATATTTCCGAATATCAACCCGGCAATATACTTTAACCTTGGAGAGGCAGTCCGGGCAAATATTTTAATCTCACCATGATACATAGTCAGTACTTAAAGTGCCTAAAGTGCCTAAAGTGCCTAAAGTGCCTAGAGTGCCTAAAGTTAGTATTTAATTTTACCTTTTCAGGAAATCATCATAAAGAACCTGCAGAAATGCTTTTCCGTTTCGTCCGGCAGTGTCAGGGTCTTTCCCCTCCCTTATCACGGAATCGCCCAGCTTGTGTTCATAAATATATTTTGAGGAGTCGGTTATGAAACCAAATCCTTCATTAAAGGTATAGAAGGCAAAGGATCCGCTGCCGGCAGACAACAGGTCCTTCGAGAAAGGATAATCGCCATCAAGTCCGAGCTGGCGGAGTATGGTAAGGGGAATATCAACCTGACTGCCGGTTTTTTCAATTGTGATACCGGTTTGTGCCAGGGCACCTCCCAGCCATAGCATAGGGATTTTATATATCTCTTCAGAATATTCCTGAATATCGGTCGAATTTCTCCTGCAGTGATCTGCCACAAGAACGACAAGGGTGTTTTTCCACCATCCGGTAGTTCTGGCCCAATCAAGGAATTCACCAAGTGACCTGTCGGTATAATGTATTGAATTCCTGAATTTTGTGAAATCATCGCTTCCCTTGAATACGGGGTCCATCGGGACCTCAAAGGGCTCATGGCTTGATAATGTCAGTACGACTTTAATAAAGGGCTCCTCAATATTCTTCATGGAATCTCTTAATGCAGCTAATAACACATGATCATGGACACCCCATTTTGAATTATAAAATTCGGGGCTGAAGTTATCCATAGTTATTACCTGATCAAATCCTGCGTTTTTAACAAAGGAATTGAAGTTGGCAAAATTTATCTCTCCGCCATACCAGAAAGAAGAATTATAGCCCTGTTTTTCCATATCCTTAACTATCCCGGGCAACGACTGGGTTTTCTGAGGCTCCTTCATAACCGATACAGCCGGTTGAGCCGGATAACCGCACAAAATAGCAGGTATGGCTTTATCAGTACGGTTTCCGGAAGCATAGAAATGTGAAAAAAGTATTCCTTCCTTAATATACCTGTTAAAAAAGGGTGTTGTAAGTGAATCCCCGCTCAATGGCTCTATAAAAGCACTTCCGAAACTTTCGATGACTATCATCAGAATATTTGGCCGGGAGTTATTAAGTAATTTCACAGGCTCCCCGGTGCTTTTAATCAATGAATCTGTAATCGCTTTCGCCTCAGCAGTATCCACGAACTGGTAAGGATTTCTGACAGGTTTCTGATTAAATACTGAACTTCCCACATTCCAGACTACATTAATCGCAGCATGGTTCAGGAACATTTCGTCGCTGAAGTAAACAGTTCCGGCATTTATCGGAGCAATTCCGATGCCTCCCCTTATCGGGATAAGAAGAGATCCCCACAGAACAAGGAAGAACAGCATTGCTGCGAACCATAATCGTACCCGTTCAAAACCTTCAAACAACCCGTTTATTAATTTCCTGTACAGATATATGAATAATGCTGAAAGTAAAATAATAGTTGTCAAAACTGCAAAAAACTGAAAAGTAGTTACCGAAGCCATAGCAGCTTTAGGTGTTTTAAGGTAGATAAGGGGAGTATAATCCATCCTGAATCCCCAGTATTTATACAACAATGTGTCTGAAATTACAATTGCAGAAGAGATTGCCAGTATTATGTATGTGTACCATTTCACGAATTTGCTGTACCAGTCCCAGTTGAAATAAATTTCCGGGATCAGCAGCAGCAGAGGGATGATCATTACATATCCAACGGCAGAAAAATCGAGGAGCATGCCGTGCCTGAATGTCAGAAGAAGTGATGCTGTACTGAATTCAAAAGCTTCCCGGTATTGAGTCAGAATGAAAATCAGCCTTGCAAGGACAAAGAAGGACAGCCAGAATAATCCATAGAAGAAAATAGCCGTAATTCTCTTTTTCATTTCAGCCGTATTAGAAATTTATCTCCGTTCTTTGAAAAAAGAAGGAGTGAAACTGTTATTATAAACATTCCTGCGATGGTAAGCAGTTCAGGTTTTTCACCGGGAGCCAGCAACCAGCTGAGAATTGCACCCGCCACCGGGATAATGAATTTGAACATATTCAGTTCGGAAACCCTGACGTGCGGCCTCTGAAGAAGCTTGTACCATAATGAAAATGCAAAGGATGAAACAAAGCTCAGCCATACGAGAGCAATCCAGTATTCGCGAGGCAGTGGACCTTTTGGTAATCCCTCCAACGGGATGGAAAGCAGGTAAATAATTATCCCTCCGGTAAAAAGAGAGGTTGAACTAAGAACAAGCGGATTTATTCCACGGCTTTTCAGGGATACCAGAACGTTGCTTGTAGCCGTTGCGATATTAGCGCCAAGGATCATCACAACGCCAAGCATTTCGATTGCGCCACCAAGTTTTAAAGCTTGTCTTCCCGCACTTATGAGAATTACTCCCGAAATTCCCGCTATGATTGTTATAATTTTCCTTCTGGTCAGCTTTTCTCCATTACTCATGATGGCTGCAACAACTGCTGTCACCAAAGGTTGCGAACCAACTATTACTGCCCCGAGGGCGCCCGGAACAAGGTTCAGTCCCTGATAAAATAGTATATAATTAACGAGCGTTTGCAGTAAGGTAACCCAGATAACTATTTTCCAGTTTTCCCTCACCATTGATATAAATCTGGCAGGTTTAACCGTGAATGGCAGGATCATCAATCCTGAGATAATGAACCTTATCCCGGCAAAGTGAAGTGGAGAATCATACTGAAGACCAATCTTAATGACCGCATATACCGTTGACCATAACAGACATGCAAGTATTGCCAGTATGATTGTATTGTCTTTGTTATCCATAGAAATAATTTGGCGGCAAATATCTGAAAAAAATCACATATTATTGATAGATTTGTCTAAAGTTCAGCCAACCTGCCATGACCATTGCTGATTACCTGGCAAAAAAATTATATAATTCGGGTGTACGTCATGTTTTTGGAGTCCCGGGAGGTGCATCGATACCGTGGATTGAAGCATTCAGAAATGCCGGGATTGAGTTTGTCCTGACAACGGGCGAAGCTGCTGCAGGAATAATGGCTGATGTGACATACAGACTCACAGGCATCCCAGGAGTATGTCATGCCACATTCGGACCCGGTGCGACAAATATAGCGACCGGAACCGGCTGCGCCTTCCTCGACAGATCTTCAGTAATAGTCCTGACAAGTGAAATGGACAATACTATGATCAAAAGGACAACCCAGATGAATATTGATCATCAGGCACTTTTCAGACCGCTTACAAAAGCTACATTCCGGCTGAGACCTGATAATACTCCTGAAATACTTTCAGAAGCACTGAAGATTTGCCGTGAAGAGTATCCCGGACCGGTTCACATAGGCCTTCCTGCAGATATTGCAGGAGCCGTGACTGACAGTATTCCGGAAGACGAAACAGATACAAAAGAATACCGGAATTCAGGAAATCCAGAAAATATACGTTCCCTGCTCGAAAAATCCCGAAGGCCACTGATCGCTGCAGGGCTTACTGCCCGGCGGCTGGGGATACAACCACTTCTTCTCCGCTTCCTTGAAAAATATAATATTCCTGTCGTACTGACTCCCATGGCTAAAGGGATTATAAACGAAAATCATCCTTCATATGCAGGAGTGTTATTTCATAGCCTGAGTGACTATCTTGAAGAGTTGTATCATAAAACCGATCTTATAATCGGGATCGGATATGACCCCGTCGAATACAATTATGAATCCTGGATTCCCGAAGTACCTCTCATTCATTTTGATACCAGAGTAACCGATATGCCGGCGACTATCGATGCTTTGCAGTTTGCAGGATCACCGGCTGACTGGTTCAGTATTCTGGGAAATCTGAATCCCGGGTATATAATCCGGGAACATTCAGTTATTAAAGGGATACGTGATGAGATGCTTTCGGTTTTTGAAGGATTTACAGGACATTTCGGTCCTGTGTCGGCATTAAAAATCCTGAAAGAAGAATTACCGGCAGATGCTATTATTTCAGTGGATGTAGGATCTCACCTTCATCTTGCAGGCCAGTCCTGGGAAACACGTGGAAAAGGAAATCTGATTATATCGAACGGCTGGTCAGGTATGGGATTTGGCATTCCTTCCACAATCGCAGCAGCGATTTCAAAACCATTTGTCAGGAGCGTATGCATAACCGGCGACGGAGGATTTCTTATGTGTGCCGGAGAGATGATGACCGTCAGACGCAATAACCTTCCGGTTATAATTGTTGTTCTTTCAGATGGCGAGCTTAACCTTATCAAACTCAAACAGACATGGAAGGATATCAAACCATATGGCACAAACCTTTACCACGGGGACTTATTCGGATCCGATATGTTCTTTGGTGTAAAAATACTTCGGGCTGATTCCGGTGAGGCTATGGAGAAAGCCATCAGTACTGCCCTGCTCCTGAACGAGCCTGTAATAATTAATGCCATTATAGATCCTGATGATTATAATTGGCTGGTTGTTAGAAAATAGGCGAAAGCTGATAATCAATCCGGTGATACCGGACATTTAGCTGAGCCCTATTTTTTCCGTTTGGTTGCTTTGGTCTCCTTTACCTCTTTCTTTTCCTTTGCGGGTTTAGATTCCTTCTTTTCTTTTTCACCCTTTTCTTCTCCTGTTTTCTTCTCTGAAACTGCCTTCTTTGCTTCTTTTACTTCTTTTGCAGGTTTTTCAGCCCTGGCTGCCTTTTCTGTCGCTGCCTCACCCTCTTCCTTAACCTTCTTTGCAGGCTTTGCTTCCCGAGCTTCCTTCACCTGCTTAGGTGCTTTCGTTTCTTTAGGCTTTTTTACCTCAGCAGTCTCAGCAACATCCTTGTTTTCACTAACCTCTACCGGTTCCTTTACCTCTCTGACTTCCTTCCCTGCGCTGCTATCCTTAACTTCATGAATTTCTGTCTGCTTCTTTTCTTTTGACTCAGGAACTTCCCTGACTGATTTTTCTTCTGCTACTTCAGCAACTTCCTTCTCTGCTTTTCTTTCTTTTAAAGGCTTTCTTTCCTTCAGCCCTTTTCCCTTAACAGGTTCCAACTGCATAATTGTCTGTTTTTTATCTTTTTTTCTACGCCGTCTTACACCATATGTACCAAGGATAATCTTGCCTCTTCTAGTTTTTTTATCACCTTTTCCCATAATTTTTGGTTTTGATTTATTTCATATACCCGTTTCAGAGTGCCGGCAAAGTTAATAATATTCTTTTTTATTAATCAAGATATTCAGTGACACCTTCAATAAAAATGATCACTTGCTTTAAAAACACTATCTTGCAACAAATATTTGATCTGCTGATGCAAACATTACATGATTTAAGACTGGCCGTCCTTATAGACGCGGATAACATACCTTTCAGCAATGTCAAGGGGATGCTGGAAGAAATAGCTAAATACGGCACTCCGACATTCAAAAGGATCTATGGTGACTGGACAAAACCAACGGTTGCCGGATGGAAAAGTGTTTTACTTGAGAATGCAATAACACCGGTACAGCAGTACAGCTATACAAAGGGTAAGAATTCAACCGATTCGGCGATGATAATTGATGCAATGGATATCCTCTACTCCGGAAAAGTCGACGGATTCTGTATCGTATCCAGTGACAGTGATTTTACAAGACTGGCGACCAGATTGCGTGAGGCCGGAATGACGGTGATAGGAATAGGGGAACGGAAAACTCCGTCTCCCTTCATAATCGCATGTGATAAATTCATTTATCTTGAGATCATTAATTCCCCGGCGGTGACACAGGAAGCGGAGCCTGCCTTAAAGAAGCCGGGGACTCCTTCCCGAAATAAACGCAAGAATGGAACAGGTGAATCACAGGCTCAGATCAAAAAGGTCAAACGTCTCATCGCTTCATCGATCACAGATCTGGCTGACGAGAACGGATGGGCCTACCTTGGTGATGTAGGGAACCTTATACTTAAAAAACAACCTGATTTCGACCCAAGAAACTTCGGTTTTACAAAGCTAAGCCCTCTTATAAAATCACTTGACTTTGAGATAGATGAAAGGGATTCGGGACAGAATAATATAAAGCATATTTATATAAGGAACAGGAAGTAAAGAAGGGGAGCAGAGAGCGGAGAGCGGGCAACGGAAAGTTGGGAGTGGGGAGCAGAGAACAGAGAGCGCATAGCCGTCAACTTAAGAAATGTCTTAATAACGAAAACTACTGTAAATAGCAGAAATATAGCTAATAAAGTTTCCCCTCCTTTGAAAGGAGGGGTGGCCGGGATTTCTAATTTTGAAATTTTTACAATCCTGCTTTCCCGGCCGGGGTGGTTAAAATGGAATTAGCAAACTTGAACTTATTTCTCAGAATAAAATAAACCACCCCGGCCAGAACATCTATATTTCTGCACATTAGATGATTTTTTGGTCTGGCCACCCCTCCTTAAAAAAAGGAGGGGAAACTTTTGTCCGTAAAACACCATTAAGTTGACGGCTTTAGGGTAAGGGGTGTGACGATTAAGGGAAATGCAAGTGAGAATGTAACCGGGATTGTGACCTTTTAAAGGGATATTTTGGATCATAAATATCATCAGTTGCCTTAAAATTCAACTTATTCTGGCGTAAAATTTTTTCTTTCCAAAAAAAAATCAGACCTTTGCCACTGTCTTAATAACACATTTTAATAATTGAATCATGAACATTTACGTAGGAAGTCTAAATTTCAAAATGACTGAAGCAGACCTTAAAGAGAAATTTGAGGAGTATGGCGAAGTAACATCCGCTAAAATAATCATTGACAAATACTCCGGAAAAAGCAAAGGATTTGGTTTCGTGGAAATGCCTAACGAAGCTGAAGCAAAAAAAGCTATTGAAGAACTTAATGGCGCAGATATCCAGGGCAGGAAGATCATTGTAAACGAATCAATTGAAAGAGCTGACAGAAGAAGTAATTTCAGAGGTGGTGATAACAACCGCCGGGGAGGCAATCCCAGAAGAGATAATTACAGGTAGGAATCAAAAAGTTTAAGCTATGAAAGGTACTGTTAAATGGTATGACAGAGTCAAAGGTTATGGTTTCCTTCAGACCGAGGATAATAAAGATATCTTTGTACACCGATCAGGGCTTGAGGTTTCCCACACTAACCTTGAAGCAGGCCAGGCTGTTGAATTCGAAGTTGAACAGAGGGAAAAAGGGCCTGTTGCTGTTAAAGTAAGAAAAATTGATTGAACTTACACAAGTTTTTAACCGGGAGGCTGTAACATTTTACAGCCTCTTTTTTTTATCTTTAAATCGCGAATTCTCAAATCTGTTTAATTCATAAAATGCTCACAATTTATATATCCCTCCGTGACCTTTGTGCTACTATATAACTCACCCCTAAATCCCCCAGGGGGGACTTTTGAGTCTGAGCGCCCCCCTGGGGGCAAGGGGTGGCAAGAAGGGCAGGAGTTATTATTGTTAATGTTCCTGAGTTCTTTAAGGTGTACTCTTAGTGGTTAAAGAATAAATAATAAATTATCTAAAATGAATATTTCTTTCAGCCCATCAAATCTATTTAAACTTATCATACTGATATCTCTGATCTCATTATCAGCTGAAGCCCAGACAAATTATGATTCAATGCAAAAGGGCTTCTCGGTTCCTCCCTCTTCAGCCCGGCCCAGGACGTGGTGGCACTGGACAAACAGCAATGTTTCTGTTGAAGGCATAACAAAGGATCTCGAATGGATGAAAAAAACCGGTATAGGCGGAATGCAGCTGGCAGATGTCGCAGCCGGACAGGGACAGGTAACTGAGAAAAAAACTCTTTTCCGTTCCCCGGAATGGCTGGAAGCTGTAAGGCATACAGCTTCAGAAGCTGACAGGCTCGGTCTTGAAATGGCTGTTTTCAGCTCTGCCGGATGGAGTCTGGCCGGTGGTCCGTGGGTAAAACCTGAGCAGGCAATGAAAAAGCTGGTATGGAGCGAAATCACAGTTCAGGGTCCCCTAAGCTTTACCGGGAAACTGCCGGATCCTCCTGCCTGCGAAGGACCAATCAGAGATCTGTCAAGAACAGGACGAAAAGATCCTTCGGAAATACCTTTTTACAGAGATTGTGTCGTCCTGGCTTTTCCCACACCCGAAGATGACCTGAGAAAACAGGTTCCGGAACCGCTGATTACAACCGGAGGAGGAGAAACCGACATTGAAGCTCTTCTCGATGATGATCTTAATACATCTGCCAGGATAATCGCAGGAAAAGACAAAAACATGGTCTGGATACAGTTTCAGTGGGAAAAACCCTATAAAGTTCAGGCTGTTACTCTTGCCAGCCGTGCCGGGATCCCTTTCGGATGCCTTAAAGCAAGCCGGGATGGAAAGGAATATAAGACAATAGCACTTTTCCCCGGTCCTCAGCTGTACCGTTCAGGTAAAGTTGCTACTTTTTCAGTCCCGGAAACTTCCGCGGAATATTTCAGGTTTGAATTTACGGGAGCACCCCGGACTCCTGCAGAAGTAATGGCTGAGACTGTCACAAAGGCTGATTCGGTATATATATTCAGTGAGATAAAGCTTCACAGTTCCGCCAGGATCAACAGGTGGGAAGATAAAGCAGGATTTTATCATCTTTTCAATTATGAACCTGTTGCTTCAGAACCTGTACTCAACACTTCCGTGATCGATCCGGCAAAGATCGTTGACATTACCGGTTTCCTGCTCCCCGACGGAACTGTCGGGTGGAAGGTACCCGAAGGTAACTGGACCATAATGCGATTCGGCTATTCGCTTACCGGCGCCAGGAACAGACCGGCAGTACCGGCCGGGCTCGGATATGAAGTGGATAAACTTAGCAGGGAACACACTGAATCCTACCTGAAAGAATATATCAGGCCTGTCAGGGATGCACTGGGATCCCTTTACGGGAAAAGTCTGCGCTACATCCTTCTCGACAGCTGGGAAGCCGGAATGCAAAACTGGACAGATAAAATGACAGAAGAATTCAAAAACCGCAGAGGATATGATATGACCTCATATCTTCCCTGTCTGACGGGCAGGATTGTTGCTGAAAGTGATCAGAGCGACAGGTTCCTCTGGGATTTCAGGAGAACACTTGCAGATATGTTTGCAGAAAATTTTTATAAAGTGGTAACTGATTTTTTCAATAAGGAAGGAATCGGGACTTATGGCGAAGCCTCCGGCGTTTCCCTTGAGATCCTTGAAGATGCTCTTCTCTGCAAGAAATATGTCGATATACCCATGGGTGAATTCTGGTACAGGGCACTTCACCCTGAGCTGATGTATTACCAGGATGTTCGCGGAGCTGCATCGGCCGCACATATATATGGCAAACCGGTCGTTGCTGCAGAAGCATTTACCGGCGGTGGATTCAACTCCCCGTATGAACTCAAGATTGTCGGAGATTACTGGTTTACTCAGGGAATAAACAGATTTGTCTTCCATACATCTGCCCATCAGCCACTTGATACTAAACCGGGTAATACAATGGTCGGTACTCATATAAACCGTAATATAACATGGGCCGACCAGGCAGAGCCGTTTATGACATATCTCTCCAGATGTTCATTTTTGCTCCAGCAGGGAAAATTCGCGGCGGATCTTGCATATCTGCTTGATGAAGGAGCACCTTCAACAATGCCAATCTGGGGAGAAGGCCTGAAACCGGCCCCTCCTGAAGGATATGATTATGACTATGTTAATGCTGATGCCCTCATTAACAGAATGTCAGTTGACAATGATGGCAGACTTATTCTTCCTGACGGGATGAGTTATACAATGCTGGTTCTTCCTGAAACCAGAAAGATGACATTACATGTTCTTAGAAAAATACACGATCTCGTAAGGGAAGGAGCCACTGTTGTCGGTCCCAGGCCTGAAAGTACCCCCGGCTTATCCGGCTACCCGGGATCGGAAGAAACACTTAAAGCATTATCCTATGAGCTATGGGGAGATCTGGATGGCGTAAGCAGGACAAAAAGGGAATTCGGTAAGGGAAATATCTTCTGGGGGATATCACCTGAAACGGTACTGAAACTGAAAAAAACCGAACCTGATTTAGAGTATTCAGGAACTC
>Ga0116155_10000496_pt1 | contig 32970 bp, 29 predicted proteins | sample AD_UKC032_MetaG_FD_89890 | JGI IMG/M metagenome (GOLD analysis project Ga0116155, IMG submission 89890) | Active sludge microbial communities of municipal wastewater-treating anaerobic digesters from USA - AD_UKC032_MetaG | ecosystem: Engineered > Bioreactor > Anaerobic > Digestate | place: USA...
CCTCGGCCCTCCATTACGACATGGATAGGCCGGCTAACGCGTTGGGCTTGGCGGATTTCACGCGCAAGGGCATCGAGCTCCTCGAGGACGCGCCCAAGGGCTTCTTCATGATGGTCGAGGGCGGGAAGATCGACTGGGCCTGCCATGCCAACGACGCCGCGAGCTCCATCACGGACACCCTCGCCTTCGACGCCGCGGTCTCCGAGGCCCTCGCCTTCATGGCCAAGCACCCCAAGGACACCCTCAACGTCGTCACCGGCGACCACGAGACCGGCGGCATGAGCATCGGCTTCGCGGGCACCCAGTACGCAACCTTCTTCGACAAGGTGGCCAAGCAGAAGATGAGCTTCCAGCGCTTCAACGACGAGGTGGTGAAGCCCTACAAGGACAAGGCCAAGAAGGATGAGGCCGACCTCGCCGACCTCCTCCCGGCCATCAAGGCCGCCTTCGGCCTCGAGCTCGGCGACCTCACGCCCCTCCAGCAGAACGAGCTCCAGTTCGCCTTCAACCGGACCATGGGGAACCAGGTCGTCCGCGCCGCGGCCGAGGATGCCTACCTCCTCTACGGCGGCTACGAGCCCCTGACGGTCAAGCTCACCCAGATCCTCAACCAGGCCGCCGGCATCGGCTGGACGAGCTACGCCCACACCGGCGTCCCCGTCGCCACCTTCGCCAAGGGATCGGGCCAGGAGCTCTTCGGCGGCCTGTACGACAACACCGACATCTACCGCAAGCTCTGCTCCGCCATGGGCATCCAGAAGAAGAATTAATAAAAACGGCCCCGACCCCTCGAGGCGGGGCGGTCCCCGGTCACCCTTGGCCGGGGACCTTTCATACGCATCCAGCCATAGGAGCCGTCATGGAATTCCGAGACAGGCGCCGCGAGATGCTCTTCGCGGCCGCGCTCGCGATCGCGAGCGCCCTCATGCTCGCCCTGCCCTCGCCGGCCCGTTCCCCCTATCCCCAGGGCTCCTCGCTGCGCGCCGTGGGGGAGATCCTCGCCGTCGACGACAGCCTAGTCAAGCGCATCGGCCCGATCAAGGAGGGCGACCAGCTCTTGAGCCTGCGCGTCCTCACCGGACCCTTCAAGGGCCGCGAATTCGAGTCCTCGAACCACCTCATCGGCAAGCTCGAGCTCGACAAGCTCTTCGCTCCGGGGGATCGGGCCCTCGTGATCCTCGACCTGAACGCCGATCGGAGCGACGTGGCCTACGCCAATGTCCTCGACCACTTCCGCCTCGCCTCCTTAGTCCTGCTCGCGACCTGCTTCATCGCCCTCCTCGTCGTCTTCGGCAGGTGGACCGGCCTCAAGACCGCGCTCTGCTTCGCCTTCTCCGCGGTCGCGATCTTCAAGGTCCTCCTCCCCGCCATGCTCGTCGGGATCCACCCGGTCTTCGCCACCCTCGTCGTGGTCTCGGTCCTGGCCGCGGTCATATCCTTCCTCATAGGCGGCTTCACGAGGAAGGGCCTCGTCGCCTTCCTCGGATCGATGCTCGGGATACTGTCCACGGCCCTCCTGGCCGTCGTGGTCACGCGGATCCTAAAGCTCAACGGCGCGGGCATTCCCTATTCAGAGACCCTCCTGTATACGGGCTACCAGCACCTCGACCTGGCCGCCATATTCTCCTCCGGCATCTTCCTCGCCTCCTCGGGGGCGGTCCTCGACCTCGCGATGGACATAGCGGCTGCCATGGACGAGTTCGCCTTCCACAAGCCCGATATCGGCAGGGGAAGCCTCCTTAAGTCCGGCTTCTCGATCGGGCGCATGGTGATCGGGACCCAGACGACCACCCTCCTGTTCGCCTATTCGAGCGGCTTCTCCGGGCTCCTCTTGACCTTCATCGCCCAGGGAGCGCCCTTGGCCAACGTCCTGAACATGGTCTACGTCTCCTCGGAACTCGCCAACATCCTCGTCGGCAGCCTCGGGCTCGTGCTAGTGGCGCCCTTCACCGCCATCGTCGGGGCCCTCCTGCTTTCGAAGCCTCGGGCCGCCTCGGCGGGGGCAAAAGAGGCCCATCTAACCCTTTCCTAACAATCGGCTCGCCGTTTCCTAACGCGCCTCGCCTACCTTCGGGTACGAAATCCACTAGGGAGGAACCCAGATGAAGAAGATCGCCGTCCTGATCCTCGCCCTCGCCGCCGGGGCGAGCGCCTTCGCCCAGCTCTCCGGCAGCTACACCTTCTCCGGCTCGACCACGGTCGCGCCCATCGCCTTCGCCGCCATCGAGCAGTTCCAGAAGGCCAATCCCGGCGTCAAGATCTCCTACGAGGCCGTCGGCTCCGGCGCCGGCCTCAAGGCCCTCGCCGCCGGCACCGCCAGCCTGGCCGGCTCCTCGGCCGAGCTCTCCAAGGAGCAGCTCGACTCCGGCCTCAAGCCGGTGACCATCGCCCTCGACGGCCTCTCCGTGGTCGTCAACAAGAACATCAAGCTCTCGAACATCACCACCGACAACCTCGCCAAGATCTACCACGGCGACATCGTCAACTGGAAGGACGTCGGCGGCCCCGACCTCCCCATCGTCGTGGTCAACCGCGACGAGTCCTCCGGCACCTACGTGGCTTTCTGGGAGATCGTCTGCCAGAAGCCCTTCGGCAAGGCCATCGCCTACACGAAGAACGCCATCGTCGCCAAGGAGAACGGCGAGGTCGCGGCCAAGGTCGCCTCCACCCCCGGCTCCATCGGCTACGTGGGCATGGCCTTCGTCGAGGAGGTCACCAAGGCCGGCGGCCGCAACCTCATGGTCAACGGGGTGGCCGACACCATCGCCAACGTCGTCGCCAAGAAGTACCCCATCAGCCGCCAGCTCTACCTCGTGACCAAGGGCGAGGCCGCCGCCGGCTCGGTCGAGAAGGCCTTCATCGACTACGTCCTCTCCCCCAAGGGCCAGGCCATCGTGAAGTCGGTGGACTTCATCCCGGTCCCGAAGAGCTAAGCTCAATAAGCGCAAGACTTTCGCAGCGATCACGAAGCCGGGCTCGCCGATTCCTGGCAAGCCCGGCCTCGCTTCATCAAGGAGAGCAGTTGAAAAGGCGCAGAATCGCCGAGCGAGGCATCGAGGGACTCTTGGTCTTCTGCGGAGCCCTTTCCATCCTCGCGGTCCTCTTCATCACCCTCTTCCTCTTCCTCCGTGGCGCCCCGCTGTTCAAAAAGGTCCCGCTCACGGAGTTCCTCTTCTCGACCCGCTGGGAGCCGACCGCGGCGGATCCCGGCTACGGCATCCTTTCCTTCATCGTCGGCTCACTCCTCGTCACCGGGCTTTCACTCGTCTTCGCCGTGCCCGTCGGGCTTTCCGTCGGCGTCTACCTCGCCGAGCTCGCCCAGCAGCGCTTTTCGCGGGCCATCCGAACCGCGGTCGAGCTCCTCGCCGGCATTCCCTCGGTCATCTACGGGCTCTTCGGCATCGCCGTGATAGCGGGCCTGAACCGCTCCGCCTTCGGCGGGACCGGCTACGGGGTCCTCTCCGCCTCGATCATCCTCGCGATCATGACCCTGCCGACCATCATCAACGTCACCGAGGTCTCGCTCCGCGCCGTCCCCCGCGAGCTGCGCGAGGGCTCCCTGGCCCTGGGCGCCACCCAGTGGCAGACCATCATCCGGGTCCTCGTGCCCTCGGCCCGCTCCGGCATCGCGGCGGGCGTCATCCTCGGCATGGGAAGGGCCTTGGGGGAAACCATGGCCGTCCTCATGGTCGGCGGAAACGCCCCGATCATGCCCAAGGGCCTGAACGGCATGGTGCGGACCCTCACCATGAACATCATCACGGACATGAGCTACGCGAAGGACGATCATCTGACCAGCCTCTTCGCCACGGGCATCGTCCTCTTCGTCTTCATACTCGCGCTCAACCTCGTCGTCCAGATCGCCTTGAAGCGCTCGCTCTCGGGCGCCGAGGGGGCCGCCGGTGCGTGAGTCCGAACGCGGCCACGCCGCGAAGATACGCCAGGAGCGCTGGGCCTTCGGCCTGATCCGCGCCCTCTCCGGAGCCACGATCATCATCCTGGCGGCGATCGTCGGCTTCATCCTCTGGAGGGGCCTGCGCTACTCGAACGAGACCAGGAGCCCCTACCTGCCCTACGCGGAGCGCTCGCCCGAGGGCGTCGCCATCCTCGTCAACGGCGGCCTGCGCCTCGAGGAGCTCGACTTCGAGCAGCTCCTGGGGATCTACAGCGACGAGTACATCAACTGGGCGAAGATTTGCGCGGACGCGACCGACCTCCTCCCCCTGGCCCTCGAGCCCGGGGCGCCGGGCGCCGGGTCGGCCGAAGCCCTCGTCTTCGGGCAAGCGCCCGCCTGGGGCGCCCTGGTCGAGTTCTCGCCGACGCCCGAGGCCCTCCTCGAGCGCCTGGCTTCCACCCCGGGCTCCATCGCGATCCTGCCGGAGCCGGCCCTCGCCGGATTGAAGCCCGAGGCGCGGAGGATCGGACTGCGGCGCCTCGTCGTAGCCATGAATCCGGAGGCCGCCGAGCTGGTGAACGAGCGCTCGGTGGAGGAGATCAGCCTGGGGGATCTCGCGGGGCTCCTTCGCGGATCCCCCGCCTCCTGGGCCGCCCTCGGCGGCCCCGAGCTCCCGGTGCGCCCCCTCGCGCCCGAGTCCCGCGGCCCCCTCGCCGCGGCCCTCGAGGCGGCCGGCCTCGAGGCGCCCCTGCCCGCGGGCGGGACTCCGGCGGAGGACTCCGGCCAGGATACCTGCGCCGCCATAGCCTCGACCCCCGGGGCGGTCGGCTTCGCCTTCGCCCGCGACGCGCTCGGGGCCGGCCTGCCCCTGCTCAGGCTCCGCGGCAGGGAAACGGGCTGGAACCTCAAGCTCCGCTACCTCCTCGAGGAGCCTCGCCTCTCGGGAAGGGCCGGCGGCATCTCGACCATCATCCTGAACACCCTGTCCATGCTCCTCCTCACCGTCGGGATCGCCGGGCCCGTCGGCGTGGCGGCGGCGATCTACCTCGTGGAGTACGCTCGCCAGGGCCCACTCCTGCGGCTCCTGCGCCTCGGCACCGAGACCCTCGCGGGCATTCCCTCGATCATCTTCGGCCTCTTCGGCATGCTCGTGTTCGTGGACCTCCTGGGCTTCGGCTTCGGACTCCTCTCCGGCTGCCTGACCCTCTCGCTGATGATCCTGCCGACCATCGTCCGCAGCTCCGAGGAGGCCCTAAAGACCGTGAGCCCCGCCCTTAGGGAGGGTTCCCTCGCCCTCGGCGCCACCAAGCTCCAGACGGTCTTCCGGGTCGTTGTGCCCGCGGCGAGTCCCGGCATCCTCACGGGCCTCCTCCTGGCGGTGGGCCGGGCGGTCGGCGAGACGGCCGCGCTATTGTTCACCATGGGCTCGGACTACAAGCTCGCGAAGGGCCTGTTCTCCTCCTCCCGCGCCCTGTCCACGCACATATATCTCCTGTTCGCGGAGGGGATCTCCTTCGACCGCGCCTTCTCGACGGCCACCGTCCTCATAGCCGTCGTGCTCGCCTTCAATCTCGCCGCCAAGCGGCTCGTTGGACGTATGTCGCGCAACGCGGCACGCTAGGAGGAATCCCATGCCCCCCGCAGTGAAGATATCGGTCCGCGACCTCGACCTCTGGTACGGCAGCGTCCAGGCCCTGCGCAAGGTAGGGGCGGACATAGCCTCGAGGAGCATAACCGCCCTCATAGGCCCCTCCGGCTGCGGGAAGTCCACCTTCCTGCGGACCTTGAACCGCATGAACGACCTCATCGAGGGGGTCAGGGTCGAGGGCGTCGTCGAGTACGAGGGCTCCTCGATCTTCGCCCCGGGCGCCGACGTCATCGAGCTCCGGAAGCGGATCGGCATGGTCTTCCAGAAGCCGAACCCCTTCCCCATGAGCGTCTACGACAACGTCGCCTACGGGCCGCGGATCCACGGCAGCCCCTCGCGCCGCGCCGCCGACCGCCGGGCCCTCGACGAGATCGTGGAGCGGAGCCTCGAGCAGGCGGCCCTCCTCGAGGAGGTGAAGGACCGGCTGCACAAGCCCGCCTTGGGCCTCTCCGGCGGGCAGCAGCAAAGGCTCTGCATAGCCCGGGTCCTCGCGGTGGAGCCCGACGTCCTGCTCATGGACGAGCCGACGAGCGCCCTCGACCCGATCTCGACCTCCAAGATCGAGAACCTACTCGAGGAGCTGAAGAAGCGCTATACTATCGTGATCGTGACGCACAACATGCAGCAGGCCGGCCGCGTCTCGGACGCCGTCGGGTTCTTCCTCCACGGCGAGCTCGTCGAGTACGCGCCCACCAAGGAGGTGTTCTTCAACCCGAAGGACAAGCGGACCGAGGCCTACATCTCCGGACGCTTCGGCTGAGCCTGAGCGGCGAACGGGAAAAGGAGTGACGATGCCCGACAGGACGCACATGGATCGGGAGCGCGAAAAGCTCGACCGCGACCTGCTCGACATGGGGACCCGCGTCGAGGAGCAGATCGAGAAGGCCCGGCGCGCGATGCGCGAACTAGACGCCGAGCTCGCCCGCGAGGTCAAGGAGGGCGACCGCGCCGTCGACGCCCTGCAGATAGCCCTCGGCGACCGCGTCGCCGTCGTCATCGCGACCCAGGCCCCGGTCGCCCAGGACGTCCGCGAGCTCATCGCCGCCCTCAAGATGGCGGACAACCTCGAGCGGGCGGGCGACCACGCCGTGCACCTGGCCAAGGCGGTCAAGAAATTCGCGGAGGAGCCCCCCTTCCGCCAGGTGGAGCGCCTCGACCGCATGGCCGCGGCAGGCTCGGCGATGGTGCGGGGGGCGGTCGACGCCTACCTCGCCCGCGATCCCCAGGCAGCGAGGCGGGTGGCCGCGATGGACGACGCCATCGACGGGGAGCACAAGGCCCTGGTCGAGGAGGTGCTGACCCTCATGCGCGAGCGGCCCGAGCAGGCCGAGCGGGCGGCCAAGCTCCTGTCCACCTCGGGCTTCCTCGAGCGCCTCGGCGACCACGTGACCAACGCCTGCGAGGCGGTGGTCTTCATGGTCGAGGGCCGCCACGTCGACCTCAACGAGTAAGGCCATGCCGCGCTCCCGCGTGCTGGTGGTCGAGGACGAGGCGGACATCCGCGAGCTCCTCGCCTTCTCCCTGGGCAAGGAGGGCATGGCCGTATCCGCCGCCGCCGACGCCGAGGCCGGCCTGGCGGCCATGGCGGCCGACCCGCCCGACTGCCTGGTCCTCGACGTGATGCTGCCGGGCATCGACGGGCTCGAGGCCCTCCGCCGCATGAAGGCCGACCGGGCCCTGCGCCGGGTGCCGGTGATCCTCGCCACCGCCCGGGGCGAGGAGGCCGACGTCGTGGCCGGCCTCGAGCTCGGCGCCGACGACTACGTCGTCAAGCCCTACAGCCCCAAGGTCCTCGCCGCGCGCATCCGCGGCCTCTTGCGCCGCGCGGCCCCGGGCGCCGAGGCGGAGGCGGAGGCTGGCGCCCCGATCGAGCGCGGCCCCCTGCGCCTCGACCCGGCCAGGCACGAGCTCGTCGCCTCGGGGGCCAAGGTCGAGCTCTCGGCCACCGAGTTCGCCCTCCTCGAGCTGCTCATGCGCAGCCCCGGCCGGGTCTTCACCCGCTCCCAGATCATCGACGCGGTCAAGGGCCCCGACTACCCCGTCACCGACCGCGCCGTGGACGTCCAGGTCCTCTCGGTCCGGCGCAAGCTCGGCGCCCGGGGGGAGCTCGTGGAGACGGTGCGCGGCGTCGGCTACCGCCTCCGCGACGAGGCCCAGGCTTGAGCCTGTACAGGCGCTGCTTCCTCCTCCTCTCCGGCGCGGCCGCGGCCGCGGCCCTCCTCTTCGCCCTCGTCGGGGGCGCGGTCGCGGGAAGGGCCTGCGCCGAGGCCTCGGCCTTCGCCCTGGGCCGCTCCGCGGGAGCCCTGGCGGCCCTCGCCCCCGAGGGCCGGGACCCCGGCCAGGCCTCGGCCTTCTGCGCCGCGGCGGCGGAGGGCAGCGGATTTCGCATAACGCTCGTCTTGCCCGACGGCTCGGTGGCGGCGGACTCCGAGGCCGACCCCGCGTCGATGGGGAACCACGGCGACCGGCCCGAGCTCCGCGAGGCCCTCGCGGGCCGGGTCGGGACGGCCAGGCGGCGCTCGGCCACCCTCGGCTCCGAGCTCGCCTACGCGGCCGCCCCGGTCCTGCGCGGGGGCCGCGCGGCCGCCGCGCTCCGCATCGCCGCCTTGGTCCCCACCATCGACGCCCAGGTGGCCAAGGCCCGTTGGGCCATCGCCGCCTCGGCCCTCCTCCTCGCGGCCCTCGCCGCGGCCGCCGCCGCGGCCTTCAGCCGCTCCCTCGCCCTCCCCCTCGCCGGCCTGGCCTCACGGGCGAGGGCCTACGCCTCGGGCGAGCTCCCTGCCGCCGCTCGGAGGGCCGCGCCGAGGGGCGGACCGGCCGAGCTCGCCACCCTCGAGCTGGCCCTCGAGGCCATGGCCTCCCAGCTCGACGAGCGCATCCGCGGCGCCGAGGCCCAGGGCGAGGAGCTCGAGGCCGTCCTCCACTCGATGACCGAGGCCGTCCTCGCCCTCGACGGGGAGCTGCGCGTGCGGCTCGTGAACCCGGCGGCCCTGGCCCTCTTCGGCCTGGGCTCGGCGGCGGAGGCCCTGGGCCGCGGCCTCCTCGAGGCCGCCCGCTCGACCGAGCTCGAGGCCCTCGCCCGCTCCTGCGCCGGGGCCGGCGCGAGCCGCCGGGCCGAGCTGGTCCTCGGCCCGGCGGGGCGCTGGTTCCGGGCCCTCGCCTCGCCCTACGGCTCCTCGGGCGGCCTCGTCCTCGCCCTCGAGGACGAGACGGAGCTCAAGCGCCTCGAGCGGGTGCGGCGGGACTTCGTCGCCAACGTGTCCCACGAGCTGCGCACCCCGGTGCAGGTCATCAAGGGCTTCGCGGAGAGCCTCCTCGAGCAGGTCGGCTCCTTCCCCGAGGGAGGGGATCCCGAGGCGCGGCCGACGGCCCTCCGCCACCTCGCCATAGTGGCGCGCAACGCATCGCGCATGGAGAGCCTCATCGGCGACCTCCTCTCCCTCGCCCAGCTCGAGCGGGAGGGCGCCCGGATCGAGGTCGAGGAGGTCGAGGTCGGCCGCCTCCTCGAGGAGGCGGCCGAGGCCGTCGCGCCCAAGGCCGAGGCCAAGGGCGCCCGGATCGGCCTTTCCTGCCCCGAGGGGCTGCGGGCCTGCGTCAACCCGGGCCTCGTGGTCCAGGCCCTCGTCAACCTCCTGGACAACGCGGTCAAGTACTCGCCCCCGGGCGGCCCCATCGCGCTCTCGGCCTCGCGCGACGATGCCGGCATCCGGATCGAGGTGCGGGACCAGGGCCTGGGCATCCCCGCCAAGGACCTCGGGCGGCTTTTCGAGCGCTTCTACCGGGTCGACAAGGCCCGTTCGCGGGAGCTCGGGGGCACGGGCCTCGGCCTCGCCATCGTGAAGCACATAGCCCTCGCCCACGGCGGGAGCGCCTCGGTCGAGAGCTGGGAGGGAGAGGGCTCGGCCTTCCGCATCCTCCTGCCCCAGGGGGAGCCTAGGGCCCCGGGATCCTGACCCAGGCGGCCAGGCCCGCCGCGTCCATCGAGACGATGAGTTCCGCCTCCCGCCCGACGAAGCGCCAGCTCCCCTCGGGCAGCTCGACCGCCCAGGCCCCGGCCTCGGCCCGGGGCGGGGCGGCCAGGGGGCTCTCGGGGGCCCAGGGCCCGGGGCCGGGCAGGCTCGCGGGGAAGGCCGCCCTTTCCCGCAGGGCGTCCGCGCGGAAGCGGCCCGCCGCCAGGCGGCGGGCCGCCTCGCGCGGGGCCAGGGCGGCCCAGGGATCCGCAGCCCGCGAGGCGGCCTCCCCGGCCAGCCGCGCGAGGTCGAAGCGCCTCGGCTCGAGGCCCCAGTCCTCGAGCTGCCTCCAGACCTCGGCCGCGTAACCTCCCGCCCAGTCCAGGGCGAGCTCCCCGGGGCCGGGGCCGGGCAGGACGAAGCGCCCCTCCCCCCCGGCGAGGCGGGAGGGATAGAGGGCGCCGGCGGGCGAGAGCTCCCGGCCGGCCAGGCGGGGACGCGCGACGATGGCCTGGCTCAGGCCGCGGGGAAGCCTCGCCTCGACCCTGCCCCCTGGCCCGCCCCGCGCGGCTTCGCGCCGGCCCTCGGCCCCGATCCACTCGACCTCGAAGGAAGGCTCCCCGAGGCCCGACCAGGAGGCCGGGGCCTCGGGGAGGATGAGGACGAGGCGATGGAGGCCGGGAAAGCCGAAGGGCGAGGAGCAGGAGGCCAGGGAAAGGGCCAGGAGGGGAAGGAAGGGCTTCATGCCCCGCTTACGCGCGGGCGGGGTCCGGGCGCTTGAGGGCCTCCCTGCGGGCCAGCCGGTGCCGCTCCCTGAGCTCGCCGAGGAGGACCCGGTACTCGGGGCTCCTCCAGTCGGCGTAGGTCCAGGGCAGGGGGCGGAACTCGCCCCCCTCGTAGACGAGGGTGAGCTCGGCGTAGATGCCCCGGCCCAGGGGGATGCGGTGGGAGCGGTCCTTCGTCGTCGCCAGGCAGAAGCGTCCCAGGGAGAGGAGGCCCGGATCGAGGTTGACCCGGCGCCTCCCCCCGACGGCGAGGGCCTCCTCGAGGCCGTTGGTCCAGAGCTTGAGATCGGCAAGTCCGGAGGGATCGACCGAGCGCGCGAAGGAGAGGAAGCCCCGGCGGAGCTCCCCGCCCATCTCGGCCTCGTAGTAGCTCGTCCAGGGGAAGGGAAGCTCGGGGCCCACGTAGTCGGCCGGGCCGAGGCGCCCCTCGAGCGCCGCCCGGAGGGGCCCGAGCTCGGTCCCCGCGGGGTACAGGAGGGCGAGTACGAGCCGCTCCGGCTCGAAATCCGATGGCCTGCCCATGCTTGCCTCGGGCGGCATTTTACTCCATACTCTCTCTACTATGGAAGATACGCAGACCTTCGCGCGGCGCGTCGAGGAGTGCCTCGAGGCGAAGCGCGAGCGCCTGGACCGCAGCGACCTGGTCAAGCTCAAGGAGAGCTTCAAGCTCTTCCAGTCCTCGTTCCAGGGACTCAGGGCCGTCCTCGACAAGAAGGGGATCCTCCACGACGATCCTTATAAGTACGACCTGAAGATCTCGGAGGTCGCCGTCCCGCCCGAGGGCCCCTTCACCGAGGCCGAGAAGGTCGACACGATGAGCGTCCGCGTCTCCCAGTTCGACTCCTACCTCGACTTCCTCAACAACTACTACCAGTTCAGCACCGACTTCCTGACGATGGGGAGGATCAAGCGCCTCCTCGCCCTGACCAAGTACTTCAACTTCACCCAGTTCTCCGACACCTCCACCCACCTCAACACGAGGGCCCTCGCCGAGCTCGCCGCCATGGTAAAGAAGGGCTCGGACCAGTTCTCCTCGGGGCTCATCGCCGAGTCCCTGGGCCAGCTCGACCGGGCGACGCGGGAGATCCTCGCGGCGCTCAAGGAGCTCACCGCCTACCACAAGGAGCGCTACAAGCTCGAGCTCAGGCAGCTCGTCATGCCCGGCCTCTCCATCGACCCCACCTTCGCCATCACCCATCGCGAGGAGGCCATCAAGCAGGTCCGGCGCAAGTTCTCCGAGGTGGCCTCCGAGCGGCCCTTCTATCCCGAGCTCGCGGAGGAGGTCCTCCTCGAGGACTTCTCCTCGGAGGGCCCCGAGCTCCGCGACGCCGCGCTCAAGCGCATCGCGGTCCAGGAGGAGAAGAAGGCCTCCGGCGACAAGGCCAAGAGCTTCCGCGGCGTCCTCGTCGACGGGGCGCGGGCCCTCGCCGCCGCCGCCTTCCCCCTGGAGGACGCCATAGCCAAGCTCGAGGAGGCCTCCACCCTCCTCGAGTCCTGCGACCAGGGCCTGGGCGCCCGCCTGCGGCGCATGATCCGCCGGCTCTTCTCGCCGGAGGACCAGGGCCTCGTCTACCGGATCGGGATCCTCGATCCGGTCTCGAACCTCCGCGTCGAGGAGGAGCTCGACTTCGGCCGCTTCGTCGAGGAGGCCAAGAAGCGGGCCGCCCTCGCCTCCTCCCTCGCCCAGCGCAACGGGCCGGCCATCAGGCGCATGGAGGGACTCCCCGAGGACCAGGCCTACAAGTTCCTCCAGCGCAACATCGAGGAGCTGCAGAAGACGCTCAGGGTCCTCGCCGGCCTCGACGATTTCTTCAAGGAGGGGATGCCGGCGGAGGTCAAGGCCAAGCACCGGGGAATCAAGGTCGAGATCACCACGATCAAGGGCGCCGTGATCAAGGCCAACCAGAAGAAGCACGAGTACGTCGCCCAACGCGAGGAGCTCGAGCAGATGCGGCGCCTCGGCATCCGCGACGCGGCGCCCTGAGCGGGCCCGCGCGCGACTCAAGGAGCGTTCATGACCATGCACGCAAGGCTTTCTGGCGCCGCGCTCGGCGCGGCCCTCGCCCTCGCCCTCGCCTCCCTCGTCCCCGGGCCGCTCGCGGCCGCGGAGCCCGAGGGGCGGGAGCTCGTGGCGGCCTTCAACGACATCGATCCCGAGCTCGACCCCCACCACTCCATCTACTCGGCCGAGGCCCAGGTCTTCACGGCCATCTACGAGGGCCTGTTCACCTACAACCCCGACTCGCTCGACCCCGTGAAGGCGGCCTGCCGCTCCTACAGCCGCTCCCAGGACGGCCGCACCTACACCTTCTACATCCGCGAGGAGGCCGCCTGGTCGGACGGGAGCCCCCTCGTCGCGCGGGACTTCCGCGACGCCTGGCTCCGGGCAATCTCCCCGTCGGAGAAGGCCGACTACGCCTCCTTCTTCGACGTCATCGACGGCGCGCGGGAGTACCGCCTGGGCAAGAGCGCCGACCCCGCCTCCGTGGGCATCTCGATCATCGACGACCGTATCCTCCAGGTCCGCCTGACGTCGAAGGCCGACTACTTCACGCGCCTCCTGTGCCACCACTCCTTCTCGCCCATCCACCCCGCCGTCCTGGCCTCCGGCTGGCGCAAGGCCTTCCCCTTCCCCGTCAACGGCCCATACAAGCCGGTCTCCCTCGAGAAAGGCAGCTTCGCCCTCGAGAGGAACGAGCGCTACTGGGACGCGGAGAACGTCGAGATCCCGCGGCTGCGTCTCGTGTTCACGGACGACGACGCGGACGCCACGCGCCGCTTCGACAACGGCGAGATACACTGGCTCGCGGGCCCCATGGACCTCGACTCCCTCCTCGACCGCTCCATCCAGGCCAACCCGATGTTCGGCACCCACTACTGGTTCTTCGCCGCCGGCAAGGAGCCCTGGGACGACCCCGACCTGCGCCGCGCCCTCGCCCTCCTCTTGCCCTGGCCGGAGATCCGCTCCCGCGAGCAGTACCTCATCCCGGCGCCCACCCTCGTCCTGCCCTTCGCCGGATACCAGGCGGCCAAGGGCCTGGACAAGGCCGACGCCGAGGAGGCCGCCCGCCTCCTTGAAAAGTCGGGCCACGCGGGCGGGAAGGGCCTGCCGCCCCTCGTCGTCCTGACCCCGGACAACGAGGACTCCAAGCGCGTCGCCGGCCTCATGAAGCAGGTCTGGGAGAAGCTCGCCGGGCTCGAGGTCGAGGTCAGGCTCGTCGCGCCGGCCCGCTACTTCGACCTCGTGCGCGCCGGCCCCGGGCCTTCCGGCTACGACCTCGCCCTGACCACCTGGATCGGCGACTTCGCCGACCCCCTCGCCTTCCTCCAGATGTGGGCGAGCGACTCCAACCTCAACGACGCGGGCCTCGCCGACCCGGACTACGACCGCCTCCTCGCCGAGGCCTCGGCCAAGGAGGGGCCCGCCCGGCTCGAGGCCCTCGCCGCGGCCGAGACCCGCCTCCTCGCCGGCGCGGCCGTCCTCCCGATCTACCACAGCATAGCCGTCAACGTGGTGGACCCGGACTTCGTCCGCGGCTGGTACGCGAACGCCCTCGACATCCACCCCTTCAAGTACCTCGCCTTCGGCCAGCGCCGCCTCCGGCCCAACGTCGTCCACGCGGCCGGGCCGGCCGCCCCCGTGGCCTCGCTGCGCTAGGCGATCCCGAAGGGCGGGCTGGGACTCATGGGCGAGACGGACGGCGACAGCGAGAACTTCCTCCGGAACCTGGGCTTCCCCCGGATCCAGGTCCACCATCCTTTCAACCACTTCGACTTCGCTCGGCCGGGCCGCCGCATCCTCGTCATCGGCCCCATGGGCTCGGGCAAGACCGAGTTCTCGGCCCGGATGTGGCGCGACAGCCTCGTGGCCCTGCGCAAGGGCGGGGCGGCCCGGGCGGCCACCTGCACGGAGGGGGCGGACCGGCGCGAGATCTTCGTCGTGCGCTCGAGCCTCGACCAGGCCCGCTTCCCCGACTACCCGCCCGACGCCCTCGCCTACCGCGGCGGCTACGAGCGCTGCGGCGACCGCATCGGCCAGGCCCGCGACTCCTTCGCCCTCGAGGCCCTCCTCGCCTCGAACCCCGGGGTAGGCACCTGGATCGTGGACGAGGCCGCCTTCTACGACGAGCGGATCGCCTACCTCATGAAGGACGAGGCCGAGCGCCGCGGCCTCGTGTTCGTCTGCCCCACCCTCGTGCTCAACTTCCGCCGCGAGATATTCAACCACACCGCGCGCATCCTCCTCGAGACGGCCACCGACGTCTTCCCCCTGACCGCCTACTGCGAGCACCCGGACTGCCTGGCGGACTCGCTGTACACCTACCGCTACTACCTCGTCGACGGCCTCGAGTGCCCCGCCCTCTACTTCGATCCCCTCATCATCATCGGGGGGGACCGCACCAAGGAGGACGGGCGCGAGCCGAACTACTGCACGCGCTGCGACGAGCACCACTACCTCCCGGGCAAGGAGTACACCTACTTCAGCCTGAAGCCCATGGGCGAGGCGGCCGCGCGAGGCGACCTTCGGCCCCTCCTCGCCGAGCTGAACGCGGTGGCCGGGGGCACGCCCGGCTCCCGCCTCGAGGCGAGCCTCCGCGCCCGGCACCTCGACTGCGAGCGGCCCTGCCCCGAGCAGCTCGCCGCCCTCAAGGTGCCCTGCATCGCGGAACGGGCCCTGGTCTACCTCTACGCCGAGCAGAACCTCCTGTCGGCGGAGCAGCTCCGCTCCATCGTCTCCTCCCTCGGCCTCGACCGCGACTACCTCACGCGCCGCCTGAGCGACAACAGGCGGCCCTTGGACCTATAAGGAGCATTCAATGACCATGGACCTGCGGCGCCTCCTCGAATCCGCCCTGCCGGCGGGAGTCGAGTGGGCGGCCCTGCGCCGCGTGCGCAGCGTCGAGCGTTCCTACGCGGCGAAGGACGGGGCCTTCGAGTCCGCCGCCCTCTACGAGGACGAGGGCTTCATGATCGAGGTCCTCTCCGGGGGCCAGTTCGGCTACGCCGGCCTGGCGGCCGCGGGCCCGGCCGCGATGGCCGCGGCGGCCGCGCGCGCCCTCGAGCTGGCGCGCTCCGCCTCGGGCCGCTCGATCCACCGCTTCGGGACCGAGGTCCGCCCCGCCACCGCCCTCTCCTACGAGACGCCGCGGGGCAGGCGCGCGGCTCCCGGAGCCGACCTCCTCGCCGGGGGGGCCGTGGCCCTCTCCCGGGCCATGCGCGTCTCCGACAAGATCGTCCAGGCCAGCGCCGAGATATCGACCCGCGACCTGGAGACCGAGTACGTCTCCACCTCGGGAGCGGCGATCTGCCAGCGGACGCACATCGTCTGCTACGGCTGCGCCGCCGTGGCCCGCGAGGGCTCTACCATCCAGAAGCGGACCCTCAACGGCCCGCGCGGGCGCACCCGCCAGGGCGGCTACGAGCTCCTCGACTTCCCCCGCATCGAGGCCGAGGCCGCGAGGGCCGCCGAGCAGGCGATCGAGCTCCTCGGCGCTCGGGACTGCCCCTCGATGCGGGCCGACCTCGTCCTGGCCCCCGACCAGATGATGCTCCAGATCCACGAGTCGATCGGCCATCCCCTCGAGCTCGACCGGATCCTCGGCGACGAGCGCAACTACGCGGGCGCCACCTTCGTCCGGCTCGAGGACATTGGCTCGCTCCGCTACGGCTCCGAGCTCATGAACGTCAGCTTCGACCCGACGGTGGCCGGCGAGGCGGCCTCCTACGGGGCCGACGACATCGGCGCCCCGGCGCGCAAGGAGCTGGTCATCAAGGACGGCATCCTCGTCCGGGCCCTCGGCAGCCTCGAGTCCCAGGCCCGCTCCGGGAAGGCCGGCGTGGCCAACCAGCGGGCCGAGGGCTGGCACCGCTCCCCCATCGACCGCATGGCGAACCTCAACGTCGAGCCCGGCAAGGACGCGTTGCCCGATATCATCGCCTCTGTCGAGAGAGGCGTCTGGATGGAGGCGAACCGCTCCTGGTCCATCGACGACTACCGCAACAAGTTCCAATTCGGCTGCGAGTACGGCAAGCTTATCGAGGACGGCGAGCTCACGAGGACCGTCCGCAACCCGAACTACCGGGGCGTCTCCTCCTCCTTCTGGAGGAGCCTTTACAAGGTGGGCGACGCCTCCACCTTCCAGGTCTTCGGCACCCCGAACTGCGGCAAGGGTGAGCCCAACCAAGTGATCACGACCGGCCACGCGAGCCCGGTCTGCGCCTTCCGAGGCGTGGAGATATTCGGAGGCGAGCAATGAGCGCGATGCGCGATCTCGAGGAGACCTTCAAGGGCGCCTGCGCGGCGCTGTTCGACGAGCTCTCCGGGGGCGAGGAGCTCTCGGTCGGGTTCTCCGGCGAGTCCTCGGACTTCCTCCGCTTCAACCGCGGGAAGGTCCGGCAGATAGGCCACGTCGACGGCGCGTCGCTCCGCTTCAAGTACTACCGCGGCGGCCGCAGCCTCGCCTCGGGCTTCGAGGCGACGGGAGAGGCCGAGGCCGACCGCCGCAAGGCCGCGATGGCCCTCGAGGCGGCGCGCCGCGAGGCCGCCCTCCTCCCGCCCGACCCTTACCAGGTCCTGCCCAAGGCCGCCGCCTCCTCGCGGGAGGAATTCCCCGGCCGCCTCCCCGATCCAGGCCGCCTCCCCCAGGAGATACTCGGCCCGGGACAGGCCCTCGAAGCGGCGGGCGCGGAGTTCGTCGGCATCCATGCGCAAGGGCCCATCTGCCGCGGCGCCGCGACCTCCGCCGGGGCCAGGCATTGGTTCGCGGCCGAGAGCTTCATCGCGGACTACTCGGCCTACCTCCCCAACGGCAAGGCCCTCAAGTCCTGCTACGCCGGCCGAGAGTGGGACGGGGGCGAGTACGCGCGCCGCCTCGCGTCCGAGGCCTCCCGGCTCGAGGCCTTGGGCCGGCCCGAGCGAGCCGTCCCGCCGGGAGAGTACCGCGCCTATATCGCCCCCGAGGCCCTCGCCGAGTTCATCGACTTCTTCTCCTGGTACGGACTCTCGGAGCGCCAGATCCGCGAGGGCGAGAGCGCCTTCATCTCCCTCAAGGAGGGCAGGACCTCCCTTTCCCCGCGCTTCGACCTCGTCCAGGATTTCAGCCTCGGGGTCGAGCCGCGCTTCAACGAGTCGGGAGAGGTGGCGCCCGAGCGCCTGCGGCTCATCGCGGGGGGCAAGCTCGCCTCCACCCTCGTCTCGGCCCGGAGCGAGCGGCAGTACGGCCTCCCCGCCAACGCCGCGCCCGAGGAGGAGTTCCTGCGCTCGGCGGCCATCGGCGCGGGGGAGCTCGACGAGGATCGGGCGCTCGAGGCCCTCGGCACGGGGCTCTACCTCTCGAACCTCCACTACCTCAACTGGAGCGACGTGGATTCGGCCCGGGTGACGGGCATGACCCGCTTCGCCTGCTTCTGGGTCGAGGGAGGCAGGATCGTCTCGCCGATCAAGGACCTCCGCTTCGACGACAGCCTCTACCGCGTCTTCGGCGACAGGCTCGAGGCCCTGACAGCGCGGCGCTCGCTCGTGGTCAATCCCTCGACCTACGAAGAGCGCGCGTTAGGCGGCAGCCTCCTGCCCGGCATACTCCTGAGCGGGCTGACGTTTACGCTTTAATCAAGAGAGAGAAAAAAACAAACCACAGAGGCACAGAGGGGAGAGGGGAGAATAGCGATTTTCTCTCTATGCCTCTGTGCCTCTGTGCCTCTGTGCCTCTGTGGTTCACGTATTACGCACTATCACGTTTCTTTTCCCGGCGCGGAGGGCTTGGGCGGGTAGGCCGCTATGAGCCGCAGGTAGAACTCGATCCCCTTGCCGAGCTTGGCCACGGGTATGGCCTCGTCCACCGCGTGCATGCTCGCCCGCTCGGCCTTCGAGAACTCGAAGGGAGAGAAGCGGTACACGCGGGGGCAGAGCCGGGCGTAGTGCCGGGCGTCGGTGGCGCCCAGGGCGACGTAGGGGGCCGCCACGGCCTCCGGGTAGGTCGCCGAGGCGGCCCCGGCCACGAGCTCCCAGCTTGGCCCCTCGGTCTCCGAGACGGGCGAAGGCTCCCCCGGATGGATGAGGGCCAGCTCGATCCTCGGGTCGGCTACGACGCGCCGGATGCGGGCCAGGGCTCCCTCCACGGTTTCGCCTATCGCGATCCTCATGTTGACCACGGCCGAGACCCGGGCCGGCAGGATGTTCGCTCCCTCCGAGCCCGCGAGCATGGTGACCGCCGTGGTCGTCCGGCACATCGCCCCCGTCTCGCCCCCCGAGGCGGCGAAGGCCGCTGCCAGGAGGGGCCTGAAGAGCCAGAGGTTGGCCAGGACGAGGCGCAGGCCGAAGGGGGCGTGGCGGCCGAGCTCGCCGAGCATGGCCAGGGTCGGGCGCGGCAGGGAGGGAGGGAAGGGCCGCCTCTCGAGCCGGAGGACGGCGCGGGCGAGGGCCGCCGCCGCGCCGCGCCGCGGCGGGGTCGAGGCGTGGCCGCCCGGGCTCCGGGCGGAGAGCTCGAGGTCGGTGATCCCCTTCTCCGCGACGCCGATCAGGGCGGCGGGCCGCGTCACACCGGGGAAGACTCCCTCGACCACGCCTCCTCCCTCGTCGAGGACGAGGCCGGGCTGGACGCCCCGCAGCGCGAGGAGGGCCAGGATGGCCGGCGTGCCCTCGCCGGCGACCTCCTCGTCGTGGCCGAAGGAGAGGTAGATATCGCGCTCGGGGACGCAGCCCGAGGCCGCGAGGAGCTCGACGGCCTCGAGGGCGCAGCAGAGCGTGCACTTCGTGTCCAGGCTGCCCCGGCCCCAGACCTTGCCTTCGGCGATCCGGCCCGAGAAGGGCGGATGGCTCCAGCCCGCGCCCTCCGCGGCCACGACGTCGTAGTGGGCCATGAGGACGAGGGGCTCGGAGGCGCTCCGGCCCTTCCAATGGTAGAGAAGCGAGTAGCCGCCGGCCACCTCCCTCGTCATGGCGCGGTGAGCCGCGGGGTAGAGCCCGGGCAGGAGCTCGATGAAGGACTCGTACTCGCGATAGTCGACCTTGGAAAGGTCGCGGCTCGAGACGGTCCGCCGGCGCAGCATCTCGGCCAGGCGCGCGGCGGCGGACGGGGCGTCGACGCGGCCGAGGCAGGGCGGCGAGGCCGCGGGATCGAGCGCCGCGGCCCGCGGACCGGCCGCCGCCCGCGGCTTGAAGGCGGCGGCCCTCGCCGCGAGGAGCGCGAGAAGAGCTGCTAACGCGCCGAGGACGAGGGCGGCCATTTCACTCAGCCCTAGCCAAGGAGCTTGCGCTTGTACAGCGCCCGCGCCGCGCCGATCGAGACGAGGGCCCCGACGGGGATGAGGATGCCCACCGGCAGGGAGGGCGCGGCGAGGAAGAGGAGGATCATGAGGGAGAGGGGCGCGACCGATATCCGCCAGTTCTTCGATACGAAGACCACTCCGAGGGCCCCGAAGAGGGAGGGCAGGAGGTTGGCGAAGGCAGGCTTGAGCGCCGGCGATTCGAGGACGGGCACGAGGTAGGACATGAGCAGGACGCCGAGGGCGAGGACCAGGTTCGTGACGAGGGAGGAGGCGCCTATCGCGAGGGTGGAGACGATCTCGCCCTCCTTGGTCGAGGGCTCGACGCCCGCCTGCTGCATGGCGTTGATGGCCGCGGGGACCTTGAGGTTGGAGAGGTTGCCCGTGACGAAGCCCAGGTAGGTCCCGCCCGAGCCGAGCATGGGGGTGAAAGTGGCGACCTCGACCAAGGCTATGGGCCAGAAGACCATGATCGTCGGGAGGAAGCCCTTGAGGAAGGTGCCTAGGGGCGGCCAGACGCCGTAATGCAGGGATATGGCGAGGGGCACGCCCTGGGTGACGACGAGGGCGAGGACCATCCAGATCCTCCCGTCGCGGTGGATCGTCTCGTCGTAGCTCTTGGGGCTCCGGGGCTTCACTTGGCGCCTCCCTCGAGGATGCGGGAATAGAGTATGGCCGAGGCCATGCCGCAGAGCATGCTGACCGGCATGGCGAAGCTCTCGAGCGAGGGGAGCTTGGCCTTCTTGATGAGGAGGCCGAAGAGGGCCATGACCAGGGCGGAGGTGGCCAGGCTCAGGATGGATACGGCCCCGCCCGCGAGGGCGCCGCCCAGGAAGGCGGAGATGAGGCCCATGAACATCGCGGTGATGAGGAGGCTCACCCACTTCGTGTCGCGGCTCTGGGCCTTGCTGATCCCCCCCTGGATCCGCTTGACGAAGAAGATGACGAGGAACATCGCGAAGACCGAGCCGGCCGTCATGGCCCAGGCCACGGCGGAGAAGACCGTCGGGTCGAGGATGGGAGACTTCGTGGAGGCGCCGAAGGCCTGGGCCGCGGTCTCGGCGGCGGGAAGCTCGTAGGTGATGGCGCCGATGACGGAGAGGCGGATCCAGGGCAGGGGGAGGCCGAGGGAGCCGGCCAAGGTGAGGACGGCGAGGAGGATGGCCGCGGAGGGGACGATCGTGAAGACGGCGCTCGAGACGAGGGTCTTCCGCATCGCGGCGGCGGGGAGGCCGATGCGCTTGCCCTCCCGCCAGGCCTTCGCGATGAACACGAGGCTCTGGAGCGTCACGAAGGCGGCCACGACGCAGCCGAGCGCGAAGAGGAAGGCGCTATTGCGGATGTCGCCCATGTATAGAGACTCCTTTCCGGGGCCGGGACCTAGCGAAGAACCTTATACCGCGGGATGCCGCCTGTCAAACGCGCCCCGCCTCCCGGGCCCCCAGCTCGGCCGCCGCGGAGGCGAGGAAGGACTCGAGGCCCGCGCGGTCGGCGAAGCTCGCGCGGAAGCTCGCGCCCCCGCCGCCGCCCTTGCCTCCCGCGGCGAGGGCGAGGGGCTTGAGGCGCTCGCCGAGGCGGGCCTCGCCCGAGGGCGCGACGGCCAAGGCCGTCAGCTCCGGCAGGCTCGCCGCCAGGCAGGCCGCGCCCCGCGAGGCGAAGGCCTTGGCCGACTCGAGGGCGGCCTCGGCGCCGCGGTCGGCCAGCTTGACGAGGAGGGCCGGAGGCAGGCCCCCGGGCCCGCGGGAGGCGAGCTCGGCCTCGAGCGAGGCTCGTTCGCGCATCGCGGCCTGGGCCGCTCGCTCGAGCTCCTCGAGCCGCGCGGCGGCGCGGGCCGCCTTGGCGGCGAGCTCGGGCACCGAGCAGCCGAGGGCCCGGGCGGCCTCGCGCGCGGCCCGCGAGGCCGCGAAGGACTCGCCCAGGGCGCGGCCGCCGGCCACGAAGAGCACGCGGGTCATGCCCTTGTACCGCTCGGCGCCGAGGAGCTTGAGGTGGCGGATCCGGCCGGTCGAGGCGAGGTGGGTGCCGCAGCAGGGCGTGAAGTCCAGGCCGTCGATCTCGACGATCCGGATCTCCCCCTCGGACTCGGGCGGCTTGCGGCGCAGGGGGAAGGAGGCGGGGTCCTCCGGGGGGCAGAGATGGACCGAGACGGGGTAGTCCTCGGCGATGATCTCCTCGATCCGGAGCTCGGCCTCGGCGAGATCCTCGCCGCCGAGGCCGGGGGCGTCGACGTCGATCGTGCAGCGCTCGGCCCCGAGGTGGAAGGAGACCGTCGCCGCGCCGAAGAGCCTCAGGAGGGTCGAGGAGAGGAGGTGCTGGCCCGTGTGCTGCTCGGAGTGGTCGCGCCGGCGGCCCTCGTCGAGGACGAGGCGGAGCCGGTCGCCGGCCGAGGCCGCCAGGGGCGAGGCGAGGCGGTGGAGGACGCGGCCGCCGGACTCCTCGACGGCGGCGACCTCGACGCCGCCTATCGCGCCCAGGTCGCAGGGCTGGCCGCCGCCCTCGGGGTAGAAGATCGTGCGGTCGAGCTCGAGGATCGGGGCGGCGGGCTCGCCCTCGACCCTGAGCAGCGTGGCCTCGGCCTCGAGGGCCGGGGGATCGGAGTAATAAAGCTTTTCGGTGCGGGCCATGCCCGATTCTAGCGCGCCCAGGGCCCGGGAGGAAGGCCGCGCCGCCGCCTTTTCTCGCGGGCCGGTCTTCCGCTACCATGGGCCATGCTCTCGGCCCTCGGATCGGTCCTCTCCGTCATCCTCATGATCGCCCTCGGCTTCGGCCTGGCCAAGCGGGGCTGGTTCGACGAGGCGGCCTCCAAGCTCCTCTCGCGCCTCGTCGTGTCGGTGGCCCTGCCCGCCTACATGATCGCCAACCTCATGGGGGGCTACGACCGCGCGAAGCTCCTCGCGATGCTGCCCGGCCTGCCCATCCCCTTCGCCACGATGCTCCTCTGCTTCGCCCTGGCCCGGATCCTGGCCGCGGCCTTCCGCGTGCCCCGGCCCCGGCGGGGCGGCTTCGCCGCGATGCTGGCCCTGTCCAACACCATCTTCATCGGCCTGCCGGTCAACGTCGCGATCTTCGGCGAGCCGAGCATGCCCTACGTCCTCCTGTACTACATCGCGAACACCACCCTCTTCTGGACCCTCGGCGTCTACGGGATCGCGCGCGACGGCGAGGAGCTCGGGGGGCGCAAGGCGGCCTCGATCCTCTCGCGCGAGGGGCTCGCGCGCATCTTCTCCCCCCCCCTGACGGCCTTCCTGGCCGCGATAGCCCTGATCATGGCCGGCGTTCGGCTCCCGCGCTTCGCCTTGGACCTGTGCAGGACCCTGGGCAACCTCACCACGCCCCTGTCGATGCTCTTCATCGGCATCGTCATCTCGAAGGTCGAGTGGCGCTCGATCAGGCTCGAACGCGACCTGGTCCTCCTCCTCGCCGGCCGCTTCCTCCTCTCGCCGGCCATCCTCGTCGGCCTCGTCTACGCGGCCGAGGCCCTGTGGCCCGCCATGCCCCCCCTCATGAAGGGCGTCTTCCTGATCCAATCGGCGATGCCGGCGATGACCCAGACGCCCATCCTCGCCAAGTCCTACGGCGCCGACGCCGAGTACGCGGGCCTGGGCGCCTCGCTCACGACGGTCCTGAGCCTGGCGACGATCCCCCTGTACATGGCCCTGGCGGCGAGGCTCTTCTAGCGTGTACGGCATCGACTTCGGGACCTCGAACACGGTGGTCTCGGCGCGGCGCGGCTCCGCGGCCCGGGTCCTCGAGCTCGAGGGCCTGGGCACGGTGGTGCCCTCCCTCCTGTACTTCGAGCGCGACCGCCCCTTCTCGGCGGGGGCCGAGGCCCGCGAGGACTACGCGCGGGCCCTCGAGCGCTGGAAGGGCGAGCGGGACCTCTACGCCCGCTTCCGCTTCTTCCAGGGCCTGAAGTTCGCCCTCCGCGACGAGCTGTTCACCGGCACGGCGGTCTTCGGCAGGCGCTGGAAGGCGGAGGAGCTCGTCGGGGCCTTCCTCCGCGTCGTCAAGGATCGGGCGGACCGGGCCGCGGGAGCGGAGATCCGCGAGGCGGTCGTGGGCCGCCCCGTGCGCCTCTCCGCCGATCCCGCCTCAGAGGCCGCCATCCTCGAGCGCTACCGCTCGGCCTGCCGCCTGGCCGGCATCGAGACCTCGCACTTCGTGGCCGAGCCCATAGCCGCGGCGGCCTCCCTCGTCGGCAGCCTCGAGGGACTGGTCCTCGTCTTCGACTTCGGCGGCGGCACCCTCGACATCGCCGTGGCGGAGCTCTCCGGCGGGAAGGCGAGGGTCCTCGCGAGCGCCGGGGCCGAGCTCGGGGGCTACGCCCTCGACGAGGACCTCTCCCGCGCGAGGATCATCCGCCATTTCGGCTACGGCTCGACCTTCCGCACCATGACCGGCCGCGACCTGCGGCTGCCGAGCTGGATCACCAACCAGGTCGCCTCGTTCTACGCCCTCCCCCTGAGCGACATCGCGAGGACGAGGGAGGCGATACGCGAGCTCATGTTCGAGGCGCGGAGCAAGGAGGCGCTGCGGGGCCTCGTGGCCTTCCTCGACGCCAACATGGCCTTCGGGCTCTTCGAGCGCGTCGACGAGGCCAAGATCGGGCTTTCCGACGGGGAGGAGGCCGCGATCCGCTTCGCCGTCCCGCCCCACGTCGCCTTTGAGGAGCGCATAACGCGTCCCCAGTTCGAGGAGCTTGTGGCGCCCCGGGTGGCCGAGGCCGAGCGCCTCGTGGACCGGGCCCTCGCCGAGGCGGGGGTCGCCGCGGGGGCCGTGGCCAGGGTCCTGCGCGTGGGGGGCTCCTCGCAGGTGCCCGCCTTCGCCGCCATGCTCGAGCGCCGCTTCCCCGGCCGGGTCGAGCGGGGCGAGGTCTTCACGAGCATCTCGGCGGGGCTGACGGCCGCCTGGGAAGCCGGCCTGGGCTCGGACTAGCCTGGGCTAGGCCGAGCGGGAGGGCCCGGGAGGCGCCAAGCGGCGCGGCCCTCGAGACGGCCGCGCCACGATCGCATTCCGGCTAACGTATCTCGAAGTAGTGCCGCTCGATGTAGGCGGCGCGCTCGGCCGACTTGTCCCAGAAGGCGCTCTGGGGATAGTCGGAGCAGACCTTCCGGTACAGCGCGAGGGCGCGCCGTATGTCCTTGAGCGGGCCGTTCTGCTCGAGGGCGAGGGCGTAGAGGTAGAAGGCCTCGTCGATGCCCGCGGGATAGCGCGCGAGGAGGCGGTCGAGGGCCTCGAGGGCGCCGGAAACCCGCCCCGCGCCCAGCTCGTTCTTGGCCTCGATGAGGATCGCCTCGGGCGAGTCGGGCGCGGGCTTGGCCGGGACCGCCGCGCCTTGCCCCGGAGCGGGCGCGGCGCCTGGACCGAGAGCCGGCGCGGCGCCTTGGCCCGCGGCCGGCGCGGCCAGCTGGCCCGCGGGGAGCGCCGGGGAGGCCGCGGCGTTCCCCGGCGCGGCGGGCGCGGCCTGCTGCGCCGGGGCGGGAAGGGCGGCCTTGGGCGTGACCTTCAGGGAGACGAACTCGTCGTAGACGAGGCCGCGCAACGCGTCCTGCCTTTGGAAGCGGAGGAGGTAGTCCCCCGGCTTGGAGGCGAGGAGGGAGAAGACGACCCCCTTCCCCTCGAAGCGCCGGCTCTCGTACGCGGTTCCCTCGCGGCCGTCGCGCTCGCCCAAGTAGGTCCAGCCCGTGCCCTCGAAGGGGATCTCCACGCGGGAGCCGGCCTCGGCCGCGACGGAGCGCCCAGGCTCGGCGGGAGGCGCCGGCCGCTCGGCCGCGGCGAGGGCCGAGGAGGGAGGGGCCAGGGGGAGGCTCGGAGCCGGGGCCTTGGGCGCGGCCTTCGGGGCTTCCTTCGAGGCTTCCTTCGGCGCCGCCTTCGGGGCGGCCGGCGGCGCGGCTTTCGCGGGCGCCGGGGCGGCCTTCGGGGCCGGCTTGGCCGCCGGGGCGGGCTTGGGGGCGGGCTGGGGCTGGACCGGCTCGGGGAGAGCCGGCTTCGCGGCCGGGACCGGAGCCTCGGGCTCGAGCCGGGCGATGGGAGCGGGAGCCAGGAGGGCCCGGCTCTCCGGCTCGGGGAGGGAGGCTACGACGAGGGGCGAGGCGAAGGGCCGCCGCCGGGGGAAGGAGAGGCTCGGGGGCGGGAGGGGCTCGGCGGCCTTGGCCGGGGCGGGAGCTCCTTCAGCGGCCGGCTCGGCGGGAAGGGAGGCCGCCGCCGGGGCGGGCGCTTCGGCCGGGGCGGGCGGAGCAGGGCTCTCCGCGCCGGGAGCCGGCTTGGGAGAAGACGCGCAGGAGGCGAGGAGGATGGCGGACAGGGCCAGGGCTCCGCGGCGAGCGTGGGAACTCATCAGCGCACCGTCCTGTACAAGGCTTCGATCTCGGCGTCGTTGCGGCTCGCGAGCGCGGCCCTATCTATCCCGGCCCGGCCGATGCCGAGCTCGATCGCGTCCTGGACCGTATAGGCGGGGCCTCCCTCGCGCTCCATCTCCATCCGCGGCCGGAGCGAGCTCCGGGGCGGGACGATCAGGGCGCGGACCAGGGCCATTCCCTCCTTCGTGGCGCCCGGGCCTGGGCCGATGGGCTTGGGCGGAGCGCCCACGATGATGGAGGTGAGGGCGAGGACGACGAGGAAGATGGCGAGGGCCGCGACGCAGGCCAGGAGGAGCTTGTTCTTGAGGAGGGCCTCGAGGCCGGCGCGGAGGTCGATGGCGGGGAGGGCGGCCTTCCCCGCGCGCGGGCCCGGGGCCGGGCGCGCGGGGGCGGCATTCGGCTCGAGGAGGGCGTCGAGGTCGGCGTCCCCGTCCTCGACGCTGCTGAAGGGCTCGGGCGAGGCCCGCCGCGAGGAGGGCAGCTTCGAACGCAGGAGGCCCGCGGCCTTCCCGAGGGCTCCGCGAGCGGCGCCCAGGGCCTTGTCGAGGGGGAGGCCCACCCTAGGCCTCCCCTCCCCCGCCCCCGGCGAGCGCGGCTTCCGGCAGGTCCTTCCGGGCGGCCGGGGCGGGCTCGGGCGGCGACTGGGGAGCCTTCGAGGAAGGCTGCTCGGGCGGCGACTGGGAAGCCTTCGAGGAAGGCTGCTCGGGCGGGAGCTCCGTGCCCTCCTCGTACTCGACCTCCTCCTCGACCATGTCGACGACGGGCTCGGGCACCGTGATGGCCTTCCCGTCGGAGCGCTCGAGGCGGACGGAGATGACCTTGGTGACGCCGGACTCCTCCATGGTGACGCCGAGGAGGGCGTCGGCCCCGGTGACGGTCTTCTTGTTGTGGGTGATGACGACGAACTGGCTCGTGCGGCCGAACTCGCGCAGGAGGTTCACGAAGCGGATGACGTTCTGCTCGTCGAGGGCGGCGTCGATCTCGTCGAGGAAGCAGAAGGGCGAGGGCCTGACCATGTAGGTCGCGAACAGGAGGGCGATGGCGGTGAGGGTCTTCTCGCCGCCGGAGAGGAGGGCGATGGACTCGAGCTTCTTGCCCGGGGGCTGGGCGTAGATCTCGATGCCCGACTCGAGGACGTGGTTGGGGTCCACGAGCCTGAGCTCGCCGCGCCCCCCGCCGAAGAGGCGGCGGAACATGTTGTGGAAGTTCTTCTTGATCTTGTTGTAGGTCTCGAGGAAGAGGGCGGCGCTCTCGTCGCGGATCTCGTCGGTTATGCGCTTGAGGTCGGCCTTGGCGGCCTCGAGGTCGGCGAGCTGGCCCGCGAGGAAGTCGTAGCGCTCCTTGACCTCGGCGTACTCCTCGGGGGCCATGAGGTTGACCGAGCCTAGGTCCTTGAGCTTCTGCTTGAGGCCGTTCATCGCGTCGCGGAGCTCGGAGACGGGGGTGCGGATCTCGAACATGCGCGACTCGTACTCCATGAGGTCGCGCGAGTACTGCTCGGCGAAGTTCTCCTTGACGTTGCGGATCTCGGTCTCGGTCTGCGCGAGGCCGAGGTGGAGGCGCTCGAGCTCGCTCTGGAGGGAGCTCAGGCGCTCCATCTTGCGCTTCAGCTCGTCCTGGCGCTTGGTCAGGTCGGAGTTCTTGAGGCTGATCTCGCGCTCGAGGCGCTCGAGCTCGGCGGTCAGCTCGCGGCCGCGCTTCTCGATGTCGGCTATCTCCTCGTCGAGGTCGGAGAGCTCCTCCTGGGACTCGCCCAGGCGCTTCTCCTCGAGGTAGACCTCGTTCTCGAGCTCCTTGAGGTAGCCCTCCTGGCCCGCTATCTCGCGGCGGAGGAGGACGAGGGCCTCCTCGGCGGCCGCGGCCTGGGTCTGCATGCGGATGCGGTTGCCGCGCAGCTCCTCGAGGGTGGCGCGGTACTCGGCGAGCTTCTCGCCCAGGGCGCGGTTCTCCTCCCGGAGCGCGGCGATGCGCTCGCGGCGGGCGGCCACGCCCTCGTCGCTCGAGGCGATCTCGCGGTCGATGGCCCGCTTCTTCGTGATGATGCCCTCGGGCGAGAGGAACTCGTCGATGAAGGAGGGCGTTGTCTTCTTGTAGTCCTGGTAGCGGCGCCCGAGCTCCTCGACCTGGGAGGCGGCCTGGGCGAGGTCGGCGGCGGCCTTGGCTATGAGGGCGTCCCGCGCCTCGGCCGCGGCGGAGGCGCCGAGGGCGCCGAGGTCGCCGAGGATGGCGCCCTTGCCCGACAGGCGCGAGCGGATGGCCGCGATGAGGGACTCGATGCCCTCCTCGGCCGCCCGCCGCTCGGCGGAGGAGTAGCCCGATTCCTTCAGGCGCGCGTCGAGCTGGGCGACGATGTCCTCGGTGATGGCGTCCAGGCGCGAGCGGGCGTCGGCGCGGTCGCGCTCGAGCCCGCCGATCTCCGACTCGGCCTTGGCGATGGCGGCCTCGTTCTCGCGGACGCGGAGCTCGGAGGTCCTGATGCCCTCCTCGAACTCGGCGATGTTCCGCTCGATCTCCTTGACCCGGGAGCGGAGCGAGGAGAGCTCGCCCTCCTTCTCCGCCTCGTCGTCGCGCAGGGATTCGAGCTTCTCCCGGAGGGACTTGGCCTTGAGCCGGGCCTGGTCGATCTTGCCCTTGGCCTCGGAGACCCGGTCGGCGAGGAGCTTGCGCTGCTTCTCCTTGCCGACCCGCTCCACGGCGAGGCCGTAGACCGTCTTCTGGTGCTCGACGAGCTTGGCCTCCATGCCGTTGACGATGTCGAGGTTCTCCTCGAGGGAGAGGTTGATCGAGTCGATCTCGCCCTTGACCTGGTCGCGGGCCTTGGCCTTGCTCCCGATCTCCTCGTCGCGGCGGTCCTTCTCCTGGACGAACTGCCGCAGGCGGAGGAGGTGGAGGTCGAGCTCGGCGGCGAAGACCTCCTCGCGGAGGGAGCGGTACTTCAAGGTCTTGTCGGACTGGACCTTGAGGCTGTCGTGGCTCCGCTTGACCTCGCCGAGGATGCCCGCGACCTGGCGCATGTTCTCCTCGGTCTTCTCGAGCTTGGACTCGGCCTCCCGGGAGCGGACCTTGTGCTTGGTGATGCCGGCCGCCTCCTCGAAGAGGTAGCGGCGGTCCTCGGGCTTGGAGGAGAGGATCTGGTCGATCTTGCCCTGCTCCATGACGGAGTAGGCAGACTTGCCGATGCCCGTATCCCAGAAGAGCTCGCGCAGCTCCTTGAGCTTGGCCTGGGTGCCGTTGATGAAGTACTCGGCCTCGCCGGAGCGGTAGAGCCGGCGCTTGATGGCGATCTCGGGGGCGTCGATGGAGGAGAGGAGGCCGGCCTCGTTGGAGATGGTGACGGTGACCTCGGCGACCGCGAGGGGCTTGCGCGACTCGGTGCCGTTGAAGATCACGTCCTCCATGCTCTCGGCGCGGAGGCTCTTGGCCGACTGCTCGCCGACGACCCACTTGATGGCGTCGACGACGTTGGACTTGCCGCAGCCGTTGGGTCCGAGGAGGGCGGAGATGCCGTCGGAGAACTCGATCAAGGTGCGGTCGGCGAAGGATTTAAATCCGAAGATCTCGAGACTTTTCAGGAACACGCGTTGCCCTCGTTCTGTGCCGGCTTTCGACAACTGTAGCACGCTGGGAGGGCCGCTCGCAAGGGCGAGGGCGGAAAGGCCGCCCGCCGGGAAGGGCTCCGCGGCCGGGTCAAGACGAATGTCCCTTCCCTCAAAATTCGTTCACGTTCCATAAAGCGCAATTACAGAAGACCAGAAGAACAGAGACACAGAGACACAGAGAAGAAAAAGAAGGGGGAAAGACGAAATGGCGTAGGAAAAAAGGCAGAGGCGGAGTGCTTTCCTCTATCCTCTATTCCTATCTTCCCTCTGTGTCTCTGTGGTTTCTATGTGCTTTAGTTAGCTGAGTTCTGAAGGGAGAGGAAATCTGTCCACGGAGGCCTTTGGAAGAGGGGGGCCCGGGGGAGAGGAACCTTTCGCGCGTTTCGAAAGGTTCCTCCCCCCGGATCATTGATCGTCCTGGCTCACGAGGAGGGAGTAGACCTCCTGGGGCGTCTTGGCGGCGGCCAGCTGGTCCCGGAGCGCCCCGTTCTTGAGCTTGGAGCTGAAGAAGGAGAGGGTCTGGAGGTAGTAGGCGTGCTGGTTGTAGGCGGCGGCGATCATGAACAGGAGGCGGACGGGCATGTCGTCGAGGGACTGGAAGTCGATGATGTCGCACTGGCTCACCCCGACCGAGACGACGAGGTCCGTGACCGAGGAGAGGCGGACGTGGGGTATGGCGATGCCGCGGCCGATAGCCGTGCTCATGAGCTCCTCGCGCCGCAGGATCTCGGCCACGAGCTCCTGGCGGCTCTTGATCTGGGGGGCGCTGGCCAGGTTCTCGGCCAGGGCGACGAGGGCGTCCCGCTTCTTGGCGTGGCTGAGGAAGAGGATCCGATCCGGGGAGAGGATGTTCTGGATCTGGACGACGCTGAAGATGTTCGCGGGGCGGTTGGAGGAGAGCCGCTCGTTCACCCAGCGCTCGATCTCGCTCTTCTTGAAGCGCCAGACGGTCCCGATCTTGCCCGAGGGTATCTCGCCCTTCTGGGCCCAATCGTAGACCGTACGCTCGGAAACCCGGAGATATCGAGCGACTTCTTCGATGGTGAGGATATCGTCATCCATGCGAAGGACTCCTCCCTATAATAAAGCTTCGCATTATTGTGCAACGGATGCGAGTATATGTCAAGTGAAAGCCGTTTCGCAGGATGGAAGGGGGCCGGATCGCTCCTAGGCCTGCCAGGGCCGGTCGAAGCTCCCCTCGCTCACGAGGTCCTGCAGCTTCTTGGTGGGGTGGATGAGGTGGCTGGCGAGCTTGAGGAGGTCCACGCGCGCGCGGGGATAGCCGAGGGCGAGGAGGGAGACGACCTTGTAGGCCGCGGGGAGGCCGACGAGGCGCCTGACCATGGCCTCGTCGAAGCTGCCGACCCAGCAGCTGCCCAGGCCCTCGGCGCTGGCGGCGAGGGCGAGGTGCTCGAGGGCTATGGTCGTGTCGACCTCGTACCACTCGGGAGAGCGGGCCTGGTCCCCGGCGCCGACGACGACGAGGGGGCACTGGTCGAGGAACTTCGCGTAGGGGCCGCCTCGGGCGAGCTCGGCCCGGGCGGCGGGATCGCTCACGAGGACGAGGCGCCAGGGCATGAGGTTGTTGGCCGAGGGCGCCTCGCGGGCGGCCTCGAGGAGGCGGGCGAGGAGCTCCCGAGGGATGGGCCGATCCTCGTAGGAGCGGACCGAGCTGCGGGCCATGAGGGTTTGGTAGAATTCCATGTCAGGCCTCCGTTTCTTCGCGGTATGCCGAGATTTCCGAGGAGCCGAAGCCGAGGGCGCGGAGCCGCGAGCGGGCCGCGGCGGGATCGCCCTTGGCCTTCTTGAGCTCCGCGGCCCAGGCCCGGCCGAGGGCGGCGCGCCGGGCTTCCGGGTCGAGGAGGGCGGCTATGGCGGACCGGGCCGTCTCCTCGTCGACGCCGCGGGCCCGGAGGGCGGCGGCCAGGCTGGCGGGGCCCTCGGCCCGGCGGGCCAGGCGGGAGGCGACGTAGGCCCGGGCGAAGCGGGCCTCGTCGAGCCAGCCCCGCTCCGCGAGGCGCTCGAGGGCCAGGCTTACCGCCCGGCCCGAGAAGCCCCGGGAGCCGAGCTTGACCTTGAGCATGAAGGCCGACTGCTCGGCCCGGGCCAGGAGGGCGAGGCCCCGCTTCTCCGCCTCGCGGGCCTCGGCGGCGAGGCGGAGGGCGGCTTCCCCGGCCTCGTCGAGCTCGGTCCCCGCCGCGAGGGCGGCGGGGGGCAGGCCGAGGGAATCCAGGAGCTCGAGCTCGACCAAAAAGCTGGAGCCCCCGGCCGCGATGGTCGCGACTCCGGAGGCTCCACGCCGTACGGATTCTATCCGCAGTCTCGGCGCTTCGCGCCTCGACTCAGCGATTTCCTGCGCCTTGTCCATATCCGCAGGAAATCGCGCCATGAAGATGAATTAGCGCTTGCTGAACTGGAAGCGGCGGCGGGCGCCGCGCTGGCCGTACTTCTTGCGCTCGACCATGCGCGGGTCGCGGGTGAGGAAGCCGTTGGCCCTGAGGGAGGCGTGGCTCGCGGGGTCGACCTGGGCGAGGGCCTGGGCGACGCCGTGGCGGCAGGCCCCGGCCTGGCCGTTGGGGCCGCCGCCGAGGACGCTGATGAGGATATCGTACTTGTTCTCGGAGGCCGTCACCATGAGGGGCTGGCGCACCATGTAGACGAGCTCGCCCTGCTTGAAGTAGCTGCCGAGCTCCTTGCCGTTGACCTCGACCTTGCCCGTGCCCTCGCGGACGAAGACGCGAGCGATGGCGCACTTGCGGCGGCCGGTCCCTATTCCGAGGTTCCTGATCATCCTTCGATCCCCTTACTTACAGTTCGATGGCGACGGGGCCCTGAGCCGCGTGCGGGTGGTTCGGGCCGGCGTAGATCTTGGCGTTCTTGTAGAGCTTGCGGCCCAGGGGTCCCTTGGGGAGCATGCCGCGGATGGCCAGCTCGAGGGGGGCCACGGGATTCCGCTGGAGCAGCTCGGCGAAGGTGTTGTCCTTGAGGCCGCCGGGGAAGCCGGTGTGGTGGTAGTAGACCTTGTTCTGGCGCTTGCGCCCGCTCACCGCGATCTTGTCGGCGTTGACGACGACGATGAAGTCGCCCGTCTCCTGGGAGGGGGTGTAGGTCGGCTTGTGCTTGCCGCGGAGCATGTAGGCCACCTTGGCGGCGACGCGGCCGAGGGGCTTGCCCTCCGCGTCGATCACGAACCAGGAGCGCTCGGCGGTCTGGGGCGTGACGAATAGGGTCTTCATCTATCTATACCTTTACCTTCTCGTGGTATCGTGCGGCGGAATCGCGCGGGCGCCATATTCCCATAAAGGGTGATAAGTGTCAATACCGCCGGGACGGCGCCGCCCGGAGGGACCCTCGCCGCCGGGGCCGTTCAGCCCTTCTTGCCCGCCTTCTCGGCTTCCTTGGCCGACTCCTCGGCCTCTTCCTTCTTGGCTTCCATCCTATCCTTGATGTCGGCGACCCCGATGAACACG
>Ga0116155_10000498_pt1 | contig 32783 bp, 27 predicted proteins | sample AD_UKC032_MetaG_FD_89890 | JGI IMG/M metagenome (GOLD analysis project Ga0116155, IMG submission 89890) | Active sludge microbial communities of municipal wastewater-treating anaerobic digesters from USA - AD_UKC032_MetaG | ecosystem: Engineered > Bioreactor > Anaerobic > Digestate | place: USA...
CGAGAACTTCTTCGCGTACATGGACGAGACGAAGACGTAGTCATCGTCGGCGGCCATGAAGCTCACTTCCCCGACCGCGCAGGAGCCCAGGGGCGAGGCGTCGGGCGAAGGCAGGCTCGAGATGTCGTACAGGTAGATGGTCGAGTAGCCCGCCGCGAAGAGATAGCCGCCCTGGATCAGCACCCTGGAGCAGGTCGCCCCGGCCGGCAGGCTCAGGGCCGAGACGTAGCTCGGGCCGGAATCGGAGAGCTCGAGGATGGCGATCTCCCGCTTCATCGTCGCGACGTAGGCGTAGCGCCCCGAGCTCGAGACGGCTACGCTGTTGGCGTACCAGCTCGCGTTGATCGCGGCGAGATCGATGGTTCCGATGATGTCCTTGCCCGAGGCTTGGGCCGAGGTCCTGCCCGAGCCGGGCAGGCTCAGGACCTCGCAGCTCTCGGCGGGCTGGATGCGATAGGAGTATATCGTATCCGGCCGGGTCGAGGTATCGAGGAAGCTGTTGCCGCTCAGCTCGGCCCTGAGCGAGTACGCGTCGCTCCCGCCTTCGCTCCTATGGACCTTGAACTTGGCCGCGCCTTCGATGACGGGCCATTCGACCCGGAGGTAGGATCCTTCCTGGGCGACGAGCGGGCGCAAGGTTCCCGCGGCCAGGGGGATCGAACTGACCGGGCCGAGGGTTTTCACCTCGCCGTTCGCGTAGTTCGCCTCGAGCTTGAAGCAGTGCAGGCTGCCGGTTGCGAGGCCGGAGAGCGAGACCGGAGGGACCGCGTTCTCGAGGGAGATGCCGTTCGTCGCCGAGGGCTCCGTGCCGTTGACGGTGTACCTGAGCGTATAGCCTGAGGCCGTCGGGTCCGGGGTCCACGATACGGTGACCGAGCGGGCGCCCGAGCCGACGGTCAGGCCGCTCGTGTCCTTGGCCGAGGCGACCATGTCCTTGTCGATCAGGAGCATGTCGCAGGAGGAAGCGAGGAGGCAGAGCCAGGCGAGGGCGGCGAAACGCGCGATGCTTTCCTTCATGATCGTCCTTACTCCCCGAAAAACGGCTCTTCGACCGTTCCCGCCTCGGCGGCCCGGCCCTGGGCGCCGCCCGCCTGGGCTTGGCCCAGGTAGGCGTAGCGCTCGCCGAGCTTGGGATCGAGGTCGGAGGCCTTGGCCAGGTATTCGCCCGCCTTCGCTGCGTCGCCCATCGCGCTGTAGCACTTGGAGATATTGAGCTTGAGCGGCGCGAGGAGGGGCGATGCCTGGCCGCCCGAGAGGCTCCGATCGAGCTTTTGGTACTCGGCAAGGGCCTTGGGGTAGTCCTTGGCGAGGAAGAGGAGGTTCCCGAGGTTGAGCCGGGGGCTGGCGTACTGCGGATCCATTGCGGCGGCCTTGGCAAAGGACTCGCCTGCCTTGGCGTAGCGGCCGTAGCGCGCGAGCTTGATGCCCAGCCTGTTCAAATCCTCCTTGGAGCCCGTGGCCTTGGCCGCGGCGCCGGCCGCCTCGAGGATGGCGTCGACGAGCCTCGCCGCATCCTTGGCCGCGGCCGCCACGACCGTTTCCTTGCTGCCGTACTGGAGGCCAAGGTCCGTTTCCTTGAGCCCGACTGGACGGTATATCTCCTGGGCCTTCTTCGTCAGGTAGAAGCCGCGGGAGGCGGGCGAGGCCTCGCAGGAGCGCCACTCCTCGACGCCCTTGCGCCAGGCTTCCACGAAGCTCGCTTTCCCGATCATCGTGATCTCGACGGGAACCCAGAGCTGGTCCTCGACGTTGATCGCCATAGTGCGGTCGGGGCTGAGCTCGCCGTAGTCCTTGCCAGCCGCCTTGGTGCCGAAGGCCACGAAGATATGCCCCGGCACCGTCACGAGGGCCGTCTCGACGCCCGCCGACTCCAGCATGCTCGCGTAAAGGACGGAGAGATCGTCGCAGTCGCCGGTTATGCGCTTCAGGGTCTGCCGCGGGAGGCTTACCGAGTCGACGGAGACCGCGGCGCCCTTGGCCGAGGCGAAGGGCTGGGTGGGATCGGATTGGTAGAGGATGCCCAGCTCGCCGAGGGCGTGGAAGACCTGGGCCGCGAACTGCACCGTCGGCGAGTAGCCGATCTGTATAGCGTCCTTGTTGATCTGCCTGATATAGCTGGCGTAGTTGCGCAGGGCCGAGTCGGCGGGCGTGATGAAGGCCGCGGCCTTGCGGTCGTCGTCCCAGACGATGGAGCCCTTGTCCTGGAGGTCGTAGGCGAGCGAGGCTCGCTGCTCCCCTGCCCTGCCCTTCCCCGTATAGGTGACGACGATCTCCCCGGAGAGGGGCGTGACGCCCTCGTTGCGGAAGACCTCGGCGTTGAAGGAAGCGAGGACGCCGACCTCGCGGCTTTCCCCGGGGGCGAGCTCGGCTATCCTCGCGCAGAGGGTTGGCGAGTCCATGTAGCCCTTCTGGAAGAAGCTCACCTCGACGTCTCGGAGCGGGAATGCCTCGGTGTTGCTCAGGCCGAGCTTCGCGAAGGGATTCTTGGCGTACCAGCTCTGCATCGCCGGGAAGACCGACGCGGAGCCGGCGTCCGAGATCCGGAGGCTCCTGAGGGGAGCCTTGGCCGCGTCCGGGTCCTCGCCGAGGCGGAGGTGGACCGAGAGCCCCAGGCCGAGGATAAGGCCGTCGAAGTCGCTCACGGCGCCGAAGGAGCGGAGATACCTGAGGCTCGGCTCGAGCTCCACGGCGAAGTTGAAGGATGGTATGAGGGCGAGGCGCCCGCCTGCCTGGGCTAGCAGGTTCCAGTTCCCCACCGAGCCGGTCTCGGGAAAGAGCTTCGGGTAGAGCGAAAGCGAAGGCCCGGCCCCGAGCTCGGCGCCGAGCTCGAAGGTCTTTGAGAAGCGCTTCGCGTAGCCCGCCCCGAGGAGGGCGTAGATATCCTTGTGCTCCCAGGGATTGTCGGCCTCGCGAGGCGCGAATTGGAGCATGCCTCCCCGGAAGAGGGGCTGGATCGAGGGGAAGGCGGGCAAGGGATAGCGGAGGACGGCGGCCAGATCGTACAGGTCATACTCGCTCCGATACTCGCCGAAGGCCGAGAGGGCCTGGTAGCTCGCCCCGATCGAGGCGGGGTAGCGGTAGCGGAGGTCGAGGTTCTCGCGGGCTTCCTGGGCCCAGGATGGGATCAGGGAGAGCAGGACGAGTGGGAGGATCGATGCTCGAGCCGTGCTGCGCATGCTGGTGACTCCTGGGCAAGCTCATTTCATGCGCGCCGCTTCCCCTGTCTCTTGCCTGGTTTCCCGCGCACGCAGCGGGTCAAAAAAAAGCTGGCGATGACCTACCCATCGCCAGCCGCGTCTTTTGAAATATGGGCCTACTGTATCGGGAATCAGCCGCTACGACGTCAGGTTTTATAAAACCGAACCACGATTTCAGCGATCCGGCCAGGTCAATGCGCTTGGGGGTCCCGGGAAAGGCTCCGGCGATAGTCGCTCGGGCTCATGCCGACGATGCGCGCGAATTGCTCGTTGAAGGTGGTCTTGGATCGGTAGCCGGCCTCGACCGAGATCTCCAGGATCGTGAGGTCGGGCCGCTGGGCCATGCGGGCGCGGACGTACTCGATGCGGAGCTTGTTCTTCCAAGCGGGGAATGAGAGTCGACGTCTCGAGCTGAAGTAGGCGGAGAGCCGATACGGCGGGATCCCGATCAGGGCCGCGAGCTTCCGCAGGTCGAAGCCCTCGTCGAAGACGGCCTGGGCTTTGTCGGCGATGCTCGCGAGGCGCTTCTCGATGAGCGCCGCCTCGTCCTCGCCGAGGCTGATCCGCCTCGCGTGCTCCTGGCCGATCTCCGAGCGCAGGCGCATGAGGGCGCGGGGGTTGTGGACCACGTAGAGATAGCCGCCGAGGAGGAGAAGTTCGAGTAGGAGATGGCCGAGTCGATACAAGAATCGCTGGGAAAGCGCCAAGCCGATCAGTATCGCCGCTATATCCAGAATGACGAGGCCGAGCGCGGAAAGGAGGCGCTTCTCTTCATGCGTTTTCCCCGTGATGTCGGCGAGCTTCCAGCGGGCTATGCGGAGGGCGGCGATCGTCGCGGCGATGGGCCAGGCGTAGGCAGCTTGGATGGCGGCCGCATGGAGGGGGGCTCGGAGGAGGGAGTCCTCGACGTTGCTCCTGTTCGACTCGAGCCCCAAGGCGTAGTCGAGGAGGGGAAGGAGGACGAGGAGAGCCGCGTAGCCCAGGCCCGCCCGCTTGAGGATGGAGCGTCCCCCGGCCTTTTGCTCGTTTCCGAACAAATAGAGGGCTATGTCGATGAGGACGATCCCCTGGTAGCACATGAGGCTTTGATAGAGGAGGTTGTCGAGGTCGACCGGCAGCTCGAGGATGGGATCGAGGGCGCTCATGGTAAAGAGCGCCCCGATGGACAGGTACATCGCGCCGAAGGCTCGGAGTCCGCGCTCCTTTTTGTGAGCGAGCCGCAGCGAGAGCCCGCCGACGACCAGGGAGGATCCGATGCATCCGCGCACGTAGAAGTAGAGCTCTTCGAACAAGGCGGCCTCTTTGTTGAAGAATTCACTCAACTATACCACGCTACGCAAGCCTGGCCCAGGCCTGGATGGGATCGCCGCTCCCGAGACGATCCTCCGGTTCGAAAAAACTACTCACTTCATAGTAAAAGGCTTATATTAAGAATGCAGAATAAACTGTCACTTGCTGGAAAGGGAGGAAGCACGATGAAACCGAAGATTGCCGTGTATTTCTATTCGACCTATGGGCATATGTACGAGATGGCCAAGGCGGCCGCCGCTGGTATCGAGGAGGCGGGGGCCGATGCCGCCCTGCTTCGGGTACCGGAGACCCTTCCCGCGGAAGTGCTTAAAGCCATGCATGCGGACGAGGCTCAGAAGGCCTTCGCCTCGGTCCAGGCAGCTCGATTCGAGGAGTTCGGGGACTACGACGGCTACGTCTTCGCCTTCCCCACCCGCTTCGGCGTCGTGCCGGCCCAGTTCAAGGCCTTCCTCGACGCGACCGGCCAGGCATGGTCAAAGGGAGCCTTGGAGAGCAAGCCGGTAGCCATGATGACCTCGAGCGCCATGCAGCACGGGGGCCAGGAGGCCACGATCCTCGGCCTCATACCCTACGTCCTCCACCACGGCGGCCTCTACGTCGGCCTGCCTCTGAGCTCGGGCGTCCTCGGGGGCGTCGACGAGCTGAGCGGCAACAGCTTCTACGGGGCGAGCACGATAGCCGGAGGCGACGGCTCGCGGCGGCCGAGCGCCAACGAGCTCGCGGGGGCCCGCTTCCAGGGGAAGCGGGTGGCCCAGCTCGCGGAGAGGCTCAAGGGGTCCAAGGTCTGATGCGCCGGGGAGCTCGGGGCCGGGGCCACGAGCTCCCCCTTGGTAAGGGATCCCAGGCGCTAGAAGCGCCTAACAGGCCTCGTCACGATGCTTGCACTTTTTTTTACTACCGTGATATCTCCCCATTGGACGGTGCTGCAATCTAGCGCTCTGCAGTGGCTACCTTGCCCGTTGCCGCTCTGCGTCGATGAGACGAAGTATGCAAACAATGAATATGATGTCCCCATGACGTAGAATACAACGTTCGCGCTTTCGGTATCGCTCGGCATGAACCAATCGGTATAGCCGTTCAGCGAATACTCAAGACAATCCCGGGCGAGGTAGGTTCCATTGCCGAAGGTTGTTTCTATCGCAAGGCTGTTCTCGAGGCCTGTGCCGATACCAGTACCATAAGCTCCAGCTATGTTCACGTAGTATGCATAGGGGCTCCAAGCATGCCCCCCCCCGACATTGACCGGGGCCGCCTCCATGTAGCGCCAGCCGTTGGAATACGAGAGCTTGTCATAGAAAAGAATGCCCCCTGCCGGACCGACGTCATTCTGCAGATATGCCTTGGTCGTCGCGGCGAAGGTGGCTGAAGCGCCCTGTCCGTCGTCGGCCGTGACCGTGATGGTGGCCGAGCCGGCGGCGGCGCCGCCCGTAATTACGCCGCCAGAAACCGCGGCGACGCTCGCGTTGCTCGTCGTCCAGGTGACGCTGGATACGGTCGCCGTAGAGGGGTAGCAGGTCGCGGTGATCGTCTCGGATGAACCTTCGAGGAAGGTCGCCGAGCTCTTGCTCAAAGTGATAGAGCTCACCTTGACGCCCACCATGACCGGGCTTGCCATGGTCGGGCTGGCCGCGCTCGGTCCCGACGCGTTCCGCGCCTTTATCCAGAAGTAGTAGCTCGAGAAGTTCGTCAGCCCGCCGACCGTATAGGTCGTGCTGGCGGTGGAGATCGGCGATTGGGCCGAGGGGAAGCTATTCGAGCTGCTGCAATACAGGTCGTAGATGGATGCGCCCGTCACCGCGCTCCAGCTGACGGCGAGCTTGCCGCTGCCGGCGGGGTTGCCCAAGGCGGATACGCTGGGCGCCATGGGCGCTTCCGGCAGGGTCATGAATGATCTCTGGGGACCGTAGGTGCAGCCCGTAGCGCTGCTCGCGTACGCGCGCACGTAGTAAAGCGTGCCCGCGCTCAGGTCCGTCATGACGCCGTTGAAGTCGCCCGAGCCCGAGCCGATCTCGACGATGGAATCGTCGATCGTCGGGTTGGGCAGGGTATCCCAGCAGATACCCCGCGTCGAGATGGACTGCCCCCCGGCTTCGGCAATGTTGCCCCCGCTCGTGGCGCTGGTCGTTTCGATGTCCGAAACCGCGGACGTCGCGATTGCTATAGACGAGCCCGTACCATGTACGGTGAAGGAGAAAAGCGGGTTCTTCGTATCGTTGGTCGGTATGGATATGGTAGCCGTCTTATCCCCGTCGGCTGATGGGGTGAAGGTCACGATCATGGTGGAGCTGGCGCCTGCGGCGATACGCCCGGACGGCTTGGTTCCGATCGCGAAAGTATCCGCTTCGGTAGCGGCTCCCGAAGTCAACCCAAGGTTCGTCAGGTCGATATCGAGGGCGCTCTTGCCCTCGTTCGCGATGCTGAGCTCGACATTCATGCTGGACCCGATAGTGATGCTTCCGTAGTCGAGCACTCCCCCGGCGGCCATGGGCTTGGAACCGGAATGGCTCACGACGAGCTTCGGCGATACCGCGTCGGCCTTGAGGGATTCCGCCGCCTCCATGAGCGGGTTCGAGCAAGCCGAGAAGGCGGCCAGGAGCGCCGCGCAAGCGGCCGCTATTCCGGATACCGCCCCGAGGCGGGGCCGATGCGCATATGCCGATACCTGCTGATCCATGTTCACGCTCCTGCCGGAATGACGCGGCGATTATCTCAGAGCCACAGGACGCCGGAGGCGTCCGCCTCGGCCGCCCTGCCCGCGTCGGGCGAGGCCGGGACGACAGACGAGAAGCGCTCCGCTTGCGAGGGATCCAGCTGCTTGGCCTTGCCCAGGGCGCTCGCGGCTTCGCTCTCCTTTCCCAAGGCGGAGGCCGTCCGCGCGATGTTGAGGAGTATCTTGGCGCTGTTGGGAAGCCGCTTGTCCGCCTGCGTGTAGAACGAATAGGCGCCCGCGAGGTCCGATTTCATGTACGCGATGTTGCCGAGGTTGACCAAGGCGGACGCCGAGCCCTCCTTGGCCGCGGCCTTGAGCTCGCGCTCGGCCTCGGCATACATGCCGTACTTGGCGTAGAGGACGCCGCGGTCGTTGCGGGCGCGGGCCGTCTCCTGGCCCTGCCCGCCTCCGATGCGCGCGATGCGCGATTCTACCTCGAGCTTAGCGAGCCTGGCGAGCTCGGCGGAGAAGGCGGCGCGAACCTTGTCCGGGGGCGGCGCCGCGACGGAGGAGCCGTCGGCGGGGAGTCCCACGGGGGGATAGCCCTTCCAGGACTCGTGCATGGGATAGAAGGCCGCCGCGCCCGCGGCGGAGGCCTCTCGCCATTCCGATGCCGCCTTCCGCCAGATGCCGAGGAAGCCGGAATCGCGCATCGTCGTCTCGAGGGGGACCCAGGCCCTGCCGCCGCGGGCGATCAGCTCGCGCTCGTCCAAGGCCCGCGCCCGGGCCTCGTCCATGGAGAGGCCCGAGTCGAAGGCCATGAAGATGTGGCCCGGCACCGTGACGAAGGCGGTCTCGATGCCGGCCGCCTCGAAGAAGGAAGCGTAGAGGACCGAGAGGTCCGCGCAGTCGCCCGAGCGGTAGCCCAGGGTCTGGCGGGGGAACTTGAGGCTGTCCACCGCCGCCTTGTCGACCGATGCCTGGGCGAAGGGGCGGCTGGGAGACAGGACGTAGCCTATGCCGTAGGCCCTGAGGCCCTCATGGAAGGCGATCGCCGTCTGCATGTTCCTCTCCACCTCGGCGCTGCGCGCGTCCTTGCAGGCGGCGAGGATGTTGCCCGACAGGTCGAGGACCCAGGGGTCCTTGCTCGAGACGAAGGCCGCGGCCTTGCGGTCGTCGTCCCAGGTCAGGGCGTTGCGGTCGTAGACGAGGACGGTCCAGGACCGGGAGAGCGCGCCCTCGCCCGAGTACTCGATCGAGAGCTCTGCCGCGGCCTTCGTGGCCTCGGTGACCGCGAGGATGCTGTCGTTGACGAGGGCGTAGAGCGGCACCTCGACGCTCTGGCCCGGCTCGATCCGGGCTATGACCGCGCATTGCTTGGGCGCGTCCATGTACTGCTTGAGATAGAGGCTCACCCGCACGTCGGTCGCCGCTTCCTTGCCCGTGTTGGAGATCGTCGCTCGGCCGAGCGGCTCCTCGTCGTAGCGCGCGCGGAGGATGGGGAAGAGGGGCTGGATCGCGAAGGAGCCGAGCTCGAGGAGGCGGAGCTTGGCGGGAGGGGCCTTGGAGGACGCGGGAAGCGCGTATGAAAGCCCGAGCCCCAGGCCGAGGCCGCCGTAGAGGCCCATCTTATGGAGCCAGGAGGCTTCCAGGGAGGCGGAGAGGGAGGGCGAGATGCCGAGCTCGAAGCTCCCGCCGAGGCGGCCTACCGCGTAGGGCTCCTTGTCCCCGCTGGAGAGGAAGCCATAGCCGAGGCCCGCGTCGAGGAAGGCCAGGAGCGATGCGCGGGAGCCGAGCCGCTTCTCGCCCTGGAGGCCGCCGGTGAGCGAGAGCTCGCTCCTGCTGCCCGAGACCTCGATGCCGTCGGCGTCGAGGAAGCCGCCGCTCTCGAAGCCCAGGCCGAGGCGGAGGGCGAAGGGCTTGCCCGCGAATGCCCGCTCGGCCCCGACGAAGCCGCCCCAAGCGGAGGAGAAGAGCTCGTTCGCCCCGAAGCTGCCGTCCACGATGGGCAGGACGAAGGAAGGCGTCGTGGACAGGGCCCAGCCCGAGCTCGGCTGGCGCGCCGTTTCGGCGGCGAGGGCCTGGCAGAAAAGTGCCATGGCGATCAGGAAGGGGATCGTTCGTTTCATGAGCTCTCCGGTGCGCTAGCTCTCGATCAGCAGTTTCGTGGAGATAGTAGCACGGGAGGGGATATCGATACGGAAGCGCCGAGGCTAGTTTTTGGCTAGGTAGCTCATTCCGCGGCCCTGCCGTTGAGGATATCGGCGCTCCGATGGACCAAGTCCGCGCGATTGGCGGCTCCCGTCTTCCGGAAGGCGTTGCTCAGATGGAACTTGACGGTGCTGATGGATACCCCGAGCCGCTGGGCGATTTCCTTGTTGCTGAGATTGCGCGCGAGCATCTCCAGCACGCGCAGCTCGCCCAGGGAGAGGATGGCATCGGCTTCCTCGGGTGAAGGCGCGGACAGCTCCCGCGCGGCGTCGCGCTCGCGGAGCTCGATGTGCCAGGCCTCCGTCTGTCCCTCGGGGCCGGGCATCTGATGGCGCGTCACCACGCAGCGCTCGGCGAGCCCCCCCAGTACCGGCTCGGCGGGGATGCCGAGGAGCTGTATCTCGGACTTGCCGATCATCCGGCAGGCCGCGGCGTTCAGGTCCACGATGCTGCCCGCGGAGTCGATGACCAGGAGGCCGAGATTCAGGTGCTGGAAGAGGGTCTGCCGGGATACCGGCACGACCGAGAAAAGGCGATAGCGCAGGCAGCCGATGGAGAAGCAGAAGCCGCCCAGGGCGGCCATGGGGGCGGAGAAATCCTTGTTCCAGCCGGGGACCAGCTTGAGGATGAATACCAGGTTGGTCGCGACGGGGAGGACCACCCCCGCCAGCATCCAGCTTGTCTGCCGCCGGAAGAGCTTGTGGGTCTGGATGCTGTGCTGCAGGAGGATGATGGCCCCGGCGAAGGTGAGGGCGTAGGCCTGGATCATCGTCGCTATGGCCGCCGGGCCGTAGCCGCCGGATTCCATGGCCAGGACCCAGCCGCGATCGACGAAGCGCAGGTCCCGCCACACGAGGCCGGAGCTTCCGTTGGCGAGGCCTAAGGCGCAGCTCAAGGCGGGAATGACGACGCAGAGGCCCTGCCAGGGCTTGGGGTGGCGGAGGATGCCGGCGTACTCCAGGCAGAAAAAGAGCCAGACCGCGGCCCCCGTCCCGAGGAAGAGGTAATCGATGGCCGCCAGGGCTTGCTTCATCGCGGGGTCCTTGGACAGGAACTCCGTCAGGTTGCAGGCGAGGAAGCCCAGCTGCAGGTGGTTGTATATCCGGAGCCAGGCGAAGCGGTGATAGGAATGGACCAGGCGCGGCAGGGCGTTGGCGAGCAGCGCGCCGACGAGGGCCAAGGGTGCCAGGGCGAGGAACAACGCGTACTGCGCCATCGACCATGGATTCTACGGGAAGTGGCCTGTCCCATCAAGGGCATCCTTGTCTCTCGCCCCTCGGGAGGAGACGCCCTCAGCCCAGGGTGAAGGTTCGCCCGTTCTTGATGAAGACCGCGTGGGAGAGGTAGCGGGAGAGGGCCTCGACGAGGACCTTGCGCTCGATGTCCTTGCCCATGCGGATGAACTGGGCGACCGAGGCCGAGTCGGGCACCCTGAGCACGTCCTGGGCGATGATGGGACCTTGATCGAGATCCTCGGTGACGAAGTGAGCCGTGGCCCCGATGAGCTTGACGCCCTTCTGCCAGGCCTGGTGGTAGGGCTTCGCCCCCTTGAAGGCCGGCAGGAAGCCGTGGTGGATGTTGATGATCCGTTCCCTCCAGAGGGCCGAGAACTCGGGCGAGAGGATCTGCATGTAGCGGGCGAGGACGAGGAGGTCGACGCGGTACTCCTCGAGCAGGGCTTGGATCCGGGCCTCGCTCGCGGCCTTGCCGCTCCCCGATTCGACCAGGCGGAAGGGAATCCCGAAGCGCGCCGCCGCGGGCTCGAGGTCGGGATGGTTCCCGATGACGAGGGGGAAGTCGCAGTCGAGCTCGCCCTCGTCCCGTTTCAAGAGGAGCTCGTAGAGGCAGTGGCTCGTCTTCGAGACGAGGATGGCGACGCGGCGCCTGCGCGCCTTGGGGCAGAGCTCCCACTGCAGGGAGCGCTCCCGGGCGAGCTCCGAGAAGCGGGAGCCGAAGCCCGATTCGAAGCCTTGCGGCGACCGCGATCCGAGGTCTATCGCGAAGAGGGCGACGAGGAAGAAGCTGTCGATATCGGCGGCGGTATGCTGGCGGAGGTCCAGTATATTGCCGCCCTCGCTCGCCACCGCGCCCGTGATGGCCGCGATGAGGCCGGCCCGGTCGGGGCAGGAGACCTGGAGGTAGTACTCGGCGTTCATGGGGCGCATGATATACTCGATCCGGCCTGGAGGTATAGCTATGGATAGAAACGTCGTCCGCGATGCGCGATCCTCCGATGCGCATCGCTTCGCCGCCATCTACTCGCCCTATGTCGAGGGAAGCTGCGTGAGCTTCGAGTCCGCGGCCCCGAGCCCCGAGGAGATGGCGTCGCGCATCGAGGAGAAGCTCGGCCAGGGCTTCCCCTGGCTGGCCCTCGAGGTCGGGGGAGAGCTCGCGGGCTACGCCTACTACGGGCCCTGGCGCTCCCGCGAGGCCTACCGGGGCACGGTCGAGTCGACGATCTACCTCGACCCGGCCTTCCAGGGCCGGGGCCTTGGGAAGCTCCTGTACGGGGAGCTCGTCGATCGCGCCCGCTCCCAGGGCAGGCACGCGATGATCGGAATCGTCGCCCTGCCCAACGAGGCGAGCGCCGCCCTGCATCGGAAGCTCGGATTCGCGAGGGCGGGGCTCTATCGGGAAGTCGGCTTCAAGCTCGGCCGCTGGGTGGATATCGAGTCCTGGGAACTGCGCCTCTAGGCCGCGGGAAGGCAGCTCTCCCGCTCAATACTTGGGCTTGCGCGGCGAGACGCTGCCCTCCCTGGCGATGGCCTCGATGGCCTCCTCGAGCTTGTCCCGACCGTAGAAATACGAGTGATGGTCGGGCACGACCGAGGAGGCGCCCTCGATGTGCTTCAGGGGGCACCAGCCCGACTCGATCTGCTCGAGATTGAGGGCGAGCGACTCGGCGTAGAGCTTCGCGAATCGGAGGAGCTGGCGCAGCGGAGCGGCGTGGCCGCCCGCGTAGCCCTCCGCGGCGAGCCGGTCCCGGATAGCTCCGGTCTTGGCCCAATGCAGCCCCAGGAAGAGCGCGATGACCAGGAAGAGTATCTTGCTCAAGACGAAGTTGAAGAAGAGGAATACCGCGAGGCAGAGCGTATACAGGGCCGCGAAGAGCTTTCCTAGGATATTCCCCGTCCTGAGGTCGGCCGACGCGAGCTCGTCGAGCTCGTCGTTCCAGAGCGTGGCCGTGCCGTTCGCGTAGCCGCAGAACTCGCAATTGAGCTTGTCGAAGCGGCGCATGCCCTTGATCTTGCTCCGGTCGAGGAGGATGTAGTCCCCGATCCGGAATTTCCTGATCCGGAATAGGGGCGTGAGCATCCATCGGTAGAGGACGATGATCGTAGTCAGGTGCAGGAAGATGAATTCGAGCACGCTGAGGTACATGAGCCCTCCGCCCAAGGCGGTGCGCAGTAGTCCGATGCGGCGCGCGTGGGTCATGAATATCGACTTGGCGATGAAGGCTCTCTTCGCGGGGGCTGCGGGCTCTCTCGAGGCCGCAGCCTTGGGCTCGGCCTTCGCGCCCGGGGATGCATTCTCCATGTCCTCTCCAATCAAGGTCTTGCCTTGCCGATGCTGCAGATTCTTCGATCCGCCGAACGCGGAAAAGGTTGCGTCCCCCCGCCGCGAACGGGGCTGGCCGAGCTAGTCCCAGCCCCGTTCGGCGGCAGCCTTCAACCGCCCTTCTTTTCGATCTTCGCCCAGGTATCGCGGAGCGATACCGTCCGGTTGAAGACGAGGGCGCCTGGCGCGGAGTCGTTGTCGGCGCAGAAGTAGCCCAGGCGCTCGAACTGGAAGCGGTCGCCCGGCTTGGCCGCGGCGAGGCCGGGTTCGCCTAATGCGCCGGCGACCGTTTCGAGGGACTTCGGATTGATGGTCTCCACCCAATCCTTGCCTTCGGGGACGTCCATGGGCCGCTCGGCCTCGAAGAGGTGGTCGTAGAGCCTCGCCTCGAGCTTGACGGCGCTCGGCGCGTCGACCCAGTGGATCGTGCCCTTGACCTTGCGGTTGTCGGGGGCGTCCCCTCCCCTCGTCGCGGGATCGTAGCTGCAGCGGACCTCGGTCACCTCGCCCGAGGCCGGATCCTTGCTGAAGCCCGTGCAGGTGACGATATAGCCGTAGCGCAGCCGCACCGAGTTGCCAGGGAAGAGGCGGAAGTACTTCGGCGGAGGCGTTTCCATGAAATCGTCCCGCTCGATGTAGAGCGTGCCCGAGAAGGGGACCTTCCGCGTGCCGGCGGCCGGGTCCTCCGGATTGTTGACGGCCTCGAGCTGCTCGACCTTGCCCGCGGGCCAGTTCTCGACGACGAGCTTGAGGGGCCTGAGGACCGCCATGACCCGGTTCGCCCGCTTGTTGAGGTCCTCGCGGAGGCAGTGCTCGAGGAACTGGACGTCCACCATGGAGTCGGTCTTGGCGACGCCGATCCGCGAGATGAAGTCGCGGATGGCCTCGGGGCTGTAGCCGCGGCGGCGGAGGCCGGAGAGGGTGGGCATGCGCGGGTCGTCCCATCCGGCGACGCGCCCTTCCTGCACGAGGCGGAGGAGCCAGCGCTTGGAGAGGACGAAGTGCGTGATGGAGAGGCGGGCGAACTCGATCTGCCGCGAGGGGAAGACCTCGGCCTCGCGGATGAACCAGTCGTAGAGGGGGCGGTGGATCTCGTACTCGAGGGAGCACAGGGAGTGGGTCACGCCCTCGATCGCGTCGGACAGGGGATGCTGGAAGTCGTACATGGGGTAGATGCACCAGGTCGTGCCGGTGCGGTAGTGGGGCTCGCGGCGGATGCGGTACATGGGCGGGTCGCGCATGAGGAGGTTCGGGTGGGCCATGTCGATCTTGGCGCGGAGGGTCTTCGAGCCGTCGGGGAATTCGCCCGCCCGCATGCGGGCGAAGAGGTCCAGGTTCTCCTCCACCGAGCGGTCGCGCCAGGGGCTGTTGCGGCCCGGCGGCGTGACGGTGATGTTGCTCTTGTCGGCCACGGCCGTGCCGCGGTACTCGCTCATCTGCTCCGCGGAGAGGTCGTCTACGTAGGCCACGCCCTTGCGGATGAGCTTGACGGCGAGCTCGTACAGCCGCTCGTAGTAGTCGGAGGCGTAGAACTCGCGGTCCTCCCAGTCGCAGCCGAGCCACGCGATGTCCCGCTTGATGGCCTCGACGTAGGACATGTCCTCCTTCTCGGGATTCGTGTCGTCGAAGCGGAGGTTGCACTTCCCGCCGAAGTCGGCGGCGACGCCGAAGTCGATGAGGAAGGCCTTGGTATGCCCGATGTGGAGCCAGCCGTTGGGCTCGGGGGGGAAGCGGGTGCGGACTTCCTTGGTCTTGCCGCTCGCGAGGTCGGCGGCCACGGCTTCCCGGATGAAGTCGGAGGCGGGGTTCGAGTTCTCGTTCTTTTCGGGGCTCGCGGGAGAGGCGGGCTTGTCGCTCATGATGGACTCCTTGACCGCGCTTCAGGGGCGCGGCGGGGATAGTGTGCCGCGCGGCGCCCTCCTCGGTCAAGGCGCGGAATATGAAATATAACACTCGGATAGACGATTAGGCATAGCATTCTTTTGTCTTTACACGAATTATACATATGATATACTGACAATCCTCAACGATAAGTTGGTGGAGAGAACACATGAAAAAACGAAATGTTAAAAACAATTCATGGTTCGTTGTGCTGTTCCCACTGCTACTCCTTGTTTTTTCCTGCCGGAACTTTTTCCGAATCGATGAGGACAAAGATTCGGTGGGCGAAGAACAGAGGCAATTAGCTCCTCCTCTCATATCGATCGTTGAAGGATCATACGACACGGATCAAGAGATAATCCTCACAGCGGCTACCCCAGGGGCCGCTATACATTACACTCTTGATGCTTCGGTACCGACTTCGGCCTCGTCGCTCTATACTGAGCCTATCAAAATCGTCGGAGACGGATCCGATATCACAATTTCCGCGATCGTATGCAAGTCGGGGATGAAGGATTCGGCGGTCTCTCGCTCCAGGATCGTCATAGATTATCATAGGGTATCGACGCCTCTCTTCTCGCAGGAGGGTGGTGAATTCACTTCTGGACTGTCGATCGCCATTAGCTGTCCGACAGCGGGCGCCGTTATACGCTATACCCTCGATGGGAGCGCACCGACGGCCGAATCGCCGCTCTACTGCGCACCGATACCAATAGATGGCGATGGTACAGTCATGACGCTTTCGGCGATCGCAACCAATGGTGTGCTCGACGATTCTCATGTCAAATCGGCGGTCTTCAGGATCAAGTACCCCCCCACCGAGATGGTTCAGTTTGATCCTCCGCCCGATGGCTATACCTCGAATCTTTCAGTGTCGCTTTCAAGCCCTTCGGCTGGAGCAGAGATCTACTACACGCTCGACGGTTCCGACCCTGTACCAGCTGCCAGCACTCGCTATACCACGGCAATCGCGGTTTCTGGGGATGTCGTCATCAAGGCAATCGCTATAGCGCCGAAATGCTCGCTTTCATCCACATCCTCAGGCCACTATTTCTTGTATTCCGTCCCACTTCAAACCCTGGCCGCAGCAGAAGACAGCGCGATTCTCATTGGGGCGAATAAGACTGCCTATGTATTCGGAAAGGACATTGCTGGGGTTTGCGGCCATGGGCTTGCGAGTGTTTCTAGTCCGGTGGCAATCATGGGAGACGTACGTTCCGTTGCAACCGGCGGTAGCCATTTCGCGATGATCACCGAAGATGGCTCTCTTTGGATGGCCGGGCATAACTCAAATGGGCGTCTCGGTGACAATACAACCAGATCTAGTGAAAAGCCTATAAAGGTAATGTCTGGCGCTCGATCCGTCGCGACCGGCCATGGCTTCACCCTAGTCAATAAGGCGGATGACAGCGTCTGGGCATTCGGCGATAATTCATGTGGCTGTCTGGGCGATGGGACTACGATAGATCGTCATGCTCCGCAGTTGATGATGAAAGGGATAAAGGCAGTGGCGGCTGGCTTTAACCATTCGGTCCTACTGGGAATAGATGGTTCTGTCTGGACCTGCGGCGATAATTTTAGTGGGGAGTTGGGAACGGGTGATACAATCGATAGAACAACACCCGTTAAGGTCATGGATGGTGCAGTCTCAATCGCTGCGGGTGCTTGGTTCACGCTCGTGGTGAAATCAGATGGAACCCTGGTAGGATTCGGGGACAACCAATCTTCCCAAGTCGGGAACCTGGCCTATAGAGTTTTGCAGCCGTATGCATTCGCGTCTTCTATCCGCTCCGCCTCTGGAGGGTATTGGCACACATTGGCCCTGAAAGACGACGGGGTGCTCTGGGGAATTGGTAGTAATTTCTACTGGCAACTGGGCCCGGGCACGCAGTCTGAAGGAACCTGGCGTTGCCTACAATCGGGCGTATCGGCCATGGCCGCAGGAAGGGAGTTCACGATATTCCAGCTCATGGATGGTTCTTTCTGGGGCATAGGAGACAACCGCGAAGGGCAACTAGGTTCGGGAGCCCTCCTCTCTCGATCCACGTTCACTAAAATCATGGACGGCGCCATATGGATCGAGGCCGGCCCGGACGATTCGTTTATAATACGAGCGGATGGTACGACTTTTTCCTTTGGTAGGAATGATTCGGGCGAGCATGGATACGAACCGGATACCTTCAGTCCTTTAGAACATTCGTATCCAAAGAAACGCTCGGATCCTCGCTTCGCTTCAGTCTGGACATCGGGTTCAGGGACCTTTTTCCTAACCTTCGACAATGAGCTTTATGCCTGCGGCGGCAACTCCTCCGGCCAGCTCGGTACTGGCAGCGAATCGTCCTTCTGTCGCATGACAAAAATTGGGAACGATGTAGCCATGGCGAAGGCTGGCTTGATCCTCAAGAAGGACGGCACGCTTTGGGCTTGCGGGGGCAATGAATACGGACAGGTCGGCGATGGCACAAAGCAGAAGCGACTTACGCCCGTACAAGTGATGTCGGATGTGACTCGAGTCTGGCGTGGAGGCTCCGCGTCCTTTGCTATTAGGGCCGATGGCAGCCTGTGGGGCTGGGGCGGCAATTTCTTGGGCCAACTAGGACTCGGCGATAAGATAAATCGACTGACTCCGGTGAAGCTGATGGACGACACAGTAGATATTGCCAGCGGGGGCTACACTTTCTTCGTCATAAAAAGCGACAACACGCTTTGGTGGTGGGGAAAGGCAACGAACGCATATTACGGCATAGCTCCGGGAGAGTACCAACAGAGGCCTGCCAAGCTAATGGATGATGTCAAGAAGGTGACTGGCTATGGTAGCTTCGTAATGGCACTCAAGAAGGATGGTTCCCTCTGGGCTTTGGGCAACAATCTGATGGGGTGCTTCGGCGATGGATCCTCGGCCGACGCCCCTGCGCCGCGACTCGTTTTTTCAGAGGTTGCCGATGTCGCCTCCGGTAACGCTCATGTCCTCGTATTGAAGCTCGATGGTTCAGTCTGGTCCGCTGGCGACGATCGTCAAGGGCAGTTAGGAGTATCACGGCACCTGTGGGAATACAATCCGGTACCTATTACGCTTCCATAACAGAGAAAATCGCCAATACTAAGGCTCTGCCCTGCATCGTGCTCCATATGCGGCACCAGTCTCGACGGTGAAGATGGGTGTTCAGGCGAACGGCTCGAGCAGGGCCACGATGCGGGAGAGGGGCCCGACGTCGTCCTCGTCGAACTGGGCGAGCTCGGCCGAATCGACATCGAGGACGGCCACGACGCGGCCTTCCTTCTTGAGCGGGATCACGATCTCGCTTTTCGAGCGGGAGTCGCAGGCGATGTGGCCGGGGAAGGCCTCGACGTCGGGCACGACGAGGGCCTCGCCCGAGCGGGCCGCCGCGAGGCAGACGCCGCGGCCCTTGAGGACCTGGCAGGCCACGGCGCCCTGGTAGGGGCCGACGTGGAGCTCGTCCTCCGCCGCGTAGAAGTAGAAGCCCGTCCAGAAATGATGCCGCAGCTTCGCGTGGAGGAGGGCTGCGACGGTGGCCATGCCGGCCACGAGGCTCGGGGACTTCTCCTTGACGAGGGGCTCGAGCTGGGCGTAGAGCCGCTCGTAGGCCCCTTCTCTCCTCGGATCGATCATCGCAGGGCTCCGAGCTCGTGCATCTCCTCGAAGACGTTCCCCTCGCCGAGGAAGTGGCCGACGCCGGCGAAGATGAAGTAGTCGCCGCCACGCTCGAGGCAGGCGGCGAGCCGCTCCGCCCAGGCGGCGTTGCGCTCGCCGAACATCCTGTCGATCGAGGCCGCGTCCGCGGGATTGGCCCGAAGGCTCTCCTCGATCGAGGAGGCGACGAGGGCCGCCACCCGCTCGCGGTCGTCGGCTTCGTAGGCCTTTACGAGGTCGATCGATTCCTGGATCGAGCTCCCGTCGGCTATGCGCGGGACGGCGGCCTCGAGGCTCGCCAGCTGCTCCTCGACGCTGCCCTCGTCGAGGAGGGCGAGCTGGGCGTCGAGGCTCTCGAGGCCGAGGACGGGCCGCTCGCCGGCGAGGCCGTAGACGAGGGGGTCGATGCCGTAGCGCGCGTCGAGGCCGGCCTGGGCGTAGACGCCCTGTACGAGGGCGAGGGAGAGGACCCAGGGCTCGAAGCGGCAGAGGGCGGCGAAGCCCTCCGCCCCGACCAGGGAGAGGGCGACTTCGCGGCAGGCGGGCGAAAGGCGTCCCTCGATGCTCGCCCCGTCGGGGAGGAGGGAGGCCTGGATGAGGCGGATCGAGGCGGGCCCCGCGTTGGCGTAGTCCTCGCCGCTGAGCTCGGCGAGGAGGGTGCCGGCCTTGGCGAAGGCGGCCGCGGTCGGGCCGGACAAGCCCTGGCGCGGGCCTGAGCCGACGTGCATGGTGCCCAGGACGTAGATCGAGCCCCGCTCCCCGCTGATGAGCCAGGACATGGGGGCCGGGGAAGAGAGGGTCGCGGGGGAGGCCCAGGCCAAGCCCGCGGCCAAGGCCAGGGCGGCCGCGAGGAGGGGCCCGAGCCTGCTCGGCCTCATGCCTGCCGCCCCGCGAGGAAGGAGGCGGCCCGTCCGATCCGCGCGAGGCTCCGCTCGAGGCCGAGGAGGGCTATGGACTCGAAGAGGGGCGGGCTCACGCGGGAGCCGGTGATCGCCACGCGCAGGGGCATCATGAGGTCGCCGAACTTGGCGCCGAGCCGCTCGGCCTCGGCGCGGAAGGCCGCCTCGCAGGCGGGCACCTCATGCGGGTCGAGGCCGGGGAGGAGGCGCCCGGCGGCGGCGAGGAGCTCGGCGGCCCGGGCCGCGTCGAGCTTCTTGGGGATGAACTCCTCGGCGGCGGGCAGGGCCGGCTCCTCGAAGAGGTAGCGCATCATGGCTGGGGCGTCCGCGAGGAACTTGAGCCGCTCCCTGACCAGGGGCATCGCCGCGGCGAGGAAGGCGCCGTCGACGGGCGCGAGGCCGGCTGCCTCGAGGAAGGGGGCGACGAGGGCGGCGAGCTCGGCGTCGCCTTTCATGCGGATATACTGGCCGTTGTACCACTCGAGCTTCTGGTAGTCGAAGACCGCGGGGGCCTTGTTGAGCTTCTCGACCTTGAAGAGCCGCTCGAGGTCGGCGAGGGGGAAGATGTCCCGGCCCTCCTCGAAGGAGCAGCCGAGGTGGGAGACGTAGTTGATGAGGGCCTCGGGGAGGTAGCCCCCCTTGCGGAACTCGTTGACGCTCGTGGCGCCGTGGCGCTTGGAAAGCTTGTGGCCGTCCTGGCCGAGGACCATGGGGAGGTGGCAGAGCTGGGGCGGGTCCCATCCGAAGGCCTTGTACATGATGATGTGGAAGGGGGCCGAGGGGATCCACTCCTGCGCGCGCATGACGTGCGTTATGCGCATGAGGTGGTCGTCCACGATGTTGGCCAGGTGGTAGGTCGGGAAGCCGTCGGACTTGAGGAGGACGGGATCGGGGCTCACGTCCTCGTTCCTCCACTCGATGTCCCCCAGCACGAGGTCGTGGAAGCGGGTGCTGCCCGCGAGGGGGATCTTGAGCCTGATGACGGCCTTCTCGCCGGCCTCGACGCGGCGCCTGGCCTCGGCCGGGTCGATGGCGCGGCAATGGCGGTCGTAGCCCTGGTCGGAGCTCTCCGAATCCTCCTGGGCGGAGCGAAGCTTGGCCAGCCGCTCCTCGCCGCAGAAGCAGTAGTAGGCCTGGCCCATGTCCACGAGCCGCAAGGCGTGCTCCTTGTAGAGCTCGAAGCGCTCGGACTGGACGTAGGGAGCGCAGGGGCCGCCGACGTCGGGACCCTCGTCCCAGTGGAAGCCGAGCCAGTCGAAGGTCTCGTAGAGGTTCTTGACGTACTCATCCGAATAGCGGCTGCGGTCGGTGTCCTCGAGCCGGAGGATGAACGCGCCGCCGTTGGCGCGGGCGAAGAGGTAGTTGATGAGGGCGGTCCTGACGCCGCCTATGTGCTGGTTCCCCGTGGGGGAAGGGGCATAGCGTACTCTGACATCCATGGCGAGGGAGTATAGACGTCAGGCTCGCGGGGGGTCAAGGCGCGGTCCCCGCCCCCGCCTCAGGAGAGGTCCCGGGGCGCGTTTCAGGGAAGGCCCCGATTGAGCGCGACGAGCCCGTTGGCGAGGACGAGGCCCGCGGCTCCGTAGGCGGCGAGGAGGAGGTAGCCGAGGAGGCCTAGGATCGACGAGGCGCGAGGCCGGGAGGGGACGTAGGCGAGCGAGAGGAGGATGCCGAGGAGGGAGGCGAGGAGGAGGGCGAGGGAGGCCCAGCGCAGGACGGCGAGGAGCGTGAGCTGGGTGCCCTCGAGGAAGGAGCGGAGGGAGCCGGCGGCCCAGAAGAAGGTGGCCAGGAGGCAGACGACGAGGAGGAGGATGGACGCGCGCTTCGCGAGGATGAGGGGGAAGGGCTTGGGCGAGGCGCCCTCGAGCTCGGCCTCAGGCGGCCTCACGCTGGCGCCCCTCGGCGCTTTGAGGTAGGATATCCGCCGAAAGGCGGTTGCCCGGGATGGCGTACTTCTTCAACTTCGACAAGATGACCTACCTCAAGGGCAAAAGGCCCGACGGATGCATCCTCTGCCTCGTCGCCGCCGGCGACGAGGGGGTGGAGCGCCTCGTCGCCCTCGATACCGGGAGCTTCGTCGTGTCGCTCAACCTCTATCCCTACAATCCCGGCCATCTCCTGATCTTCCCTCGCCGGCACGTCGTCGACATCCGCGAGCTCGCGCCGGAAGAGCGCCGCGAGCTCGACGGCCTCGTCGACCGCAGCCTCGACGCGCTCGAGTCCACGCATCGCCCCTCCGGCTACAACATCGGTTATAACATGGGACTCGTCGCAGGGGCGAGCATCGATCATCTCCATCTCCACATCATACCCCGCTACCCGCGCGAGATCGGCATAGCCGAGCTCATAGCCGGGGAGCGCGTCCTCGTGCAGGATCCGCGCGAGACCCTGGCCGCCCTCTCCGCCGCCTTCGCCGCGCAGCGAGCCTAAGTCCCGATCAGGACGAGGAGCTCCCCCTCCCCCGCCGACACGGTGAACTCGCCCGCGGGGGCCTCGTTGCTCACGCCGAAGTCGCCCGGGCCCCAGTCGAGGCCGTCGAGGGGCCATCGCAGGCCCACGCTCCCCATGCCGCGGGCTCCCCGCGCCAGGGGGAAGACCGAGACCATGGAGCCGTGCGGGGCGGAAAGCCTGAGCGCGGCCCCGGCCTCGACCAGGCGGAGCTCGGCGTTCGCCGTATGCCACTCCGACGGGCGGGGCCTTCCCCCGCTCCCGTCCCGCTCGAAGATGGCTCGGATGGCCAGGAGATGATCGAGCCTCCCGCCCCCGCCTCCGGCGAGGACGATCCGGGTAGCGCCGCGCGCGGCCAAGGCGGCGAGGCCGAGCTCGGTGTCCGTCTCGTCCTTGTCGCGCCGCGCGCGCAGGATCTCGGCCTCCGGATAGGCATCGAGGAGCCGCAGGTCGGAGAGGCTGTCCATGTCTCCCACGACGAGGTCGGGGCTCCGGCCCCAGGCCGCGAGGGTATCGAGGCCCGAGTCGGCGGCGCAGACGAGGCCGAAGGACGCGAAGCGAGGGGCCAGGCGCCGCTGGGGCGGGGCCTCGCCGCCGACCACGAGGAGGGCTTCCATAGGGGGCAAGTGTGGCGGCGCTCGCCGGGGCTGTCAAGGCTTGCCCCTGTGGAGCCCTTCGGTATACCGTTGGCGACATGGGTCGTATCCATCCCCCGAGGGAGATCAGCGAGTTCGCCGCCGTCCTCGGCCGGGCCGATAAGAAGGCCTTCCTCGTCGGCGGGGCGGTCCGCGACTACCTCTTGGGCAGGACGGTGAGCGATTTCGACGTAGCCACCGACGCGCGCCCCGAGGAGGTGGCCAGGCTCTATCCTCGGGTCGTCCCCACGGGGATCAAGCACGGCACCGTTACCGTCCTCTGGAAAGGCCACAAGATCGAGGTCACGACCTTCCGCACCGAGGCCGATTACTCGGACGGACGCCATCCCGACCGGGTAGCCTACGCGGCGACGATCGAGGAGGATCTCGGCCGCCGCGACTTCACGATGAACGCCATGGCCTTCGACCTCCGCGAGGAGCTCCTCGTCGACCCCGAGGGCGGGAGGGCCGACCTTGGGCGCCACCTCATCCGCGCGGTGGGCGATCCCCTCGAGCGCTTCGCCGAGGACGGGCTGCGGCCCCTGCGGGCCCTGCGCTTCGCGTCCCAGCTCGGCTTCGAGATCGAGGAGGGGACCTTGGGGGCGATAGGGCCCACCCTGGGGAGGTTCCGCCTTGTATCCGCGGAGCGGGTGCGCGACGAGCTGCTCAAGATCCTCCTCGCCCCCGGGGGCGCCTTCCAAGGCCCTTCCCGCGGCCTTCGCCTCATGGAGAAGACGGGCATGCTCGCCATAGTCCTTCCCGAGCTCGCGGCCTGCAGGGACGTCGAGCAGAAGGGCATGCACGTCTTCGATGTCCTCGACCATCTCTACGCGAGCGTCGACGCGGCGCCTCCGGAGACCGCCCTCAGGCTGGCGGCCCTCCTCCACGACGTCGGCAAGCCCGAGTCCAAGGTCGAGCAGGACGGCGGGGAGATAAGCTTCCACCGCCACGAGGAGATCTCCGCCAGGATGGCGGCGGCGATCTTGACCCGCCTCAAGCTCCCCAACGCCCTCATCGACGAGGTGATCCACCTGGTCCGCCACCATATGTTCGCGTATGAGGAGGGCTGGAGCGACGCGGCGGTCCGCCGTTTCCTCGCCAGGGTCGGCGAGGACAAGGTCGAAGCCCTGTTCGCGCTGCGCCTCGCCGACGGCTTCGGGATCACCGGCCTGCCGGTGGACCCGCGGAGCCTCGATCCCTTGCGCAGGCGCATCGAGGCCGTCCTGGCGGAGTCCCACGCCTTCGGCCTGCGCGACTTGGCGGTGGGAGGCGCCGAGCTCGCCTCGATAGGGGTACCCAAGGGCCCGGTCATGGGCAGGCTCCTCGCCGAGCTCCTCGAGACCGTCCTCGACGATCCCTCGCTGAACGAGCGGGCGCGGCTCCTAGAGATCGCGGCTAGGCTGAAGGGGAAGTACGGGATCGAGGATCATTGATTCTCGATCTGGAGGAGCCGGGCCGACTCCATGCCGCCCTCGGCCATGATGGCCTCGTAGGCCGCCCTGGCCGCGTTCTGCTCCGCTTCCTTCTTGTTCTTGCCCGCGACGGGGCCGTGCTCGGCCTCCCCTATGGCGCAGGAGACCCAGAAGGTGCGGTCGTGGTCGGGCCCCGAGCGCTTCACGAGCTTGTAGATCGGGTACGAGCGCCGGTACTTCTGCATGTATTCCTGGAGGATGGTCTTGTAATCCTTGCGGTGGCGATTCTCGAGGACCTTCTGGATCTCGGGCTCGAGGAGGCGTAGGAGGAAGCGGTTCGCGCTCTCGAAGCCCTCGTCGAGGTAGTAGGCGCCGATGAGGGCTTCCATCGCGTCGGCGAGGATAGCCTTCTTGGCGCGGCCGCCCGATTGCTCCTCCCCCTTGCCCAGGAGGATGCAGCGGTCGAGGCCGATCGCCTTGGCGAGCTCCGAGAGCACTTCCTCAGAGACGACGTAGCTCTTTATCCGAGCGAGCTCTCCCTCGGCCCTGCCCTGGAGGAGGGCGTAGAGCCGAGCGGCCGCCGCCATGCCGAGGACGGCGTCCCCGAGGAATTCGAGCCGTTCGTTGTTCTGGGCCCGGGAAGGGTCCTCGTTGCCGCAGGAACGGTGCGTAAGGGCTAGGTTGAGGAGCTCGAGGTCCTTAAATTTGAGACCGGCCGCCTTTTGGAAGGCGGCCAGCTCTAGCTTGCGTTCGCGGGACGGCTGCTCCTTGGGAGAGAAGAGCACGGCGGCCATCCTAACGCCCTAACGGCGTTTCACTTTACCTGGGACTTGATGAACTCGTAGGCATCCTTGACGGTCTCGAACTCGTTCGCCTTCTCGTCGGGGATGGTGATGCCGAGCTCCTCCTCGATGCCGTACACGAGCTCGTAGGTGTCGAGGCTGTCGGCGCCGAGATCCTGGCGGAAGCTCGCTTCGAGGGTGATCTTGTCCTCTTCGACCTCGAGCTTATCGGCGATGATCTTCTTGATCTTCAGGAACAGCTCGTCCATGCTTTCCGCTCCTTATGCCTTGGTCTCGGGGGAGATGATCTGGCGGCCGCGGTAGAAACCGCACTTGGGGCAGACGCGGTGCAGGAGCACCGGGTTGCCGCAGTTGCCGCAGGATACGACGGTGGGAGCGGTCAGCTTCATGTTGACGGCCCTGCGCCTCCGGGTCCTGGCTTTGGAAGTCTTAAACTTAGGTACTGCCATCTTAAAAACCTCATTCGGCAAGGATTTCCAGCACGGGATAACGACCCCGTACCTTATACAAAGCTCGGGATTATGTCAAGTCCGAAGTCGCTCCGCCTCGGGAAGGCCCGAGCTCGGGGGGAATTTGGCCTTGAGGGCCTTTGCCACGATGGGCGGCACCATGGAGGAAAGGTTCCCGTCGAAGGAGGCTAGTTCCTTGATAGCGCTCGACCTTAAAACGAAATACTTCGGATCGGTCGGCATGAAGAAGGTCTCGATGCCGGGATCGAGGCTCTTGTTGAGGATGGAGACCTCGAACTCGTAGGAGAAATCAGGCACGCTCCGGACCCCGCGCACGAGGACTTTGCAGCCGTTCTTCCGGGCGAAATCCACGATGAGGGTATCGCAGAGGTGGACGGATACATTCGAATAGGGCGCGATGAGCTGGCGGAAGAAATCGAGCCGCTCCTCCGGGGTGAACAGGGAATTCTTCTGTCGATTGACCGCCACGACGACGAAGAGCTCCTCGAAGATCCCGCTCGCCCGCTCGACGATGTTCAGGTGGCCGAAGGTGGGCGGGTCGAAGGATCCGGGGAAGACGGCTTTGACCATGGGCCAACTCTAGTGCGCCCTGGCTCGGGGGGTCAAGCCGATGCATTCCCGTCTTCCCCTAACGAGCGAGCCGCGCTAGAGTCTCAACCGTGGTCAAGATCAACGCTTCGAGGCTCCGCCGCATCGCCCTGGCCCTCGGCTCGGCCCTCCTCATGGGCCTCGCCCTCCCCAACGAGGCCTTCCGCTTCGGCTCCGTCCCCCTGGGCTTCATCTCCCTGGTTCCCCTCTATCTCGCCCTCCTCGAAGCCCCGAGCTACGGGACGGCCGCCCTCCTCTGCGGCCTCTTCGGCGCCCTCCAGCACGCCATCACGAGCTACTGGCTCTGGTTCTTCAACGATTTCAGGTTCTGGACCCTCGGGACGACGACCATAGCCTATTGGGCGGTCTACGCGGTCCTCGGCCTCTATCTCGCCCTCTTCCTCAAGGAATCGGGGAGGCTCCGCCCCCTCGCCTTCGCCCTCCTCTGGGCGGCCTTCGAATACCTAAAGTCGGTCGGATTCCTCGGCTACCCCTGGGGCCTCCTTCCCTACTCCCTGAGCGATTGCCTCCTCCTCATCCAGATCGCCGACCTGACCGGGCCCTACGGCATCAGCTTCGTCCTGGCCCTGGCCAACGCCGCGGCGGCCGAGCTCCTCCTCGCCCTCCCCCGGGGCCTTCGCCGACGGGCCCCTTCGGCCCCGGGCCGAGCCTGCTCCCGGCCCTCCCTCGCGCCTCGCCTCGCCTGGGGCTACGCCGCCGCCGCCCTCTGCCTGGTCGCGCTCCTCGCCGCCTACGGGGCCCTGCGGCTGTCCCGACCGGTCCCCCGCGTGGGCAGCCTCCGAGCCCTCCTCGTCCAGCAGAACGTCGACCCCTGGGAGGTCGGCGAGGAGCGGACCCTCGCCACGGTCCTCAGACTCGCCCGCGAAGGCCTCGAGACGGCCGCAGCGAGTGGAGCGGCCAAGCCCGACCTCATCCTCTTCAGCGAGACCACCCTCCAGCGCCCCTACCTGGATTTCCGCAAGTACTACGCCCAGCGCCCCCGCAGCGACCCCCTCATCCCCTTCATCACGGGCACGGGGAGCTGGCTTTTCACCGGGGCGCCCATCGTCCTCGACTGGGCCACGAACGAGGCGACCAATTCGGTCATCCTCATCGATCCCGAGGGCCGCCAGGTGGCGAGCTACGCCAAGGTCCACCCCGTTCCCTTCGCCGAGGCCATACCGTTCTGGGACGTTCCCGCCTTCAAGAGCTTCATCCAGGAAACGGTCGGCCTGGAATCGGGCTGGGTCATGGGGAAGGAGTTCACGGTCTTCGAGCTGCCGACCGCCTCGGGGCCGCTCCGCTTCGGCGCGCCGATCTGCTTCGAGGACGCCTTCTCGGATGTCTGCCGCCGCTACTTCGAGGGCGGCGCCGATCTCCTCGTGAACCTGACCAACGATTCCTGGTCTCGGACCGTGAGCGCCGAGATCCAGCACTGGGCGGTCGCCCGCTTCCGCTCGATCGAATTCCGCCGCACCATGATCCGCTCCACCAACGGCGGGCTTTCCTGCGTCATCGGCCCCTACGGCGAGCTCATCGACCAGCTTCCCCTCTTCGAGGCGACCTCGAAGCTCGTCGAGGCTCCTATCTACAAGGAGGCGGAGCCGTCCTTCTACGCCCGCGCCGGCGACTGCTTCGCCCTCGGGGCGCTGTTACTTTCGGTCCTCCATGCCCTTATACTTATAGCGAGGGGCCCGTGGAGGAGAGCGAGCATCGGGCGGCCCCTGGAGGAGGCGCCATGAGCGTGAGCGAGTACCTCGATTCCGAGCTCCTGACCGATCTCGTGCGATACCGTTCCGGGACGCCGCAGAACGCCGTAGCCTTCGTCGGCACCCTGCGCAAGCATCCCTACGACGAGGACAAATGCCTCCTCATAGCCGACCCGGCGGGCCATGATCCCGCGATCTACGAGTTCCGCGCCGAGGACGTCCTGGGCGCCGACGAGCTCCCCTCCCCGGTCGACGCGGCCGGCCAATCCCGCCCCCTGGTCAAGCTGTGGGTCAAGAAGGGCGGCTACGGCATCCGCTACGAGCCCTTCGAGGTAGACGAGCCCCTCCGCTTCCCGGGCGAATCGAGCCGGCTCCGCGAGCGGATATACAAGAGCGCCCGCGGCTGGAGCTGAGGATGGGCGAGGCCGCCTTCTGGGAGGCCACCGAAGACGGGAAGGTCGCCTGCCTCCTCTGCCCGCGCCGCTGCATCCTCGGCCCCGGGCAGGCGGGGGCCTGCAAGGTTCGCCGCAATGAGGCCGGGAGGATGGTCCTGCCCTTCTACGGGGCGCTTTCCAGCCTGGCGGTCGATCCCATCGAGAAGAAGCCCCTCCACCACTTCCTTCCCGGCTCGCAGGTATTCTCCGTCGGCTTCCTCGGCTGCAACCTGCGCTGCCCCTTCTGCCAGAACTGGGAGATATCCCAGGAGCTCGACCGCCCCTTCCGCCCGATGAGCCCGGCCGAGCTCGTCGATGCGGCGCGGCGCTCGGGCTGCCCCTCCCTCGCCTATACCTACTCAGAGCCGATAGTCCATGCCGAATACCTCCTCGAGGCCATGGACCTGGCCCGGGGATCTGGCCTGCGCAACGTCCTGGTCACGAACGGCTGCGCCTCCGAGGCCGTCGCCGTCGAGCTCCTGGCCCGGACCGACGCCGTGAACGTCGACCTCAAATGCTGGTCGGCCGAGGATTACGGGCGGATCCTGGGCGGGAAGCTCGAGGCCGTCGCCTCCTTCATCCGCCGCGCCGCCGAGCTTCCCTCCTGCCTGGTCGAGGTCACCACCCTCGTCGTGCCCGGATTGAGCGACTCGGCGGAGGGGCTCCGCGGCATCGCGCGCTTCCTGGCCGGCCTCTCGCCCGATATCCCCCTCCACCTCTCCGCCTATCATCCGGCCTACCGCTTCAAGGCGCCGGCTACGTCTCCCGGCCTGCTTCGATCCCTCGCCGCCGAGGCCAAAGGGCTGCTCCGCTACGTGTACATCGGCAATCTCACGGGCGAGGGGGCCGACAGCGCCTGCCCCTCCTGCGGAGCCCTCCTCGTCCGCCGACGCGGCTACGCCACCGAGCTCCTCGGCTTGGAACCCGGACCCGGAGGCGGCCCTCCCCGCTGCTCATCCTGCTCCGCGAGCCTTCCCTTCGTCCTCGAGGCCGCGGGCAGGTCCCCTCGCGGCTCCGCGTAGGGCTTCTCGTTTTTTTTGAGGGGCTTCCCCTTGACAATATTCCCGCGTTTTGGCATTGTTGCCTCACCGATTGCACGGTGGGTGTAGCTCAGGCGGTAGAGCGCCAGACTGTGGATCTGGGTGCCGTGGGTTCGAACCCCATCACCCACCCTAGGCTGCACCCGGCGATTGGCGGGTTCGGTCGACGGCCGAAAGGTCGCATGCGTTCGTAGCTCAGCTGGATAGAGCGACGGACTTCGAATCCGTAGGTCGCAGGTTCGACTCCTGTCGGACGCACGGTGCAGTAGGTACATGGGCCGCTAGCTCAGCTGGCAGAGCAGCAGACTCTTAATCTGCGGGTCGCAGGTTCGATGCCTGCGCGGCTCATCGGAATCGATCGGGACGGCGGAAACGCCGTCCCGACGGTTCTATAACAAAATCGGGCGAGCGGGCGCATGGCGGCCCGAGCGTCCGGACCCTTGACAGCGGGGGCCTGCCCCGCTACCATGCGCGCGATCCGCGTCTCTCATGGCGCGATGCGCGAGAGTGGTGGAATGGCAGACACGCCAGACTTAGGATCTGGTGCCCACGCGGCGTGAGGGTTCAAGTCCCTTCTCTCGCATCCCCGGATGCGAGGGGGACAGACAGCATGCGGGAATAGCTCAGTGGTAGAGCGCGACCTTGCCAAGGTCGATGTCGCGGGTCCGACTCCCGTTTCCCGCTCTTCAGGTACGAGGCGATCCGGGCGGCCCGGGTCGCCTTTTTTTATCCTCGGGAGGAACCCATAGTGATTTCGAGCAAGAAGGTCGAGAAACTCGAGCATAGCTCCGTGAAGCTCAGCGTGACCGTGCCCCAGGCCGAGGTGAAGGCCTCCTACGAGGCAACCATCCGCGAGTACGCAAAGAGCGTCCGCATCGACGGCTTCCGCGTCGGCCACGTCCCCGCTTCCGTGCTCGAGCGGAAATTCGGCGAGAGCCTCAAGCTCGACGCCATGGGCCGGGTCATGGAGAAGGCGGTCGAGGAGGCGGTCAAGGACATCGAAGAGAAGCCCCTCGCCTACTCCTCCCCGAGCCTCGAGGGCGAGCCCCGGCTCGAGCTCGACAAGGATTTCTCCTTCGCCGTCGTCTACGACGTCTTTCCCCAGGTCCCCGCCTTCGACTGGAAGGGCCTCAAGCTGGCCCTGCCCCAGGTCAGGGTCGAGCCGGCCGACGAGGAGCGCGAGCTCGCCGAGCTCCGCGACCGCAACGCGATCGTCGTGGAGCGGGACTCCGGGGCCAAGGCGGTCAAGGGCGACGTCGTGACGGTCGACTACCGGGAGCTCGGCCCCGACGGCCAGGCCCTGGCGGGGACCGAGCGCTCCGACTTCACCTTCGAGGTCGGCTCCGGCTACAACCTCTATAAATTCGACGAGGACGTCGTCGGCATGGCCGCCGGCGAGGAGAAGACGGTCGAGAAGAGCTTCCCCGCGGATTTCGAGTACAAGGAGCTCGCCGGCCGCTCCGCCAAGGTCGCGCTCAAGCTGACCAAGATCAAGGAGAAGAAGCTCCCCGAGCTCGACGACGACTTCGCCCAGGACGTCTCGGAGAAGTACAAGACCCTGGCCGACCTCCGCGCCGACCTCCGGGCCCAGCTCGAGAAGCGCCTCGATGCCCGGCTCCGCCAGCTCAAGGAGAAGGCGGTGGTCGAGGGCCTCCTCGAGCGCGTGAGCGTCGAGCTACCCTCCTCCATGGTCGAGGCCGAGCTGGCCATGCGCCTGGAGAACCTCAAGCGCCAGATGGGCATCGAGGACGAGGACAAGCTCGACCGCCTCCTCTCCTTCTCCGGCAAGACCCGGGAGACCCTGGCGGCCGAGTGGCGGCCCTCGGCCGCGAAGGCCATCACCACCCGCCTCGTCCTCGAGAAGCTGGCCGAGGAGGGCAAGTTCGAGTGCTCCGACGCCGACCTCGAGGCGGAGTACGCCCGCCAGGCCGCCGAGGCCAGCCTCTCCGTCGACGAGGTCAAGGCCGAGTACGAGAAGCGCGGCTCCCTCGAATACCTCCGCGACCGGATCAAGGAGGACAAGCTCATGGACGCCATCATCGCCGAGGCCAAGGTCGAGAAGGGCCCGGCACGGAGCTTCGTGGACTTGTTCAAGGATAATGAGTAACATGTAAGGACGAGGTGCGAAGGCCATGGACGAGCGAATGCATAACCTGGTGCCCATAGTCATCGAGCAGACGGGCATCGGCGAGAGATCCTACGACATCTACTCCCGGCTCCTCAAGGACCGGATCGTCTTCATCGACGGGGAGATCAACGACCTCACGGCCGACCTCACCGTGGCCCAGCTCCTCTTCCTCGAGTCCCAGGACCCGGAGAAGGACATCTCCATCTACATCAACTCCCCGGGCGGCTCGGTGACGGCGGGGCTCGCGATCTACGACACCATCCAGTGCATCAAGCCCGACGTCCAGACCTTCTGCCTCGGGCAGGCGGCCTCGATGGCCGCCCTCATCCTGGCCTCCGGGGCCAAGGGCAAGCGCTTCGCCCTCCCCTCCTCCCGGGTGCTGATCCACCAGCCCTGGGGCGGCGTCTCCGGCCAGGCCTCCGACATCAGCCTCCAGGCCCGCGAGATCGTGCGCCTCAAGAAGCTGACCATCGAGTACTTCTCCCTCGCCTCGGGCAAGGACGCCGCGGCCGTGGCCGCCGACATGGAGCGGGACTTCTTCATGTCGGCGCAGGAGGCCCTCGACTACGGCCTCGTGGACCGCATTTTCGAGCGGAGGCAGCATGGCCAGGCAAAAGCAAAGTAACGGGGGCGAGGAGAAGACCTGCTCCTTCTGCGGCAAGAGCGCCGAGTACGCCCGGCGGCTGATCGCGGGCCCGGGCGTCTACATCTGCGACGAGTGCGTCAAGGTCTGCGGCCAGATCCTCTCCGAGGACGAGAGCGACATAGCCGCGGGCTTCACCGGCGAGGTGCCCAAGCCCCGCGAGATCAAGGAATACCTCGACCAGTACGTCGTGGGCCAGGAATACGTCAAGAAGGCCCTGTCGGTAGCCGTCTACAACCACTACAAGCGCATCGCCCACGCGCAGGACCGCTCCTCCGAGGTCGAGATCGAGAAGTCCAACGTCCTCCTCATCGGGCCCACGGGCACGGGCAAGACCCTCCTCGCCAAGACACTGGCCAAGAAGCTCAAGGTGCCCTTCGCCATCGCCGACGCCACGACCCTCACCGAGGCCGGCTACGTGGGCGAGGACGTCGAGAACATCCTCCTGAAGCTCATCCAGAACGCCGGCGGAAACATCGGGGCCGCCGAGCGCGGCATCATCTACATCGACGAGATCGACAAGATCGCCCGCAAGGGCGAGAACATCTCCATCACCCGCGACGTCTCGGGCGAGGGCGTGCAGCAGGCCCTCCTCAAGATCATCGAGGGCACGGTGGCCAACGTCCCGCCCCAGGGCGGCCGCAAGCACCCCCAGCAGGAGTACCTGCGGATCGACACGACCAACATCCTGTTCATCTGCGGCGGGGCCTTCGTGGGCCTGGACAAGCTGATCGAGGGCCGCGTGGCCAAGCACCCCCTCGGCTTCGGCGCCGACGTGAAGCCCCGGGGCGAGAAGGACCTCCGCGCCCTGTTCAGCCAGATGCACCCGGACGACCTCATCAAGTTCGGCATGATCCCCGAGTTCATCGGGCGGCTGCCCATCCAGGTCTCGCTCGGGGAGCTCTCGCGCGAGGACCTCAAGCGCATCATCACCGAGCCGCGCAACGCGGTCCTCCGCCAGTACCAGGAGTCCATGCGCATCGACGGGGTCGAGCTCCTCTTCGACTCGGGCGCCGTCGACGCGATCGCCGACAAGGCCATCGCCCGCAACACGGGCGCCCGGGGCCTGCGGGCCATCGTGGAGACCCTCATGATGGACGTGATGTACGACATC
>Ga0116155_10000506_pt1 | contig 32411 bp, 18 predicted proteins | sample AD_UKC032_MetaG_FD_89890 | JGI IMG/M metagenome (GOLD analysis project Ga0116155, IMG submission 89890) | Active sludge microbial communities of municipal wastewater-treating anaerobic digesters from USA - AD_UKC032_MetaG | ecosystem: Engineered > Bioreactor > Anaerobic > Digestate | place: USA...
CGAATAAAAGTGATTCACAAAGAGAGGTTTTACCTGTGCCGCCGTGACCGATTACAGCCATATTTCTAAGAGATTTGGGTTCGAACTTTGCCATGAAAACTCCTTTCAATATCTCAACAAGATCCGCCGAAAGAACTGAAGAAACGGGTTCATTCAGAGTGCTGGGATGTTTAGCCTATCCCGTAACTAAAATCAAGATAATTTTCACCTTCTGACGATTGAGGGGGCGTGTTTTGTCCTCTGATGCAAGCTTTCGAAAAGGCGGGCGGACTTTCATCTTTTCAGTAGATTTATTTCACCCAGCCTCATGGGATACAACACTGCAAAAACGCATAGAAACAGCGCAAAAGTAAAAGAAAAGACAAACCAGAGTATTTGTATCCAGGAAAAGGTGTAACCTTGCATTCTGGCCATAAAGATTTTATAAACAGGCCCCGCCTCCAGGATAATGACTAAAGTAATTAAACCAAAACTAAGCAGCATAAAAAGCACACCGCCGAAACTGGTTACTGACAGGGCCGGATTTTCCGATTTGAAATCAGGATAGCAAGCACCCAGTCCAACGGCGAGTGCGACTACACCGGGAACAAGAAAAAATATCGTCAAGACCGAGAAAAACATCATAAATGGTGTCACCCCAAGTAGAAGGTTGGAAGCAACAATCAGTATTTCAGACAGAATGAGCAACGGTATGTAATAAAGAAAAAACTTAATCCAGAGGAATGTTTTCATGGCAACAGGCGCTGATTGAATAATCCAGAAAGCTTCCCCTTCCATGCTGACCGTCGGAAAAACAAAGCGGGCGGCAATGGCCGCAAGCACAAAAGCGGCCAGCCCTACATTCAAAAAAGAAAAGACATTTTGAAGATAGACCGTTTTGATGGGCGAGTGATCCAGAGGCAGGACGGAGAAATTATACAGGTAAACAACAATTAATGCGCAGATTAAAAACAATTGCGGCCATTGTGTGGAATCCCGAAAGAAGGAGCGAATCTCCTTTATGGCGAAAGCTTTTGCCGGTCGAGACAGAAAATTTAACAAACCCTCCCAACCGTATCTTCTTAATTTAACCGGTGAAAAAAGCCTTTTGGCCGTTGTTTGAGCACGGGAGAAGCCCCGGGAGTAGATGGCACTTGCCATCATTCCATTTATGAAAATCATGGAAAAAGCACAACTGGCCGAAAGAGCCAGATTAAATATGGAATACGTCCAATTATTGGTTAAGGCGAAGCGCACTGTATCTGTTACCCAGGTTGTGGGCAGATAGGGCAGGCTGAGTGCCTGCATAGAATTTAAATACAGAACAGCCGAAGCAAAACTATCCGGATTGACAAGCTGTTCGGGCCGGATCATCCTCAAGACAATTACGAGTAACACCACCAGCAAAACGCCCAGGATCACAAAAAGGGTACGGATTTTTCCCGCAGGAAGCAAAGCTGCGCCCAGTAAGACTAGCAGGCTGCTGATAGTTGAGGCCATCAGGCACAGACATACAATTGCAGTCAGTGAAGCTAAATAGAATGCGGCACCTGCCTGATAGACCAGACCGTAGGATAAAAAGACGGGGAGGCTAAAGGCTACGACCATCCATGAGGAATCGAAGACGCTGCTCAACCAGCGTGAAAAGAAAATATCCTTGATCCCAACCGGTAGAGAATGCAACAAAGATAAGTCACGGCTCAAATACAGGTGAGACAGAGAGTTAATAATGCTACTAAAAAGTAATAGGATGAAGAAGGTGATGATCATCATGGAAAGAAGTTTCATGGCCAGGATGTCGCCAAAATCCCGCACACTTTGAAAATAGTTTAAAACACGGTAAAATATTAAGAAGGCGCCTATCCAGAAAGCCAGGCCAATCAACAAGAAAAGGGAAAATTGCGTCCAACGATTATTCCGCTTACCCGGTTTCAATCTCTTTCCGGCGGAAAGCAGCCTCGGTCTCAGTAATGTTAACACCTTGCTTCTCATTGGCTTATGCTTCCCGCACCAAAGTCAAAAAAACTTCTTCCAGCTTGGCTTCGCCGGTTTTTGCGGCCAGATTCAAGTCGGAGACGGTGCCCTGCGCCAAAAGCGTTCCTTTATGGATAACGCCGATTCTATCACACAGATCCTCGGCGAGGCTCAGCGTATGTGTAGAGACAAAGATAGTTACATTTTGCGCGGCCAGTCCCTTGAGAATATCCTTGACCATGCGCACAGCCCCAGGGTCAAGGCCGACCATTGGTTCGTCAATGACCATCACTTTGGGATCATGGAGAAGCGCCGCAGCAATAATGAGTCTCTGTTTCATACCGTGAGAATAAGCCTCAATGATTTCGTCCGCCCATTCCCAAAGCGCGAAATGTTTTAAGAGTTCTTCCGACCTGCGTAAGAGGTCTGGAGCCTCTACATTATATAAATCAGCAATGAATTTGAGAAATTCCATACCGGTGAGCTTTTCATAAAGAAACGGCCTGTCCGGCACAAAACCGATAATCTTCTTGGCCGCAACAGGATCTTTTTTTAGATCGATTCCGGCAATGGTGATGCTTCCGGCTGTCGGCTCGATAATACCGCCCATCATACGAATCGTAGTCGTTTTACCCGCACCGTTGGGACCGATGAATCCGTAAATTTCACCGGCTGCCACATCTAAGCTCAAATGGTTCACAGCCAATGTTGTTCCGTAATCTTTGGTCAGGTTTTTCAGCTCAATCATTTTTTTGTGGATGTTACCTCCAATTTAATTTTGCCTATGGCGCCCAGTAAATCCAGTTGTTCGCCGCCTTCGCCGCGAGCGAGACGAATATGCGTAACATCTGCGGGAATCTGGTTTAAAACAGAATCAACGGTGACCCATTGTCCAATATAAGCCAGATTCCAGGCATGATAATAGAAGCGGCCATTGAGATAAACAAGTCCTGTCTCAATCTGTGCAGGAATACCTGTTGCGCGAAGTAGCGCGGCGGTTAAAACCGCATGTTCATTGCAATCGCCCGCTTTGTTGTTTAAGACTTCCAAGGCATTGGGCACGGACAAAACAGGTTTTTTTGCTATGGCACGGTAAACCCATTGAACGATTTTTTGAAGTTTGATTTGCGGGCTGTCTATGTGCAGGACAATTTTCCCCACCTGCGTTTTAATTTCCGTTGCATTGGATTGGACCAGCGGTGACGATTGTAAATACTTTTGAAAAACTATCGGTTTATCGCTTTCGGAAGTCGTATCCGTCAATGCCTCTTTGGTAATTGTTAAAATATTCTGATGAAACGCTTGTCGTCCGCCTTGCAGCAAAAGAGGTAGGTTACCGATAACGTCAAATTTGATTTTTATTTCCGTCAATTTTGATGGTGCAGTGATAGCGCGGTTGGAGGGGATCGAAGCGATTTGAGTAAAATCAACAACCCCATCCGTTACGATCCCTGCTTGTGCTTGCTTTGCGCTGACCTTTTCCATGGAAAGCCCGAGTATTCCAGTTTCTTTCAATACTTCGCCATCTTTGGCCAGCCAGGCACAATTTTTAGCACCCATGAAATCGGCGCAGAATTTTTTCGTCAAGACGTGTTTGCCCATAATCGGGATAATTTCATCCGCATAACGGGTGGCGGATATTTTGCGGAGACTCAGTGTGGATGGGTCAAAAATATTGAAATCGCGACTTTTGTCTTTTTCTAAACCGGATACAAAAGCTGCCTCATAAATATTACCGCTGATATGGGGAATATCTTGAAGCGGAATGATGGTTTTCTGCTGGGCACTAGTAGGCAGACCAGTAAATAAAATAAGTTTATTCTTGTTCACATGGCCATGAGCATTAAAACGAAACAAACTGGAACTCAGTTCGAAGTTGAAAGAGGAGAAAGACATGTCAGGATTAAGGTCTGTTTCAGTCGATAAATTTAGCGCTTGCATAACACCCATTGTATTGATCCGCATGGTGACAGATTCCTTGGTCTGGAAGTGGCCGTCTTTCAATGAGTTGAATTTACGATGGATGACGCCGATTTTTTTCTTATTTTGATAAATATTCATCCAGGATTCTGGTGCACGTGAAATCTCAATATTTCGACTGACAGGGGAGTCCACTGGTTTTTCCTTGAACAATTCAAGGCGCTCGGCCAGCAGGCCAAGAAAAATCATGGTGATTACAAAACCCCAGACCATATTCCATTTAATTTTTGCCATATTCGCCAATCTTTCTGAACGATTAAAGAAATTAAGCTTACTCAGATTATATCGGTAGGATTGACACCGGTCAACAGGCAGTATTTTCATATACGATTATCTCAAAACATTAGCTTGACAAATCCACGCTAAGAATATAGAAGACCACACTCTTTATTACTAAGGCTCGATTACGGTGGCTCCCCCATCTGGCAGAGACTCTTCCAAATGTGGGGGGTTTTTTTATAGTGAAACGCTAATTCCGTAAGCGAAGTGTAGCGGAATTGGTCAGTTGGACTATCCCGCGAGCAAAGCGAGCAGGGATGGTGAACTCCTCAGGCAAGAAACATACAAGGCGTGCTGCAATGCGCTGGTCGAAGTATCCCTCGATAGGAGTGAGAAAGGGTAGTTGAAACCTTATGTGAGGAAAGAAGCATAACAGAACAAGTAAGTAAAAATATCCCCATGAACGTAGTCTATCGGGATATTTTAAAGATGAGTGTTTTTTAGGAGAGGAAAGTGAAATGAAGTTCGACGATCAGAAAATACGCAACATTGGAATCAGCGCGCACATCGATTCCGGTAAAACCACGCTTAGCGAAAGGATTCTTTTTTATACGAAAAGAATTCATGCCATCCATGATGTGAAAGGCAAGGACGGTGTGGGCGCCACCATGGATTCCATGGAGCTGGAAAAAGAAAGAGGCATTACCATCGCTTCTGCGGCGACCTATTGCGAATGGAAAGGGCATGAAATTAATATTATTGACACGCCCGGCCACGTCGATTTCACCATTGAAGTGGAGCGATCCCTGCGTGTTCTGGATGGGGCGATTCTTGTTTTGTGTTCAGTCGGTGGTGTTCAGTCGCAGTCCATTACTGTTGATCATCAGATGAAGCGCTACAAAGTTCCCTGCATTGCGTTTATCAATAAATGCGACCGAAGTGGAGCCAATCCCTTTCGTGTAATCGAACAGCTTCGAACCAAGCTGGGCCACAACGCCGTCGCCATGCAGATTCCTATCGGACTGGAAACAGATCTGCAGGGCGTGGTCGATCTGGTGGCCATGCAAGCGATGTATTTTGACGGCGATAATGGTGAAGATGTTCGCATCGAAGAGATTCCGCAAAATCTTCTGGTGGAAGCCAAAGCCAAAAGAGAAGAACTCATTGACGCCGCATCCATGTTTTCCGATGAACTGACGGAAGCCATTCTGGAAGAAAAAGAAATTTCTCCTGAACTGCTTTATACTGCTCTTCGCAAGGGAACGTTAAAAAGAGAACTCACACCGGTTTATATGGGGTCGGCCTATAAAAACAAAGCGGTCCAGCCTCTGCTCGACGGCGTGACGTATCTTCTGCCCACGCCATCCGAAGTGGAAAACATTGCCCTCGATATGGATAATAATGAAGAACCAGTTTTATTGACCAATGATTCAGAAAAACCAATTATCGCACTGGCGTTCAAACTGGAAGATGGTCAGTATGGCCAATTAACCTATATTCGGGTGTACGAAGGGACGGTGGAAAAAGGTTCAACGATCGTCAATGTGCGCAACGGAAAAAAAGTTAAGGTTGGCCGCGTTGTTCGAATGCACGCGGATCAGATGGAAGAGGTCAATCAGCTGCGTGCCGGATACATCGGAGCGTTATTCGGCATTGAATGTTCGTCAGGTGATACGTTTGTATCACCGGGCATCAACATGACCATGACCTCCATGTATGTGCCCAAGCCGGTTATCTCGCTGGCCATTGTGCCGAAAGACAACAAGTCGCAAATGGCCATGTCTAAGGCCCTTAATCGATTTTCGAAGGAAGATCCGACATTCAAAACGTATGTCGATCAGGAAACCAACGAAACCATCATCGAAGGCATGGGCGAGTTGCATCTGGATATCTACGTGGAAAGAATGAAGCGCGAATACAGCGCGGAAGTGACCACAGGCAATCCCCGTGTGGCTTACCGTGAAACCATTACACAGCGGGCGGATTTCAATTTCACGCATAAAAAGCAAACCGGCGGTTCCGGACAGTTTGGACGCGTCGCAGGTTATATCGAACCGATCAGTGATGCAGAATTTGTCTTTGAAAACAAAATATTCGGCGGTTCGATTCCCACGCAATATATTGCCGCCTGCGAAAAAGGTTTTAAGCAGAGCATGTCCAAAGGACCCAAATTGGAGTTTCCGATTACCGGCGTTAAAGTTGTCATCAACGACGGAGCATCGCATGCAGTGGATTCTTCGGACATGGCTTTCCAAGCGGCTGCACGGGGCGCTTTCAAAGAAGCTTTTCTGAGAGCCAAGCCGGTTGTTCATGAGCCGATTATGAAAGTTGTTGTGGAATCGCCGACTGAATTTCAGGGGTCGGTGATGGGTTTACTCAATCAACGCCGTGGCATGATCATCGGTTCGCAGGACGAGGGTGTCATGTGCGTGATTGAAGCTCAGGTGCCGTTGGGAGAAATGTTCGGTTTTTCGACCATCCTGCGTTCATCAACACAAGGCAAGGCACAGTTTACGATGGAGTTTGCCCTTTATCGTCAGGTCCCGCAGTCGATTGCGGAAAAAATTGCCCTCGAAGTCGCTCAGAACAAGAAGACAGCCGCATAAAAAGGTTCAAGGCACGCGGTTCATCAGGGTGCAAGGTAACAAAGAAGGCAATGGCGGTGTGCAGAGCGATAAGACGGGAAGACAATGTTATCCATTTAACGTATGAGGATATTATCATGATTAAAAAAGAAATCATTCAACGCAATCCGCTTTTGAATCTGGGATATGACAACGAATATATTTTAGAAAGCGGTGGTTTCGGTGCTGTTTTAGCACATGCCGGTGTCGGTAAAACCGCTCTTCTGGTTCAGATGGCCCTGCATGCCATGATGAATGAACGGCCTGTGTTGCATGTCAGCTTAAATGACGCCGTCAGCAAGGTGGACGTCTGGTATCGTGAATTGTTTCATGACATGGCGTCAAAATATGATTCTGCGGAAGTTGCTGAGTATTGGGAGAACATTCTTAATTATCGATTTATTATGACTTTTCGCGTTGAAGGGTTCAGTGTTCCAAAACTGGAAGAACGCCTGACCGACTTGATGCAACAAAATATTTTCAAACCTTACGCCGTTATTCTTGACGGCTTGAAATTTGATGAATCCGGACGCGGTTTACTTTTGGGTTTAAAGGAACTGGCCAAAAAATATTCCATGCGCATCTGGTTTACCATCCACACGCACCGCCATGAACCACCCAAGGAAAACGGACTGCCCCTGTCATTTTTGCATGTAGCGGATTTATTCGATGTACTGGTCCAGCTTGCTGCAAAAGGACCGGAAGTTTATATCAAAGCCCTCAAAGGCCAGTCGCTCGGCGCTAAACAGGACGCACTGTTGCTTGATCCGGCAACCATGTTAATCAAAGCTTAGCAACTTTGCTAAAGTGTTAGATTAAATCCTGAAACTTTTTAAGTATTTCGCCTACGAGTCTGCAATGTTGGATTGAAAATAAATGTAAATATTACCATTTGAAAGTCAGCATCTTAATCCTTATCAGAATAAAATGCTCTTTATTGACCTGTCCAAGTTTTGGTTAGAGGTATGTTAATCTTGCATAGATTTTTTACTAATCGATTTTAAAGCCCTTCTCCCTGAAAAGGTGCAGGCAGGTATCCGCTACTAAAATATCATAGAGAACACCTTTGTTTTTTTCAATCTCCTCCAAGGCTTTGTCAATACCCAGTGCAGGACGATACGGACGGTATGACGCCATGGCTTCCACAACGTCCGCCACGGCCAGGATGCGTGCCTCAATAAGAATATTCTCGCCTTCCAGCCCCCGGGGATAACCGGAGCCATTCATTCTCTCGTGGTGCTGATGGACGATTTCCGCCAGAGGCCATGGGGATTCCACGTCCTTCAGGATTTCATAACCCTGATGTGCATGCTCCTTGATCAATGAATATTCGGCTGCGGCGAGCTTCGATGGTTTGCTGAGGATTTCTGCTGGAACGGAGAGCTTTCCTATATCATGGATCGCCCCGGCCACCCGGATGCCCTCGATCTGATCCGAAGGGAGATGCATCTCCGTGGCGATGGCCCGGGCCAGATTGGTGGTCCGCTTCTGGTGCCCTGAGGTGTACGGGTCTTTCGTTTCCATGATCTGCGATAACGCCTGAATCGTCGCCAGCATAGCACGCCGCAATTGCTCAAGGGATTTCTTGAGGTCCTCCTCGGCACGCTTGTAGTTCGTGATGTCTTCTATAATTGCTACGCCCCCAAGAGAGCTTTTATCGCCCATTTTGATCGGTGCAAAAAAAGCCCTTACCGGTGTCGCTTTTCCCGCGGTTGTGGAATAGTAAACGTCTTCATAAAATGCGGTATCCCCATTCAGTGCTTTCTGAATAGATTTAACAAGTTTCTTATCAGGAAGTAGCAGCATATTGATGCCAACAATCGCTTCTCTTGAAGATCCGATAAGCTTGACGAAATTATCATTGCACGTAACAATTACACCTTTTTGATCAAAGTAAAAATGGCCCAGGGGTGAGTACTCGAAAATCAGGCGATACTTTTCTTCGCTCTCCCGCAAGGCTTCCTCCGTTTTCTTACGGTCGGTGATGTCCCGGATAATTCCCCTGAACCCAATAGGGTGGCCCTGTGTATCCCGCATGATGGATATGGAGCTCTCTATGGGTTTCTTTTCACCCGCTTTACTGATTAGCTCCCAATCGATTCCCTTGCTAGATTCTCCTGTGAGGAAAACCTTGTGGAAGGCCTCAAACACCTTGTGCTCAGAAGCCTTGTCCACGTATTGGCGGAAGTTCATGCCCATCATTTCATCGTCGGTGTAGCCGAGATTCGAAACAGCTGGGGTATTGAAAAAGGTCAAGTTTCCCTTTAGATCTACCTCGTAGTAGGCTTCCTCCATGTTATCGAGGATATTCCGGTAACGTTCCTCTCTCTGCCGGTGAAGCGCTTCATTCTCCAGCAGTGCCTCCTCCGCCTTCTTGCGGTCGGTTATGTCGCGGGCAACAGAAATCGTACCCACAACTTGTCCATTACGTATTAAGGGGGATCCATGAATTTCTGCATGCTTTAAGGTTCCATCCTTTGTGACAAATTCATAATCTGCTACCGGAATATTTTTACCATTTAACATCATGCTTAGATTGGTTATCGCTCGCTTTAAAGATTGCGGAGTCAAGATATGACTTAAAGCGGAAACAGGTTGGCCAATGAACTCTTCGGCTTTATACCCCAATAGTATCTCCACGCTAGGAGATATGCTTAGTATATTTAAATCAACGCCAATCATAAAAACAACATCCAATATGTTTTGAAATTGCAGTCGATGTTCTTCAACCAATATCCGCAATTGCTGATTGGCTGTTTCCATATCCAGTATTTTCTTTTCCAGTTGGTTGAAAAGGTTATTCTGTAAAGGATCTTCCGGTTGCTCAGGCGGATGGCAGTCGCCGCTGCCATTGCGTAAAATATGTGTGACAGGTATGGATCGGAGTTTTGCAGCATCGCTGAATGATGCACCTTCAGCGATCCCATTCTTTATCTCAACGAGGGGGGCTACCTTACTGATTTCACAACCCTTCGACTTCGACTCATACAATGCAGCGTCTGCCCGTCGCAGGATATCATCGAGGTTATTTTCACCCTTCGACACCATGGCCATGCCGAAACTGACGCCGGTCTGCAATCCACTATTCCGGGCCCAGATTCTGAACTCATTCTGAAGTCTCTGCACCGCCAACTCCGCGTCCCCAAGAGAAGCGTTCGTGAGGATCATTACAAACTCGTCACCGCCATATCTTGCAATGATGTCGGACTTCCTGAAGATCGATCGAGCCATTTCGGAAAAATGCTTGAGAACTTTGTCACCCATTTCATGTCCAAACTTATCGTTGACGTTCTTGAAATTATCAAGATCGGCGAATATAAATACAAGAGGAATGGTTGACCGCACACTGAGAGACAACAAATATTCCGCAGCATTCAAAAACGCCCGCCTATTTCGTATCCCCGTGAGACTGTCATATTCACTTATTTTCATTGCTTCCATTTTCATCAATTCAATGCGCCGCACAAGAAGATATGAATAATAGACACCGACAACAATAAGGAATAAGTAAAAGTACATATTATAGGTAGGCCACTTTCCGAGAAGACTGTAATGTGTGACTAGGGAAGCTAAACCGAGGATCAGTGCCCCGATCATTGATTCGGCGATGACATAAAGCCCATGCTGGATGCCATTGCCGATTGCAGCGATCAGGAGTAACAATATCATGGGGGGAATGGCAAATGGATCGCAGAGAATCGCGACGACTGCTGCCAAGATGTCTATCCATGAACCCAGGCGAAGCATGATAATTTTTATGCCATACCTTTTATAATACCACCACCAGAAGATATGAAAGGTATAATAGGAAACAATAATGAGATTGATCTGGTTTACATTGAAAATAAGCGGTGGAATTGGAATATAATTAAAGTAGGTTAACGCCATAGTTCCCAGAAGCATACGGATAAAGAACTGAAGGCGCGGCATGTATATTTCGGGCACGAATGCCTCAAATGCTGTGGGAATCTGATTTTCTTTTTTCTTCTGCACGATGATAGTCACCAAACACAATCCAGGAAGGCTTTAAAAATCATCTGCTTACATCCCTCCTTATGTCGAGTCGTCGAAAATAAAATTTTATATTTTAAATCGTTTTATTTGCGAAGCACAACTTCCCCTGTGGAGCAATACAGCAAGTAGCATGCCCGAGACGAATCCATAATAAACTTCAGATCCAATTCGATCACTTTGTTTTTAATTATTAAACATTTATCACTTTCGGTACACAAGTCATGTGATGCCTTTCCCTCCTCTCAGCATCCGTGATTTTCACCATCTATCTATAAATTGAACCATTTAGCTTTCTACCTGAACCGGATAAAACAATACGTTATAATTTCTCTCTTTTAATCACGAAGATTCTGTCAACACAGGTGGGAGTTTATTTAAATCAATAAGGATTACTGCTTGCTAGGGAATATGTTCGTCAAAATTATGGGATGCTTTGTTACAGCTTACTAAACAAAAATCTGATTATTTTTTTTAATTAATGCATCAGCAGAAGTGCTGACGCCATCTATTCATTAAAAATATTATTCAGCTGTTGCCAGCCAACCCATCAAAGCCCAGGGTATCATGGCGAAGAATCCCGCCAGGGCAGGACCTCCCATACCGGTCAACAGAGCGACTAATGTGTTCCCCAATCCAATGACGATGTATGCGAGCACAGCCAGGCGATCGAAACCTTTATCGTCACAGGTTAGCGTGTCTCGCATGGTTATCAAATACAGGAAAAAGGCGGTGAAAACCGTTAGCCACCATCCCCAATAATTCTGGAGTGGCACACCGAAATAAGCTCCGGTTACTTCCCAAACCCATTTTCCGCCACGAACCATATAAGGAACTATAACCACATCCCAAGAAGTCATAACTAGGCCGCCAATCGCCGCAAGCAACAGAAAACGCTTCCAGCCGACCAGTTTTGCGCCAGTTAGTCGATTGTCAATTACATAGGACGGATACATCATCATAAACCAGATTATAGGGACAAGGTAAGGGACCAGGCCGAGGAATTTTGGTCCAAGCGACATCGGTGTAATGATATGGACCATAAATAATTCCCGTCGCCGATCCGATGCTCTCGTAAGCCAGACTGATTACGAAGGCAAAGAAAAATAATGCCAAACCTCGTTTCCATCCTAGACGTTGCCCGGCATGGACAAGCGCGAAGGAGAAGCCAAACAACGCGACGACCTGGAGGTGAGGCGCAGGACGGTACAGTTTGAAGGGAAGAGAAATAACGGAGTACACCATCAAAAGGATTAAAATGACTAGCAGGATGATTGTGAAGGATTTCAGTTTATTCATAACGCCTCCTTAGTCCATATAACGTATTTAATGTTGTTCGTTATTTTTTTAGCATGCCGTAAAAAATCTCTTCCTTTAGTGAAGTTATTTATCGTTCTGTTGCATTGATACTAGGCGGTACTCATATCGGCAAACATTAGGCATGCAAATACTACTAAAGTACTATTATTCACTTTAGGAGTGCTATCCAAAGAGATATGCCTTTCTGTGTCCGATTGTGTTTATGATGGATTGAAGCTCGGCATTTTCTAAGTTGTTGACGCTCGATTTGTTTCAGTTGTTAGTAGAAAACTCAGGGATCAATTTTGAATAAACAGATTATTATCGCAAAAGTTGACTGCGCCCTTATGTCCGTCTTCCAAGTTCAAGAAGAATCTTCTGATAGAAATCTTTTTCCCGTTCCAGAAGCTTCTCCAGAACGGGCATGGCTGGAGAGAAGTCCGGTGTCTCCTCTTCGCTGATCCGCCGGAAGGCTGCGGCCATTTCGTGATAAATATCCTCAATGACAGTCATATCATCGGAGAGACGAAGTCTTTGGATGGCAGGGTATTTTTCTTCTTGTTCCTCGAGAAACTGCCGATATAGGGTGCGGAATCCGGCGCCCCCCGTTCCCCGCCGTTCAACAATTTGGTATGTAAAGCGCGCTGACCACTGCCAGTCTGCCGCCTCCTTCCAGTTGGTCAGATCTCGAATGAGCGTTTCTAACGATTTGACTCCATAGGCGGCGGGCAAACCCGGAATGCCGTTCAAGTTCTCCTCAGCCCACAGACGGATGGCACCCTGCACCACGGTTTCGTCAATACGGAACCCCGAGAGGTCCTCAAGGGTGAAGGACTTGTTCTTTAGCAGAAAAGGTGGAAATGCGGCGCTCCGGGCACGCTCCATGTCTGTTATTGTTACAGCGAGCGTTTCCGGATGGAGCGTATCCGAAACGTAAAACTCTTCTTTTTTATCATTGTAGCCACAGATGACCACGGCGTGGCCGGGGAAGTGCTGATCGGTATTGAAGTAGGGAAGGTAGGCGATGTCGGTCTGAACAAGAACCGGTAGGCCGCGGTCCACCGACGCTTTAGCTTGCCGTGTCGCCTCGGCGGCATTTTCTGTTTCCCGCCACTGGAATTTCAGACCTACTGCCCGAAAGAAGTTATCCTCCAGTTCAAGGCAACGCATGTGGACAAGCCGGGAAGGGAGTTGTTTAAGGATCAGGTAGAAGAATCCAGGCGCCCTCCCCAAACCGATGACAGTGGGCTCACTAACCTTGATCCCCCGGAATTCCAGGACGTTTCGGATGGCGCTAGACGCGCAGTGAAATCCCGGTTGATGCCGGTATCCCGGAATGATCTGATTCTCGAACATGCTGATCTTCCTGCTGGGAATGCATTTCTAGCTTGTGAGAACGCTTGGGGTATTCCATTGAAACAGGTTTCCCACTCTCTCAGACTGAGGAAATGGCCATACCTGTAAATCGAAACAGTTCCCAGTTCGTTCAGTGCTAGTGTCAATTTTTTTGATTGTAACCTTGCATATTTTTGAAATATCATCAACTGAAGAGTACTGAAGAAACAAATAAAAAAATGATGTCTTTCAATATTATTGTCCTCGCCCAGTAGAAGCTTACAAATTGTTTTGATAGATACAAAAAAAAGACAGCTTCATCGGGGCTTGACAAGATGACTCCCGATGAGGTTTACTGAGTCACAATACAGAAGTTGAAGGAAGCAGTATGAACCAGAGCCGCTAACCACTTATAACCCGCTCCAGGTTGTCTAAAGAAAACAGACCACCTCTGTTGAAAGAATAACTCCTATCAATGGAGCTAAAGATGGAAAACGCTCGGAAGCAATATCTTTTAAGACAACAAGAAGAAGATTCATCTTATGTAGGCCAAAGTTCACATACTGATAAGCTAAAAGTCTTAAAAATACAGCGCACCTGTGTTCATGACGGCCCCGGAATCCGCACAACGATTTTCTTTCAGGGGTGCGGATTGAGGTGCTTGTGGTGCCAGAATCCGGAAGCGCTGTCATTCCATCCCGACCTAGCGCCAGACAGGGATTATTCGATTTCCGACATAATCGAACTTGTTTTGAGAGACAAGGATTATTACTACAAAACAAACGGCGGGGTGACCCTGAGCGGCGGCGATCCTTTATTCCAGGACACGGATAGCCTGATGCCTTTACTGGAATCGTTAACGAAAGAGAACATACATGTGGCCGTTGAAACTTCCCTTCACGCACCTTGGGGAAATGTAGAGAAATTGGCGCCTTACGTAGATCTGTTTCTTGTTGACTTGAAGATTGTCGGTGATGACGGCCTCCATAAGAAGTACACCAAGCAGGACAGCAAACTTATCCAAGATAATATAGAGAAACTGATTGCTTTAAACGCCAAGGTTAAATTCCGCATGGTGATGGTGCCGGGTTACAACGATAGAGAAAGCAATATTAAAGCGACTGCGGATTTCTTGAAGTCTGTCCATCACAACTCCATCGAGCTGCTGAAATACAACAACATGTATGAAGAGCAAGCCAGGCGTCTCGGATTGGTAACACAATCGTTGAATATCACAAATGACCAAAGTCTTACCTCTGTAAAAAAAGCCGTTGAATTATTTGAATATCTTGTCATCAAAGCCGAGTGTTATGATCTGGATGCTTCCAGACACAAAGCCGTTTTTCCCAAGCGCGTTTATGACATACAAAACGCCATCAGAGAAAGTGGCAGGGGTCTCTGTTTTGAAGTATCCAGACTGAAGACAGATTACTACAAGAAGAATGGTTTTGAAAAACCGAACCCGATTCACAGAGCGGAACGTCTGTCTTATGTTCTGGCCAACAAAAGTGTTGTCATCTATCCTCAGGAACTGCTTGTCGGCAATTTCACCGCCAAGAGATGCGCTGGTCAAATATGGGAAGAGCACTATGGCGCTCTCTTTGCTTCGATTCTCCATCAGATCCATCGCCAGAAACCGGTTCCATTCCAGTGTTCCTGGGAGGACAGACTCAACTTCTTTTATAGAACACTTCCTTTCTGGATGAGACACTGCCTTTTAATGAAGGTAAATAACTCCATTTCCAAGTTTATATCAGCTATTGCACGCTCTTCCGAGAACGTTGCGGGATTCAATAATAACATGGCCGCAATCGCTCATTTTAACGTCAACTTCGATCGCATGCTTCAGTTGGGAACCACAGGAATCATAAAAGAGATTGAAATCGCGCGAAAAGGAAAGCCTGGCATTAGCCAGGCCTTCTACGAGGGAGCAATCATCGGCCTCAAGGCTTTGGAAACGTTTGCCGCACGTTACGCCGACAGCCTGAAAAAGCTGAGCCGGGAAGAATCGGATACGGGACGCCGCCAAGAATTGGAAGAAATGGCTGCGATCTGCAGGCATGTTCCCAAATACCCTGCCCGCACGTTCCATGAAGCGCTCCAGAGTATGATGTTTTTGCAGATCGCGATTTGTACAGAATCCTATGAAAATGCGATATCCCATGGACGCCTCGATCAGGTATTATATCCCTACTATAAAAAGGATAAAGAGGCCGGTGTCATTGATTACGATAAGGCGAAAGAACTGCTGGCCTTATATATTCTCAAAATGGACGAAGCCATCCTGGTCAATGATGGCGATACCTATCTGAGAATCGGAAGACTCTTCGAAACGATGTCCACCGATCAGGCTGTAACAGCCGGAGGTCTTGGCAGAGACGGTAGAGATGCCACCAATGATGTTACTTATATGCTTCTCGATATTTGCGAACTGCAACCTTACGCCTGCAATATGGCAGCCAGAATTCATAAAGACAGCCCTCCCGAATATCTGGATAGGCTTGCGGAGATATATATAAATGGCGCACCCATGCCTGCTTTGTATAATGATGAAATTTATCTGAAAACTTTGGCAAAGCATTACCCTGCCACCCCCGTAGAGGATGCTAGGAATTACGCGATAATCGGGTGCGTTGAACCAAATGTTTCGGATGATCATTTTGGTAATACCGACTGCGCCAATGTGAACGTTGCCTTGCCTTTCTTACAGGCCCTGAAAGGCGAAGAAGACGATCTGTGGAACGTCGGCCTGGTCGATCAACTGGAAAAAATGACCACGAAGTTCTTCGAATACAATTGCAGAAGAAACAATAAATATTCTCACTATGTTCTGGCAAAATATATGAACACCCGGAAACGTTTCAAGCGGAAGAGAGCCTCCACACCTAAGCCACCTGCGAACATGGATGAGTTGCTTCAACGCTTTCAGGTACGTTTGAATCATCTGATCAACGCCATCTTGGTCGATCACCAGAATATTGAAAAGGTGATTCGTGAAAACTTTACAACGCCCCTTTCATCAGCACTCTTTAAGGGTTGTATTGAAAGCGGAAAAGACCTGTGCGAAGGCGGCGCAACGATAAACAGCAGCGGCATTCAGGCGATTGGGATTACGGATGTTGCGGATTCGTTATTGGCCATTAACGAGGTGGTATATAAACAGAAGCGGTATTCAATTCATGACATCATCAACGCCATAGACAACAACTTCGAGGGGGAAGATTATCAGCAGATCAGATTGTCATTACTCGACGTTCCGAAATTTGGTCATGACGGTTCGTGTGAAGCAATCGCTTGGGTAAACAAAACATTGCAGATTTATGTGAACGCATTGAACTCGGTCGAGAACTGTCCTAGAGGCGGCATATATACTGCTGGATATTACGCTTTGAATGTAAATGATGTTTACGGAAAGAAAACGCCTGCGTTGCCTTCAGGGAGATTGAGCGGCGTTTCTCTTGCTAATAGTATTACGCCTCATTATGGAATGCAGACGACCGATTTATTGTCATCACTGAATGCTGTCGCCGATGTTGATTTTGCAACCTATGCTTCCAATGGCACCACCGTTACGTTCACGGTTGACTCGGCGCTGTTCCAAGGTCCGGATGGAGTCAGAAACCTCTCAGGGATAATTAGGACATACTTTGACAAAGGCGGCATGCAGTTTCAGCCAAACGTAATCAACAGACAGATATTACTGGACGCATACGACCATCCGGGAAAATACCCGAATCTTCTGATTCGTGTTGCCGGTTACTGCTCATACTTCAATGAACTTTCGGATGATTTGAAAAAGATCATCATAAACAGAACCTGTTATTGTTAGACTCGGATTATTTATTAGAGGAACACTTTTGTAGTTATGATAATGTTTGGCAGAAGATGTTATTAAAATTTTGCTTTATTTGGACCTCAAAAACACTAAATAGGCCCACAGAAGAATATTAAGCAGACAGGAGAATTAATGGCTAAAATAAATTTTATCATTACTGCGGCATTTGTGCTTTTGATCATTGCTTCAACCAGCTTTGCTGACGGCAAGTACCAATGGAAACTTGCCGATACTGAAGATGGATGCCAGATCTATACAAGTGTGGTTGCCGGCAGAGATTATGTCGCGTCCAAAGCCACCTGCGTTATCCCCGCCAGAATAGAAGTAATCGGCATGGTCCTCAGGGATATTGCTAACTATCCGGCATGGATGCAAGATTGCAAAGAAACAAAAATATTAAAAGTTGTAGATGATGTAAACGATGTTTTTGTATTCTGGTTCCGTCAGCATATTACGCTGCTTACAGACAGGGATATGGTCATAAAAAGCAAAACAATCATTAGCACTGAAAAAGGTCAAAATCTTATTTTCGCTGACGCAACGAATGAAATTCCCTACGACCCCGGCAAAGGATATGTCCGAATGCCTTCCTTTCATTCATGGTTTATCCTTGAGTGGATAGATCGGGAACACACCAGGGTAACATTTATGATAGATCCAGACCTTGGCAAAGGGATACCAATCGGGATTGCTAACAACACAATCAAATCGACGCCATTCAAAACTTTAAAAAAAATGACGAAAATGGTGAAACTGAGCAAATATGTTGAATCGGCCAAGATATCTAAATACAATAAGTTTGCTGAGGAATATGTGAAGGCTGGGCATAAGCAGTAACACCACCACAATACTCTAAAGTAACATGTGGTACAAATATCGAAAGCACGTCAGGCCAAGGAGAGGCAACTATGAAAGAAAAAAATCTTATTCTTGCTGTTGATGTTGGTACTACTGCGACGAAAGCGGTAATCGTAAGCCCTGATGGATACATAGGTTCCGGTCAATCAACCTGTAGTCTCTCCTATCCGGACAAGTCGTGCGTTGAGCAGTCGCCGCTGGAGATATCGGATGCCATATATAATGCCAGCAGAGATGTTCTTGCTGCGCATCCTGATCTGGCCGGAAGGCTAGCCGGCCTCGTGTTCACGAGCCAGATGCAAAACACCGTTCCGGTGGGCAAGGACGGAAAGCCTCTCATGAACATGCTCTCTTGGATGGATGAACGTGCTGCCTGTTTCACGCAGGAAGAAATGTTTAAAGGTCTTGTCAAGATTGAAGGCTACCCCATCTTAAAACTTCTCAAATTCATGAGAATAACCGGCGGCGCACCCGGGAAAACAGGGAAGGATACTGTGTGCAAGCTTGCCTGGTTAAAAAAATACAAGCCGGACTTGTATCAATCAGTCCATAAATTTCTGGACGCAAAAGATTATGCCATTTTTCTTGCAACCGGTCATTATGTGACTTCATACGACATGGCAAACGTCACCTGGCTCATGGATACGCGCAATAAGGACCAAGGGAAGTGGGTCTGGTCGGAAGATATTCATAAAATGTATGGACTCGATGCATGCAAAATGCCTGAGCTAAGGGCATCAACGGCAATCGCAGGCCATGTCACGGCGGATTATTCTACAAAAACCGGCGTTCCAATCGGCCTTCCTGTCGTGAACGGGTCCGGCGACTTACTTGCATCGGCTATTGGCTCCGGCGCGATTGAGATGGGAAACATGCACGTTAATATCGGCACAGCCGGTTGGGTCGCCACTCACCACCCTGGGACTGCTGTCGATACACAACATTACGTGGGGGCAATCGTATCGGGAATTCCAGGTAGGTTCCTGTTGATCAGCAAGCAGGAAACACTGGGTGCGGCTTTGGACTGGCTTAAGGACATGCTGTATCCTTCCGAGCTCATGCAGGGAAAATCAACCTCTGAAATATACGAGATAATGGACAAAGAAGCGGCCAACTCGCCCCCTGGCGGGAATCATGTCATCTTAACTCCTTGGCTTTTCGGGGAGCGATCACCCATCAATAATCCGTACCTGCGAGGGCAGATATTCAACATTCGCATGAATACAACACGGGCCGATCTCTGCAGGTCCGCGATGGAAGGGGTTGCATTTAATATCCGCTGGGGAATGGAATTCGTGGAAAAGATGTCATTGAAAAAAAGTAAACCGACCACCGATGAAGTCCGATTTATCGGCGGCGCTTCAAAGAGCAACGTATGGTGTCAGATCTTAGCGGATGTTTTGCAGAAGCCGATTGTGCAAATGATGAATCCCCAGATGGCATCCGCGCAGGGTGCTGCGGCCATCGCGATGGTTTCCTTTGGAATTTACAAGAATTTCAGCGCAATAAACAGGATGCTAAAGAAAGGAAACTCTTTCAAACCGAATCCTGGTAACAAGGCGATGTATGACAATCTTTATAAACACTATCAAGCGTTGTATAAAAACAATAAAAGCAGTTTCAAAGATCTCAATCATTAAGGTGTATTTATGATGAAGCGTTTCATGGATGACTACAAGAACGAATCATTCGATGTTCTCGTTATCGGAGGGGGTATTACGGGCGCCGCTGTTGCCTACGATGCTGCGAGCAGGGGGCTGAGCGTTGCGCTTGTGGAAAAAAGCGATTTCGGCTGGGCGACATCCGCCGCAACTTCCAAAGTAATCCACGGCGGCTTGCGATACCTGAAAACCTTCGAATTCGGCCTTGTGCGCGAGTCTCTTAGTGAACGCAGAATTATGGGGAATATAGCCCCTAACTTTGTCTATCCCACTCCATTCATGTTCGTCAATCCAACATTGGTCATGAAGATCGGTCTTTTCGTTTACGATCTGCTCGCGTTCGATAAAAAATTCACATGGGACAAAAGCAAGAAAATCCCTAATCATTATTCCCTGTCTAAAGAAGAAGTTATTGAGAGGGTGCCGAACGTTAAACGCGAGGGTTTGCAAGGGGCCCGGGTCTATTATGACAGCCTCAATATTTTTCCCGAGCGGTTGACGCTAACATTTATCAAATCGGCCATTCATTATGGAGCAAGAGTTTCAAACTATACCGAGGTGCAAGATTTTTTCGTAAAAGAGGGCAATAAGGTTTCCGGTATCGTAGTGCGGGATCTTGTGAACAACAGATCGCACACTATCAAAGGAAAACTAATCATCAACTGCTCCGGACCCTGGGCAGACATTGTCCTCAGACTGGCCAAAAAAGGTGATTCGCAAGGTAAGATCCGTCGCTCCGAAGGGATCCACCTCATTGTAACAAATCTCATCAATAACCAGGCCGTCGGCACCATGACGAAGACAGGCCATTTTTTTCTAATACCCTGGCGCGGGCATTCATTAATTGGAACGACAGACAAGGAGTATCCAGGAACTCCGGATGACTATCACGTGACCAGGCAAAGCATCCAGGATCTGCTGGATACGGTGAACATGGATTTCGGCAACAATAATCCCCTTCAATATCAGGATGTGTTGTTTTCATACGGCGGTTTGCGTCCACTTCTCGATACAAGGGGAGAGGATGTGCACACCATTACCCGTAAATACGAGATTTATGACCATTCAGATGAAGGACTTCCGGGCCTTATAACCGTGGAGGGCGGTAAGTTCACCACCAGCCGCAATCTCGCGCAGAATGTTTTAAATACGGTGGAAAAGAGACTGGGGAGAAGACTCGGCAAGTGTATAACTCATAAACAACGGCTTATCGGTTGCGAGATAAAAGACATTAAAATATTTGTTGATTCTATAAAAAAAGAAAACAGTGATTTTAAAAATACGACCGTTGAATACCTCGGCAGAAATTACGGTACTGAATTTGACAAGGTCCTGACGCTTGCGCGACAGGATAAAAAGCTTGCAGAAATTGTAAATAGTGACGGCGAAATACTGGCTCAAGTCGTTTACGCCGTCCGCGAAGAAATGGCCCAATCGCTTGCCGATATTGTTCTGAGAAGAACCGGGATTGGTACCTTGGGAAATCCGGGAAGGGAAGTCCTGGAGAAAGTTGCTGCTGTTGCCGCACAAGAGTTGAATTGGGATGTCTCAAGGATTTCCCGGGAGATCGAAGAGGTTGAAAGAATATTACAGATTCCACGAGCATGATGCCACATAATCGACTGCAAAAGGAGAAAAGCCCCTACTTGCTCCAGCATGCTCATAATCCGGTGGACTGGTATCCCTGGGGTGAGGAAGCTTTTGAAAAAGCGCAATTGGAAGACAAACCTGTTTTTCTGTCTATTGGATATTCGACTTGTCACTGGTGCCACGTGATGGAACGCGAATCCTTTGCGGATAAAGAGGTCGCCGGGCTTCTCAATGAAGCGTTTGTGAGCATTAAAGTTGATCGTGAAGAGCGCCCCGATATCGACGCGGTTTACATGAAGGTATGCCAGTTCATGACGCAAAGCGGCGGCTGGCCTTTAACCATCATGATGACGCCCGATAAAAAACCCTTTTTTGCCGCGACCTATATTCCCAAAAAAACACGATATGGCAGGGTTGGACTGCTGGAGATGATTCCAAAAGTCAAATCCTTCTGGCAGACGAAACGTGCGGATGTTCTTTCCGTGGCATCGGAAATTACACAACTCGTGCAACAGCCGACCATCAGCAACGCAAAAGATTTTGGCGAAGAAACGCTGCATCGTGCGTATCGATCTTTCTCCATGAGCTTTGACCGGACATACGGGGGCTTCGGTCAGGCACCAAAATTTCCCTCTCCGCACAATTTCTTTTTTCTCTTGCGCTATTGGAAACGAACCGGCAATGTGCAGGCTTTGCATATGGTGGAACACACGCTGCAAAACATGCGTTACGGCGGGATCTGCGATCAGATAGGATTCGGTTTTCACCGCTATTCGACGGATGCTCGCTGGATCGTTCCACATTTTGAAAAAATGCTCTATGATCAAGCGCTTATGGCGATGGCTTTTATAGAACTTTATCAGGCAACCGGAAAAAAGAAATACGAAATATCAGCCCGTGAAATATTTACCTATGTTCTGCGCGATATAACAGACGATCGTGGCGGTTTCTATTGCGCTGAAGATGCGGATAGCGAAGGCATGGAAGGCAAGTTCTATTTATGGACAGAGGAACAGATTCACAGCGTTCTTACTCAGAGCGAAGCGGATTTGTTCCTGTCTTACTACAGGCACCATAGTGACATATCTATGCCGGGCATGCAGGAAATACCAGACGGTTACTTTATTCCGCATCTTAATCCGTCATCAATAGACGATGCAGAGGATGGTTTGACGGGATTCTTCTGTAAAATGGAGGGCATTCGAAAAAAGCTCTTCGCGGTTCGGGAAAAGCGAGTGCGACCGCATAAAGACGACAAGATTCTGACCGACTGGAATGGCCTGATGATTGCGGCGCTGGCCTGTGGCGCGCGAGTCTTTGATGAGCCAACTTACTCTGACGCTGCACTCCGGGCGATGAATTTTATTAGTCAATCGCTGCAAACCAAAGAGGGCAGGCTGTTGCATCGATTTCGTGACGGCCAGGGGTCCATTCCAGCAAACATCGATGACTATTCGTTTATGGTTTGGGCCCTCCTGGAGCTCTACGAGGCAACGTTTGATACAAAGCATCTGTTCAAAGCATTGGAATTCCAGTCGCACTTATTTGCTTATTTTGTGGATGATCAAAACGGCGGATTCTTTTTTACACCTGCTGACGCGGAAGAGCTTTTGACGCGTCCCAAAGAACTTCATGACGGCGCCATCCCGTCGGGCAATTCCATTGCATTTATCAATACCTTGCGTCTATCGAGGTTCACCGGCAATGCCAAGATGGATGAAAGCGCGCGCGAAATTTACAGAGCTTTTGGCGCGCCGGTGGATACGATGCCGACGGCCTATACACAATTTCTGTGTGGGCTTGACTTTGCCATTGGTCCGGCAAGCGAAGTGATTATTGACGGATATATGAACAAGGAAGATACACGCTTGATGCTGCGTGCTTTAAGAAAAAGTTTTTTGCCCAACACGATCGTTATCTTTCGATCCGAGGGTTCAACGCCGCCTGATATAGAAACGATCGCGCCGTTTGTGCAATTCCATTCAATACGCAATGGTCAGGCAACCGCCTACGTCTGCTCGAATTTTACCTGTTCGCTGCCGACGAATGATCCGGAGAAAATGATTGAACTGCTGCATAAGAAGTAGATGACCACTACCTCCCTAAGCAGTCGGATTTGCCTTTACCTTTGCCTTCTGTTGATTCTTTTTTCAGAATGCCGTTTTCAAATGTCAGGGCGTAGATATAATCATTGTCGCCGCAGTTGTAATACCAGATATCCAATTTGTTGGCGCATTTTTTTGATTTTTTAATTTTCCCATCCTTGTCCACACCCGCGGTTGTCTGCCTTCCTTCGCAGGCTTTTTCTTTAGACGTTGGCTTGCCGCATGTGATGGACACTTGCATTTTTGTGTCACCGCTTGTGACTAGACCGGAACCGCAGCGAAAGGCTAGGGTATCGGTACTGAAGAAAAACAATATAACTAAACCGATCAAGATAATTTGAATTGCCTTCATGTTTCATCCTTTCTTTTTAATGTCATGGGTCATTATCATGTATTCATACCTGTAAAGATCATAAATAAAATGCTGGAGTATTTCCTGCTTATCGGAAAGTGGCGTAGAGGATCGCAAGGCAGCTTGCGCTTTATCATTAAAGTCGATGGAAAGGATATCGATATACTGCCCTCTGAAGACTTTATAATGGAAAGCACGGGCGATTGTTTGCAAATGAGAAAATTTAATAGTGAATTCGGTGTGACCCTGAAGCACTATTCTTTCTGGAGTTCCGGGGGCTGTAAAATGTAGATGAGGAATAGACGGGTGATTTCCTGACGCTTCGCAGCTGTGTTCACTTAAATAAATGTAGGGGACAGCCGCCAGGCATAATTTTTCTACAACTTCCAGGGCGCCGATGTTAATATTTTCATCAGGGGTAAATTTCAGGGAGTATTCTTTCTCATAATCCGCAACTCTGTTTAAAAAACGAATTGTGTCAGGATCATTTTGCTCAGGGATGTTTTGCTGAAAGACCAGAGTGGGAAAATCACCAAGAATTTCATTTAGAATAGCAAAGTCAAAGGATCGAAGTTCGGACATGGCCATTTTCAGAAAATCCACTTCGCGGAAATGGACGGGAAACCCCGTTAATGTTTCCTTCTGCTTTTGCAGCAGAAAAGGTGAAATATCCAACATGGTTGCCTGAAGGTGAGGGGCAAGGACCAGAAAATCCCGCATCAGATACCCCAGGCCACCGCCGACTTCCAGAATGTTTTTTAAGTCTGTGAGGGGGATAAATCGCCCAATAAAGTTAAAAAGATGCTCGCCGAAGGAAGTATTGGATTTTAGGGCTCTACGGCAGGGGCTGTTTTCCGGATACAGTGCGTTGCAGACGGTCAGTTCCCATCCCAGGGATCTCAATGTGTGAATATGATAACCATCCGTTCTATTTAAAAAGTAGCCCATAGGATTAAAATATTTTATCTGTCTTATGAAAATTATGATAGTTGATGTCTTTAGTTCAGGAAAGCGGAAAAATCAATCATGAATGTTTTTGTCAGCAACAAACTGGAAAAACTGATCCAATGTCTTGCCGATCAGTTCAATAAGCCGCTTAAAAATCCCCTGGCGATGGAAACCGTTGTTGTTCAGAGCACGGACATGGCCAAGTGGGTTTCGCTTCAACTGGCAAGCCGGCATGGTATTGCTGCTAATTACTGGTTTCCCTTTCCCAAAAAGTATTTGGAGATAATATTCAGAGCCTTTATTCCTGAATATTCGCCGGATTTGTCTTTCGATGAACGAGTGCTCACCTGGAAGATCATGGAACTCTTGCCGCAACTGTCCGGAGATGACGATTTTCTGCCGCTCAGCCATTATCTGGGAGATTCAAACGATCAGCAGAAAATATATCAACTGGCAAAGAAAATCGCCGCGACGTTCGATCAGTACTTAATTTTTCGCCCGGAGATGATTGTGGGCTGGGAAGGAGGGAACGTTCATGATACGCGGGAGTGCTGGCAGGCTAAACTCTGGCGGATCATTATTGACTCCCAGGGCACAATGCATCAAGCCCGGTTGCGGCAACTGTTTTTATCCGCTGTCAAAAATAAGCCTTATCGGCCGGAAGCTCTGCCCGAGCGATTATCCATCTTCGGGATATCGTATCTGCCGCCCTATTACCTGGAGATATTTTCCAGTTTGTCGGCCCATTTACCCGTGGATTATTACTATCTCAACCCTTCTCAGGAATTCTGGGCGGATATCCGATCAAGGCGCGAAATCGGTGCGACGCTCAGCAAAGTATCAACCGACCTGCCTGATATGGATGATGACTTACTGCATTTGGAAAGCGGCAATTCACTTTTGGCCTCTTGGGGCAGGCAGGGGAGAGACTTTTTTCGACTGATGGAAAATATTTCCGCCGAATATATTGATCGATTTGAAAAACCACGAAGTAATAACCTGCTTGCCTCAATTCAGTCTGATATCTACCTGCTGCAAGAACCATATACAAGAGACACATCACGAATGCCATGGTCATCTGAAGATAATTCCATTCAGATTCATTCTTGCCACAATCCACTTCGGGAGGTTGAAAGCCTCCATGATGTATTACTGAAGCTCTTTGAAGAGGACGGCCGCTTGACACCTAAAGATGTGCTGGTGATGACGCCGAATATCGGATTATATGCCCCATATATTGAGGCGGTCTTTGAATCAAGGGAGCCGAAGATTCCTTATATGATTACGGACCGCGGACTTTTTTCCACAAGCGTCGTAAACATTGGTCTCATGGCTCTTTTAGATTTAGTCGTGAGCCGTTTTGCGGTTGCAGATGTTTTATCTATCCTGGAAAATGCCGCCATCAGTGAAAAATTTGAGCTCACATCCGCTGATCTCGAATTGATCCGTTATTGGATTTCTCAAACCCATATTAAATGGGGGATTGATGTCGCGCATCGTCAGACCTATGATCTGCCACCATTCAGCCAGAATACCTGGCAACATGGGTTAGATCGGTTGCTTGCAGGATTTGCACTGGACGGTCGTCGTCAAGAATTATTTTCGGACATTCTGCCCTATGGTGAGATCGAATCGGAGCAGGCCCAAGTGCTTGGCCGGTTCTTATTTTTTTGGGAAAAGGTGATTAGTCTAAGGGAAGTTTTGCTTAAGCCCCATCCTCTTGCGGACTGGTGTGCGATCCTGCAAAATATTCTTACGGATTTTCTGCCGACATCCGATGCGTATCGTAATGATTTGCATCTTCTCAGGGAATGGATTAGCGCTCTTGAAGCCGAGCGGCAGTGGTCCAAATCCAATCAGCGTATGGAATTGAGTATCCTGAAAAGCTATCTTCAGGAATCCGGCAAAAGTCCGGCGGGAATTTCACACTTTCTGACCCGTGGTGTTTCGTTTTGCGCGCTTTTGCCAATGCGCAGTATTCCCTTTGATGTTATTTGCCTCATAGGCATGGATAACGATGCCTATCCTCGCCAGGACAGGAAAATAGGCTTTAATCTTATGGAAACGAAAAAAAGGGCAGGAGATAGATCGCTGAGAAACGATGATCAGTACCTCTTTCTGGAAGCGCTTTTATCCGTAGGCAAAAATCTGATCATCAGTTATATCGGACAAAGTATGACCGACAATAGCGAAATTCTGCCTTCGGTGTTGGTCTGTGAGTTTTTGGATTATCTCGATAAAAATTATTACGGCGGAGATGATCAGCCCCTGTCCAATTTGATCACGAGGAAACATCGTTTGCATGCCTTTTCTTCCGCATATTTTGGAGAAGATAAAAATCTTTATAGTTATTCCAGGAAAAATTATCTGGCGATTCTTGGCCGTCAGGATAAACAACTTCCATTTTTGGAAGAGGCGCTTCCGGAAACAATCGAGCCCATAGGGATTATTTCGATCAAAGATCTGACGATGTTTTACCGCAATCCGGCCCGGTACTTTCTGGAAAACCGTCTTTGTCTGACATTGCCCACGGCGCTTTGGGAGGAGGAAGTCAGTGAGCCTTTCTCAATTGACTACCTGAACGCCTATCAGATTAAGCAGGATCTGATGAAGAACCATCTCAGTGCAGGGGACGATCAGTTTGTATTCCAACTGAAAAAGGCTGAAGGTGTCCTGCCGGTCGGCAGCGCCGGGAATTACTTTTTCAACACGCTTACACGTCAGACAAGGGATTTTGCGGCGAGAGTTGGTATCTACTTGAAAGGGCAACAACCGAAAATTCTGAATATCGATTTGCACATTGGTGATTACAGTCTGACAGGCGTATTGGACAATCTTTACAGAGATTATCGGATCTGTTACCGGATGGCCAAATTAAAAATGAATGATTATCTGAGTGCCTGGATTTCACATTTAATTCTGAACGCCGCACCGGCTGAAGGCTACCCGAAAACCAGTCTTATTTTGGGTGAAGATTACTGCTGGCGGTTGCAACCGATCAAAGACGCTCAAGAAATTCTAAAAGTTATCATTAAATATTTTTATCTGGGCCAGACCAAGCCGTTGAAGTTCTTCGCGCGCTCGTCGTGGGACTATGCGCAGGCTCTATGGTTCAAAGAAAAATCACGCGAGGATGCGATTGTCGCTGCGAATCTGGCCTGGTGGGGCAATGATTACCATTCGTCGGATGCGGAATTTCGGGAAACTTCCTGCAAAATATGTTTTGAAAACGACGTGCCGATTGATGCAGAGTTTGAGAAAATCGCGGAAGATATTTTGAAAGAACTATTCACTCATCTTGTAAAACTGGAGTAGCCCCGTATGAAGTCTTTTGATCTTTCAACATGTCCGCTGGCGGGCGTTAACCTTATCGAGGCCAGCGCCGGCACGGGCAAGACATATGCCCTGGCAGGTTTGTACCTACGGTTTCTCGTGGAGAAAAATCTGGCTGCACGGCAATTGCTGGTGATAACTTACACGAATGCGGCTACCGCCGAACTCAAAAGACGCATTTATCAAATGGTTGCTGATTCTCAGATCACATTTCTGACGGGAAAAGCATCCTCGGAATTATTGAAAGATCTTTTGGACAAGTATCCTGAAGCACAAGAAAGAAAAAGGATTGTCCGGAATTTAAGTCTCACGCTGGCCAATTTTGATGAAACAGCCATTTACACGATCCACGGCTTCTGTCAGCGGATCTTGATGGATAACGCTTTTGCCAGCGGAGAGCTCTTTGAAACGGAGTTAATCGAAAATCAGGAAAGGCTGGAACAGGAATTTGTCGAGGATTTCTGGCGCAGACATTTTTATGAAAATCATCCTGTGATCGTTCGATATTCACTGGCAGGCAAAATGGATAAAAACACGCTGCTGGCTTTATTGCGGATGATTCTGGCCAAGCCGGATTTAAAAGTTATTCCCGATTTCGATCCATTCTCGATGGCTGACTTTGAACAGGATCTGAAAGAACTGCGGGAGAATTATTCGCGTTTTCAATCGCTATGGCAGAAAGATAAGGACCCAATCGTTGCCGCGCTGCGAGATAAGGCACTAAGTGGTGTGGTTTACGGCAAAAAAGTGGATAGACTGATCCGGGATATCGAAGAGATGATGAATCTCGATGATGTATCGTTGCCGGCGCCCGACTGTCTGCAAAAATTAGGTGCGGATTATTTGCGCCGCAAAACTAATAAAAATCAAAGCACCCCCCAACATGCCCTTTTTGACCTCAGCCAAGAAATGCTTGAACAATCGGAAAATCTTGAAGCGAGCCTTAATCGATATCTGTCCGGCTTAAAAAGAGAGTTTATGGAGAAAGCCCGTGTCGATTTTCCCGACTTAAAAAAAAGAAAAAATGTTTTATATTTTGATGATCTACTTTCACGCGCCTATGCAGCTTTGAGCGCTTCCGGCGGGGATCGGCTTGTGGATATCTTGTGCAATCAATACCGGGCAGTGCTAGTCGATGAATTTCAGGATACAGACCCCTTCCAATTTGCCATCTTGCAGTCTGTCTTTTTGACACCCGCAAAAAAGACAAATCATGCCTTGTTTTATATCGGCGATCCCAAACAGGCCATATACAGTTTCCGCGGCGCCGATATTTACGCCTATCTACGGGCGGCCAAAAGTGTCGATCATCAATACACGATGCAACATAACTGGCGATCGGAAGCATCCCTGATCAACGCTGTCAATGTTCTATTCGAAAGACCGGAGCATTCTTTTGTTTACGATGAAATTCCCTATCACAGGATAACGCAAGCTTCGGCGGCGCAAATTAAACCGCTGACCATTGAAGGGAAGGAATTGGCCGGCTTGCAATGGTGGTTTGTGCCGGGAGGTGAAGATGGAAAAACTCTGGGAGTCGGCATCGCCCGTCAGTTGATTAACCGTGCAGTTGTTTGGGAAATATCCCGACTTTTAAAGTCCGGCCGCGAGCAAAAAATATTTATCGGCGAAAAACCCTTAAAGGAAACCGATGTCGCCATTTTGGTGCGTAAAAATACCGAAGCCATAACCTTTAAAAAGATGTTGACGACAGCAGGGATTCCTTCCGTAATTTATTCGGCAGAGAGTGTATTTTCCTCAGATGAAGCTCAAGAGATGCGGCGATTGATGCTGGGTATCATCCATTATGAAAATGAGGGTTATGTGCTATCCGCTTTAACAACGGCGTTTTTCAACTTGCAGGCAAAAGACATTGCCGCTTGCTCCGAAGAAGATGATCGAATGGAAGACTGGCAGATTAAATTTAAAAATTATAGCGGTCTGTGGCAGACCAAAGGCTTTCTGACTATGTTCACTCTATTGCTGGAACAAGGAAGTGCCCGTCTGCGTAGTGCTTCTCATCCCAATGGAGAAAGACGACTGACGAATTATTTTCATCTGGCACAGCAACTACTTCAGGCGCAAACCCTGGGTAATCTGAGACCGTCAGATTTACTACGATGGTTTGACGACATGATTCTTGCTGAGGGAAATGCGACAGAAGATCAGCAATTGCGCCTGGAGACAGACCGGAATTGTGTCCGTATCATCACCATTCATAAGAGTAAGGGACTGGAATATCCGATTGTATTTTGTCCGTTTGTCTGGGAGGCAGGCCCCAATCAAAAAGAAAATCTGCCTCTTTGTTTTCATGATGAAAAAAATGACTGGCAAGCCACTGCTGATCTGGGATCGGAAAACATGGATATCCACAGGGAAGTTTATGACAGGGAAATTTTGTCGGAAAACTGCCGCCTGCTTTACGTGGCGCTCACCCGCGCGAAAAACCGCTGTTATTTTGTATGGGGAAACATCAAAGGCACTTCGTCCAGCGCGGTTGCCTATCTTTTTCATCGGGAACTTTGGCTGAATAAAGCGATGAACTTAAGCAACGAAGAGATGATCGAACAGATGCGGTCGTTTTCCAATCTTGCTCCACGGGACATCCGAATCAAAAGCTTGGAAACAATTTCCGAGGTTGAAAAATGGTCGCCGGAAAAAGAGTTGGGGAATATTTCTTACCATGAATTTAAAGGCACGATTGATTCCCAATGGAAAATTGCAAGCTATACCTATCTGACTTCAGCTTCGCAAGATGATGTGGAATGGGACGAGCAGATAGAATTTACAAACCATTCTGCAGCGATTCCGGAAACGGAGAAAACGGATAACATCCTGTTCTTTCCACCGGGAGCAACCTCGGGTATTCTATTACATGAAATATTGGAAAAGGTCGATTTTACCCGGGTGCATGAAGAACAAACAGAAACGATCATCAGGGGGGTTCTGGAGAAGTATGCTTATCCCGTACAATGGCAGTCGGGCATTTTAAAAATGCTCAAAGAACTTGTGCAGGCGAGGCTTGATTGCTCAGGCAAAGGTGAATTCAGTTTATCACAACTGGGCAATGCTCAATGCATTAAAGAACTGGAATTTTATTTTCCAATGCAAGATATTTATCCTGCAAAGTTAATGTCTGTTCTGCAACAGACGGAACAACTTCACAAATCAGAAGATCAAAGGAAATTGAATTTCCCTCCGGTTCGGGGCTTTTTAAAGGGATTCATTGATCTGGTCTTTGAGTTCGATGGCCACTATTATCTGGCTGACTGGAAGTCCAATGATCTGGGTGATCGTTATGAATATTACGCCCCAACGCTTTTAAAGCGGGAGATGATTAAATCCTTTTACGATGTGCAATATTTAATCTACACCGTCGCTCTCGATCAGTATCTGAAAAAAAGATTACCCGATTATGAATATGAAAAACATTTTGGCGGCATTTACTATTTCTTTTTGCGAGGCTTTAATTCAAAAGGGGGGACGACCAACGGAATATTTTTTGATCGGCCTGCCAGGCAATTCATCGTGAAACTGGAGAAAGCGTTACTGGCAAATTAAGGTCGCGCTTCACGATTTACTCTTACCCTTGGGAAACCTCTTCTGAAGTTCCGGAATTAGTTCTGTGCGAATGTGCTCCGAATCAACGTATTTTCGTTTATAGGCGCTGGAGAAACGTAAGATACAGGTTGGTGTTTGATCGACTTCAAAGTGTTTGATCATCTCTGACCATTGATTAAAAGTGGGTTTGGGATCGATCACTTTTAAAGCAATATTCTTCGATTTCAGGGCGGCCGCCAATACGTTTTCCTGATCTACGTTCTTTTGCCCGGCTAGATCAAAGAGAATATTTCTTGCCTTCAAGACATTTTGATAGCCTTTGTTCGAAGCGACAGCAGAAAGAAAATATTTTGCGTAGAGGGCTGTACCTTTATGACCTGGAAAATCGACAAAAGTGATCTTGATACCCCCTCTCACCATAAGTCTTTCAATCTCCGGTTCCAGGTCTTTTTCCATGGACTGGCAGGGAGGGCAAAAGTAATCTGTGAAAATAATGAGTTCCCAGGATCCTTTGCCATAGGAAACACTACTCGTATTGTCAGCAGCATAAGCCGGCGTTGCCGACCCGGAAAAGGAAAAGCTGACAAATATATAGCCGAGAAGCATCATGGCCAATAATGGAAGACGCTGCTGATTGATGAAAGGAATTTTTGCGTCGCCTAAGACATATATTAATTTCTGATACCACTTATTTCTCATGCTGGACCTTTCGTAATTGATAAGATACATCATTAAAACCAATATGCC
>Ga0116155_10000513_pt1 | contig 32151 bp, 25 predicted proteins | sample AD_UKC032_MetaG_FD_89890 | JGI IMG/M metagenome (GOLD analysis project Ga0116155, IMG submission 89890) | Active sludge microbial communities of municipal wastewater-treating anaerobic digesters from USA - AD_UKC032_MetaG | ecosystem: Engineered > Bioreactor > Anaerobic > Digestate | place: USA...
ACTGGCTGACACCATCAGACCATACATCGACGAACTGGAAGAGAACTGCAGCTTCCTGGCCGAGATCGACTTCATGAGGGCAAAAGCCCTCTTCGGCAACAGGCTCAACTGCATAATGCCCTCTGTGGCTGATACACCCCACATAAGATGGTTAAATGCACGCCACCCGCTGCTGACCCTTTCTTTTGCCCGTACAGCGGGACGTGAGGTGGTGCCGCTGACAATAACAATCGACACCAGGGAAAGAATACTCCTCATCTCCGGCCCCAATGCCGGCGGAAAATCAGTCTGTCTGAAAACCGTGGCACTTGTGCAGTATATGCTTCAGTGCGGAATGACCATCCCGGCAGGTGAAGGCACCGAAGCAGGCGTTTTCGGCAAATTCTTCATCGATATCGGTGACGAGCAAAGCATCGAGAACGACCTCAGCACATACAGCTCACACCTGATCAACATGAAACAGATGCTGCGGCATGCTGATGACAAATCGCTGGTCATGATCGATGAGTTCGGAACAGGCACTGAACCGGTTCTCGGAGGCGCCCTCGCAGAGGCAATTCTTGCCGAACTGAACAGGAGAGGCGCCTATGGGGTAATAACGACGCACTATACCAACCTCAAGCACTTCGCGACATCACAGGAGGGAATCAGCAACGGAGCGATGGCTTTTGACAACCAGCTGATGCAGCCGCTCTTCCGCCTTGACCAGGGGAAGCCGGGAAGCTCATTCGCCTTTGAGATAGCAAAAAAGATAGGCCTGCCGCAGGAGATACTGGCTGATGCCTCAACCAGGGCAGGAGAGGGGAACGTCGACTTCGACAGGAATCTCCGCGAGATCGCCCGTGACAAACGCTACTGGGAGAAGAAACGAGAGGCGGTACGCCGCCACGAGAAACGGCTCGAGGAACTGATTGTCACCTACGAGGCGCAGCTTGGTGATATTAAAACTCAGAAAAAGGAGATCATCACCCAGGCGAAGAGTAAGGCGGAGGAAATGCTTCGCGATACAAACCGGATGATAGAAAACACAATCCGTACCATTCGCGAGACACAGGCCGAAAAAGAGAAAACCAAGGAAGTGCGCGAGGAACTTGACTCGTTCCGGGAACACCTTGACAGGGAACAGAAACATGCCGAAGTGCCACTGGCGGAAAAACCACCCATAGATATCCCGGCAGCCAGCATAGTGAAAAGAATCTCTGCAAGGAAGGAGACTCCGCAGCCGGTAAAAAAGAAGAAAGAGACTCTGAAACAGGGCGACTGGGTGAAGATTGCCGGCACGGATACAGTGGTCCAGGTGACTGAGATAAAGGGAAAAAAGGTGCAGGTTGCATCCGGCAGCCTGAAAATGAATGTTGATATCAGCATGACAGAGCCTGTCACCGCAGAGGAGCAGAAGAAGGCCTCATCAGCGGGTGCGAAGCAGCAAAAGGTCGACTGGTCGCTTACAACCCGCCGCAATCAGTTCAATCCTGAGATTGACGTACGCGGCATGCGCACCGATGAGGCGCTGCAGGTGGTGCAGGATTTCATTGACACAGCCCTGATGATACAGTTCCGGAACCTGAGGATACTGCATGGCAAGGGGAACGGCATCCTGCGTCAGATGATAAGGCAGTACCTTGAGTCAACCGGGGCAGTAAAGCGGGCGACTGATGAGCATGTTGACCGCGGCGGGGCGGGGATCACCCTGGTGGAGCTGGATATCTGAAACCGTCGGCACGGCGGTCTCGTGGAGCTGGATATCTGAAACCGTCGGCACGGTGGTCTCGTGGAGCTTGATATATGAACCCGGAGGCCAGGTGGTATCGTGGAGCGTGGCCGCTGTTCCGGCAGTCGGGCAGCCTGGCAGCAGGCCAGACAGGGCGACCGTAGCCCAAACCTGTTTTATATCATTTTGCCCCCAACCCGAAATGAATAAATTTGCATAACGAAAAACCTGAATCATGAAGAGACTGACACTTCTTTTTTCCGCCCTGGTGATGCTGATGACGCTTCCGGCAGCAGGGCAAACCAACGATTTTTACGATGATGCGCCTACAATGCAGCTCAGGGGCGCCAAAAAGATCCTGGTCACCGGTGAGATTGAGAAGGATGTGACTATTGACCTGGCACGCCTGCAGAAACATTCAATAACCGTCAAGGAGACAACCCTCGCTGAAGGCAGCGTGGGTTTCACAGGCGCCTACCGCTACGACGGATACTCAATCTATGACATCCTTGACAGGGTTGTCCTGAAAAAGAAGAATGAAGCAGAATTCCCTCCCATAACTGATCTCTATGTCGAGATCACAAATGACAGGGGTGAGACCGCTGTTTTCTCATGGGGTGAGATTTACTACCCGGTCAACATCCACCGCCTGATGATAGCCACCTCGGTGGCCCGGATAGTGCCATCAAAGGCGAAGGACCTCTGGCCGTTGCCAACAGAGACTAAAATCGTGGCCGGCAATGACCTGGTTACATCACGCAATATCAGCAACCCGGTGAAAATCACCGTGAAATCGCTTGACAGCAAATATCCAATCAACAAGGGGATGACCCCGATGTTCTCCGAGACAATGAGGCTGTGCGTCAACGGCAGACAGCGTGAAATACTTTCGGGGCTTCCTGAAGGGATTGAAAGTGAAACATATCATACTGTGTTCTATGGCCGCGGGATGGGCATCCACGGTACCACACCCTTTACCGGTGCATTGCTGAATGAACTTATAAGCGATTACTACAGGCTTTCTCCCGAGGCGCTTCAGAAGGGGATGGTTGTAATCGCCGGCCTTGACGGTTACCGCGCGGCATTCACCCTGAGTGAGATAGTAAACCGGAATGACCAGGAGGAGGTGCTGATAATTGACCGTGACAACTATGAGGGGGCGGGCCGCTTCTCAATCTTCCCGGCCTGCGATTTCTTCTCTGACCGTGCGATCAAGGCAGTGATGGAGATTAACCTACTTCTGCCGGCAGCAGGGTCTCCGTGGGCTATTGTCGTTCATGGCGGCGCCGGCACAATTACCCGTGACCGCATGAATGCCGAGGCAGAAGCAGAGTATCGCAGGGTGCTGCAGGCAGTAATCGACAGCGGCGCCGCTGTGCTCAGCGCTGGCGGCTCGGCCCTTGACGCCGTTGAACGGACTATCCGGCTCATGGAGGACTCTCCGCTTTTCAACGCCGGCAAGGGCGCCGTCTTCACACACGAAGGACGCAATGAACTTGATGCCTCAATTATGGATGGCAGCAACCTCGCCGCCGGCGCCGTGGCCGGAGTTACAGACATACGCAACCCTATCACAGCCGCACGTGCTGTAATGGAGAAATCACAGCACGTCATGCTGACAGGCAAGGGGGCCTCTGAGTTTGCAGCAGAACAGGGCCTCGAAATAGTTGATCCCTCATACTTCCGTGAGGAATCACGCTTCAGGGAACTGCAGCGCGCGCTTGAAAAAGAGAAACACGGCACCGTCGGCTGCGTGGCCCTTGACATGAACGGCGATCTTGCCGCAGGAACCTCCACCGGAGGAATGACAAACAAAAGATATAACCGCGTTGGCGATGCTCCGGTGATCGGGGCAGGTACATATGCCAGCAACGCCACATGCGCCGTCTCTGCAACCGGGCACGGTGAATTCTTTATAAGGTACACCGTTGCTCATGACATCTCGGCACTGATGCAGTACAGGGGCCTCTCACTCGATGAAGCAGCCCGCGAGGTGATTAAAAACAAACTGGTGAAAGCCGGCGGGACAGGAGGGATCATCTCCGTAGACGGAAAGGGGAACATAAGCATGCCATTCAATACCGGCGGCATGTACCGCGGTTATAAGAACTCAGACGGCAAACAGGGTGTTTACATCTTCGCAGACGAACCTGACAAGCTTTAGTAGGAACCGGAAACGAATTTTCCCGCACCTATATTCCTACAATGTGTGGTCCGGGTATCAAAAAAAATCGCGGCGCCCTGTCCCGGCGCCGCGATAACTTTTAATCCCGTCCAGATTAGTTAAGCTTCACTGAACCGTATGATGTATCGATTGTGACCATCGATGTTGGTGATCCGCATTTACCAACTTTGCCGGCCATCTCGGTTGATGTATTCCCTACAATCCGCCTTTCGGCCGAAAAAAGACTGTCATCAAGCTTGATGCTGCCATACGAGCTCTTAGCATCGAGCCTGTAACAGGCTGAAGGATCTATACCAAGCCTCACGGCACAGTAACCGGCCTTGACGCTCATTTTCTCAAATCCTGCTGGCACATAATTAACGGAGAGGTTCCCGTACTTTGTCTCCACATCCAGTTTTCTGGTGACTTTCTCGAACTTCAGGTCAGTATAGCCACCGAGGACTACAATGTTGTTGGCCGTACCAACCGAATATCCGTCATACTTACTGTCGGCAACCAGTGAGCTTACCTCCCTGACAGACACCTTTGAGTACTTGCTGTCAACCAGGAGGGCTGTGGCTCTCTCTACACTGAACATACCCACATACCTGGCGTTGATCTCAGCCCATCCGAGCTCATATACAGTAGCTTTGCCGTATGCTACTATAAGTGTATTCAGAGGCTTTACGTTCCCGCGCGTCAGCTTGTCAATTGTAAGATCACCGTATTTTACGTTTGCCATTACATGTCCGGAGAGCTCGTCAATAACGGTGTTCCCGTACTTATTGCTTACGTCGAAGTTGACCCTTGCGGGCATCCTGATTACATAGTTGATACTGAAGTTATTATTCGATCCCTTCCAGCTTATCGATGAAAAGTCGTCACTGAAGATGGTTTCTGCTTTCAGGTTGCCTCCTTCCTCGGTGAACTCTACCTTGATCATGTCAAGCAGTTTCTTTGCCCTGTCAGTTGAAGGATGTTCAACCTTTACGGTCACATCAACCACGACATTATTTTTATCCCAGGTCTCGGTGACTACCGACCCGAATTTGTTAAGTACTGTAAGTGTAGAGTTGTCACCTGGAGTCAATTCCCTGTGAAACTCCTTCCTGACCTCTTCTGCCGAGGCGGACAGGGCTACTGTGCACAGCAATGCTGCCAGCAGTGTAACCCGCTGATTAGTAAACAACTTCTTCATGGCTGACTGGTTTAACGGTTTCTGCTTTTATCTCTTTGAGCTGGTCAAGTATGTAACTCATTACTTCTATCTTGGTCTGGTAGTGTTTGATCATTGCATCGATAATGCGCTGGTCATCAGGATTGGTTTTGAGCTCCTTCTGCAGTTCGACATAGACGGAATCCATGGAGGCCATTTCCTTCATAAGTGCATCTTTCTGTTCGGGAGTGGACAGCTCGAGTGATGTAAACTCATCTTCCATGAAGTTCACCTGTTGTACATAATATCTCTCAACCTCGCGGTATTCGGGTGAAACTTCGCTTAAGGTCATCCTTGTCTTGAGGTTGGGTCTGACGAAGTGGTCAAAGGTCCAGAGAGATGAAAGGGTTACAAGGAGGGTCACCACGGCTGCCTTAAGCAGGTAGGGAACGATGCTCCGCTTGGCCTTGGTGGCATGAAGCCTTGTAGCCAGCTTGAAGCTGAACCTTTCGAAGTGCCCTTCTGACGGCTCCCTGTCGTCAAATTCGCTCCTGCTCTTCCTGATTATGTCATCTATCATATTCATCACTCGTTGTTTTTTCTGTTCTTTAGTTCACTCACCAGCTTCTGCTTTGCCCTTGAGAGTTGAGATCTCGAGGTACTGCTTGAGATGTTGAGCATCTCTGCTATCTCGTCGTGGTCATAACCTTCAATCAGATAGAGAGACAGAATCACGCGGTATCCTTCCGGCAGCCTGTCAATGGCAGCCTTTACCTCCTCCACCCGCAGTGCCATATCCTCATGGTAGGCAGCTTCTTCACCGCTGTCGTCGCGGATCCCTGCGTGATTTTCAATGTCTTCAAAGATCGCTTTCCTTTTTCCCAGGACGTCAATTGATCTGTTGACCACTATCCGCTTCAGCCACGCGCCGAAGCTTACTGACCCCGAGTAGGTGTTTATCTTCTCGAAAGCTGAGAGAAACGCTTCCTGCATCACATCTTCAGCTTCCATCTCATCATTTACAATACGCAGGCTGGTGTTGTACATCGCTTTATAGTAAAGCTTGTAAACCTGGAACTGTGCCCGCTGGTCACCTGAGCGACACCCGTCAATCAGGTCCTGGTGTATGTTCCTGAATGCTGCTTCAACATTTTCCATCTTTTTCCAAAGATCCGGTTTAAGTATGTTTGACGCCGCACCCACGTATTTGAACTCTTCAATTCAATGACGGGGGCGATGCCCGAATGCTGCATCCAAGGTAGAAAAAAGCTGTAAGAGGATGAAAATTTTTTTATCCCTGCGTAACAGCGCCTGTTGCATAGTCAAGTTCAGACCCGAACATGCTGTGTGGAATTGAGTAGACCAGCAGCAGAATCAGAGCTGCAGCAATTGTATATGCCGGCCGTTCCTTCTTCCGGTTCATTATGACAGCCACCACCCAGACTATAACGGCAATAAGCGTTTTGTTATCGGTCAGGTCCCACCCGAAAGGAACACCGGTCCACAACTCACCAAAGGCATACTTCTGGACGAGCGGTCCCAGGACCATTCCTCCCGCCAGCAGCAGCCAAAGCGCAAGGCGGCCGTACTTTCTCTGGGAACCCATTCCCGCAGCTGCGGTGATGCCTGCAAGGTTTGAAAGCAGCATAGCAAAAAACATTATGAGAATATGCGGAATCATTATCACTGCAGGGACATTGCCCTTGAACCTTATAACAACGGGATTATCCCTCTGAAGCGCGGTCTCTGAACCGGAAGCGCCCCTGAGAGTGATGAAATACTCCAGCTTCCCTGCAGCAGGCTGGGAGGGAAGTTCGCCGGTGAGCTTCCCGTCTTCATGCTTCATCACCACGGGTGTCCAATGATCATCCGTCCTGAACCGCCGGAAATACAACGTTCCTGACACCTCCTGCGGAACCTCCAGCTTAATCAGGCATGGATGAGTGTTTGTCTGGCTGCGCTTAAGCGCGAAGGAGTATTCTGCTCCGTCAACCGATACACTGGTCCTGTATGGATAGGTGGGCCCGGTCATCCTCTGGTACATCGCGGCAGCGACTGTAATTATCACAGCTATGGTCCAGAAAAGGAAATTTTTCATGATGATCTTTGCTATTTTGTTATAACTGAATTAATAACAGTTCCCTGCTCCCGTTCCTGAGGACCTCCACGGTCACCCTCTGGCCGGGCTTAAGCTGATTGAGCCTGAACATGTAGTCTTCGATATTGCTCACCGGTTTCTCGTCTATTGCAGTTATTATGTCACCCTTCACCATCCCGCCGAGCGCCGCCGGTTTACCCGGGGTGACAAAATCGGCCCTCAGGCCGTTTTTTACGTTGCCGGCAAAGTCGGGCATGATCCCCAGGGTGACTCCTCTCCGGCGACCCATGGGACTGGCAGGTTCCTTCGGACCTGCCTCGGTAAAAGCTAACCTGGTCCTGCCACCGGCGGCTGCAGTGACAATACCGAACAGCAGATCGCCTGTTTTGACCATCCCTGCATAATTAAGCTTGTCAGGCGTATCCATCGGGGTGTGGTAATCAAGATGAGCTCCAGTGGTGAATGAAAGCACAGGTATGTTCTTTCCGTAAAAGGCTGAATGATCTGACGGACCGTACCCTTCTGATGTAAACGAAAGGCTGAGTAAGGTTGTGTCTGCATATGCCAGCACTGTATCACGCAGCCCTGCCGCAGTTCCGACTCCCGCAACCTGCAGGCCGTTGCCTTCCTTCATGCGGCCTACCATGTCGAGGTTTATCATCAGGTTAACGGTTGCAGGCGAAATGCCGGCGTTTTCAACAAAATGCTTCGATCCCAGCAACCCCATCTCCTCACCCGTGAAGGCCACGAACAGGATACTTCTTGCCGGACGCTGCTTCATGGCTGCCAGCCTTTCGGCCAGCTCAATCATCAGCGCCACGCCTGAGGCATTATCATCAGCGCCGTAATGCACAGCTACAGTGTCGGGGGTCCTGCTTGATGAACCGGGCCCACCCACGCCCAGATGGTCATAGTGAGCACCTATTATTACATACTCCTCCGGGCTTGATGCTCCCCTGAGAACCATCACCACGTTTGATGTAAGCGCTTCTTTCTTTATTAGTTCCGCCTTCCCGTCAACAGTGGAGGGAGTTATGAATGATACTGGACCTGTCATTGCCGCAGCTTTTTCTTCAAGCCGGCTGACATTGTCTGAACTGTTTCCAAGAATGGCATCGGCCACATGTCTTTTTATCAGGATGACGGGTATGCCGGCGGTTGATTCGCTTCGGGAGGGCCTGTCAAGGTTGTCTGCCGGATCCCACTTTTCTCCTGATACAAGCAATACTCCCAAGGCACCCTTGTCTCTTGCGTTCAGGACTTTTATCCTGTCCGAACTCAGCGAGGCGTAACCTGCTGCTGCCGGATTTGATTCAGGGTAACCGCGAAGGATCAGGGCCCATTTCCCGGTCAAATCCACTCCTGTAAAATCGTCATGGTTCAATGTATCTCCCGACGGAGTCAGTCCGTAACCGCAGAAGACCACGGGCGCTGAAAGCTCCGAGTTTGACGTGAGGGCCGGCGTTGTGAAGTCGGTGCCTGCAATAAAGCCTGTTCCGTTGACTGACAACCTGTTGCCAGCCCCGGCCTCAACAGAGACGCTTACTGTGAAGGGCTGATATCCTGATTCAGTAAACGGTTCAGCTCCGGCTTTCTCAAATTCTCTTTTAATAAACATGGCGGCAAGGGAGTCACCTCCTGTCCCTGTTCCCCTTCCCGCAAACCGGTCAGAAGCCAGTTCCCTGGCCAGGTAGCCAAGTTCGTCCGGAGTAATAGCTGCTTTTTTGCCTGTGCCGGCGCAGGCGTTGATCACTATGACGGCACATATAATGAGGATAGTTCTCATAAGTCAAATTTGTGCCGTAAAAATAGCAATCTTTTGATATCACCGCAGGGTGATAAATGCAACACTAAGCAGTAAACCAAAATACTCCGGACAGAGCCAGGGTGAACCAGCACGAGCATACTCAGCCCCTCCCTCTAGCGTCCTCTGACCTCCAACCTACAACCTCCAACCGATAACAGATAACCGATAACAGATAACAGATAACCGATAACCGAAAACCATTTCTCACTCAAACTGAAGAATGGCTTTTTTTATGAGTGAGATTGCATCACGCAGCTGTTCCTCGGTAATGACGAGGGGAGGAGCAAAGCGGATTATATGGCCGTGTGTGGGTTTGGCCAGTACACCGAGTTCCTTCATGGCAAGGCATACATCCCAGGCCTCCTTGCCGTTTTTCGGTCTGATTACGATTGCATTAAGCAGGCCCTTTCCGCGCACCAGCTCAATCATGTCTGATTTTACTGCCCTCATCTCGTCACGGAATATCTTTCCGAGCCTGTCAGCCTTTTCTGCAAGCTTTTCATCCCTTATGACCTCAAGAGCTGCAATTCCCACCTTGCATGCCAGCGGGTTTCCTCCGAAAGTAGAGCCGTGCTCACCCGGTTTGATAGTCAGCATTATCTCGTCATCAGCAAGTACTGCAGATACAGGAAGCACGCCGCCTGAGAGTGCCTTGCCAAGGATGAGGATGTCAGGCCTGACTCCTTCATGGTCGCATGCAAGGAGCTTGCCGGTACGGGCTATGCCTGTCTGAACCTCGTCTGCAATGAAGAGCACATTGTGCTTCTTGCAGAGATCATATGCACTTTTGATATATCCTTCAGCCGGTACGAAGACACCTGCTTCGCCCTGGATGGGCTCAACCAGGAAGCCAGCCACATCCGGGTCAGAAAGCGCCTTCTCCAGCGCCGGAATGTCATTATACGGAATAGTAATGAAACCAGGGGTGAACGGACCGTAATCCTTACGGGCATCCGGATCGGTTGACATCGAAACTATCGTGATTGTGCGTCCGTGGAAATTGCCTTCGCAAACGATTATTTTAGCCTGGTTTTCTTTAATACCCTTTACCAGGTAAGCCCATTTGCGGCAGAGCTTGAGGGCGGTTTCATCGCCTTCAGCGCCGGTATTCATCGGAAGTACCTTGTCATAGCCGAAATATTTCGTAACATATTCCTCATATTCTCCAAGAACAGAGTTGAAGAATGCCCTTGATGTCAGGGTGAGCTTCGCAGCCTGGTCAGTCAGGGCGCCAATGATTCTGGGGTGGCAGTGCCCCTGGTTCACCGCAGAGTATGCCGAAAGGAAATCATAGTAACGCTTCCCTTCCACATCCCATACAAATGGTCCTTCGCCCCTGTCTAGCACAACCGGAAGTGGGTGATAGTTATGCGCTCCGTACTTCTCTTCTCTTTCAATGTAATCATGAGGTTTCATAGCTCTCTGTTTTATTTTGTTGCGTTAAGTTCTGAGGTTGGCAATGATACGAACCTTTTTTGACAAAAAGAAAGAGAGGAATCAGCTTTCTTCTTAACCCGGCAGGTATGGCCGCTTCCCAATGGCGGGAAGTGAATAATCAGCCTTCTTCGTCGCCCGGCAGGTAAGGCCGCTTCCCAATGGCGGGAAGTGAATAATCAGCCTTCTTCGTCGCCCAGCAGGTCTGGCCTCTTCTCACGGGTGATACGGAGCGACTGATCGAACCGCCACTTTTCAATTTCGGGGGTATTGCCGCCGATAAGGATATCAGGCACTTTCCATCCCATGAATTCAGCCGGTCTCGTATATTGCGGAGGTGCAAGCAACCCGTCCTGGAACGAATCGGACAGGGCAGATTCGGAATCGGAGATGGCTCCGGGCAACAGCCTGATCACAGCATCTGTGATCACAGCGGCAGGCAGTTCGCCTCCGGTAAGCACGTAATCACCTATTGATATCTCCCTTGTCACCAGGTGATCCCTGATACGCTGGTCAATGCCCTTGTAATGTCCGGCAAGGATGATTATGTTCTCCATCATCGAAAGCTCGTTTGCAATTGCCTGGGTGAATCCTGCACCGTCAGGCGAGGTGTAAATTATCTCATCGTACCGGCGTTGAGCTTTCAGGTGTGTGATGCAGTTATATACCGGCTCTATCATCATTACCATTCCTGCACCGCCACCAAACGGATAGTCATCCACGCTCCGGTGTTTGTCGGAGGAATATTCGCGCAGGTCAATAATGTTGATCTCTGCGATACCCTTCTGACGTGCCCTGCGGATGATTGACTCATCGAACGGACTGCGCAGCAGCCCGGGGAGTACCGTTATTATATCGATTCGCATAATAATCCAGTTTGGTAAATCTAATATTGTTTTTTTGTATATTTGAAAACGACAAGTCGAAATTAACCATTTAAAAATTTTAGAACATGGGAAAATTTGTTATCTCGAAGAGGAAGAACGGTGAGTTTCAATTCAATCTTCTTGCCGGCAATGGCCAGGTTATTCTTACCAGTGAGGGTTATGCCTCCAAGCCTTCATGTATGAATGGCGTCAAATCAGTCATGAAGAATGCTGGTGATTTAAAGAAGTTTGAATCAAAGGTGGCCAAGAATGGCAAATTCCACTTTAACCTTAAGGCTGGCAACGGCCAGGTGATAGGAAAAAGCGAAATGTACGAATCAGAAACAAGCCGTGAAAACGGTATCGCCTCGGTGAAGAAAAACGCTCCCGGTGCAACCATTGATGACCAGACCAAAGCTTAGTTACTTATTCCTTTCGCAGACTATTTTACCGTCTGTTATCGTATAATCTGATTTGACTGACATAATCATCTCCTCAGGGGTATTGAAGATATTTTCTGAGAGGATGGTTATGTCTGCTAAATACCCCTTCCTTATCATCCCCTTCCTGTCTTCCATGAACTGGGCATATGCTGCACCCAGGGTGTAATATTCGATGGCTTTCTCCATTGTTATCTTTTCCATCGGGAACCAGCCGTCACCCTCTTCTCCTTTACGGTCCTTGCGTGTCACTGATGCATAGAGACCCTCCATAGGGTTGAGGGGCTCAACGGAGTAATCGGTTCCGAAGGCGAGCCTCGCACCGCTGTCTGCCAGGCTCTTCCAGGCATATGCCCAGCGGCTTCTTTGCGTTCCAATCCTCTTCTCAGCAAACCGTTTGTCAGTGATGCAATGTGTGGGCTGCATAGACGCTATCACACCCAGGCCCGCAAACCTCGGTATATCTTCTTCTGTAAGTATCTGGGCATGCTCGGAACGGTGCCGGCTGTCACGCACGCCGTTGACCCCGCGGGCTTTTTCGTAAGCATTGAGTATCCAGTTGTTGGCCTTTGGCCCGATTGCATGGATCCCTATCTGGAATCCGCGGCTGTCGGCGGCGAGTACTCGTGCTTCAAGCTCCTCGTAGCTCATCTGGGGAAGGCCGCTCTTGTCTGGCTCATCGGCAAAAGGCTCAAACATCATTGCAGTGGCAGAACCCAGTGTGCCGTCCATGAAATCCTTCAGGTAACCAAACCTGATCCAGTCGCCAGATGCCTGATATTTCTGCCTGAGGGCTTCATACCTGTCAAGCCGTTCCGGGTCGGCGGTGAGCTCGCCTCCTATGTCAATTCGGCAGGTGAGTTTTCCTGCAGCCATGATTGAATCATACATGTCAAAATCAGCACTGCCTGGTATCTGGATGCTTGTTATGCCATATTCAGCTGCCTGTTGCAGCGCAAGGAGATAGCCCTGCCACTCCCGGTCACGCTCCTCTGAGGCTGTACGCTCTACCTTCACAGCACCGGTCTTTATCAGTGACATGGCACTTTCCTTTAGAATTCCGGTGGGCTCTCCCGTGACCGGGTCATGCATTATCTCGCCTCCGAATGGGTCAGGTGTGTAGCGGGTTATGCCCGACTGCTTCAGAACAAAACTGTTAACCAGTGCACTGTGGCCGTCAGTGCGCCTGAGCACAACCGGATTGTCAGGTGAAACGGCATCTATCAGCTCCTTCGCAGGCCATTCACGGGTGGTGAACATCTCATGCTCCCAGTGACCGCCATAGATCAGCTGACCCTTCTGTGAACGGGCCACCTGCTCACGTACCTTCTGAGTTATGACGGCCGGGTCACTGACATACCTCAGTTCAATGTAGTCAGGGTCCACCGGGCCGAAGTGAGCGTGGGCATCATTGAATCCAGGCATGACAGTCCGCCCGGCTGCATCGATCACCTTCGTTGATTGCGGGTCAACATACCGGCTGATTTCCCTGTCTGTACCCACTGCAACTATCCTGTTCCCCTTTATAGCAACAGCTTCAGCATGCGGATTGAGTGAATCAGCAGTAAAAACCACCCCTCCGGTAATTACTATATCAGCCTTCTCTGACTGTCTGCAACCGGTGAAAACAATGATTATAAACACCGCAACCATCAATATTCCCTGTTTCATAGCAACGATTTTAATAAAACCTGTGCAATATAAGAAAATAGGCACTATTTTAGTCGCTCATTAACCTGTGAACATTAACTCCAATTAGCAAACTCATGAAAAACAAGGTCATTCCGCCGGGTTACCTTTTCACCAGGCGCTATTCAAATTATGTTTTCATTCTCTTGTTTCTCCTCTACCTGTTCGATTACGCTGACCGAATGGTTGTCAGCTCAATGTTTTCATACATTCAGGCTGATTTGGGAATCAATGATTTCCAGTCGGGGTGGCTCGTTTCGATCATTTATCTTACGATCGGGCTTCTGACCTTCCCGGTTTCCCTTGTGATAGACAGGTGGAGCAGGACCAAAACTGTGGGTATTATGGCCATTGTATGGAGCCTTGCAACCCTGTTATGCGCCTTTACCGGCAATTATGTCCAGCTGTTCCTTGCGCGGGTGCTAATCGGCTTCGGCGAAGCCGGATATGCTCCGGGCGGAAGTGCACTCATTTCCGGGATGTACCCTATTGAAAAACGTTCAAAGATGATGGGCCTGTGGAATGCGTCAATTCCTATTGGTTCCGCCATCGGGGTCACTGCAGGGGGAATAATCGCAAGCTCCTGGGGCTGGAAACATGCATTCGGCCTGGTTGCTATCCCTGGGCTGTTCATTGCCATCCTGTTCCTCTTTGTGAAGGATTACAAGACTGTGACGCTGTCAAAGGTGGATGAGTCCAACCAGAATGTTAAAATGGAGCGGAAGGATATAATAAAGGAGTTTCTTCGCAAACCGTCGGTCATTTTCACATATTTTGCAATGACAGCCATTGTCTTCGTGACGACGGCGCTGCTTGTATGGCTTCCGAAGTTCTTTCAGGTAACCAGCGGGATGGATCCGAAGAAGGCAGGCAGCCTTGCCGGAGCCGTGATGATGCTGGCACTCGTGGGAGCACCGCTCGGAGGATATATCATAGATGCATGGAGGAAGAAAATGCCGACAGCCAGGATGATCTATCCGGCAATTTCAACCATTTTCTCGGCGTTCCTTCTTTTTATGGCCCTTTATGTCTTCAGGGGTACAATGCAGATTATCACGCTGTTTATCTTCGGGATTTTCATCATGCAGTTTATAAGCGGTGCAGCTGCTGTAACCCAGGATGTTATCCACCCGGGATTGCGCGCAACCTCGTATGCGATTGCAGTGCTGGTACAGAACCTGCTCGGTTCATTCACGGCACCTATAGCCCTCGGGCGAATATCTGACCTGACAAACATTCAGACAGCAGTAAGCATCCTTCCTTTTTCACTATTACTGGGAGGATTGCTGTTCCTGATAGGGGCAAGATACTACCTCAAGGATATGAACAAGGTGGCACATGTGACACTGGAAGCTCAATAATCAGGAACTGTTCAATTTACCCCGGGCCAGGTGGTGTTCCGCACGGGCATTTGCATGATGGAAGCTGTTTTAAATTTATTATAGTAGATTTGCAGATCGAAAACCAAAGAAGATGAAAGAGCTTTTGCGGAACAAATTTTTCAAATTCGGTATAGCTGGTGTGATTTACCTGCTCTGGGTTATATGGGTTGGCAATTACTGGCTTCTGCTGGGGCTGCCTGTAGTTTTTGACATATATGTCAGCAAAAAGGTAAACTGGGCATTCTGGAAGAAGCGTCACGGTAAAAACCATGTCGTTATTGAATGGCTTGATGCACTGATATTTGCAGTGATAGCTGTAACACTTATAAATATTTTTCTCTTCCAGAATTATCGCATTCCGACTCCATCGATGGAGAAGACACTGCTGGTGGGTGATCACCTGGCAGTCAGCAAGGTGGCCTACGGTCCACGTATGCCCAACACTCCCATAGCATTCCCCTTTACACAGCACACAATGCCTTTCTCAGGCGGTAAGGGGAAATCATGGTCAGACCTGGTGCACTGGAAATACAAGAGACTCGGCGGATTCGGGCATGTCAAAAACAATGACATAGTAGTATTTAATTTCCCTGCAGGAGACACAGTATGTCTCGAGCAGCAGGCTGTAAGCTATTATGAGATTCTGCGGGAACGGATAGAGATGCTCACTGCCGAGGATATCAGGTCAGGCAAGCCAATGAAAAGCAAGGATGAGTACTATTCCCTGGCCCGGCAGATGATCTGGAATGAGTACACCGTGATTTACAGGCCTGTTGACCGGCGGGATAATTATGTTAAGAGATGCGTCGCGATACCCGGTGATACAGTTTACATAAAAGGAGGGAAGCTGTTCATCAACAGTAAGGAGAATGAGGAATATGACACCCAGCAGACATCGTATTATGTACGCACCAATGGCACCCGGATCAATCCCAAGGCATTCGAGAGAATGGGTGTATCAAAGGCAGACCAGTCACTCATGCTTTCAGGAACCGTCTACAGGCTGCCGCTGACCAGGAAGAACGCTGAAACCATCTCAGGATTCGCCAATGTGACGGGCATCGAAGCAGACTACCACAGGCCCGGGGAGTATTCAGCTTCTGTCTTTCCGCATGATCCGCAATACCGCTGGAACGAGGATTACTTCGGACCACTGTGGATACCGAAAAAAGGAACTACTGTGAAGCTTGACATGACCAATATCAGCTTCTATACATCTATAATTGACATTTACGAGGAGAATGACCTGGAGATACGTGATAATGTGATATACATTAACGGTAAACCTGCTGAGAGCTATACCTTCAGGATGGATTACTACTGGATGATGGGTGATAACAGGCATGACTCTGCCGATTCCCGCTTCTGGGGCTTCGTTCCCGAGGATCATATCGTAGGTCGTCCTGTGCGCGTCTGGCTATCAATAGACAAGGAGGCACAGGGATTCAAGAAGATAAGATTCAACAGGTTCTTCAAGCAAGCCAGAAGATAATTGCGATTTGAGATTTGAGATTTCCGAATTGCTTCGGACATTGCAGATCGGGAATCGAAAATAAAAAAGCGGGCCGCGGCCCGCTTTATTTTTATTCCTTGACTTTGTCCACTATCGCCTTGAAGGCTTCGGGGTGGTTCATCGCCAGGTCAGCGAGGGTCTTGCGGTTGAGGGTGATACCCTTCTTCTCAAGCCCGCCGATGAACTGCGAGTAACTCATTCCGTGAAGGCGGACTCCGGCGTTGATCCTCTGAATCCAGAGTGCGCGGAACTGTCCCTTCTTGTCCTTGCGGTCACGGTACGAATAGGCAAGACCCTTCTCAAGCACGTTCTTGGCAACGGTGTAAACGTTCGCGTTGTTGCCGAAGTACCCTTTTGTCTGCTTGAAGATCTTCTTTCTTCTTGCCTTCGATGCTGGTGCGTTTGTTGCTCTTGGCATTTTGTTTTCTCTTTTTCGGATGTAAGCGCCCCTTAAGGTCTTTTCAGCTTCACATCCCGGTTAATAATTCTGTTGATTAACTCTCCTACAGGCGGTAAATACTACTTCAGTCCGAGCAGAAGCTTAACGTTCTTCTGGTCTGCCTTATCCACCAGTCCGTCATAGGTGAGATTCCTCTTACGCTTGGTCGACTTCTTGGTAAGGATGTGGCTCTTGAAAGCATGCTTACGCTTGATCTTACCTGTACCGGTCAAAGAAAATCTCTTCTTTGCACCCGGATTTGTTTTCACTTTTGGCATTTGTATATATATGTATAAAAAATTGCTATTTCTTCTTTTTGGGTGAAAGGATGATGATCATTCTCTTTCCCTCCAGTCTGGGAGTCTGATCCACCTTGCCGTATTCATCGAGGTCACTTACGAACCTGGCAAGTAGTTTTTCTCCCTGTTCCTTGAATAGGATGGACCTTCCCTTGAAAAAGACATACGCTCTTACCTTGGCACCTTCTTCCAGGAAATTGATCGCATGCTTCAGCTTGAAATTGTAATCATGATCATCGGTGTTGGGCCCGAAACGAATCTCTTTTACAACAATCTTGGCTGCATTGGCTTTGATCTCCTTCTGCTTCTTCTTCTGCTGGTAAAGAAACTTCTGGTAATCAACGATTTTGCAGACGGGTGGGTCAGCATTGGGAGATATCTCAACAAGATCAAGTTCCATTTCGTCTGCCAGCCTTAAAGCATCAGAAAGGTTCATGACTTTGGCTTCTATGTTCTCGCCGACGACTCTTACCGTCCTGGCGGTGATCCTGTTGTTAATCCGGTGTTCCGGTTCGGGTTTTCTTCCCGGCCTGGGCCTGGAAAAGATCGGTCCTGCTATTGTCTTGTCCTCCAGTTAAGTTTATACTATGTTTAAAATCAGTTTTTTAATTCCCAATTTCTTTCTTAATCTCATCCTTTACAAGGCTGATGAATTCCTCGGGTTTCATGACTCCCTTGTCACCTTCGCCCTGTTTCCTGACGGAGACTGTTCCTGCTGACTCCTCCTTTTCACCAATCACAAGAAGATAGGGAATTCTCTTTAACTCATTATCCCTTATCTTTTTACCTATCTTCTCGTTCCTTTCGTCAATCAGGGTGCGAATATCGTAATTATTAAGGAGATTTGAAACAGTTTTTGCATAATCATTGAATTTTTCGCTGATGGGCAGTATTACAGCCTGATCAGGTGTAAGCCAGACCGGGAAACGGCCTGCTGTATTTTCAATGAGCACTGCCACGAAACGTTCGAGTGAACCGAAAATTGCCCTGTGAATCATCACCGGCTGGTGCTTCTGGTTGTCACTGCCGGTGTATTCAAGCCCGAACCTCTCCGGCAGGTTGTAGTCAACCTGAATGGTCCCAAGCTGCCACTTGCGGCCAATGGCATCCCTCACCATGAAGTCGAGCTTGGGCCCGTAAAAGGCGGCCTCACCCACGACCATGGTGGTTACCAGGTTCTTTTCACCTGCAGCCTCAATTATGGCCTGCTCAGCCTTCTTCCAGTTCTCATCACTGCCGATGTACTTCTGGTGGTTTTCAGGATCCCTCAGTGATATCTGCGCGGTATACTCGCTGAATCCGGATACTTTGTAAATATATTTTATCAGGTCAATAATACTCTTGAACTCCTCCTTCAACTGGTCAGGACGGCAGAAGTGATGAGCGTCATCCTGGGTGAAGCAGCGCACACGAGTAAGCCCGTGAAGCTCACCGCTCTGCTCATAGCGGTATACAGTTCCGAACTCGGCCATCCTGACCGGAAACTCGCGGTAGGAGTGAGGCGTGGCATTGAATATCTCACAGTGATGCGGGCAATTCATTGGTTTAAGCATGAAGGCCTCACCCTCCTGCGGCGTGGTGATGGGTCTGAATGAGTCAGCCCCGTACTTCTCAAAGTGCCCGGATGTCTTGTACAGGTCAACGTTGCCGATATGCGGTGTTGATACCATTGAGTAGCCTCTTTCCCTCAGCACCCTGGTCATGAAGTCGATAAGCCTTTGCTTCATGTCAGCCCCTTTTGGCAGCCAGAGCGCAAGTCCCATGCCCACTTTGGGGGAGAATGCAAAAAGCTCCATCTCCTTGCCTATGCGGCGGTGATCACGCTTGCGAGCCTCCTCTATCATCGTCATGTATTCATCCAGCATCTTCTGCTTCGGGAAGGTGATGCCGTAAATGCGGGTCATCATCTTCCTCTTTTCGTCACCACGCCAGTATGCCCCGGCCAGGCTCAGAACCTTTATCGCCTTTATTGATGAGGTGTCCGGAAGGTGCGGACCACGGCAAAGATCCGTAAAGTTACCCTGCCGGTAAAGGGTTATTGTTCCGTCCTCAAGCTCCGAGATGAGTTCGGTCTTATATTCATCCCCCTTCGCAGTGAAAAGCTCCATCGCATCCTTCTTGCTGACCTCAGTGCGCACAATCGGGCTCTTCCTTGCTGCAAGTTCCTTCATCTTTTCCTCTATAAGAGGCAGGTCAGCATCAGTAATCACCCTTCCTTCACCGGGATCTACATCATAATAAAAACCGTTCTCTATGGCCGGGCCGATACCAAATTTAATTCCCGGATAAAGAGCCTCGAGGGCTTCCGCCATCAGGTGGGCCGACGAATGCCAGAAGGCATGCTTTGCCTCGGCATCATCCCACTTGTGAAACCTTATTGTGGCATTGCCTTCAACAGGCCGCGACAAATCACGTACCTCCCCGTTGACCGTTGCTGCATAGACATCAGCAGCCAGACCGGGACTTATAGACATTGCAATTTCTTGACTGGAGATACCCTGGCTGTACTCCCTCACAGAGCCGTCAGGAAAGGTTATGCTGATCATAGATTTCATACTTTTAAATAGTTCGCAAAGATAATATTTTTTACTGTATGATGTTCGCTTCTCTTTTCGCTGCCAGACTGCGCTCTTTTTTGAAATTATCAATTGGCACAGATTTTGGATTTAACAAAACAGCACCAAAAACGGAAGTCATGAAAAGAATTTTAATCTCAACGGCAGCAGCAGCAATAATAATGCTGAGCTCATGTGACACCCAGCCCGAAGCTTACTTCTTCGCAGACAAGGTAAAGGCTGAAATAGGAGAGGATGTACTCTTCTTCAACGGGTCATACAACGCGACCGATTACGAATGGGACTTTGGCGACGGCACTTATTCAAATGCCTATGAACCTGCCCACGCCTACAACGCATCCGGGATCTTCACAGTGGTTCTTACCGCATATACAGGTTCCGGCAATATCGACAGGTCTTACCTTGACATAGAGGTGCTCTCGCCAACAATGCTTGAGATTGAAGTACTTGAATACTATGACCAGTACCCCGTGGGAGGGGCAAGCGTGATACTCTACCCCACTGAGAGAGACTGGGACAATGAGACCAATGCAATTGTTGAGGGGTTCACCAACGCCTCGGGCAAGGTTGTATTCACCAACCTGCAGTCCAGGGTCTATTTTGTCGATGTCTGGCATTCAACACATAACAACTATACGCTCAGAGATGAGGATGTTGGTTTCATAAGGACAGACCAGCTTGAAAAGAACCAGCTGAACCAGTTCACCGCATGGGTTGATTACACAGGCACCAAAGGAACCGCTATTCGCGACAGGAAACAGCTTGTCCCGCTCAAGAGCAGGACGGTTTCAGCAACCGTAAAAAAGTAACTTACAGGCGGGAACAAAATAGTCCGGCGCACGATTCCGTTTGATAAAATTCCTTAAGTTTGTGAGTTCACAAACCTAATCGGAAAAAATCTCATGGATACAAGATTTGCGCTACATGGAATAGACTACCTGATAATGGCAGTCTATTTCGTTTTTGTGCTGGGTATAGGATGGGCCCTCAGGAAGTACATGAAGAATGCTTCGGCATTTCTTGAAGCCGGACGTTCAATCCCGGCCTGGGTTGCCGGCCTGGCATTCATCTCGACAAACCTCGGAGCCCTGGAGGTGATGGGTATGACCGGTTCCGGACTGAAGTACGGGATGCTCACTACCCATTTCTACTGGATAGGTGCAATCCCCGCAATGGTATTCCTGGCTCTGTTTATGATGCGGTTCTATTATGGATCCAAGGCCAGATCAGTGCCTGAATATCTCAAGCTCCGCTTCAATGAGAAAACCCGGGCCCTGAACGCATTCCTCTTCGCACTTATGACGGTGCTAGCATCAGGTATCTCAATGTATGCGCTCGCTATACTGCTTGAGAATGTGCTTGGCTGGAACTTCAACGTATCACTTCTTGCTTCTGCAGCCATAGTGCTGGCATACACCTACCTGGGCGGGCTCTCGTCTGCCATATACAATGAGGTACTGCAGTTCTTCATCATAATTATCGGCCTTCTTCCGATGGCTATCCTGGTTATGGCTGATGTCGGCGGCTATGACGGGATGCAGGCCAGCCTCGCCCCGATAGTTGAGGGGAAGGGATTTGCCGCTGACACATGGACCACTACCTGGAAGTACACAGCCACCGCCGGAGCCAATCCGATGGGAGTAGAGTGGTACGGAATCCTGGCCGGCCTGGGATTTGTCCTTTCATTCGGCTACTGGTGCACCAATTTCCTTATCGTCCAGAGAGCGATGGCCGCCGAATCAATGACGGCAGCACGCAAAGTGCCACTCATCGGTGCAATTCCGAAGATGTTCATCCCCTTCCTTATAATTATCCCCGGTATTGCCGCACTGGTTTTGCTCAATGATCCGGGCAAAGGTTTCACCCTGCCGCTTAATGATGCGGGACAGCCAATCTATGACTACACAATCATAATGCTGCTCAAACAGTATCTTCCTGCAGGTGTGCTGGGACTTGGCATTACCGCCCTCCTCGCCTCATTCATGTCAGGGATGGCAGGCAATGTCTCGGCTTTCAATACGGTATGGACATATGATATCTACCAGAGCTATATAAGACCTGCTACAGGAAACAAGGAATCCGATGACCGCCATTACCTTAAGGTTGGGAGAATGGCAACCATCGTAGGCGTTCTGGTGAGTATCGCTGCCGCATACATTGCTAGCAAGTTCGGAAATATTATGGACTTCCTGCAGACAGTATTCTCAATGATCAACGCCCCGCTGTTTGCAGTCATTTTCCTGGGGATGTTCTGGAAACGCTCCACTGGCAATGCAGCTTTCATCGGCCTGCTGATGGGATTCCTTATAGCCCTGCTCCACCACGGCCTTACGATGCCTGCAGGTGCAACAACGCTCGTTAAGGGCGGATGGCTCGGGGTAGTACATACATACCCTGTTGAAATGGCACAGAACTTCTGGACAGCCATCTTCGCATTTACAACAGCTGCCCTGCTGACAGTTATCATTTCACTGGTCTCGAAACGCGAAAAGAGTGACGAAGAGCTGAACGGACTCGTCTACTCCATGACCCCGAAACTCGATGACAGCGGAGTGGTATGGTATCAGAGACCCTGGTTCCTCGCACTCATCGTGGGCATCATAATGATAGTGCTGTCAATATTGTTCTGGTAACCTTTAAAAACATAAATCATGCTCGACATAAGATTTCCAATTGGCCTGATGTTCTCGATAGTAGGACTCATTATCACAATCTACGGGCTGGCCACGATGGGGCAGGATGCAATGTATGTCAAATCACTCAATGTGAATGTCAACCTGCTTTCCGGTATAGGCACTCTTGCCTTCGGCCTGCTTATGCTGCTTTTTTCCGATCCGGTACGGAAACGGAAGAAGAAGTAACCGAAGAAAAAGAAGCTGCAGGGATGCAGCTTTTTTTGTCTGAAGGTCTGAAGGTCTGAGAGTCTGAGGGTCTGAGGGTCTGACACTATTGCCTACTGCCACTTGCCTGATTATAAATCATCAGAAAACACTGCCTTCGGCAATGAACGCATATTGTACCGTGAGGCCATCACCTCTCCGTATGCTCCTGCAGAGCGGATGGCAACCAGGTCACCACGCCGCGTTTCCGCAAGCGGTATGTTCCTGCCGAAAGTGTCAGTTGTCTCACAGATCGGCCCCACAACGGTGTATTTTTTTTCTGTGCCGCCCGATGACAGGTTTTCAATCCGGTGATAGGCGTGATAGAGCGCTGGCCTCATCAACTCGGTCATGCCGGCATCAAGTATAACAAAGGTTTCAGCAGCCCCCGGCTTTACAAACAGCACCCTGCTGATCAGCGAACCGCAGTTTGCAGTCAGCGACCGCCCCAGTTCAAATGAGATGGTGCTGTGGATCCCGCTGTCAAGATGGTTCCTGAAAACGTCAAAATACTCCGCGAATGGCGGGAAACGATCAGGATCATCATAGCATACACCAAGTCCTCCGCCCACATTAATGTCTTCAGGCTCGAGGCCCCTGTCAGTCAGCCACTGCCACAGCTCGTTTATCCTGACGCAGAGATTACGGTAGACATTGAGGTCAGTGATCTGTGATCCGATATGAAAGTGAATTCCCCTGTAAAGGATGTTTTGAAGATTCTCCATCCCGTCCAGCACACTTTCAAGCTCCGCGATCCTGATCCCGAATTTGTTTTCGTCCGTGCCGGTTGTGATGTGCTTGAGGGTGTGTGCCTCAACGTTAGGATTTATCCGGAGTGCAACAGAAGCTTTCTTTCCCAGTCTTCCTGCTATTGCATCAATTACTTCCAGTTCGGCCGCTGATTCTGCGTTGAAGCACTTAATGCCCAGCATGAGTGCCTTTTCTATCTCGTTGTCACTCTTGCCTACACCTGCAAAAACCGTCCTGGCAGCCGGAAAACCGCATTCAATGGCATGCTCAATCTCGTTGCCGCTAACACAATCGGCTCCGAATCCAAACCCTGCGATGATCTTCATTATCACAGGATTGAAGTTGGCCTTTACGGCATAGTGAACATGAAAACCCCTGTTTGCGGCTTCACCTGATGCCACGGAGAGTGTCTCACGAAGCATCTCAAGGTCATAATAATAAAAAGGGGTTTCAGTTTTCCCCAGCTCTTCCGTAATCTCCTTAATAATCATGCTTTCTGTGCAAATAACTTTTCATTCAGCGCCCTGAGGGCAGTAATCTTGTCGGTTGTGTTGATAAGTATTGAAACGCTGTGGTCACTGCCTCCGTATGAGATCATCTTGACAGGTATCTCGTTCAGTGCTTCAAATATTTCCGGGGCTGATCCGACGCGATCAGGACGAAAGTCTCCCACCACGCATATTATCGTCTGGTCGCGTTCTGCCTCAACTTGCCCGATTGAGCTCAGTGATTTTATAATCTCTTCAAGATATGTCGGATCCTCTATTGTGAGTGATACAGATACCTCAGAGGTGGTTATCATGTCAATGGGTGTTCTGAAGGCTTCGAATGCCTCGAAAATCTTCCTCATGAAACCATAGGCCATCAGCATCCTGTCAGAGCGGATGCGAATGGCCGTGATGCCGTCCTTTGCAGCCACTGCTGTATAGTCTGCCAGGGTTGTTTCGGATGTGATGAGGGTCCCCTCATCAGACGGTTCCATGGTGTTTTTCAGCCGGACCGGGATGTTTTTCATCCTGGCAGGATTGATGCTTGAAGGGTGAAGGATCTTAGCACCGAAGAAGGCAAGCTCGGCGGCTTCACTGAAGGAAAGACTCCTGATAACCCTGGTGTTCTCAACATACCTCGGATCATTGTTGTGCATTCCGCTGATGTCAGTCCATATCTGTACCTCTTCGGCACCGATGGCTGCCCCGATGATAGTGGCGCTGTAGTCGCTGCCCCCGCGGCGAAGATTGTCGGTCTCGCCGGAAACGTTCCGGCAGATGAACCCCTGGGTTATAATGATTTTTTCGTCCCTGACGGCAGCAAGTTCCCGCTTAAGGTTCTCCCTGATGTAAAAATAGTCCGGCTCACCGTCCTTGTCAATCCTCATGAAATTCAGCGCCGGAATCAGGCAGGCGGAAATACCGGCTTGTGAGAGAAGCAGATGAAGAATTCCTGTCGAAAGCAACTCGCCACGGGCAAGGATCCGTTTTTCATTGTGTCTGCTGAACTGCCGGGAGAAGAGACCGGAAATATAACTGAAATGCTCCTCAATCAGATCAGAAGCTTTATTTGCCCAGGTGGAGGAGAAAAGCTCCCGGGCAACGGCATCATATTTTTCGCGCAGCTGCCGGGTCATATCTTCGGCCCCTGGCCTGTCGCCTGAAGAAAAGCGGCCGGATATCTCCACAAGGGCGTTGGTTGTGCCTGCCATGGCAGACAGTACCACAATCTTCGTCTCTCCGTCGCTGATAAGCGGAATCAGTGCCCTGAAGCGTTCAGGACTGCCTACCGAGGTACCTCCGAATTTATAGACCTTCATCTCCCTGGAACAATTTATTGGCAGACTATTTGCTGAATTTAAGTTGTCAAAGATAGATACAAAGTACAAACGGATATTCCTGGCACTCTAATTTTTTCGCCCGGATGAGCAATATAAAAATAGGAGGTTATTATGAAAAAGATTAAGTATTTCGCCTTTCTCCTGATCTTCCTTCCTGCCTGTGCGCTGTTTTCGCCCCGTACCGGTCAGGATCAGGCTGATTTACAAATACGACCAGAATCTGACAGCACTGAATATGAACTTATTGTAATGGACCCGGGGTTCGAAACCTGGGTTCTGATGCAGCCGAAGCATGAGCATTCACTTGAATATTACAGGATCAGAAACCGGATATTTGTAACTGAATGGAACTCACGCTTTATGAACGCCAGACGCTACAGAGGCCTGTACGAGAGCTATATTGATTATGATCCTTCGATAGATTACGGTCTGGAGTTTGAACGGCGTCTATATTACTTTTTCAGGTATTTCGAGGAAAGCAATGGTGTCCGGCTTGAACCGGGATTCTGATAATACAAATAATTTTTGCCAATTTCATCCAATGAGTATTTGATAAGAAAAAAATCTTTATTTTTGCAGCCGCATTGAAGGATCAAGGAAGACCGGCGTCACTTTTTCAGACAGTCTCCATGATCCGGCAAGAAGCCCAGATGGCGAAATTGGTAGACGCGCTAGTTTCAGGGACTAGTGTCAGCAATGATGTGCAGGTTCGAGTCCTGTTCTGGGCACCACCAACCACGCCCAGGTGGTGAAATTGGTAGACACGCCAGCTTGAGGGGCTGGTGCCGGTTACGGTGTGCAAGTTCGAGTCTTGTCCTGGGCACACAAAAAAAAGCTGCGGAGAGCAGCTTTTTTTTTGCGATTTCCGATGTTCGAATTATGACTCGCAATTCGCATTCGCAACTCGCAAATCCCAAATTAATCTTGCCTGGAATCATAAACAGCCTGCAAAATTTTTCCCCTGATTGAGAGGTCAGAGAGCAGGCTGTTGTTCCGTGTGGGGTAGACCCTGTTGCTGAGGAACACATATGAAATCTCCTCGTCAGGGTCACACCAGATGAAGGTACCGGTGAACCCCGAGTGCCCGAAGCTGCCAGGCGATGCTGACGGACATGGATAGGCCTCCTCAGCAGGTAACGTGTCATTGCGGAGCATCGGTTTGTCAAAGCCAAGCGCCCTCCGGTTGTCATTCTCCGGGAACTGAACCGCAGTGAACTTCTTCAGCACTTCACTGCTGAGAATTCTTACCCCGCCGTACTCGCCTCCCCGCCTGTACATCTCTACCAGTTTCAGAAGGTCATTGCCCGTTGCAAATAATCCTGCATGACCTGATACGCCCCCAAGCATTGCCGTCCCCTCATCATGCACTGTGCCCCTGAGTAACTGCTTTCTGAAAAGGGAGTCATACTCCGTCGGGACGATTCTCTCTTTTGAATACTTCTCAAGCGGCTTGTATGTTATGTTGAAGGCCCCGATGGGGCGATAGATATTAGCCGGGGCAAACTTGTCTATTGTGCTGTCGGTGAGACTCTCGATGATCTCTGCGGCAAGGATGAAGGTAAGGTCAGAATAGACATATTTCTTTTCACCCACAGGACTGTCTCGTATCTCCCTGAACATATCCTTCAGGTAATGCCGGTTCATGTACATCGAGTCAGTAACCGGAAGGGCATATTTCCTGTTGGCATAATCGCTGAAGATGCCTTTCCTGAAAGTACTGTCATTTTCAAGGGTGCTCTTCCAGAAGGGTATCCATGCTTTTAGTCCGGCCTGGTGAGCCAGCATCTCGCGCAGCACCATATCACCCTTGTCGGAAAAACGGAACCAGGGAAGGTAGTCACCAAGGGTTTTGTCAATGTCAAACAATCCCCGGTCATCAAGCAACATCAGGGAGGGTGTGGCTGCTGATACCTTTGTCACCGATGCAAGGTCCCACAGGTCATTTTCCGTAACCGCCTCGGTGCTGTCATAAAGATGGAATCCGTAGCATTTGTCAAGTACCACAATGCCACGGCGCGCAATGAGCACCTGGCAACCGGGAAAAGCCAGTGTGTCAAGGCCTGCATTGACTATTGAGTCGACTTTGCTTATCAGTCTGACTGAAGATAGCCCTGCATTTTCAGGGAACCCGAATTGCAGTCTTATGTTACCTGGAGTTTTGATACCGGTCCCGACAGGGTAATTGCTATTAACTGTAACCGGCAGTTTTCCCGATGCGCCGATGGCGCCGAACAACACCTGAACGGCAACCTGTTGAGTGTAATTGTTATCCTGGTACGCCACAAGCAAAGCCGTGGGTTTCTTCGTCATGTCAAGCCTCGCAACGCCATATGGATTTCCGAACCAGATAACTGCTGATCTGTCAAGGGCTGCTATCTGGCTGAATACGCTGTTCAGGGCAGGGGTGACGCCGTAGAGCCCCGCCGGTTTCTGCTCAAGGGCGCAGAAGCCGGCAATGACCACATCATAGTCCTTCAGCTTTGACATTACAAACCTGGCACCCTGCTCATTTGCGGGATCAATGAAGTAGTGGTCAGCATTTGTATACCTGTCTGTCATCCGTTGGAATTCAGTCATAGCCAGGCGATTGACCGAGACGGTAGCGACTCTCATCCGGTCAGGGCGACCCAGCGGAACAAGATTGTCATTGTTCTCGATCAGTGTCATGGCTCCTGCGTAAAGATCACGTATCAGGGCCGGGTGAGCCGAGGCGGGGATGCCGCTTACAGTCTTCCGGCTCTCAAGCCAGAGCTTGGCTTCCAGGAGCTTACGGCATCTGTCAGTGATCTCACTGACTGCAATCTCGCCTTTCTCAACCCTTCGGGCAATCTCCTCGATGGCACGGATAGGGTCAGTGGAGTATTCTATTATGTCATTTCCTGCCAGCAAAGCCTCTGCATCAGCTATTCCGGAGGGGAAGGTCATTGTGGCTCCTGCCATGTTCATGGCATCGGTGAGGATTAGCCCCCTGAACCTTGACTCCTGTCTTAGCAGACCGGTCACAACCTTCTTTGAGAATGTCGCCGGAAGACCGCGGGTATCGAGTCCCGGTACGCTTATATGCGCTGTCATTACGGCACCGATTCCTTCATCCGCAAGCCTTCTGAAGGGGACAAGCTCAACCCTGTCGAAGCGGCTGCGGTCACCCCTTATTACAGGAAGTCCTGTATGTGAGTCAGTGTCAGTGTCACCGTGCCCCGGAAAGTGTTTTGCACATGCCATTATACCATTATCCTGGAGCCCTTTCATATACATCGCAGCCTTTTCTGCAACCCTCTCAGGTTCCTCCCCGAAGGAACGGTAGTTTATAACCGGGTTCATAGGATTGTTGTTGACATCGGCAACGGGGGCAAGGTTCAGGTTAACACCAATGTCATGGCACTGCCATGCCACGGCAGCACCCATCAAGTATATAAGGGAGTCATTCTGCAGCGCCCCCATGGTCATCTGGTAAGGGAAGTCTTCCACCTCCCGGAGCCGCATCCCTGTACCCCATTCAGCATCCTGTGCAATTATCAGCGGTATCCGTGAAACACTGCTTATACGCTTAGTGTAATCCACCTGCAGGTCACGTGATCCCTCGAAGAAAATAACACCGCCAATGCCGTACTTTTCCACAAGCTGCTCCACCTGCCTGTAGTTTCCGCCCTTCTCATCAGCCCAGGCCGGTACCCAGATCAGCTGCGCAATCATCTCCCTGACGGTCATGGTTTTAAGCAGGCTGTCAACCCTTGGGTCACCGGTGAACTTATTCCACGGAACATTATTTTCGGCTCCGCTTGCCGGCGAGGCAGACATGATAAGAACACAAACTGCAAGAACAAGTGTTAAGCTTGATTTTTTCATCGGATGAAAGAATTATGTGTTGAACCAAAATTAGCATTTTTCTTTATGATTCTTTTCCCGGTTGATTAGCTCCAAATTGTTATTTTTACCCAACCAACAGAACGCATATGTCAGCAACAAAAAGTTCCGCAAAGAGCACGGGCAAATCAGCACGGCTTTTGTCACTTGACGTTTTCAGGGGAATGACAGTGGCTTTCATGATCATTGTAAACACCCCTGGCACATGGAGTCACGTATATGCACCTCTCAGGCATGCATCATGGCATGGATGCACTCCCACAGACCTGGTATTTCCATCATTTCTGTTCATCTCGGGGGTGGCTATGTTCTATTCACTGCGCAAGTACAACTTTGAGTTCTCCGGGCCTTCACTGTTCCGCATACTTCGAAGGGTGTTGCTTATCTTCGCCGCAGGCCTGTTCCTCAATATTTTTCCCCATTTCGTTCGTGACTACAGCACGCTCAGGATAATGGGAGTACTGCAGAGAATTGCGCTGGCATGGGGTCTCGGCGCGATACTGGTACTGCTTATCCGGAAAAACTATATCTGGCTTGCAACTGCGGTGATACTGTTCGGCTACTGGGCCCTGATGCATTTCATGGGGGGTGCCGACCCCTATTCACTGGAGGGTAACTACGCCAGGACGGTCGATATCGCCGTTCTCGGCGAAAAACACCTTTACAAGGGCTTCGGGATGCCGTTTGATCCGGAAGGATTGCTAAGCACACTGCCTGCAACCGCAACCGTATTGCTCGGATTCATGGCCGGTGGTTTGATAAGCGCAAACGGGACTTCATGGAAGACTCCCGGATGGCTTACCCTCACCGGCGCACTGCTCATCGGGGCGGGAATGCTCTGGGGACAATACTTCCCGATCAATAAACCCATCTGGACAAGTTCATATGTTATCTATGCAGGCGGTATCGGCATGGTGATCCTCGCCCTGCTTTTCATATTAATAGACATATGGAACCTGAAAGGATGGACAGGATTCTTTAATACATTCGGCACGAATCCCCTCTTCACCTACCTTCTGGCAGGAATATGGACAAAGACAATGCTTGCAGTAAAGATTGGGGAGTCGACCCTGTATAAATGGATATTCGATCATTTATGCAGTCAGCTGTTCGAGGAACAGAAGCTTGCCAGCCTGCTCTTCGCGTTAATGCAGGTTCTGATCATATGGGCATTCGGTTACATACTTTACCGGAGAAAGGTAATTATCAGGTTCTGAAATGGATATAAGGACAACAGTAGAAAAGGCATTCGAGCGCTGGAAAGGCTCCTCTCCCGAGGTCATCACCCGCCTGCCCCAATCGGGCTCTGACAGGGTTTATTTCCGGCTGATCTGCCGGGAAGATCAGGTCATAGGTGCATATAACCCCAGCCGGGAAGAGAATGAAGCCTTCGTGGGATTCTCAAACCATTTCAGGTCAAAGGGACTGCCTGTGCCGGAGATATATGTATATTATCCTGATGAGAAGGTCTACTTCCTTGAGGACCTGGGAGATATTAACCTCTTTACCTGGCTTGCCCGCCGCTCCGTCGAGGAGCGCTTCAATGAAGAGACCGGGAATCTGTTTCTCACAATTGCAGGTGACCTTGTCCGCATACAGAATGAAGGGATACGGGGACTGGACCTTTCCCTGTGCTATCCACACCGCAGCTTCGACCGGCAGAGCATCGTATGGGACATGAACTATTACAAGTACATGTTTCTCAAACTTATAGGTGCGCCTTTCAACGAGACCAGGCTTGAACGCGATTTTGAAATTCTGACACGTTACCTGCTTGATGCAGGACAGGAATATTTTCTCTTCCGTGACTTTCAGACGGCAAATATCATGATCAGGGATGGCAAACCCTGGTACATAGATTACCAGGGCGGAAGGCTCGGTGCGCCGCAATATGACATTGCCTCGCTGGTTTATGACGCCAAGGCATATATTCCCGATAAGATCAGGAAAATGACAATTGATCGCCATCTCGATCTATTTGCTGCAGCCACCGGCAAAACCAGGGAGTCTCTTGAAATGTACCAGGGCGCCTTCACCCTGATAAGGCTGATGCAGGCACTTGGCGCTTTCGGATTCAGGGGATTGCATGAGAACAAACCCACTTTCAACGAGAGCATCGTTCCGGCCGTGGAGCTGATGAATCAGCTGCTTGAGAGTGGTGACATCAGGATTGATCTTCCCGAACTGAAGAAAGCCTCCCTTGCAGTACCGCTTCAACGGAAATACCGCATCCTGGAACACTACCAGGATATGGTTACAATACATCTCGAGAGCTTTGCATATGTAAAGGGGAAGAGCATTAATTATGATAACGGCAGCGGTTTTGTCTTTGATTGCCGCGGCCTGCGCAACCCGGTTACAGTTGCTGAACTGAGCGAGCTCACCGGTCTTGATCCCGAGGTGATCGAGTTTTTCAACAATGATGATGAGGCAGTAGCATTCGCAGGCGACTGCACGAACATCATCCGCAACTCCCTGCCAATGATGAGGCGGAAGGGGATAGTCGACATCCATGCCGCATTCGGCTGTGTGGGTGGCCATCATCGCTCTGTGTGGAGTGCGGAAAGGGTGGCGCTGATGCTCTCGGCAATGCCGGGTGTAGAGGTGAAAGTGAAACATACGGCTCTGGGGCAATGAAAGCGATGATCTTTGCTGCAGGCCTCGGAACCAGGCTCGGAGAGATGACCCGTACCAGGCCAAAGGCACTGGCTGACATAAACGGCAAAACAATGCTTGAACTCACTGCCGGAAAGATTGTCAATGCCGGATTTGATGACCTGATCGTCAATATCCACCACCACCCTGATCAAATGCTCGACGAGATCGGAAAACTCCGGGAAATGGGTTACCGGATAACCGTCAGCGACGAACGTGATGAGCTCCTGGATACAGCAGGTGGTCTCTGCAGGGCAAGGAACTTCTTTGGCTCCGAACCTTTCCTTGCTCACAACGTGGATGAATTCACTGACCTGGACCTTACAGGAATGTACAGGCAGCATGTGGAATCGGGTGCCCTGGCCACCCTCGCCGTCAGACACCGGCCAGGAAACCGGCAGCTCCTTGTTGATTCCTCAGGGCGCCTTCGCGGCTGGCGTAACAACGCCACCAAAGAAGAGATCATTACGGTTGAAAGCAACAAAAAGCTTGAAGAGGTGGGCTTCTCCGGCATTCAGGTTCTCTCACCGGCCATATTTGACCTGATGCAGGAGGGAATCTATTCCCTGACATCGCTCTACCTCATGCTGGCAGGCAAGCA